>OJBX01000018.1_pt1 | contig 174842 bp, 153 predicted proteins | sample 1590751 | NCBI WGS metagenome assembly OJBX01 (sample SAMN05416780, study PRJEB24817) | seawater metagenome | isolation source: Sea water | place: Canada:Atlantic | collected 2013-07
CAACCCGGTGCTCGCACCTAGCCGTTGTAGGAGCTCGACTTGTCGAGCGATCAGGCTGTCTACCGGTCATCACCATCGGCGTTTCGATGACTGCTGATCGCCCAATGAATTGGGCTCCTACACAACCCGGTGCTCGCACCTAGCCGTTGTAGGAGCTCGACTTGTCGAGCGATCAGGTTATCTAGAAGCACTTGCCTGCGGTGCCTCAATGACTGCTGATCGCCCAATGAATTGGGCTCCTACAAAAGACCGGTGCTCGCGCTCAGCCCTTGTAGGAACTCGACTTGTCGGGCGATCAGGCTATCTGCCGGGTATCGCTATCGGCGTTCCGATGACTGCTGATCGCCCAATGAATTTGGCTCCTACACAACCCGGTTCACGCACCCAGCCTTTGTAGGAGCTCGACTTGTCGGGCGATCATGTTATCTAGAAGCACTTACCTGCGGTGTCTTAATGATTACTGATCGCCCAATAAATTGGACTCTTACACCCTTGGCGGCTTGGCCCGTGCTTCCTGCCGTAATTGAGCCTTAGGTCGTAATCTGCTAGTCTGTCGACCCATCCTGGCGTGGCTTTCTGCCGTGCCTTCTGATCACGTTTCGACAGGTTATCCATGACACGATATATCTTCGTGACCGGCGGCGTTGTGTCCTCTCTTGGCAAGGGCATCGCCTCCGCCTCGCTGGCGGCGATTTTAGAGGCCCGCGGCCTTAAGGTCACCATGCTCAAGCTCGACCCGTACATCAACGTGGACCCGGGCACCATGAGTCCCTTCCAGCACGGTGAGGTGTTCGTCACAGAAGATGGCGCTGAAACCGATCTGGATCTCGGGCATTACGAGCGCTTTATTCGCACCAAAATGACCCAGCGCAATAATTTCACCACCGGCCGCGTTTACGAGCACGTGCTGCGTAAAGAGCGTCGTGGCGATTATCTTGGCGGTACCGTTCAGGTCATTCCGCACATCACCGACGAAATCAAGCAACGCGTTTATGCGGGCGGCGAAGGGTTCGATGTGGCGCTGGTCGAAATCGGCGGCACCGTCGGCGATATCGAATCACTGCCTTTCCTGGAATCGATCCGTCAGATTCGCAGTGAGCAGGGCGCCAATCGCGCACTGTTTATGCACCTGACCCTGGTGCCCTACATCAAGACGGCGGGTGAAACCAAAACCAAGCCGACTCAGCACAGTGTCAAAGAGCTTCGCTCCATCGGTATCCAGCCGGATATTCTGATTTGCCGCAGCGAAGTGGAGCTGGAAGAGAGCGAGCGTCGCAAAATCGCCCTGTTCACCAACGTGGAAGAGCGTGCCGTCGTGCCGCTGCAGGATGCCGATACGATCTATCGCATTCCGCTGATGCTGCACGAGCACGGCCTGGACGAGATCGTTTGCGACAAACTGCGTTTAGAAGCTCCCGAAGCCGATCTCTCTGAGTGGGTGAAGGTGCTGGACTCCAAGCTCAACCCGCTCAAATCCGTTAGCATCGCCATGGTCGGTAAATACATGGAGCTGCTGGATGCCTACAAGTCGCTCAATGAAGCGCTGATTCACGCTGGCATCCAAGGGCGCATCAAGGTCAACGTCGACTATATCGATTCTGAAGACATCGAGCGTCACGGTACCGAGCGCTTGGCGGGTAAAGATGCGATTCTCGTGCCCGGCGGCTTTGGCGAGCGCGGCGTAGAGGGCAAGATTATGACGGCCCAATTCTCGCGTGAAAATAACGTTCCCTATCTAGGCATTTGCCTGGGCATGCAGGTTGCCGTGATTGAGTTTGCCCGCAATGTGGCTGGCTGGAAGGACGCCAACTCCACTGAGTTCACTCACGATACCCAGCACCCGGTGGTGGGTTTGATTACCGAATGGCTGAACCCGGAAGGCAAAATCGAGTTGCGCGACGCCGCGTCTGATTTGGGTGGCACCATGCGCTTGGGTGGGCAGGTTTGTCATCTGGCATCCGGCACCAAAGCGCGCGAAGCCTATGGGTCTGACGAGATTGTCGAGCGCCATCGCCACCGTTTCGAAGTCAATAACCAGTTCATCGATGAGCTTGAAAAAGCCGGGCTGGTGATTTCGGGTAAGAGCGTTGACCAATCTCTGGTCGAGGTTATCGAATTGGCGGATCACCCTTGGTATGTGGCGTGTCAGTTCCATCCGGAATTCACTTCCACCCCGCGTGATGGTCATCCACTCTTCTCAGGGTTTGTGAACGCTGCGTTGGAGCATAAAACAGCGCGTAATCGCGCCCATGCGCATTCGCAGGAATAAGAGGGCAATAGCATGGCTTCTCAAGACCGTTCTCAAGAGCCGTCTCAAGATGGATCGCAAGAGCGTCATATCAACGTTGCCGGCTTAACCGCCGGCAATTCGTTACCGCTCATGCTGCTAGGCGGCATGAACGTGCTGGAGTCGGCTGAGCTGGCTGACGAAGTCGCGCAGGCCTACGTCACGGTAACGAAAAAACTGGGTATGCCGTACGTTTTCAAAGCCAGCTTTGATAAAGCCAACCGTAGCTCTATCCACTCCTATCGCGGCCCGGGTATCGAAAAGGGGCTGCAGATATTGGCCGATATCAAAGCCCGCCATAACGTGCCGATCATCACCGATGTGCACGAACCCTGGCAGGCCGAGGCGGCGGCGGAAGTGGCTGATATTATTCAGTTGCCGGCTTTTCTGGCCCGCCAAACCGACCTGGTGGTCGCCATGGCCAAAACCGGTGCGGTCATCAATATCAAGAAGCCGCAGTTTTTGGCACCCCACGAAATGCGCCATATCCTGAGCAAGTTCCAGGAAGCGGGTAACGACCAACTGATGCTCTGCGAGCGCGGCTCAAGCTTTGGCTATAACAATCTGATTGTTGATATGCTGGGGTTTGGTGACATGAAGCAAACCGGGTATCCGGTATTTTTCGATGTCACGCATGCGCTTCAGCGCCCTGGCGGCCGGGCCGACAGCGCAGATGGCCGTCGTGCCCAGGTAGCCGAGTTAGCACGTGCAGGCGTGGCCGTTGGCCTTGCAGGGCTGTTTTTAGAGGCTCACCCTGACCCTGATAACGCCAAGTGCGATGGCCCCTGTGCACTACCGCTGGACCAGTTAGAGCCGTTTCTAACCCAGCTTGCCCAGTTGGATGCGCTGGTAAAAGGGTTTGAGCCGCTGACCATTCGTTAAAGGATGGCGTTCGCTGCCGTGGATGACTGATTAAGGCGTTATATTAATAATTTTATCTGACTTACCGTTAAGGAAACTGCCATGACCAAAATTGTTGCTATCAGTGCGTTGGAAGTGCTGGATTCACGTGGTAACCCGACCGTACAGGCAAACGTTCGCCTGGCCAGTGGTGCTGTTGGTGAAGCCTGTGCCCCAAGCGGCGCCTCTACCGGCTCACGTGAAGCGCTAGAGCTTCGCGACGGTGATAAGTCGCGTTACTTGGGTAAGGGCGTACTGAAAGCAGTCGAGGCGGTCAATGGCAAGATTCGTGACGCATTGTTGGGCATGGATGCGCGTGATCAGCGCGGTTTAGACGATGCCATGCTGGCGCTGGACGGTACGGACAATAAAGCCAACCTGGGCGCCAACGCTATTCTGGCGGTTTCCCTGGCTGCCGCTAAAGCCGCTGCCAATGCGAAAGGCGTGCCGCTTTATGCGCACATTGCCGAACTCTACGGTCAGCCTGGCCAGTACAGCATGCCGGTACCGATGATGAACATCATCAACGGCGGCGAGCATGCGGATAACAATGTCGATATCCAAGAGTTTATGGTGCAGCCGGTGGGCGCGCCTAATTTTCGCGAAGGGCTACGCATGGGCGCGGAAATTTTCCACGCGCTGAAGAAAGTTCTTTCTGCGAAGGGCCTTTCAACTTCGGTTGGCGACGAAGGCGGCTTTGCGCCCAACCTGGCGTCTAACGCTGATGCGCTCGCGGTTATTAAGCAAGCCGTTGCCGATGCTGGTTATACCCTGGGTAAAGACGTCACGCTGGCGCTGGACTGTGCTTCTTCCGAATTCTACCAAGACGGTCAGTACAATCTTTCCGGCGAAGGCAAAAGCTTTGATGCCGCCGGTTTTACCGATTACTTGGCGGGCTTATGCGCCGATTACCCGATTGTGTCCATCGAAGACGGCATGGACGAATCCGACTGGGCGGGCTGGAAAGCGCTCACCGATAAGCTGGGCGATAAAGTACAGCTGGTGGGTGACGATCTATTCGTGACCAACACCAAGATTCTCAAGCGCGGTATCGATGAGCAGATCGGTAACTCCATCCTGATCAAGTTCAACCAGATTGGCTCGCTCTCCGAGACGCTGGACGCGATCAAGATGGCGCAGGATGCAGGCTTCACGGCGGTCATTTCTCACCGCTCAGGTGAAACCGAAGACACCACCATTGCCGATTTGGCGGTGGGTACCTGTGCTGGGCAGATCAAAACGGGGTCACTGTGTCGCTCTGATCGCGTCGCCAAGTACAACCGTTTATTGGTGATTGAGGCCGAGCTAGAAAACGTCACTTACCCAGGCTTAAAGGCCATCAAGGGGCAATAAATGCCCAACGTTGGATTAGTTTTGTAAGAGATGTCTCAAGTTTTTGTAAGAGATCTCTTACAAATGCCGACGACAATCGCTAGGTTTGGGGTAAGAAAAAACGAAATTTTCCACTAATTTAACTTCAAGTTATTGTTTTTAAATAGAATGGTGGGAGAAAGGCGAGTCGCTAAGACTCGCCTTTTTGCATTTGGGCATTGTTGAGAAGCTGCCGTGTTCTGCGACAATGAACACAGGACAAGGGGAGGCAAGGACGCTTCAGACAGGATGCAACGGGATGAAGGTCGAATGCGCCGGGTGATACAGTGAGGTGAGCCCCGGCAGGGAAGTCATTTGAGGAGGTTGAACCAGGGAGTGGTCAGAGGAAGTGCTTGGAGCGGGCGGCCTACGGGCCGCCTTTTTTTGTCTAACATTCACCATCGGCTTTTGTGCAGGCATAAAAAAACCAGCGCCCGCTGTTCTAGTCAGAAGCGCTGGTTTTTAAGCGAAGCACCGATCAGCCAGCGCTTAGCGCTCTAGCTTCTCCAGCTTGCCTGGTTTGCCATCCCACTCTTCGGCGTCAGGCAGCGGATCCTTTCTTTCGGCAATATTGGGCCACACTTCCGACATCTCAGCGTTGATCTCAATAAAGGCCTCTTGCCCATCCGGCAGCTCATCCTCGGAGAAGATCGCTTCGGCCGGGCACTCGGGTTCACATAACGCGCAGTCAATGCATTCGTCAGGGTGAATGACCAGGAAGTTTGGGCCCTCATAGAAACAGTCGACCGGGCACACTTCCACACAGTCGGTGTATTTGCACTGGATGCAGTTCTCGGTAACGACAAACGTCATCTTGCTATCCCTCTTGCAGGGCCGGGTAACTCCCGGCCATGGTCAATCGTGAATGGTTATAAATCAGCCGTTTTTTATAAGCTAAAAGTTTGAGCGACATTCTAGAGGTGTGCATACCTTGCGGCAAGCGCCATATGATTCCAGTTGGTAGCAATGCCAGTAGAGGTGTCCGCGGGAGCACTACTTTCGACATCTGACCGCCATGGATGGCGGAAATGCCGGAATTGTTGGGAACATTTTCCGGCCCTGTCGAAAGACCCTCGCTTCAACCTGTACTGGCACCTGAATCTCAGGTATAGCCTTTCATTCTATAAGCACCATTAGATCAAGTCTCGCCACTGATACAACAGCGCTAGCGCTTCCCGCGGCGTTAAGTCATCCATATCGACATTTTCCAACGCTTCAACCACCGGGTGAGGCGCCGCCGCGAACAGGTCGTTTTGCTGGGGCGTGGTCCGCGGTGCCTGTGCTGTATTGTCCACGTCGCGCTGTTCAAGGCTCATTAGCTTCTCCCGAGCGCGCTTAATGACATGGCCCGGCACGCCCGCTAACTGCGCAACCTGCAAACCGTAGCTCTGGCTGGCGGGGCCTGCCTCAATGCGGTGCATGAACACGATCGTGTCGCCATGTTCGGTGGCGGTTAAATGGATGTTAGCCACGCCTTCCATATGATCAGGTAGGGCCGTCATTTCAAAATAGTGGGTAGCAAACAGGGTAAGCGCACGCCCCTTGGCAAGATGTTCCGCACTTGCCCAGGCCAGCGACAAGCCATCGAATGTACTGGTGCCGCGGCCAATTTCATCCATCAGGATCAAGCTTTGCTGGGTGGCATTGTGGAGAATATTCGCGGTTTCGGTCATCTCGACCATAAACGTGGAGCGCCCGCCCGCCAAATCATCTGAAGAGCCTATGCGGGTGAATATCCGATCCAGCGGGCCGATCTCAGCGGCATCGGCGGGAACAAAGCTACCGCAGTGGGCCAATAGGGCGATCAAGGCTGTCTGGCGCATGTAGGTCGATTTACCGCCCATGTTAGGCCCGGTAATGATCAACATGTGCTGGTCAGGGTTGAGCGTCACATCGTTGGGCACAAAAGGCGTTTCGCTTACCTGTTCAACGACCGGATGACGCCCCGCGTCGATACGAATGCCAGTGGTTTCGCTGAGCGTTGGGCGTACCCAGCCGAGTGCCTCGGCCCGCTCGGCAAAGGCGCACAGTACATCCAGCTCCGCCAATGCTTGTGAGGTGCTCTGCAGCGCGTGAAGATTGGTGTTGAGCTCTCCCAGCAGGCGATCATACAGCCACTTCTCACGGGTCAGCGCGCGGGATTTGGCCGACAGCGCCTTGTCTTCAAACTCCTTGAGTTCAGGAATGATGAAGCGTTCAGCGTTTTTAAGCGTTTGACGGCGAATATAGTCAGCGGGCGCCTGCTGTGCCTGGGAGCGGGGCAGCTCGATAAAATAGCCATGTACCCGGTTGTAGCCCACCTTGAGATTGGCAAGCCCCGTACGCTCGCGTTCACGAATCTCTAGCTTAATCAGGTAGTCGCCAGCGTTCTCGGCCATGCCGCGGTGATCGTCGAGCTCGGCGTCAAAGCCATCGGCGATGACCCCGCCATCACGGATCACCACGGGCGGGTTCTCGACCAGGGCACGGCTCAGCGTGTCGGCGATTTCTGGGTAGGGGCGAATATGCGGGCGCATGTTGTCCAGTGCGCTGCCGCTCTCTACTTCGCTCAGTTGCTGCTCAAGGGCGGGGAGGGTCACCAAGGCGTCACGCAGGCGGGCCAGATCCCGCGGGCGAGCGCTATACAGCGCGACCCGGGCCAGAATGCGTTCGATGTCGCCCACATCGCTCAAGGTGTCGCGCAGCGACATGTAAGCGGCATCCAGGCTTAACAGCGCCACGCCCGCATGGCGGTTTTGAACGAGCTCACGCTGGCGCAACGGGCGATTGAGCCAGCGTTTGAGCAGCCGTGAGCCCATGGCGGTGGCGCAGGTGTCCAGCACGCTGGCCAGCGTATTGTCGGCGCTGCCGCCAAGATTGATATCGATTTCCAGGTTTCGTCGGCTGGCCGCATCGATGACCACCGCATCGTCTCGATTCTCCACGCTGATGGCAGTCACGTGGGGCAGCCGCGAGCGCTGGGTATCCCGGGCGTAATCGATCAGTACACCGGCGGCGACCAGCGCGCTGGTAAGATGCGCGCAGCCAAAGCCGCGTAAGTCCTGGACTTCAAACTGGTCGCAGAGACTGCGGGTAGCGCTTTCCAGGTCGAATAGCCATTCGCCCTGGCGGCGCAGGCTGCGCTTTTGCGACCACGCATCGGGCAGCGTCAGGCTTTCGGGCACTAGCAGCTCAGCCGGGGAGAGGCGCGTCAGCTCGGCGAGCATTTCGGCTTCGCTCTCCACTTCCAGTACATTGAAGCGGCCACTCGAGAGTTCCAGCCAAGCAAGGCCCCAGCTATCGTTACCGGGAGAGACGGCTACCAGCACATTGTCACGGCGTGCATCCAGCAGCGCTTCATCGTGCAGCGTGCCGGGGGTGACGATGCGCACAACCTGGCGATCGACGGGGCCCTTGCTGGTAGCGGGGTCACCAATCTGTTCGCAGATCGCGACCGATTCGCCACCCGCAACCAGGCGCGCCAAATAACCTTCGGCGCTATGGTAAGGTACGCCCGCCATCGGGATGGGTTTGCCCCCCGACTGGCCACGCTGGGTAAGGGTAATGTCCAGCAGTGCCGCGGCGCGCTTGGCGTCATCAAAAAATAGCTCGTAAAAATCCCCCATCCGGTAAAACAGTAGTACCTCGGGGTGCTCGCGTTTGATCTTTAAATACTGCGTGATCATTGGCGTGTTAGGGGGAATGGCCTGTGACATGGGCGTCCTGATTGAGCGTGGCGTAAGCCATCGCGGCTTACGGCCTGTTCGTTGGAGATATTCTTTATATATGTTCTTTATAGAAGTGCTTTACGACATTTCTTTGAGAAAGCTAAACACAGTATTCTACGCTGAACAGACGACTCACTTGAAGGAGCGACCCTAGTGCCTAGCGTATCTAGCCTGAAAAATCTTGATTTGACGCTGCTAGCGCAGCGCCTGGGCCGGCTTTGTCAGCAGTTAGGCGTGGAGGTGACGGCGGCTGAGTCGTGTACGGGCGGTGGTATCGCCAGCGCCATTACCGGTGTGGCGGGTAGCTCTGCTTACTTTACAACCGGCTATGTCACCTATGCGAATGCGGCGAAGACTCGCCTGCTCGGCGTGCCAGAAGGCGTACTGGCCGAACATGGCGCGGTGAGTGAGGCAGTGGTGAAGGCAATGGTGCAGGGCGCCTGCCGGGAAAGTGGTGCCAGCTTGGGTGTTGCCGTTAGCGGTGTGGCCGGGCCGGATGGCGGTAGCGCTGAAAAACCTGTGGGAACCGTTTGGCTCGCTTGGGGCGATGCAGGCGAACAGCAGGCCGAGTGTTTTCATTTCCCTGGTGACCGTCAGGCGGTGCGTGAGCAGGCCGTGCGTCAGGCGCTGGCAGGGCTGGTGGCACGCCTGGATGCGCAGGTAAAGGCAGACAAGCAGGCGTAGGGTAGGAAAATAGTTAAGAGAAAGCGTGAACAAGGATTTGTTTACGGCGCAATCTTTGGCATACTACTGGGTAATTATACAGCTTGTTATGAGGAATCTCTGAATGGCTCAGGATGACAACCGCACTAAAGCGCTAAACGCTGCACTCACCCAGATCGACCGTCAATTCGGCAAGGGCACCGTTATGCGTCTAGGCGACGCGCCGCGCGTAGTCATGCCGTCGGTTTCCACCGGTTCACTGGGGCTGGATATCGCACTCGGCATCGGCGGCCTGCCATTTGGCCGTGTTTGCGAAATCTTTGGCCCAGAATCGTCGGGTAAAACGACGCTGACGCTTTCGGTGATTGCTCAGGCGCAAAAGCAGGGCAAAGTGTGCGCTTTCGTCGATGCCGAGCACGCCCTTGATCCAAGCTACGCAGAAAAACTGGGCGTAAACCTGGATGACCTGCTGGTTTCCCAGCCGGATACCGGTGAACAAGCGCTGGAAATCACCGATATGCTGGTTCGTTCCGGCGGCGTTGACGTGATCGTTATCGACTCGGTCGCGGCATTGACACCACGCGCTGAAATCGAAGGCGAAATGGGCGACTCTCACGTCGGTCTGCAGGCGCGTTTGATGTCACAAGCGCTGCGTAAGATCACCGGTAATATCAAAAATGCCAACTGTCTAGTGATCTTCATTAACCAGATCCGTATGAAGATCGGTGTCATGTTCGGCAGCCCGGAAACAACGACCGGCGGTAACGCACTCAAGTTCTACGCCAGTGTGCGCCTGGATATTCGCCGCACCGGCTCGGTGAAAGTGGGCGATGAAGTCACTGGTAACGAAACCCGCGTGAAAGTAGTCAAAAACAAGGTGGCGCCGCCGTTCCGTCAGGCTGAATTCCAGATCCTTTACGGCAAGGGTATTTACCATGCCGGTGAGGTGATCGACCTGGGGGTGCAGTGTAACTTGGTCGACAAAGCCGGTGCCTGGTACAGCTATAAAGGTAAGAAAATAGGTCAGGGCAAGGCGAATGCTGCTCAGTATCTTGAAGAGCATCCGGACATTATGGTCGAGATTGAAACGCAGATTCGTGAACAGCTGCTGGCCAAGCCTGACCCCAAAAAAGAAGAAGCACCTGCTGAAGCATCCGCTGACGCAGAGGCGGGTGATGATGATCTGCTGTAAGTCGATCTTCGCTAAGGCAAGCTGATGGCATTTGGCTCACAACGCGATGCGACGCCGCGTGACATCGCCATTGGCTTGCTGGCTCGGCGCGAGTACTCTCGCGCCGAGTTAGCCCAGCGCTTGAGGAAAAAAGCGTTTGATGAGGCGGCAATCGATGAGTGTTTAACTGCCCTGGTTGAGCAGGGACTTCAGTCCGATGCACGATTTGCGGCTAGTTTTGTGCGGTCACGCCTACTACGTGGCCAAGGGGTGATTCGCATTAAAGGTGAACTGCGTCAACGCGGTGTTGATCAGGAGACGCTGAATGTCGCTTTTGCCGAAGTGGAGGAGAGCGAGCAGGTCGACTGGTTTGAATTAGCGCGTGAGACGTTAGCAAGACGTTTTGATGCGCCCGGTGACAACCCCAAAGAGCGCGCTAGGCGTGAACGTTTTCTCGCCAATCGTGGCTTCGATTTTGAACAAATCCGTTACGCACTCTCCTGTCTGTAATACGTTTTTCCCCGCCCGCTATGCTTTCCTTTCTGTTTGTTAAAACGACGCTGATGACGTTTCTGGTAGCGCTTTAATAGGCAACTTTCCCCGATTGTTTGCCTTTGTGCCACTAAGTGCGGCTTTAGTCGTTTGACAACTGCGCTATAATGGCCCCTTTGCGACCCCTGAGGGTAGCGTCGACAGCGCCCTGGGACATCACGCTTTCTTGTTACGGATACCCTATGAAAAGCGCAGAGATTAGACAGGCCTTTCTCACTTTCTTTGAAGAGCAGGAGCATACGATAGTACCTACCAGCTCTTTAGTGCCGGGTAATGACCCGACGCTGCTGTTTACCAATGCTGGCATGGTGCCGTTCAAAGATGTGTTTCTAGGCCGTGACCCTCGCCCTTACGTACGCGCAACCTCTGCGCAACGCTGCGTACGTGCAGGTGGTAAGCACAACGACTTGGATAACGTTGGTTATACCGCCCGCCACCACACCTTCTTTGAAATGTTAGGCAACTTCAGCTTTGGGGATTACTTCAAGCGCGATGCCATTCGTTTTGCCTGGGTGTTTTTAACCGAAACCCTGGGGCTGCCCAAAGAGAAGCTGTGGGTAACGGTGCATGTCAGCGATGATGAGGCCGAACGGATCTGGAAAGATGAGATTGGCATCGATCCTGAACGCTTTTCCAAGCTGGACGAAGATAATTTCTGGCAGATGGGCGATACCGGGCCTTGTGGCCCCAGCTCGGAAATCTTCTTTGATCACGGCCCTGACGTATGGGGTGGCCCGCCAGGCAGCCCGGAAGAGGATGGCGATCGTTACATCGAAATCTGGAACTTGGTGTTTATGCAGTTTGATCGCGATGCGCAAGGCACGCTCAACCCGCTGCCCAAGCCCTCTATCGATACCGGCATGGGGCTAGAGCGTGTCGCCGCCGTGATGCAGGGCGTTCACTCTAACTACGAAATCGACCTGTTCCAGAATTTGCTGGCCGCCGCCGCCAAAGCCACTGGCCACCCGGATACCGCCACGCCATCGCTGCGTGTGATTGCCGACCATATCCGTTCCTGTGCCTTCCTGATTGCCGACGGTGTGCTGCCTTCCAATGAAGGGCGCGGCTACGTACTGCGGCGGATCATTCGCCGGGCCATACGCCACGGCCATAAGCTGGGCGCGGTAGAGCCGTTCTTCCACAAGCTGGTGGACGCGCTGGATGCAGAAATGGGCGACGCTTATCCGGAGCTGCGTGAGGCGCGCGCTCAAATAGCGCGAGTGCTGTTGAAGGAAGAAGAGCAGTTCGCTCGCACCCTGGATCACGGCATGGGGTTGTTGAATGCGGCCTTAGCCGAGCTGGATGGCAAGGTGCTGCCGGGTGAAACGGTGTTTAAGCTTTACGACACCTACGGCTTTCCGTTCGATCTCACCGCCGATGTATGCCGCGAACGTGGCGTCACTCTCGATGAAGAGGGCTTTCAGCAAGCCTTAGAGGCCCAGCGCGAGCGTGCCCGGGCGGCTAGCCAGTTCGGCGCCGACTACAGCGCTTCCATCGAATTGGAAGGTGAGACGGCTTTCACTGGCTATGATCGCCTGGAAGATCAAGCCAAAGTAACCGCGCTGGTCGACAGCGAAGGCAACGAACTGGCTGCCTTGGAAGCCGGGCAGAAGGGCGTTGTGGTACTGGACCGCACGCCATTTTACGGTGAGTCCGGCGGCCAAGTGGGCGATACCGGCTACCTGTATGTGGACGGCGGTCGTTTCCAGGTGACGGATACCCAAAAGCAGAGCGGGCATCATCTACACCAAGGCATCATGGTAGAAGGCTCGTTGAGTGTCGGTGCCACCGTGCGCGGTGAAGTGGATGCCAGCCTGCGTACCGCCACCATCCGCAATCACTCCGCCACGCACCTGCTGCATAAAGCGCTGCGTATGGTGCTGGGTGACCACGTTCAGCAGAAAGGCTCGCTGGTCAATGCTGAGCGTCTGCGCTTTGACTTCAGCCACTTCGAGCCAATGACAGCCGAGCAGTTAGCGGAAGTCGAGCGGCTGGTCAATGAGCAGATTCTGGCGAATGCGCCGACGAAAATCGAGCAGATGAGCCTGGATCAAGCCAAAGCAAAAGGTGCAGCCGCGCTGTTTGAGGCCAAATACGCTGAAAACGTGCGCGTGCTGACCATCGGAACCGACGACTTCTCTATCGAGCTTTGTGGCGGCACCCATGTGTCGCGCAGTGGTGACATTGGCTGCTGCCATATCATCAGTGAAGTCGGCATTGCCTCCGGTGTCCGCCGTATTGAAGCGATTACCGGAGAAAACGCGCTTCGCTATTTCCGCGACCAGGAAGCGAGTCTGGGCCGATTGGGCGAACGCTTGAAAACCAAGCCTGAGCAAGTCGAGGCGCGGGTAGAGTCGCTGGTAGAGCGTAACCGCAGCCTGGAAAAAGAGCTTGAGCAGCTCAAAGCCAAGCTCGCTAGCGCAGCGGGTAGTGACATGCTTAGCCAGGCGCAAGAGATCCAGGGGGTTAAGCTGTTAGCAACCCAGCTGGAAGGCGTCTCGGGTAAAGACCTGCGCGGGGTACTTGACCAGCTTAAGAACAAGCTCGGTTCCGGGGTAATCATCCTTGGCGTCGCCGACGCCGCAGCTGGCAAAGTAAGCCTGATTGCTGGGGTGACCCAAGACCTGACCGATAGAGTGAAAGCGGGCGAGCTAGTGAACCACGTTGCTTCCCAAGTGGGCGGTAAGGGTGGTGGCCGCGCAGATATGGCCCAGGCTGGTGGTAGTCAGCCTGACGCATTGCCGGGTGCGTTGAACAGCGTGCCGGTATGGTTGGAAAACGTACTTAGCTAAACCTTTGGGCCGATGGCATGATTGTCATCGGCCTTATTTATTTAAAAATGATGACAACTTCACCCTCCATTCCCGAACGCATAGGAAAAACGGCATATGGCACTATACGTACAGAAGTTCGGCGGCACTTCGGTGGGCTCTGTCGAGCGTATCAAGGCCGTAGCGGAAAAGGTCAAGGGCTTCCGCGACCAAGGCCACCAGGTAGTGGTCGTGGTTTCCGCCATGAGCGGCGAAACGAATCGCCTAACGGACATGGCGCAGGCACTCAATGAGGAACCCGCCCCGCGCGAGATGGATATGCTGCTGTCGACTGGCGAGCAGGTAACGATCTCGCTACTCGCCATGGCATTGCAGCAAATTGGCGTGCCAGCCACTTCCCACACGGGTGCTCAGGTCGGTATCCATACCGACAGCGCCTACACCAAGGCACGTATTCAGCGCATCGAAACCGACGACCTAAAAGCTGACCTGGAAGCAGGTCAAGTGGTGGTCGTGGCCGGTTTCCAAGGGGTCGATGAAGACGGCAACATCACTACGCTGGGCCGTGGTGGCTCTGATACCACTGGGGTGGCCCTTGCCGCCGCACTGGGCGCCGATGAGTGCCAGATCTATACCGATGTGGACGGCGTATACACCACCGACCCACGGGTATGTTCCAAAGCGCAGCGTCTTGAGCGCATTACCGTAGAAGAGATGCTGGAACTTGCCAGTCTAGGCTCTAAGGTGCTGCAGATCCGCGCGGTAGAGTTTGCCGGTAAGTACAACGTGCCCCTGCGGGTGCTGTCGAGCTTTGAAGATGGCCCCGGTACCCTAATTGTTGCAGAAGCTGACCAAGACGAGGACGCTATGGAAGAACCACTGATCTCCGGTATTGCCTTTACCAAGAACGAAGCCAAACTGACCCTGCTCAACACGCCAGATGTGCCAGGCGTTGCTTCACGCATTCTTGGCCCGATTGCCGATGCCAATATCGAAGTCGATATGATCGTGCAAAACGTTGCTCCGGCCGGTGACTACACCGATTTCACCTTCACGGTGGCCAAAGGCGATTACAAGGCAACGAAAAAGCTGCTGGAAGAGACGGTCATTCCCGATCTGGGCGGCGGGGAGCTGCGTGGCGACGACAATATTGCTAAGGTATCTTTAGTTGGTGTCGGTATGCGCTCGCACGCGGGTGTGGCGTCTAAGATGTTCCGCGTTTTGGCCGATGAAAACGTCAATATTCGTATGGTCTCGACCTCTGAGATTAAAATTTCGGTCGTCATTGATGAGAAACATATGGAACTTGCCGTTAATGCATTACACAAAGCTTTTGGTTTAGATAAGGCAGATATCGAATCTGAATAACATTTATGCCTTAAACCTTCTACGCTGAAGGGGTACTTGCTGCCGTGTGGTGGTGAGCTTTCTTCAACGGGAGGTTAAGGTGTCATGGAGCCGGAGTCGTTGGTGACAGGCAGCACTATGGCGCATAATGGCCTGGTGTTGCCTCCGGCTGACATATCCCGTTGCATAAACGTCTGAAAAGGAGATCAGCCATGCTCATCCTAACTCGCCGTGTTGGCGAAACCCTGATGATCGGTGATGAAATCACCGTCACCGTACTAGGTGTAAAAGGCAATCAAGTGCGTATTGGTGTTAATGCGCCGAAGGATGTCGCAGTGCACCGTGAAGAGATTTATCAGCGCATTCAGCGTGAAAGAAATAGTGAAAACGAAGTGGAATGAGACTTGCGGGCTTGCATGATGACACGATGCCTAAGACGTAAGCTTAACTGTAAGATATGGCCGGTGCGAAAAAAATCTGTAGAGGGCTAGACAAAAGAACCCCAAATCGGTAATATTCGCGCCGTGCCGTTAAGGAGAGGTGGCCGAGTGGCTGAAGGCGCTCCCCTGCTAAGGGAGTATAGGGTTTATAGCCCTATCGAGGGTTCGAATCCCTCTCTCTCCGCCAATCGCACGGCCAGTTAGTACTTTATTAATGAGAGTTTTTGTTAATAAAAGTTTTGTTAAAAAGTACATGGTCACAAGGTATGCGCCCGTAGCTCAGCTGGATAGAGTACCTGACTACGAATCAGGGGGTCGGAGGTTCGAATCCTCCCGGGCGCGCCAGATTCCAAAACCCGCTCTCTCAACGAGGGCGGGTTTTCTGTTTCCAGCCTGATAGTTATTGACCTAGCCTGAAGGTTCTTAATCTAGCCTGACTGCCTCTTTTCCAGCCTGACCGGTATATGCTCGCGCTCCGGTCTTGCGATCGTGTGTAGCGCCCCCGCTTTGCGGTAGGGCGCTTTTTTTTGGCTATAAGGTCATAGGGCGTTACAAAAAGGGGCGCTAAGCCAGGGTGGCGTACTGCTCATCAACCACAAGACTCTGGAGCAGAAGGTCCAATTCGGTAATGCGCTTCACCCGCTGAAAGTTCTGCTCGGCTTCGGCGCTGCCTTGGCGCATTTGGGCAAGCCACTGTTTTACCAAAGAGACGACAACGCGGTCAGGCAACTGTTGGCGCTGTAGAGCGGCGTACTCTTTGAGCACATTGGCGCGCATCGCCCAGCTGCTGTCAGGCAAGCGTTCGCCGGTCTTGAGCCAGTGGCGGATGCGTGGGGCAAGCCAAGGGTCTGCCAAGGCGCTGCGCCCAAGCATCACGTCTTGGCATCCCGAGAGCGTGCGAGCTTTCCAGTAGTCTTCTAACGTCCAGATATCGCCATTGGCCACCACGGGAATGCTCACCTGACGGCGAATCTTGCCAATCCATTCCCAGTGCGCGGGTGGGCGGTAGCCCTCATCGCGGGTGCGCGCATGCACGACCAACTGCGCTGCACCGCCCGCTTCCGTGGCTTGGCCGCAGGCAACCGCTAAGCGGCGATTGGCAAAGCCGAGACGAATCTTGGCGGTCACAGGGATCTGACCTTCCAGAGCGTCGTGGACCGCCTTGACGGCTTTGTAGACGCGGTCTGGCTGGCGGAGCAGGGAAGCACCGCCATCATGGCGGTTAACCAGTTTGGCCGGACAGCCAAAATTGAGATCAACGCTGACGGCGCCGAGTTTGAGCGCCTGGCGAGCGTTGGCTGCCAGGGCGTCAGGGTCGGAGCCAAGTAGCTGTAAATGCACGGGAATGCCGCTTGGGGTGGCGACGGGCGGTTGCATAAGCTCCGGGCAATGCTTATAAAACACTCTTGGCGGCAGGCGCGCATCGACGACGCGGACAAACTCGGTCACCGTCCAATCGAAGCCTGCGTGGCGTGTCAGCAAGTCCCGCGTCAGGGCGTCGATAACGCCTTCCATTGGGGCTAGGCCGATTCTGCCGTTTTGTAGTAAATTAACAACCATGACTTCCACTATCGCGCCATTGCATTCTATTCTGGGTGTGGCAGGTTAGTGCATTCCCCTTACTGCGCCAAGCGCCTTTCACCGTATTGGCGCCGTGAGATGCGCAAAAATGGTACTTGAGCTGTGCTTCAAGACACCAAGCCGCAAGGAGACCGCTTTATGCAGGATCTAGAACTTTTGCAAGATGGGCTGGCGTTGATGGCGCTCGGCATGGGTGTAGTGTTTGTTTTTCTTACAATTTTGGTCATTAGCGTTACGCTGATGTCGAAGCTGATTGGGCGTTATCAACCCGCTCCTGTGGCGGTTGAAACCGGCAAAAAAGCGTCGTCATCTTCGGTTTCCTCCGCTCATGATGACGAGGTCATGGCGGTCATTAGCGCTGCCGTGCATCGCTACCGTTCAGCTCGGCGTCGCTAACTTTCTCAATTTTTTTCATTTCAGCCCTCTTTTGGTTATTTTTTTGTTATTTTTACTACAAACCTAACAACTCTCTACGGTGAGCCAAGACCATGAATGAAACAAAACGCCCTTTAGGCATCACGGATGTCGTGCTACGCGATGCCCACCAATCGCTGTTTGCCACCCGAATGCGCCTGGACGATATGTTGCCGATCGCTGAAAAACTGGATCGCGTTGGCTACTGGTCGTTGGAAACCTGGGGCGGAGCGACCTATGACGCCTGTATTCGTTATTTGGGCGAAGACCCGTGGGAGCGCATTCGTGCCCTGAAAGAGGCAATGCCCAATACGCCCCAAGCGATGCTGCTTCGCGGTCAGAACCTGCTGGGCTACCGGCACTATGCCGATGACGTCGTCGATAAGTTCGTCGAGCGGGCGAAAATCAATGGGGTGGATGTTTTCCGTGTGTTTGATGCGATGAACGATCCGCGCAACCTCGAACGCGCCATTCAAGCTGTGCGTAATGTGGAAGGCCATGCGCAAGGCACGATTTCCTATACCGTCAGCCCGGTGCATACCCTGGATAGCTGGGTCGATCTCGCCAAAACCATTGCCGGTTTAGGTGCAGATTCATTGGCTATCAAGGATATGGCGGGGCTGCTTACGCCTTATACCGCCTTCGATTTGGTAACGCGGCTCAAAAAAGAGCTGTCGATTCCGGTGCACCTGCACTGCCACGCCACCACCGGCCTTTCCACCTCGACCATCTTGAAGGCGGTGGAAGCCGGTATCGATAACGTCGATACCTCGATTTCCTCCATGTCGATGACCTATGGTCACAGCCCGACGGAGTCCGTTGTGGCCATGTTGAAAGACACCGGGCGTGATACCGGGCTGGATCTTGAGCTGCTGGAAGATATTGCCGGTTATTTCCGCGAAGTGCGCAAAAAGTACGCTGCTTTTGAAGGTTCGCTGCGTGGTATCGATTCGCGCATCCTGATTGCCCAGGTGCCGGGCGGCATGCTGACCAACATGGAAGGCCAGCTAAAGGAGCAGGGCGCAGGCGATAAGCTGGACGACGTGCTGAATGAAATTCCTCGTGTGCGTGAAGACTTGGGCTTTATTCCGCTGGTAACGCCGACCTCACAAATTGTCGGCACCCAGGCCGTCATGAACGTGATGATGGGCGAGCGTTACAAGTCCATTTCCAAAGAAGTGCAAGCGCTGCTCAAGGGTGAATACGGCGCAGCGCCTGCGCCATTTAACGCCGAGCTGCAAAAGCGCGTGTTGGAAGGCGGCGAGCCGATTACCTGCCGCCCGGCGGATAATCTCTCGCCGGAGATGGAAAAGCTGGCCGCAGAGTTAAAAGAGAAAGCCAGTGCTGACGGCATCCGCTTGGCCGAAGGCAAGCGTGAAGTGGATGACGTGCTGACCTATGCACTGTTTCCCCAGATTGGCCTGAAATTCCTCAAGAACCGTGACAATCCAGAGGCCTTTGAGCCTGCCCCGCAGGTGGCTGAGGCGAGTGCTGAAAAAGCGCCTGCTCCAGCAGAGAGCCGCGCGCCTGTCGCCAGCAGTGGGCCAGAAACCTACACCGTTAAACTTAACGGCAAGGCGTATGTGGTGGAGGTCTCCGAAGGTGGGGAGCTTGGCGAGGTGCAGGAGCAGGCATCTGCGAGCGCCAGCGCACCCCAAGAGGAGGCCCCGGCGCCCAGTGGAGAAAGTATCGATGCCCCCTTGGCGGGCAACATATTCAAGGTCAATGTGCGCCCTGGCGAGCAGGTCGCTGAAGGGGATGTCGTGATTATCCTGGAAGCGATGAAAATGGAAACCGAAGTGCGCGCCAGCAGTGCAGGCACGGTGTCTAAGGTTAACGTCAGCGAGGGCGACAGCGTCGCCGTGGGCGACACGTTGATCGAGCTCTAAGGGCCCAGTAATGGATAAATTAGTCACGTTGTGGGAAGGCTCTGGGCTATACAACCTTGAGCTTGGTCAGGCGGCCATGATCCTTGTGGGTCTACTGCTGCTCTATCTGGCCATCTATAAAAAGTTTGAGCCGCTGCTGCTAGTGCCGATCGGTTTCGGCGGCATTCTTGCCAATATTCCTGAAGCGGGGCTGGCGATTTCAGCCCTCGACCAGGCGATCGAGGTGGCGAAGCCGGCGGTGCTACAGCAGATAGCGGCAGCGCTGGGCGCGACGCTGGATCCGTTAGCGAATGCGGAAGCGTGGCGGGAATCGTTAAAAGTGATAGCCCACGATGGTGTTGCGCCGGATCAGGTGCGTGCGGCACGAGATATCGCCATTGGCGTTGGGTACAGCGATGGCATGCTGTACAACTTCTATAAAGTGGCGATTGGATCGGGCATTGCCCCGCTCATCATCTTTATGGGCGTTGGGGCCATGACGGACTTTGGCCCGCTGTTGGCCAATCCGCGCACGCTGTTTTTAGGGGCTGCCGCTCAGTTTGGTATTTTTGCCACGCTGTTTGGTGCTGTGGCGCTCACTTCGATGGGCATCATGGATTTTTCGCTCAATCAGGCGGCCGCTATCGGGATTATTGGTGGGGCAGACGGCCCGACCTCTATCTATGTTTCCAGCGTGTTGGCACCTGAATTACTGGGGGCGATTGCCGTCGCCGCTTACGCCTACATGGCGTTGGTGCCGCTGATACAGCCGCCAATCATGCGTCTTTTAACCACCGATAAAGAGCGCCAAATCAAGATGACGCAGCTGCGGCCGGTCTCAAAGTTGGAGAAGGTCGTCTTTCCCTTGATGCTGTTGATTCTTGTCGCGCTGTTTCTACCGGATGCCGCCCCTCTGTTGGGTATGTTCTGCTTCGGTAACTTGATGCGTGAATGTGGTGTAGTCGAGCGCTTGTCGGATACCTCGCAAAACGCGCTGATCAATATCGTCACCATTATCCTTGGCTTGTCGGTGGGCTCTAAGCTGATGGCCGAAAGCTTTCTGGCGTTTGAAACGCTGGGCATACTCGGGCTGGGCATCGTTGCCTTTGGTATCGGCACCGCGGCGGGCGTGTTGATGGCGAAACTGATGAACTTGGTCAGCAAAATGCCCATTAATCCGCTCATTGGGGCCGCAGGCGTATCGGCGGTGCCGATGGCCGCTCGGGTGGCTAACAAGGTGGGGCTGGAGTCTAACCCACATAACTTCCTGTTGATGCATGCCATGGGCCCCAATGTGGCAGGTGTTATTGGGTCTGCGGTGGCAGCGGGCGTGATGATTAAATATCTAGGCTAGTCATTTCCTGACTGTCATCGCGAACGAAGCGCGGCGATCCCGGTTTTGTGTTCCACCGCAAAACCAGATTGCCGCGTCGCAGGCTCCTCGCAATGACCGTGGATGTCATTGCGAACGAAGTGAAGCAATCTATGGTGAGTACTCAAAGTTCGTACGAGATTGCCGCGTCCCAAGCTCCTCACAATGACCTGTGGGCCTCTTCGGCCCTTCTGCTTCATGTCGTTGGTGCAGAGAGAATTTCAACAGCGCCCTTCAAGCGGTTTTCTAGCGGGGCAAGGTCAAACGGGCAGTCTCTTGGCCAGCCAATGTTCAGGCGGACGCCGTCGCCATCATAGTCCGCTTGTTCAATGGGGATGTCGCCTTCTTCGCACCAAGCGCGGGCAATGGCTTCGTTGGCAAAGCTCAGCCGCAAGGTGTAACGGTCGCGTTCCACCACTTCCTGGGTCGGTAGCGTTTCGAGCGCATGGCTAACGGCCTGCGCATAAGCGCGGGCCAGACCGCCGGTGCCTAACTTGGTGCCGCCAAAATAGCGAATCACCACGCAACCAATATGGCCGAGTTGGCTGCCTTGTAGCACTTGGTACATCGGCCGCCCTGCGGTGCCGCCAGGTTCGCCGTCATCCGAAAAACCAATCTGATTCTGCTCACCGGGCGGTCCGGCTATATAGGCGGTGCAGTGATGGCTCGCATTGGGGTGCGCGGCTTTAGCCGCTGCCAGCATATGGCTGAATGCATCGATCGCTGCGGCGTGGCAAATCCAGGTGATGAATTGGCTCTTTTCTACTTCTATCTCAGACGTGTGCCAGGAAGAGGGGGAAAGCTCTGGAACCCGATAGCGCATTAATGCTCCGTGACAGTTGGCTTACTGTTCAGGCAAGCTCTTGGATGAGGTTCAACACCCATCACCATGCCCAATACCTGAATATCACGGTTGTGCAAAAATAGCGCTGGCTGCACGGCATCTTCCGGCCAAAGTTCAACGCCAAAGCGGCTGATCGAAAGGTGCTTCAAGGCTATTGTTTGCTGGTTGATTTCGGCAACGGCGGTTTCTGTTTGGGCATCGTGTTGATAGCGCCGAATAATAATGACATCGCCGTCGAACAGGTTGCAATCGCATAGTGCGTTACCGCGAATTTTAAGTGCGTAGGTATTACGGCGTGTAACGCTGGGTGCCATGGCGAAAGCCTGCGGTACTGGTTGTCTATGGCCGAAGGTCGCGGTGGGTGCTGCCATCGATATCGTCATTGAGAAGTCTCCAGTGCTGAGCTCGCCAGAACATGTCTTTTCATACAGTGGTTTTAGTATAGACCTGTTTTTGCATACAGTGCTAGCAGTAATTAGTCGTAATGCTGATAGCGGTAGATCACGCTGCGACCCAGCGCCGCATAGAGTGAGTGGCGAGAAACGGCCTTTCCGTGTAGAGTTCGACCCGAAATCAATGTGCCTGGAGAGACTCTTGAGCCTGTGTCTACAAGCCCGACAGCTGTCCTGCGAACGTGATGATCGCTCTCTTTTTACGGGGCTGGATCTCGATATTCGCAGCGGCGAGATCGTGCGTATTGAAGGGCCGAACGGCAGCGGTAAAACCAGTCTGTTAAAAATCCTCTCTGGGCAGCTCAGCGACTATCAAGGCGAATTGTTCTGGAATGGCGCACCCATGAAGCGCGTGCGTGAACGTTTTCTCGCTAATTTACTCTATCTAGGGCATGCGCCAGGCATAAAAGCAGGCCTTTCCCCGTTGGAAAATTTGGCCTGGTATCAGGCGCTCAGTGGCGAGCAAAACGCAGGTGGCCACAGTGAGGATCAACGGCTGGACGCCCTTGAACAGGTGGGGCTGGCAGGCTTTGAAGATGTGCCCGCCGGGCAACTCTCGGCGGGGCAGCAGCGCCGGGTGGCGCTGGCGCGGTTAACCCTGTCGCCGCGGGCGCTGTGGATACTGGATGAGCCTTTTACTGCGATTGATCGCCACGGCGTCGCCGCGCTTGAACGGCAACTGACGATGCATGCAGAGGCGGGTGGCTGTGTCATTGTCACCACCCACCATGCGTTAACCGCCTCACCGCTGCTAAGGCGCATAGCGCTAGGGTAGAAGGAGACAGCGTTGCACAGTACTTCACACAGTGCTTCAGACAGCTCTTCACATGGCGCTGCACATAGCGCTTCACAACGTTCTGCACAAGGATCGTCGCCTAGCGCTTTAGAAAGCGCTTTACAGGAAGCAGGGACCGTTAAAGAGACACAGGCGTGGCCGCTGCTTGAACACCAGGGTGGGCTGATGGTGGCCGTGAAGGCCACCTTAGTGCGTGATCTAACGCTGCTGCTGAGACGGCGTGGCGAAGTGCTCAACCCGCTGGTGTTTTTTGCGCTGGTGATCACGCTGTTTCCGATTGCGATTTCGCCGAACCCCGAGCTATTGGCAGTTATCGCACCCGGCCTGCTGTGGGTGGCCGCCTTGCTAGCCGCGCTGCTGTCGTTAGACAGTCTGTTTCGGAGTGATTATGACGATGGCAGCCTGGAGCAGCTGCTATTGGCGCCCCAGCCGCTGGCCGCGCTGAGCTTAGCCAAGGTGGCTGTCCATTGGCTTCTCACGGGGTTGCCTTTAGCGCTGATGGCGCCCCTGTTAGGCATCATGCTCGCCCTGCCTGCGGGTAGCTACGCGGTGTTGGCGCTGTCGCTGGCGCTGGGTACAGCCAGCTTGAGTCTGATTGGCGCCATTGGCGCCGCGTTGACGGTTGGCTTGGCGAGAGGCGGCGTACTGCTTTCACTGCTGATACTGCCGCTGTATATCCCGGTGCTCATTTTTGGCGCAGGCGCGGTACAGGCCGCTATTTTAGGTGACGGTGTTGCCGCGCACCTGGCTATTCTAGGGGCGCTGCTCGCCGCTGCGCTCATGTTGTCGCCGTGGGCGATTGCCGCATCGCTGCGTATCAGTATTAACGGTTAAGGACAGGACACGCTATGTGGGCCTTTATACATAAACTGGGATCACCCAAGTGGTTCTATGGCATCAGTGCCAAATTACAGCCCTGGTTTTGGGCGGCAGCGGCGCTTCTGCTGCTGGTGGGTTCGCTGTGGGGCCTCGTGTTTGCGCCAGCGGATTACCAGCAGGGCAATAGCTTTCGGATTATTTATGTCCACGTGCCAGCGGCGTTTTTAGCCCAATCCATTTTTATCTCCATGGCGGTGTCTGGGCTGGTATTTATGGTCTGGAAAATTAAAGTCGCCGATATGGCCGCGGCGGTCATGGCCCCGCTGGGCGCTGCTATGACCTTTGTGGCGTTGTTTTCCGGGGCAGTATGGGGTGTGCCCACGTGGGGTACGTGGTGGATGTGGGACGCCCGGCTTACCTCTATGCTGATTCTGCTGTTTCTTTATTTAGGCGTCATTGCGCTGCGCGGCGCATTCTCCAGCCGTGATAGTGCGTCTCGGGCGGCCTCGGTGCTCGCCATGGTGGGGGTCATCAATATTCCCATCATCAAATACTCGGTGGATTGGTGGTACACCCTGCACCAACCCGCCTCGTTTACGTTAACCTCGCGGCCAACAATGCCCACCGAGATGTGGCTGCCGTTGGTCATTATGGTGCTGGGTTTCTACAGCTTTTTTATCGCTTTAACGCTGATGCGCACGCGCAGCGAGATCCTGCGCCGAGAGTCCAGCAAGCGCTGGGTTCAAGACCTGGTTAACGGTCAAACGGTGCACGTTCAGGCAGAGGAGACGCGCTAATGGCATTTGCCTCATTTTCAGAATTTCTTGCCATGGGCGGGCACGCGCCTTATGTCTGGTCCGCCTGGGGAGTAACCGCTCTGCTGCTGGTGGCCACCGTGTGGCATGCGCGCGTTGAGCAGCGTCAGCTATTGAACGGCATAAAGCGTCGGGCGCGGCGCGCAAACAGCTTGAGAGGTAACGCCCAATGACCCCTAAACGTAAACAGAAACTCTTCGTCATTTTGGGGTTGGTGTCGTTAACCGCGATTGCTGTCGGGCTAACGCTGTATGCGCTGCGTGCCAATATCAATCTGTTTTTTAGCCCAGTACAAATCGCACAAGGCGACGCACCCATGGAGCGGCAGATCCGCGCGGGCGGCATGGTGAAAGAGGGCTCGGTTTCCCGTGACCCTGAAAGCCTCGACGTTGAGTTTACCGTGACCGATTACGTCGATGACCTTGAGGTCTACTACAGCGGCATCCTGCCCGACCTGTTCCGTGAAGGCCAAGGCGTGGTGGTGGTGGGTGAATTGCAGGCCGATGGTCGGTTATATGCCGATAAGGTGCTTGCCCGTCACGACGAAAACTACATGCCCCCGGAGGTAGCGCAGGCGTTAGAAGAGGCTGGCTATTCGCCAGCTGACTACCAGGCCAAAGCCGCCGAAGTTGGCCAGCGCCTGGACGAAGATGGCGTCCCCGAGGCAAGCGAATACTAGTTAATGCAACACCAGGGTTGGCAACTCAGCCTCATGCGGAGCACACATGTTCATCAAATTGATCCCTGAAATTGGCCATTTTGCGCTTATCATTGCGCTTTTAATGGCAATGGTGCAGGCAGTGATGCCACTGGCCGGCGCAGCGACCCGCCGGCCACTGTGGATGGCTTATGGCCAGCCCATGGCGGCAGGGCAGTTTCTATTTGTCGCCATTGCGTATGCCTGCTTGACCGCCAGCTACATGCTGGACGACTTCAGCGTGGCAAACGTCGCCAATAACTCCAACTCGCTACTGCCGTGGTACTACAAGTTCAGCGCAGTGTGGGGCAACCATGAAGGCTCAGTCCTGTTGTGGAGCCTGATGCTGGCGGGCTGGGGCTTTGCGGCCAGTCTGTTCACCGGCAACCTGCCGCGCGATATGGTCGCTCGGGTGATGGGCGTGATGGGCATGGTGTGTGTCGGTTTCCTACTGTTTATCCTGATCACCTCCAACCCGTTTGAGCGCCTGCTCCCCGATATGCCGCAGGATGGCGCTGACCTTAACCCCCTGCTGCAAGATTTCGGCTTAGTCGTTCACCCGCCGATGCTGTATATGGGCTATGTGGGCTTTTCGGTGGTCTTTGCGTTTGCGATTGCCGCGCTAATGGGCGGGCGCTTGGATGCGGCCTGGACCCGCTGGGCACGGCCCTGGACCAACCTGGCCTGGGCGTTTTTGACCGTGGGTATCGCACTGGGGAGCTGGTGGGCCTATTACGAGCTTGGCTGGGGCGGCTGGTGGTTCTGGGATCCGGTCGAAAACGCTTCGCTATTGCCCTGGCTGACCGGCACTGCACTGGTGCACTCGCTGGCGGTCACTGAAAAGCGCGGCTCGTTTAAAAGCTGGACCGTGCTGCTGGCGATCTCTACTTTTTCGCTTTCGCTGATGGGTACCTTCCTGGTGCGCTCCGGCGTGCTCACCTCGGTGCACGCGTTTGCCAATGACCCAGCCCGTGGTTTCTTTATTCTGATGCTGCTGGCGATCACGGTCACGCTGTCGCTGCTGGTGTTTGCCCTGCGCGCTCCTCGGGTCAGCCATAAAGTGGGTTTTAACTGGCTATCCCGCGATGCGCTGCTGCTGGTGAATAATATCTTCCTGGTAATCATGACCGTGACCGTGCTGCTCGGTACCGTCTACCCGCTGATCCTCGACTCCTTGGGGCTGGGTAAAATCAGTGTGGGCCCGCCCTATTTCAATGCGCTGTTTGTCCCGCTCACCGTGGTGATGTGTATCTTTATGGGGCTTGGTTCGGTTACCCGCTGGAAGAGCATGGCGGCCCGGGATTTAGTCCGTAAACTGTGGTTGGCGGGCGTCGCCGCGCTGGTGCTGGGCATATTGATGCCGCTTTTTTATCGCGGGGAGTGGAATCTTTTCGTCTCCCTCGGCATTGTCTCGGCGCTCTGGATTGTGCTGCCGATGGTGCGCGATGTCTTTGATAAAACCCGCCATGCCAGCTCGTTTGTGGCTGGCGTGCGCAAGCTCTCGCTCTCCTATTGGGGCATGGTATTAGGCCATATTGGTGTGGCGGTCACGATTGTGGGGGTGGCGGTGGTTTCCAACTACAACATCGAACGCAACGTGCGCATGTCGCCAGGCACCACGGTCGAGGTGGCGGGCTATCAGTTCACCATGCGTGAGCTGACCGAGCGACGCGGACCTAACTTTCTCGCCGATACCTCGATTATCGAAGTACAGCGTGGCGATGCCGGTAGCCGTTTCACCATGCGCCCTGAAAAACGCCTCTATCTCGCGACCGGCATGCCGATGACCCAAGTGGCGCTGCGGCCGGGGCTGTTCCGTGATCTGTATGTGGCCATGGGCGAAGACCTGGGCGACGGCAGCTGGGCGATGCGTGTGCAGTACAAACCGTTCGTTCGCTGGCTGTGGCTAGGTGCACTGCTAATGGCGTCCGGCGGGCTGTTGGCGGTACTCGACAAACGTTACCGGCGTGCGGCCGTTAACAGTGGCGTACCAAGCACGAAGCGCAATAGCGATACACCCAGGGAGGCCACGGTATGAAACGGCGGCTTTTACTATTGCTCCTACCGGTGGGTTTCTTAGGCTTGGCACTGTTTTTCTACCATGGCCTGTCACTGGATCCCTCGCAGCGCGACTCGGCGCTGATGGCGCGCGAGTTTCCGGCCTTTGAGGCCACCACGCTGCGCGATGAAGCTCAGCAGGTCGATCAGTCGCTGCTCAAGGGAGAGGTCACGCTGGTAAACGTATGGGGCGAATGGTGCCCGGCCTGCAAGCAAGAAATGCCCCAGCTGTTGGAACTGGCCGACCACGATATCCGCATGATCGGGGTTAACTACCGCGACACCCGCGAAAAAGGCCTTGAGTTTCTAAGTGAATTTGGCGATCCGTTTGAGACCAATATTTTTGATCCGGAAGGCGCATTAGGCTTTGATCTTGGCGTCTATGGTGCCCCGGAAACCTTCTTGGTCGATGCCGACGGTGTGATTCGCTACCACCATAAAGGCTATGTCTCGCCCGAAGATGTGCGCGAACGGATACTGCCGGAGGTGGAAAAATGGCGTTGATGCGTATCATCGCGGCACTAATGCTGCTGGTTATGGCGTCAGGCGCTGTGGCGGCGGGCATTGAGTTACGCGAGTTTGACGACCCTGTCATGGAGAAGCGCTACCGCGATTTGACCGCCTCGATGCGCTGTCCGCTATGTGAAAATCAGGCCATTGATGATTCCGATGCCCCTATCTCGGCGGATATGCGCGAGCGGGTCTATCAACTGTTGCAAGACGGGCAATCCGATATCGAAATCGTTAACCATATGGTGCAGCGGTTTGGTGAATATATTCTCTATAACCCGCGATTAGAGAGCCGCACCTACCTGCTGTGGGGATTACCTATTGCGCTGGTACTGCTAGGCGCGCTGGTGGTGGTGCTCATGATTCGCGCCCGCCGACATGCTTCTGCCAAAGCGCTCAGCGCCGAAGAGCGCCGCCGCATAGAGGCGCTGATTAACCGTAAGGGGTCTTCATGACGCTGCTCTGGATTGCGATTGCCGTTTTACTGCTTCCCGCGTTATGGCTGTTGGTCTTACCGCTCAGAAACGCGCGCCGATTACATGACCAACAGCATGCGTTTGAAACCAATGACACTTCTGCCGAGCAAAACGTCGCGATATTCAAACGTCGGCTGAGTTCCTTGGAAGCCGCGCGGGCGCGTGGCGATATTGGCGCCGAGCGCTTTGAAGAGGATCGCCTGGAGCTTGAGCGGAGCCTGCTGGAAGACACCGCCGCACGCGAGCGTCGTCCGCTCAAAGCGGCGAGTGCAGGTCGCTTTGCTGTCCCGGTAGTCATGGTGGCTATCGTCGTCGTGAGCGTATTCTGGTATCAGCAAGAGGGCGCCGAGGGCGACCTTGTCCTGTTATCGGTACAGCAAGCGGTGCAGAACGATCCTGATGGTTCGCTGGCGCTGTATATCGAACGCATGGAGGAGCAGGCCGAGCGCCAGCCGGATAACCCGAATGTATGGAGCGCGCTATTTCCTGCCTATCGCGAAACCGGTCAATTGCCCGAGGCGGTGGATGCGCTTGAGCGTTTGATTGGCATTGAAGGGCGTATTCCGCCGCTGCTTGCTCAGCTGGCGCAGATTCGTTTCTTTATGGCCGATCGTGAACTCACCGCTGAGGTGCAGGCGCTGGTCGATGAAACCCTGGCGCAAGACCCGCGCCAACCCACCGTGTTGGGTTTGCTTGGGGTTAACGCCTTTGATAACGGTAATTACGAGCAGGCGATTGATCACTGGCGTCGGGCGATTGCCAACATCGACGATCCCAATACGGTTACCTCTCTACGCGAAGGCATTCGCGTGGCTCAGGAGCGCCTGGGTATCGAGCCTGAACAAACCACCGCCGAGAGCAGCGGCATTCGCGTGCGGGTCTCGCTGGATGAAGCCCTCGCTGAACGCGTTGACGGCGATGACACGGTGTTCATTACTGCGCGTGATTTGGAAGGTGAGCTACCGCCGCTGGCCGTCGTGCAGGCACAGGTGGCTGAGCTTCCCATGACCGTGGTGCTAGACAACAGCGTGGCCATGTCGCCACAGGCGCAAATCTCTCAGGTACGTGAGGCGCGTTTAGTGGTGCGCGTTTCGCCTTCTGGCCAAGCCATGCCCCAGCCGGGGGATTTGTTTGGCGATCTGGAAAGTGTCAGCGTTGGGCCAATCTCAGACGATGAAGCCGCCGAGGTGGTGATTAACCGTGTTTTTGAGTAGCCCCACTGTGAACCACTCTGCTTTAATGCCGCGAAGCGTGTCGCCGCTATGCGTTTAACCTCGATACGCCTAGTCGGGTTCAAGTCCTTTGTGGATCCTGTCACGGTCCCTTTCGATGGCAACATGACGGCCATCGTGGGCCCGAACGGCTGTGGCAAATCGAATATCATTGACGCCGTGCGCTGGGTGATGGGGGAGTCCTCCGCCAAAACCCTGCGCGGCGAATCGATGGCGGACGTTATTTTCAACGGCTCCACCGGCCGAAAACCCATCAGCCAAGCCTCCATCGAGCTCAAATTCGATAACCGCGACGGCGGTATGGGCGGCGTTTACGCGCAGTATGCCGAAATCGTCGTCAGGCGCCTGGTGACCCGCGACGGACAATCCAACTACTTCTTCAACGGCCAAAAGTGCCGTCGGCGGGATATCGCCGATCTGTTCATGGGCACCGGGCTGGGCCCGCGCTCCTACGCGATTATCGGCCAGGGCATGATTTCGCGGCTGATCGAAGCCCGCCCCGACGACCTGCGCTCGACGTTGGAAGAAGCCGCGGGTATCTCCAAATACAAAGAGCGCCGACGAGAAACCGAAAATCGCATGCGGCGCACTCAGGAGAACCTGGAGCGCCTGGACCATATTCGCGAAGAGTTGGATAAACAGCTGGAGCGCCTCAAGCGTCAGGCCGAAGCCGCCAAGCGCTACCAGGAATTAAAAGAGCAAGAGTATCGACTCAAGGGCGAGCTGGCGCTGCTGCGGGGCCGCACCCTGCGGGCAGAGCAATCGCACCAGGAAAGCCGCGTTCGCGAGTTGGAAATAGCGGTAGAAAAAGACGTCTTCGGGGTGCGTCAGTGCGAAACCCGCTTGGAACAAGCCCGCGAGCAGCACGACGAACTTTCGGAAGTGTTGGATCGCCACCAGCAGCAGTTCTTTGAGACGACTACGCGTATTGCTCGCTTAGAGCAGGATCAAGCCCACCGCCGTAGCCGCGAAACGCAGCTGGCCAGCGACAGCGCCACCGCCAAGCGTGACCTGGACGAGCAGCGCCGGGTGAGCGAAGGCGATCAGACGCGTTTAGCCGCCATCGATGAGCGCTTTGATGACCTGCTGCCCGAGCACGAAGCGTTAGAGGAGCAGCTCGAAAGCCTGGAACAGGCGCTAGCCGATGCCTCTCCCGCGCTGGAAGCCGCCGAACAGCAGTGGAACGATGCGGAGACTCGCTGGCGGGATGCCAGCCGCGATGCCGACCGCTCCCAGGATCAACTGCGTGACCTAGAGCAGCGTATCCAGCGCCTGCAGGCGGAAAATCAGCGCCGTCGCCAGCAGCGCAGTGAGGTCGCCGATCTTGCTGGGCTGCGCGAAGAGCATGACATATGTGACGCGCAGTTAGCCGCTGCCCAGCAGCAGGCGGACAGCTTTCAAACCCAGCGCGACCAGTGGCAGCAGCGCTATAGCGACGCCAAAGCGGCCTACCAGCAGGCCACCCAGACCCGCGATCAACAGCGCGCTGAACTCAGCCAGCGCCAAGGGGAGTTGGCCTCGCTGCAGGCGCTGATCGACGCGGCGCTGGCAGACCACGACCCAGCACTCGGTACGACCCTGGAAGCGCATGACCTGACAGAGACACCGCAGCTTGGCGAAGTGCTCCAGGTCGAGCCCGGTTGGGAAGCGCTTACTTCCTGGCTACTCGCCCCCTGGCTCAATGCCCGGCTCGTCACCCCTCAACAGTTGGCCGCCTTGCCTGAGGCTTTGGCGACCGACTGGCGCTTGATTGATAAAACGCCACCTGCCGCCTCCACATCAGGGCAGCGGCTTGACAGCCTCGTCAAAGGCGCGGGTGCGCTAGGCGAGTGGTTAGCAAGCATTCACTACACGCAAACGACAGCAGAAGCAGAGGCACAGGTCGCGCACCTTGCTCCCGGCGAAAGTGTGGTGAGCCAGGAGGGCGTATGGCTGGGGCGCGGTTGGCTACAGCAGCAGGCCAACGGTGAGGGCATCGACGGTCTACTACTGACCCGCCGCCGTTTCGCCGAGCTGACTGCGCAGCGCGAGCGTGAAGAAGAGGCGTTGGCGCTGGCCGAGGAGCAGTGCGACGTTGCTAGCGAAGCGATTGAAACCCTGGACCAGGAGCGAGAACAGCAGGCCGAACAAGAGCGCGCTCATGCCGCCAGTTTGCAGCAGTTAGCGGTTAAAGAACGCAGCCTGGCGCAACGATTGGAGCACTTGGAAAGCCGCGCCACGGAGCTGGATGAAGAGCTTGCCCAGTTACAAGAGGATGAAGCAGAGTTAGCGCTTACTCTTGATGAACAGCGCGCCCGCTGGCATGTAGCGATGGAGCAGCTAGAGAGCGCAGCCGAAGCACGGGAAACCAACGCCGAGCAGCGCAACCGCCAGCGTGAGGCGCGTGACCAGTTGACACAACAACACGCCCCACTCAAGGCCCAGCAGCAGGCGTTGGCATTAGAACGCGAACGCTTAAGCGCCGAGCGCGGTAGCCTGCGCTCCCAGCAGGCGCGCTCCAGTGACGTCGAGGAGCGCCTCTCACTGCGTATTGCTGAACTCGAAGAAGCGCGAGAAATGTTGGTCGAGCCCGACGAGCTGGCGGGGGAAGAACTCGAAGAGTTGCTCCATCAGCGCGAGCAGCAGGAAGGGCGCTTGAATGCAACGCGTCAGCAGGCCCAGGCACTGGCAGAGCAACTGCGTAATGACGAACTGGCTCGCCAGCAACACGAGCGCAATCTTGAACAGAGCCGCGAGCAGTTACAGCAGCGGCGTATGGACGTACAAGCGCTGGCACTTAAAGCAGCCACCCAGGACGAGCAGCTAACGGAGCTTGGCCATAACGTCGAGACCCTCGCCGAACAGCTGCCCCAGGAAGCCACCGAAACCCATTGGCAGGAGCGCCTGGAAAGTACCACCGATAAGATTCGCCGCTTGGGGGCGATCAACCTCGCTGCCATCGAGGAGTACGACCAACAAGCCGAGCGGCGCAATTACTTAGAAGCCCAGCACGCCGAGCTCACCGAAGCGTTGGAAACCCTTGAACGGGCGATTAAGCGTATCGACCAGGAAACCCGGGTGCGCTTCCGTGAGACCTTTGATCAGGTCAATAGCGGGCTGCAGGCGCTGTTTCCGCGTGTGTTCGGCGGCGGCGCGGCGTGGCTCACGTTGACCGGGGATGACCTGCTGGAGACCGGCGTGGCGATTATGGCCCGCCCACCGGGCAAGAAGAACAGCACCATTCATCTGCTTTCAGGCGGTGAAAAGGCGCTTACCGCGCTGTCGCTGGTGTTTGCTATTTTTCAACTCAACCCCGCACCCTTCTGTATGCTGGACGAAGTCGATGCCCCGCTAGATGACGCCAACGTAGGGCGTTACGCCAAACTGGTGAAAGAGATGTCCGAGAACGTGCAGTTCATCTATATCACCCACAACAAGATTGCCATGGAAGCCGCCGAGCGCCTGATGGGGGTCACCATGCAAGAGCCCGGCGTCTCACGGCTAGTCTCGGTGGGTATTGAAGAAGCAGCGGCGCTGGTCGATTAAGCGCCTTCGCCGCTTACCCTTCGTTCATCACTTTCGCTCTTAACTTTCGTTCTTAACTTTCACCCAGCTCGCGCATGACGGCATACAGTTTAGACTTGGCTTCAAAACCCACACCGGGAATGTCTGGCAACCCTACGTAGCCATTCTCCACCTGAATACCATCCGCAAATCCGCCAAAGGGCTGGAAAACGTCCGGGTAGGATTCATTACCGCCTAGCTGTAAGCCTGCGGCGATATTCAGCGACATCTGGTGGCCGCCATGGGGAACCACGCGGCGCGAGGACCAACCCAATTCGTCCATAACTTTTAATGTGCGCATATATTCCACCAAGCCGTAGGAGAGCGCGCAATCGAACTGCACGTAGTCACGGTCGGGCCGCATACCGCCATGGCGGAGCAGGTTTCGCGCATCCTGATGTGAGAACAGGTTCTCGCCGGTCGCCATGGGCAGCTCATAGTGGTTGGCAAGCTCCGCCTGTAGGGCGTAGTCGAGCGGATCACCGGCTTCTTCATACCAGAACAGGTTGTAAGGCTTGAGCGCTTCGGCGTAGGCGATCGCGGTGGCTTGGTCAAAGCGTCCATTGGCATCCACGGCTAACCGGCTGCCATCGCCCACTACCTTAATAACGGCTTCGATGCGGCGTAAGTCCTCTTCTAGCGGCGCGGCGCCAATCTTCATTTTGACCACGTGATAGCCACGATCCAGGTAGCTACGCATTTCATCTTGAAGCTTGCTGTGATCTTTGCCGGGGTAGTAGTAGCCTCCCGCCGCGTAGACCCAGACTTTATCGTCCGCCTGCCCGTGACGGTAGCGATCGGCCAGCAGCCGATAGAGTGGCTTGCCTTCAATTTTGGCGACCGCATCCCACACGGCCATGTCGATTGTGCCTACCGCCACGGAGCGCTCGCCGTGGCCGCCGGGCTTTTCGTTCGCCATCAAAGTCTTCCAGATGGCAAAGGGGTCCAGGTTATCATTGGCTTCATCGATCAGGCTTTCCGGGGCGGCCTCGCTGATACGATCGAGGAAACGGTCACGCATCAAGGCGCCCTGACCGTAGCGGCCATTGGAGTTAAAACCGTAACCAATCACAGGCTTACCGTCACGAATGACGTCGGTGATGACGGCCACCACCGAGCAGGTCATCTTGGAAAAGTCGATATAAGCGTTGGCTATGGGCGAGGCGATGGAAACGGTTTTTTCGCGGATTTCAACGATGCGCATGGGGTGCTCCTTAAACAGTGATGGCACCACATTAAGCGTGACAATTCGGCGCTACCAATGCTATTACTGCGCCACCCCATGCTGAAACGGCATTGCCCATGGAACTTGTTTGGCTCGAAGATTTTATCGCCTTGGCAGAACACGGCAGTTTTGTGCGCGCCGCCGAAGCACGCCACATTACCCAGCCTGCGTTTAGCCGGCGCATTCGCTCGCTGGAGCAGTGGATGGGCGTTAGCCTGTTTGTGCGCACGCCCCAAGGCACCTCACTCACCGAAGCCGGGGCTCACATCCACACGCGCGCATTCGAAGCGACCAGCCGGCTTTATCGGCTGCGTGCAGAAGCGCAAGAGGTGGCAGGCAAAGCGGCGAAAACCCTGCAGTTCGCCGCCACCCACTCGCTCTCCTTTACGTTTTTTCCGCGTTGGATTCGACAGGTAGAGAGCGGTGCTCCGATTGAGGCCATTCAGCTCCACTCAGACAGCATGCTTGGCTGCGAGCAGTTGCTGGTGCACGGCGAGGTTCCCTTTCTGCTTTGTCACCGACACCCAGAGGTACCGTCGCCACTGGCCAAGGAGCATTTCATCAGCCAGCAAGTCGGCAATGATACCCTTATCGCCTTAGTCGGAAGCGCGTTAGACAGGCCTGATGCCGCTCACCCACTTCCCTATCTGGCCTATACCGAAGCCTCAGGGCTGGGGCGCATTGTGGTGCATCGTTTCCATGGCAATCGCGAGCAGTTAGCGCTTAAGCCGCAGTTTAGTAGCCACTTGGCAGCTGTGCTGATGTCGATGGCGCTAGAAGGAAAAGGCCTTGCCTGGCTGCCAAAAAGCCTTGCAGAGCAAGAGATTAGCGATGGGCGATTAGTGCGGGCACTGGATGAGCAGTGGGATATTGCCGTACAAATTCATCTTGTCCGGCCAATAGCCCCGTTAAGCGTTGCTGCCGAAAACTTTTGGGAGCGTGTAACGAATCAACGCCCAAGCCATTAACCAAGAGCGATTAATGTTAGTCTGAAAGCGTAAAAATATGTTCTTAAGCGCTCATGTTAACTATATTACCCCTATCAAAAGCGCGCTTGAGAAGGCTAAGCGATTTATCGAGGAGTTAGGTAACGGTAGCTGAGGCGCTTGTCAAAACGGCTTTTCTTGCTACTTTGTTTCCTTTATAAAGCTACTTATAAATGTTAACGCTAAACGCGTAGCACTTTTGTTTGAAGTTGAGGTCCTATTTTCTTGGCTTAGCAGCGCCAAAAAATTGTGGAGACGTGAAAATCGCGTTAAATGCCGCAAAAATTGGCCATTTTCATAACAATCGCGCTATGCTTGGTCTTATTGATGGCATGCATTTATTTAATAGCCGTTACCTATATTCAGATTCAGGCATGAATTTTTAGACACAGTGCCTTAGCAACCGGCAAGATGACCATGGAACGTTCGACATGGAACTAAGAGAGTGGCTAATCATTTTAGGGCTGGCGTTGGTATCGCTCATCGTTATAGACGGTGCGCGAAGACTTCAACGTCAGCGTCGTGTACCCCGTCTGGACCAGACGGAGAGAGATCTTTCAAGCAGCACGCTTGAAGATCCCGATGAGGCTGCTAAAGCAGCGGAAATCAATTGGGAACTTCCCAATGGGGGAGCCCGCGTTGTTAAGCCCGCTGACTATAGTGGCTTAGGTAATAAACCCAAGCTAGAACGTCAAGAGCATCCTGGCCCCTCCAGGGTGCTTTCTGAGTTTAGGCGTTCGGCGTCAGCCAAAGCAGCTAAGCGTAAAGCGGATAAAGCAGAAGTCGCTGCTCATAAGCAAGCCGTGGCAAATGAAAAAGCGCCGCGTCCGGAAGTTGCCCAATCCACGGTGGCGCCCTCCATGCCGTCTGAGCATGAGCGACGCGAGCCCAGTATTTCGATGGCGAGTACGCAACCACATCCCGATCAACATGTGGCTGCCTCTACGTCAGCGCCCTCTGTTTCCGCTTCCAGCGAGCAGCAAGTAGGTTTAACAGAACCTTTAACAGAACCTTCGTCGGTCGCCACTGCCAATGAAACTACCGCAGCGGCAATTGATACGCCTGCGAGCCCATCGACCGCAGCCTCCTCTGACACTGGTTCTATCAGCACGCGGGATACCGATGCTGACAACACTGCTCAGCCGCCTTATGAAGCGGAGCCGGTACTGCGCGCCGAGCCCGAAGATGCCGTTTTTGCCAAGCATGCCAATGAACACTCCCCCAAACGCCGCCAGCTGCGCTCCGATACCGTCGGTGAGTACGATGAGCTGGACGATGATGAAGTGGATGAGTATCGGTTAGTCGATTTTGAAGGCATGGGGCGTTCGTTTAAACGGCGCTTGATTGAGCGACGCAAAGAGAATCAGCGCAAAAAGGCTGAAAAAGCCGCGCGCGATAAAGCCTTGGCGCAGCAGAAAGCCGAGCGTAAAGCATTGGAAGCCGAGCAGCGGCGCGAAGCGAAAGAAGCCGCCGATGCTGAGCGTGCTCGCGTAGCCCAAGAGCAGGCGCAGGCACGTGAAGCCGCCGCCAGTGCAGCGGCAGCGGAAGGGCTCGCTGCCCAACAGCGTATGGATGATCAGGCGCGTGAAGAGGCCCGTTATGAAGCGCCGGGTTATGCAGCGGACTATCATCGCGAAGTGGCCGAAAGCGACGGTTATCTTAGCGATACAGGCTATGACCTCGACGAAACTGAATATGGTGAAACGGGTCTTGATACAACAGAGGGGCATGGCGACAACGAAAGAGTTCGTATGCATCCCACGTTAGAAAAAGCCCTGCGTCACGATGTCAGCGGCGAACACGCCAAAGAGACGCTATCCAGCGCGGAAGAAGTCGTGGTGATTAGCGTGCTTTCTCGCGATCCGGAGGGTTTCGACGGTAGCAAGCTGCTCGAACTGATGATGGTATGTGGCTTGCGCTATAGCCGTGAAATGGGCATTTTTCACCGCTTTGAAACGGAAAGCGATGACAGCGAACTCCAGTTTTCCATGGTCAATGTCGTCAAGCCCGGCACCTTCCCCATTGAAGAGATGGGCGAGTTCATGACGCCAGGCATTACCTTGTTGATGCCGCTGCCGGGTGCGCTCGATAGCGCCGCCGCGTTCGAGGCAATGGTCGAGACCGCTATGGTCGTGGTGCGTCATATGGGCGGCGAATTGAAGGATGAAAACCGCAGCGTGATGACCGCACAAACCATTGAGTTTGCCCGTCAACGCGTGCGTGAATTTGAACGTCGCCATCGCCTGCACCGGCACATGCAAGCCCGCTAATTTATGCTGGCTGTCCAACACCCGCCTTCTTGCCAGAAGGCGGGTGTTTTTGTTCAATACGCGTTAATTTTGCAGTCGTTTACTGTTCGCGTTCACTCTATTTTTTAACTGCTTAGGTTTGGCGTTGTCGCTGCCAAGTATTGGAACCCATTCTAATGAGCAAGTCTGATTCTCAGCCTGTGGAAGAGATTACCCAACTGCGTGCCGCCCTGGACGAGGCCAACTACCGTTACTACGTGCTGGATGACCCTACCCTCACCGATGCCGACTATGACCGGAAGTTGCAGCGCCTCAAACAGTTGGAAGCCGATCACCCAGAATTGATCACCAGCGATTCACCTACCCAACGTGTCGGCGCCGCCCCAGCGGATGGCTTTCCCTCAGTGGCTCACGCCATTCCGATGCTGTCGTTGGATAATGCCTTTAGCCGCGACGACATTCATGCCTTTGCCGAACGGGTAGCGGAGCGTCTGGAGTGCACGGCAGACGAGGTGGAATTTACCTGCGAGCCCAAATTGGATGGTGCGGCGGTGTCCCTGGTGTATGAACAGGGCTTATTAGTGAGTGGCGCGACCCGAGGCGATGGGCGCACCGGTGAAGGCATTACTTCTAATCTGCGCACACTGCGCTCGGTGCCGCTAAAGCTGATGGGCAAAAGCGCTCCCGAACTGCTGGAAGTCCGGGGCGAAGTGATCATGCGCCATCAAGGCTTCGAGGCGCTGAACGAGCGCGCGCGGGAAGAGGGCAGCAAGGTATTTGCCAACCCACGCAACGCCGCCGCTGGCAGCCTGCGCCAGCTCGACCCGCGCATTACCGCGAAGCGTCCGCTGGAGTTTCACGCTTATCAGGCCGCACGTTTGGAGCCTGATTTAGGCGATACCACGCACAGCGAATTAATGACGCGGCTGTCCTCCTTGGGGTTTCGTGCTAGTGCAGAGCTAAAAGTCGTTACAGGGCCCGAGGCGGTCGCCGATTACTGTGAGCAGCTGGGCGAAAAGCGAGATGCGCTGGGCTTTGATATCGACGGTGTCGTCATCAAGGTGAACGACCTGCGTTACCAGCGTGAGCTGGGCTTTGTGGCCCGCGCGCCGCGCTGGGCGGTGGCGTTCAAGTACCCTGCCCAGGAAGAGGTCACCACCCTAAACGATGTCGAGTTTCAGGTCGGCCGCACCGGCGCGATTACGCCGGTGGCGCGGCTCGAGCCGGTCACGGTCGCTGGCGTGACGGTCTCCAATGCCACGCTGCACAATGCCGATGAGATCACTCGGCTGGACGTGATGGTCGGTGACACGGTCTCTATTCGCCGCGCTGGCGACGTTATCCCTCAGGTCGTCAGAGTGCATGTGGAGCAACGGCCTGACGATGCCAGAGCCATTGTTTTTCCTGAGCACTGCCCGGTGTGCGGTTCGGATATTGAGCGCATCGACGGCGAAGCAGTCGCCCGTTGTTCCGGTGGCCTGTATTGTGCCGCTCAGCGCAAAGAGGCCTTGAAGCACTTTGCCAGCCGCAAGGCGCTGGATATTGATGGCCTGGGTGAGAAGCTGATCGTGCAACTGGTCGACCTGGATTGGGTGAAAACCCCAGCCGACCTGTTTCATCTTAGCGTTGAGCAGCTCAAAAGCCTGCCGCGCATGGGGGAGAAGTCAGCCACGAATCTGGTCAACTCCCACGAGAAAGCCAAATCGACGACCCTGGCACGGTTTATCTATTCGCTGGGTATTCGCGAAGTAGGCGAAGCCACCGCGGCCAACCTAGCCCACCATTTTGGCACGCTCGAAGCCGTTCAAGCGGCCGAGCTGGCAGCGCTGGAGGCGGTGAACGATGTCGGCCCAATTGTCGCGGCCCATGTACATACCTTTTTCCGCCAGCCCCACAACCAGGAAACCATTGCTGCGTTGATCGATGCCGGCGTGACTTGGCAGGAAGCCGCGGTTACCCAAGGGCCGACGCCGCTGGAAGGACAAACCTGGGTGTTGACCGGTTCGCTGGAAAGCATGACGCGGGATGAGGGTAAGGCACGCCTGCAGGCGTTAGGGGCCAAGGTGGCAGGCAGCGTATCGAAAAAAACCACCTGCTTAGTCGCGGGTGAGGCGGCAGGCAGCAAGTTGACCAAAGCCGAGCAGATGGGCGTGGACGTTGTCGACGAAGCCACTTTTATTCAACGTTTGGCAGAGTGGGAGCAGGGTGAATGAGTCGTTTTATAGAAGTACCCGCCAGGATGTTGCCGCCGGAAACCCTTGATGCCTTGCTAGAGGCGTTCGTGACCCGTCAAGGCTACGACACCACGGATACCACGGGCGAAGGCATGCATGGCTGGGTAGCCGAGCTAAAAAAGCAGCTAGAGCGTAATGAGCTGATCATCGCCCACGACCTTGAGCTTGAGATGACCGAGGTCATGACCCTGGCACGGTGGCGATCGTTTGGTCGCGATATCGCCGATGACGAGGAAGAGGGTGATTTTTAGCTTCTCCTCGCGATGATATTTAGCGGAAGCATCAAGTCTTGTCGTTGCGAGGAGCGCAGCGACGCGGCAATCTCAAGCTGGCCTATTAAGCGTTTTCGCCCCGAATAATCGCGCTAATAATGCGCCGCCCTGGGTGAAGATGATCCACCAGCGGCGCTTCCAGCGGCATCGGTTCATCGCACATGCGTGAGGCAATCACTTCGGCGCATAGGGGAGCACTGGCCAACCCGCGCGAGCCTTGTGCGGCGGATATCCACAGGCCCGGATAGTGCGCGCCGGGTGTGTCGGGCACGCGAGTGGCATCCTTGCTCAGCAGGGAATAATCCGTCCGCCACGCCTCTGCTGCCGGCACTGGCCCTGCGTAAGGGGTTTTATCGGGGCTGGCTGCACGTACCGCCGCACGACCCTGAAGTTGCTCTGGGCTTAGCGCAATACCCGCCTGCTCCAACTCCGCCACCAACGCGGGCAGCGTTTGACGCAGCTCCTCGATATTGCGCTGATGATCGTCGGCGGTGACATCGCTGGTGGCGTTATTAGGTAAAAAGCTGGCGCCAAACGTCAGCACCCCATTCAGAGCAGGCGCGACATAGCCCCCGGCGCATACCACGCGGGTTGGGCCTGTCACCTCGTCGGGTAGCGTTATCTCGCTTATCTGGCCGCGTACCGCTTGTAGCGGCAGCTCAGCCGTTTGGGCAAAGCGATTGGCCAAATGGGCGCTGGCAATCACCACTTGGTCCGCCTTCAGCGTACTGCCATCGGCCAAGTTCAACTGCCAGCCGTTTTCTAGCGAGGTAAGAGAGCTAACGTCACCCTGCTGGCAGGTCACGCCGGGCTGAGTAAGCAAGTGTTCACAGAGAGCTTTTGGCCGCACCCAACCTGCCTGTGGGTAAACTAGCCCATGGGGCGCATCAATGGGCATTGTTGCGGCTTCGCTGAGCGCGGGGTTGATTAACCCGGTGACGACCTCGCTGGGCAGCGGGTGCTGTTCGATAAAGCGCTGCTGGCGTCGCGCTTCTTTATCGCTGCCCGCTAATTGCACCACACCGCAGGGCTGCCACAGAGCGTGGGCGGCATGTTGCTGTGAAAGCCAGCGCTGGCTGTACAGCAGCCCCGCAAGATAAACCCGGCTTTGGTGATTGGTTTCAGCCGCCAGTTTTACATACAGCGCCCCTTGGCGATTACCGGAGCCGCCCGCGCCGGGGGCTTCGCGTTCCACAACCGTTACCTGAATGCCCCGCCGCGCGAGCGCTGCCGCCATCGTGCTACCCGCCAGTCCCGCACCGACTATCGCTACGTGCATCGCATCGTGCTTTGAAGCCGCCACGGCCGGTGGCGTAAACCAGGGCGTTGCCTGGCGTCGCTGATCCACCGGCGGCGTTTCGATACTGCCCGCGAGCATTTCCCGCTTGCGGCCATAGCCCGGTACTTTCTTCCAGCTAAAACCTGCTGCTTTCAAGCCCCGTTTGACGATGCCCGCACAGGTAAAGGTGGCAAACGTCGCGCCGGGACGCGAGCGCGCGGCCATGGCATTGAACAGCGCTGGCTGCCACATGTCGGGGTTTTTGGAAGGCGCAAAACCGTCTAAAAACCAGGCGTCGACCTGACCATCGAGTTGCGTCAGGCGTTCGGTGGTATCGCCGAAATGCAGATCAAGGGTAACGCGCTCGGTTAAGTGCAGGCGGTGGATACCGCTGACGGCAGCGGGCCACTGATCGCACAACACGCGCGCATAAGCCGCTAGCGAAGGCCAGGCCGCCAGAGCCTGTTTGAGCGCTTCTCGTGCAAGCGGAAACTTCTCTGTGGATATCAGGTGCAGCCGTGCGGTGGGCGCTGCATGTTGCTCGAAACAGGCCCAGGCGCAGAGCATATTGAGCCCAGTGCCAAAGCCGGTTTCGCCAATCACGAAGGGCCGTGTGGCTTCCCATGCGGCAAAGCGTTGAGGAAGGTGGTTGGCACCGAGAAAGACATGCTCGGTTTCAGCACGCCCATCCCCACGGGTGAAATAGACGTCATCAAACGCTGCCGAATGGGGCGCGCCCTCGTTCCAGGTAAGCAGTGGCGTCGTTAACGCCGCGAGGGCAGGCAAAGCATTGGAACGTTGGGTCACGCAGATATCCGTCTAAGTAAAAAAGCTGGTTAAAAAATGATCAATTTGTCGCCGCTGGCGCTGGCTCTGGCTTAGCGCAAAGCGTCCGCCGGGTTTGCACAGAGTTTTCCACAGGCTCTGTGAAAAAGCGGGCGGACCCTCCACACTCGCCTATTGGGGTCAAGGCAAAACTTTTTTGAACGGCTTAACAATTACCTTGGCATAGACCCCTGCAATCATGTATGGGTCGGCGTCGGCCCATGCGTTGGCGTCTTCCAGGCTTTCGAATTCGGCCACGACCAAGCTGCCAGAAAAGCCCGCATCGCCGGGGTTTTCAGCGTCGATGGCAGGGTGGGGGCCCGCCAATACCACGCGGCCTTCATCACGTAGCGCTTCCAAACGGGCAAGGTGATCAGGCCGAGCGGCCAAGCGGCGCTCTAAGCTGTTGGGCACGTCTTCACTGATAATGGCATACAGCATTGGGGATAACTCCTTGAAAACAAGAGGGATGAAAAGCGACCGTTAATTGACCGCGCTAGCAGATGCGCGCACCATATCTTACCTATTACGCGTACTTTATTCACAGCTGAAAAAGCGCATTCTGGCAAACTGCTCACACGGCGTCATTTATGTCCCGACTTCCAACTACCTTTGATGCCGATCAGCGCTACCCGGTTGATTTGCATATGCACTCCACCGCTTCTGATGGTGCGCTATCGCCCACGGAACTGGTAGCGCTGTGCGCTGCGCGCGGGCTGACGCATATGTCGCTTACCGATCACGATACCATGGATGGGATCGGTGAAGCGGCCCACGCGGCACAGCACGCAGGCCTGTGTTTGATTCCTGGCTGTGAGTTATCCACACGCTGGCAGGGCGTCAATATCCATGTCGTGGCGCTCATGCCAGGCGGCTTGCAGGGGCCTATGGTGGAAGGCCTGATTCAACAGCGTGAAGCGCGGATCCAGCGTGCGGAAGTCATCGCCGAACGGCTGGAGAAAGTCGGCTTAACCAATGCGCTGGAAAAAGCGCGCCTCCACGCAGGTAGCGACCGCCCACTAGGCCGCCCGGATTTCGCCCGTGCTCTGGTGGAAGACGGGGTGGTGCCCGATTGGGCGAGCGCTTTTAAGCGCTACCTGGGCAGCGGCAAGAAGGGCGATGTCAAAGCCCACTGGCCGGAAATCAGCCAAGCGGTGAGCTGGATTGTGGAATCAGGCGGCGTCGCCGTGATCGCCCATCCATTGCGCCATGGGCTTACCCGACGCAAGCGTGGCCTGCTAATGGATACTTTTCAGGCAGCGGGCGGGCAAGCGGTCGAACTGGTGAGTGGGCAGCAGAATCCGGATAGTACCCGCGATCTGGCGCGTCAGTTAGTGGAGCGTGGCCTTTACGCCTCTATGGGCAGCGATTTTCACTTCCCCGGCAGCCATGCGGCCCCCGGTAGTATGAGTTTGGTACCGCGCACGGCGGCGCCCCCGATATGGCAGCATCCACGCCTGGAACATCTGCGCGATGCCGCCCCCGGCCAGTTAGCGGCCGGCTAAAGCCTCCGCCGCGTAAGTAGTCGCCGGCATAAGTTATCAACAGCCAAGGTCAGCTATGCTGTAGGTACGCGCTAAGCGAGTGAGCTTTCAAAGGAGCAGTTTTATGAGCCAATATTTTCAGATTCACCCGGAAAACCCTCAAAAACGCCTCATTGATCAGGCGATTATGATCATTCGTAAAGGCGGTGTCGTTGCCTACCCCACCGACTCAGGGTACGCCTTGGGTTGTCATCTGGGGGAGAAGAAAGCCATCGAGAAGATCAAGTGGCTACGCTCTTTGGACGACAAGCACAACTTTACCCTGGTATGTTCCGACCTATCGCAAATCGGCACCTACGCCAAGGTGGATAATGACGTTTTCCGTTTGTTGAAAGCGCATACGCCAGGGCCTTACACCTATATTTTGGATGCGACCTCCGAAGTGCCGCGCTTACTGCTACACCCCAAGCGTCGCTCCATCGGCGTGCGCGTGCCGGACCACCGCATTACCCACGCGCTGCTGGCTGCGTTGGGCGAGCCGCTGATGAGCGTCACGCTGATTCCGGTAGGCGATGATCTGCCCATGAACGACCCAGAAGAGATTCGCGAGCGTTTTGGCGCCCATCTGGACGCCATTATCGACGGCGGCGCCTGCCATCTAGACCCCACCAGCGTTATCGACCTGCGTGAACTACCACCCACCATCATCCGCGAAGGGCGCGGTGATATCGCGCCCTTCCAGGCTTAGGGTTAGGGTTAGGCGCAAGCTAGTCAGAAGCTGGCTCTTCTTTCTCGTCTTTCTTGCGTGGGTCTTCGCTGTCTTCGTCTAGCCAAGTACCGCAGCGTAGGCAGTAGCGGGCACGTTTTTCATGGCGTTCGTGCCCGCAGCCGGGGCAGGCTTCTTCGGAGTAGCGCTCTTCACGAATCGAGCGAATCACCTGCGCGGAGAATACCCCGGTGGGTACGGCGATGATCGAGTAACCGAGCAGCATCAAAATTACCGTAATGGATTTACCCAGCGGCGTGGCGGGAACGATGTCGCCGTAGCCGACCGTGGTCATGCTGACGATGGCCCAATACATCGACATGGGGATGCTGGTAAAGCCCGCCTCAGGAGATTCGATGGTGTACATCAAGGCCGCGAACAGCGTGATGACCATCAGGATGGCGCTAAAAAATAGCAGTATCTGACGCATGCTGCGCTTGAGCGCATCTAACAATAGGCGCGCCTCGCCGACAAAATCCATCAAGCGAAGAATGCGGAAAATACGCAGCACACGCAGTAAGCGAACAATCACCAACCCATGGGCGCCCGGCACCAGAAGCACGAGCCAAGTGGGCAGAATGGCAATTAAATCCACGACGCCATAAAAGCTTCTTAAATACAGCAGGGGCCTTTCCAGGCAGTAGATACGCAGCGCCAGCTCGATGGTAAATAGCAGCGTAAAGGTCCATTCAAGGTAGAAAAAAATATGCCCGTAACGCTCGGCATAAATTTCGATACTGCCCAGCATGATGACCGCAACACTGAGCAAAATCGCCCCAATCAGTGCGATATCGAAGGCTTTGGCACCCGGCGTGTCAGATTCGAAAATGATATGGAACAGGCGGGTACGTAGCCCTTCGGCGCCAGGGGTTAAGTGTAAATTCATTGCATCATCCTGAAAGGGGGCTCAATACGATCCTTAAAAACAATCCTTAATGTTACTTATCGCTAGCGTAGCGCGGTTTGATACGCCAAGCGATGGGCGAGTGCCAACGCAGCGTGACCGTATGCCGTACTGGGTTGGCCCTGGGCATCTAAGCCATCAGGTAACGCTTGCGCATACGGGCGGGTCGTTGCATCCAGGGCTGGATGCTTGGCCAAGGTCGCTAACGCCTGCTGGGCATCGGTCAGAAAGCCTGCCTGCTGGCTGTCGTGGTAGGCGTCCAGTGCCAGGGTGGCGCGATGCAGCCACTGCGCCGGGGAGTGCGCTTCAGGCAGTGGCCAGTGCTGTGTGCTGAGGGCGTTGCCACGCGCCGCTTTGCTGCTATCGGAAGGGCGAAGCGGCACCTGCTCTGAAAGCGTCAATGCCAATGCCCAGAGCGCCTCCGGGTCACCCTCCTTCAATTCGAGTTCCACCTCTCGAATAGGCGTGCGATAGCCGCCGCTCCTAATGTCACCCTCATCGAGAACTAGTTCGATATGCCCACGCTGGGGTGTGGACGTATCGATGAGCTGCCAGCTGCGGCGTGTAAAATCGGTGCTCAGCTGGGGGGTGAGGGAGTTCAATACCTTGCCAAGCTCGCCTTGAAAAGGAGGAAGTTCAGCGAGTGCGGCTAGGTCTAGCGCGTCGCCAGGCACCTGCCACTCCCACTCTGCCCGTTGCGAAAGCCCGCCACCGCCCTGGCCAGCGGTTTTCACCGTTTGCAGAACGGTGCCATCTACTTTGCGCAGGCGTAGCGCAATGCGTGCCTTGGCCAAATCACCTTCTGGCGTATCGAAGTAAGTATTCGTCAGCGTTTGCTGGCGCGCCGATGTCGAGCCAAGGTGAGGGTGCGCGCGCAGCGCTGCAGGCCCATTAGGCGCCAGGGCAAGCTTCAATTCCACTTCCATGGGATGGGTATTTTTCATGACACTTGCCACCTCGTTATCGTGACATTTAAATGAATATTTGGTTACATTTATGAACTTTTCATGACGGCGGCGGGCGCACTCTTTATACTGGCGCCGCCATTTCCAGGCTTCCCGAAAACAGGCTAAAAGGCATTATGGTTACCTCCAATCCTTTTTCTTCGATGTTTGGCCGCTCGCCATTCCAGCCGTTATTGGCCCATATCGTCAAGGCGAATGAATGTGCCGACCAGCTGTTGCCGTTTTTTGAAGCAACGCTTGCCAACGACTGGGACAAAGCAGCCGAGCTGCGCGAAAACGTCACCCGTTTAGAGCATGACGCCGATACGCTGAAAACAGAGCTGCGGTTGAACTTGCCCAACACCATGTTCCTGCCGGTCTCGCGCTCTGACCTACTCGACCTGATCAGCGTACAGGACAAAATCGCCAATAAGACGCGCGACATTACCGGCATTATGCTGGGCCGTAAAATGCGCGTGCCGGACGAGCTGGCAGATCCTATGCGCGATTACATCCGTACCAGCGTTGCTTGCGTTGCCCAGGCCCGCCAGGCATTGGAAGAACTCAAGGATCTGCTTGAGTCCGGCTTTGGCAAAAACGTCTCAGACGTCATGCAGAATATGATCCGTGAGCTGCACACCCTTGAGCATCAAGCCGATGATCAGCAGGTGACGATCCGTCGCCAGCTCTTCGCGCTCGAGAGCCAGCTACCGCCAGTAGACGTAATCTTCCTCTACAAGATCATTGAATGGGTTGGCGAACTATCCGATCGCGCCGAGCGCGTGGGTAGCCGCCTGCAGATCCTGACTGCCCGCTAAGGGGACCTTTCATGCAGATTATTGCCCAGCACGGTGACATCTTCATTATCCTGGCCTGTTTGTTTGGCTTCTTCATGGCCTGGGGCGTGGGGGCCAATGACGTCGCCAATGCCATGGGGACCTCGGTGGGGTCGAAAGCGATCACCATCAAGCAAGCCATTCTGATCGCTGTCGTCTTCGAGTTCTTAGGCGCGTGGTTGGCGGGCGGCGAAGTGACCAACACGATCCGCAAAGGGATTATCGATCCTGAGTTGTTGCAGGATGACCCGCAGCTGCTGGTATACGGCATGCTGGCAGCGCTGCTAGCCGCTGGCACCTGGCTGCTGGTGGCGTCCATGAAAGGCTGGCCGGTTTCCACGACTCACTCGATTGTCGGCGCGATCGTAGGCTTTGCGGTCGCAGGTCTAGGCCCTGCTACGGTGGACTGGGGCGCGGTAGGCACGATTGCCGCTAGCTGGGTGGTCTCCCCCTTGTTGGCAGGCACCATTGGTTTCGTCCTATTCAAATCGGTACACCACCTGATCTTCGAGGATGCCAATCCGTTCACGGCCGCCAAACGCTACGTGCCCGGCTATGTATTTCTGGTCGGTTTCATCGTTGCGATGGTCACGCTGACCAAAGGGTTATCCCACGTGGGGCTGGATCTAACCTTCAATCAGAGCCTGCTACTGTCGATACTGCTGGGCCTGGTGATTATGGGCATCGGCTTGATTTTGCAGCGTCGTATCAAGTTTGAGCACAATGCGAACGATCACTTTGGCTATGCCAACGTTGAGCGTGTGTTCGGCGTGCTGATGATTTTTACCGCCTGTGCCATGGCCTTTGCCCACGGCTCAAACGACGTAGCGAATGCGGTTGGCCCGCTGGCTGCTGTCATCAGCGTGGTGCAAACCGGCGGTGAAATTGGCGGCTCTGCGCTGGTACCCTGGTGGGTGCTGGTACTCGGCGGCGGCGGCATCGTGGTAGGCCTTGTTACCTACGGCCATAAAGTCATCGCCACGGTGGGTACGGGCATTACCGAACTCACGCCCAGCCGCGGTTTTGCCGCTACGCTGGCGGCAGCCACGACAGTCGTGTTGGCCTCGGGCACCGGTCTGCCGATTTCCACCACCCACACCCTGGTGGGTGCGATTTTAGGTGTTGGTCTTGCACGTGGCATGGCGGCCCTCAACCTGCGTGTTATCGGTACAATTGCAGCGTCGTGGCTGATTACACTGCCCGCAGGGGCAGGTCTCGCGATTCTGTTCTTCTTTATGTTTAAAGGCATGTTCGGCTAATAAAACGCTAGCAACCAAGCAGTACGCCAACGCTCGAACGCATTAAGAACCACCCAAGCAATAAAATAACAGCGGCATCTTCATGTTTATCTGCATTAGATTGCGCAGATTTGCATTAGAAGGTGCCGCTGTTTTTTGTGCTCTGGTAAAGTACCCCATCGGACGTGGACAACGTCGCATGTTTCTTTCACCTGCTGCCGGAGAGCGGCCCTTGGATACGCGCTTCCCCTTTGTTGATTGGTTTCGTAACGCCTCCCCCTACATTAATGCGCACCGGGGGCGAACCTTCGTCATCTTAATTGAAGGCGAAGCGATGGCGTCTGGCCGAGGGGAGCAGCTGATTCAAGATTTGGCCCTACTGCATACCTTGGGCGTTCGCCTGGTCGTGGTGTTTGGCATTCGCCCCCAGGTGCACGAAGCGCTCACCGCGGCGGGCGTTGAACCCACCCGAATCGACGGCCGCTGGGTGGCGGATCGCGCGGTGATGGCCCACGTAGAGCAGGTCGCCGCCCACCAGCGGCTATGGCTGGAAGCACGGCTGTCGCTCGGCCTACCCAGCACGCCGCTGCACGGTGTGGAACTGAGCGTGATCTCTGGCAACCTGGTCACCGCCAAGCCGCTGGGCGTGCGTGAAGGCGTCGATTTCGACCACAGCGGCGAAGTGCGCCGGGTGCGCGCCAGCGCCATTCAGGGCCTGCTGGAAAAAGGTTCGCTGGTGCTGCTGCCCCCGCTAGGCTTCTCCAGTACCGGCGAAGTGTTCGATCTGGACGCCTCTGAAGTCGCCCAACACGCCGCCGTGGCGCTAAAAGCCGACAAGCTAATTTTGCTCGGTGAATCCGAAGGGCTGGAAGACGAGCATGGCGCGCTGCTGCGTCAGCTCTCCCCGGCGGAAGCCGAGCCGCGATTAACCCACGCCGTGCCGGGCAGCGAGTTGGCCCGCCACCTACAGGCTGCCTGCACCGCCGCGCGGGAAGGCGTGGCGCGTACGCATCTACTTTCCTGGCACAACCACGACGCTCTGCTGGGGGAGCTGTTCACCCGTGACGGCGTGGGCACCATGATTACCCAGCACCGCTACGAGCAGCTGCGCCCCGCCACACTCAACGATGTGGCGGGCCTGCTAGAACTGCTGGAACCGTTAGAGCGGCGGGGCATGCTGGTCGCGCGTTCCCGTGAGCGGTTAGAGCACGAGATCGATGACTATATGGTAATCGAGCGCGACGGCATGGTGATCGGCTGCGCCGCGTTGCATGTATTTACGGATACCAGCATTGCTGAATTGGCCTGCGTAGCAGTGCACGACAGCTACCGCGGCGGCGAGCGCGGCGAGCGCTTGGTGGAAGCCATGGAGCGCCGTGCTCGTCAGCGTGGGTTGGACGAAATGTTCGTGCTCACTACCCACACCGCCCACTGGTTTGTGGAGCGCGGCTTCCGCGCTGCCAGCCTGGAAGACCTGCCGCCGCTAAAACGCGAAACCTATAACCACGCCCGTAAATCGAAGGTGTTGGTCAAGCAATTAGCGTAATGCGCTTATTCACAGCGCTGGAATAGCTGGTTTGATTACCGGATTGGATTAACTAGTTTCATGCGGCATCAGCGAAAACAGCGCTGGCTGTTGCCGCGCTTCTTGTTGAACAGCGTCATCGATCGGTGTGTCGTAGGTGTTGAGCAGATAGCCCAGCACCGAGTAGAAACCTACCATGGCGATCAGGTCGATCACGGCCTTACGCCCGATCATCTCGGCAAGTTCTGCTTCCTGCGCCTTAGCCAGCATGCGCTCATCGAATAACGCATCCACAGCGCTGACGATAAGACCGTCAAGACCTTCGGGCGTACCACGAATAGCCGTAATGCGGTGTTCGGAGAACCCCAGGGCGAGCGCCCGGCTCACATGATGCGCCCACTCGTAGTCGGAGCCCATACGTAGAGCGGCACGTAAAATCACCACTTCGGTCAGTTCCGGGCCTAACGCACTCTCCTTAACGACGTGTTGGCGTAAGGGCGCCCAGGCGCTAAGCAAGGCCGGGTGATGGGCCATGGTGCGGTACACATTGAGTGCGCCCGCAAAGCTCTCGCGTAAGTCAGCGATCTCCTCAGGCCAGTTAACGTCGGCAATGGGCGGGCAGGGGGACGGTGGCATGGGTGAACTCCAGTTAGATCGTTATTCAGATAGTTGTCGTGTTATTACTCTGCGATAGCCGCGTCGATGGCTTCGGCGATACGCTCAATGATCAAATCGACTTCCTCAGGCGCAATGATATAGGGCGGTGCCAGCAGGATATGGTCACCATGAATACCATCGATAGTGCCGCCCATCGGGTAGCTGATCAGGCCACGCGCCATGGCCTGCCGCTTGATCTTGGCGTGAATCTTTCGAGCCGGGTCAAAAGGCGTTTTGCTTTCCCTGTCCGCGACAATCTCGATACCGCGAAACAAGCCCCTGCCGCGAACATCGCCCACATGGGGCGATGCACCGAGCGCCGCTTCAAGGCCGCTCTGCAGTCTCATGCCCATTTTATTAACGTTTGCCAGCGTCTCCGGCCGGGCAATGATCTCGACCACTTTGTTGGCGGCCGCGGCAGCGACAGGGTGGCCCAAATAGGTATGGCCATGCTGAAAAAGCCCAGACCCACTGGCAAAGCTGGCGTAGAGGTTGGCCGATAGCAGCACCGCGCCGATCGGCTGGTAGCCCCCACCCAAACCCTTGGCGATCGTGACGATATCCGGCGTTATCCCATCTTGCTCGCAGGCGAAGACGGTGCCGGTTCTTCCCATGCCACACATCACTTCGTCGAGGATCAGCAGCACGCCGTACTTATCGCAAATAGCCCGCACGCGTTTGAAGTAATCCGCCTCAGAAGCCACCGCCCCTAAGGTGGCACCGACCACGGGTTCGGCAACGAAGGCCATCACCTCTTCAGGGCCAAGTTCGAGAATTTTCGCCTCAAGTTCTTCGGCAAGCCGTGCCGCGTAGGCCTCGGGTGATTCATCGCTGCTCTTATCGCGATACGCATAGCAGGGCGATACGTGATGGGTTTCTGGCAGGATAGGCTGAAACTGCTGGCGCCGCATGGCATTGCCACCGGTGGCCAACGCGCCAATGGTATTGCCGTGGTAGCTCTGGCGTCTGGCGATGATGTGACGCCGCTGGGGCTGATCGATCTCGACAAAGTACTGCCGGGCCATTTTCAATGCCGCTTCAACGGCTTCTGACCCACCCGATACCAGGTAGACGTAATCCAGCCCGTCCGGGGCCAAATCCACCAATTTCTCGGCAAGCGCTTCGGCGGCATCGGTAGTGAAGAAGGAAGTGTGGGCGTAACAGAGGCTATCGATCTGTGAGCGCATGGCCGCCAGCACTTCCGGGTGGGCGTGACCGACGCTGGTGACCGCAGCACCTCCCGAGCCATCCAGATAGCGGCGCCCCGCCGTATCCGTGATATAGACCCCCTCTGCCGATGCAGCATGGGGCAGTTGCGCACCGATACTGCGGTGAAGAATACGCGTCATAGCCTCTTTTCCTCATGATCAAAACGGTGAGCAGCTCACATGACAATGAGACTGGCACACTCACAAATAGATTTGCAACAAATAAATCATTTAAATATAGTGTGAAACATATAGATCATTGCTCCGCAAAGCCAACCCCCCTTTCTTCACAGAGCCAACCACTATGCCGCCAAGCGATTCGCTGAGAGAGCAGATGATTGCCCAGTACGATGCCATGTCTGCACAGCTGCAGCAGGCCGCGCGCTACGTGCTTGAGCATCCAGAGGACGTGGCGCTGATGTCTATGCGCGAGGTAGCGCGCCATGCCGGTGTGCAGCCCGCCACCATGACACGGCTTGCCAAATTCTTGGGGTTGCCAGGCTACGACGAACTGCGGGCGCAGCATGCCGCGGCGTTACGCGAGGGGGGAGATGGCTTCGCGGCCAAGGTTCGCAAGCGGGTAGATGAAGGCAGTGAAAGGGGAGCCAGCGATACCGCCTCGCATATGCTTCAAGGGCTGAGTGCCCAGCTTGCGAAGCTGTGTGAGCCCGATTCGTTGCGGCGGTTGGAAGCCACCGCCGATAGGTTGAGGTCAGCGAGAAAGGTTTACGTGCTGGGCTTGCGTTCCAGCCATGCCGTTGCCTGGCACTTCCATTACGTGATGACCCTGCTAGGCGAGCGTTCGGTGCACCTGGAGGGGCCTGGAGGAACCGGCGGAGACGCGTTAATTCGCGCTACCTCTGAGGATGTCTTGCTGGTTATCTCTATCAAACCGTATGCAACTGGGGCGCTGGAACTGGCCCAGTTGGCAAAAGCGCAGGGGGTGGCCATTGTTTCCATTACCGATAGTGAAGTGTCGCCGCTGGCCGCGCTGTCAGAGCAGGTTGTTCTGTGCCCCACAGAAAGCGATAGCTTTTTCCATACGCTAACCCCCGCACTAGCCATCTCCGAAGTGCTGTGCAGCTTATTGGCGGCGTTCGATCGGCCCAAAACACTAGAGGCGTTGCAGCAAGCGGATGAACACCTCTCGCATCTCAATACCTATTCGACCGCTATCCCTCGGCGGCGGTGAGAAGCTTGGCCAGTCAGTCATATTGATCTGGGTAGATCATTACTTAAGCCGACCAGCGTTTTGTCATTCATGCAACAGATCAAGCACTTCGCTATGGGCGGCCATGGTGATTCCCTTTGCGCTGTATAATCACTTCCAATCCCATTAGATCCAAAACATCGAGTACTTTTTGTAGCTGCAGGGTTGGCTTGCCGCGCTCAAGGTCGACGATAAAGCGGTTGCCTGTACCCGCAAGCCCGGCAATATCACTTTGCAGCAATGATTGATCACGCCGGGTTTGTTGAACTAGCTTGCCCAGCTCTTCACTGCTGCGAATACGTTTTGCACTCTCTGTCTGGGAGGTCATAGCGACTGTCCGATAAAATTACCGTACGGTAATGATAGACCATATTAGTGATCAAAACGCTATGATTATTCCCGATCGGTAACTTTCAGTGATTAGAGAGGCTTTCTGGAAGGAAATATTACCGAACGGGAATATTTCGGTGGTCAGTGATTTTATACGAAACACATTAACGTGGCAGCCCAAGGCCGCCCCGTTAATGTGTGCGCTATATCTGAATAACAAACGCTTAGGTGTTTAAAATCACGCCACCATTCAAGTGCATGGTCTGGCCGCTCATGTAGGAAGACTCTTCGCTGGCCAGATAGACATACGCAGGACCCATTTCGCTGGGCTGGCCTGCGCGATTCATCGGGACCTGACCGCCGAATGAGGCTACTTTTTCATCCTCAAAGCTGGCCGGAATCAGCGGGGTCCACACCGGCCCTGGCGCCACGGCGTTGACGCGAATACCGCGATCCATCAGCGACATTGCCAGCGAACGCACCAACCCCTGAATAGCGCCTTTGGTGGCGGTGTAATCGATTAGCGTAGCGTTGCCCTTGAAGGCGTTGATCGAAGACGTCGAGATGATCGTATCGCCTTTTTTGAGGTGCGGCAGGGCAGATTTGGTCAGGTAGAAGTGGCTGAAAATATTGGTCTGAAAGGTGCGCAGCAGTTGATCATCGGGGATCTCGGTAATGTCGTCCCAATCGTACTGCTCGGCGGCATTGTTGATCACAATATTGATCTTGCCGAAGTAATCCATCGTGCGTTTGACGATATCGCGGCAAAACTCGGGTTCCGCCACGTCGCCTTTCAATACCAAGCAGCGGCGGCCTTCCGCTTCGACCAAGCGCTTGGTCTCTTCGGCGTCGCTATCTTCGTCCAGATAGGCAATCGTGCAATCCGCCCCTTCGCGGGCATAGTGCACGGCCACGGCACGGCCAATGCCGCTGTCGCCGCCGGTAATAATCGCGACTTTGTCTAACAGCTTGTCAGTGCCGCGGTAGCTGTCACGAATATACTCGGGCTCCGGGCGCATCGCGTACTCATTGCCCGGCTGCTTATCTTGATGCTGGGGAGGCTGTTTTTGATCACTCATGTGCGGTCACTCCATTGTTAGCACGGATGTGTGTCGTTTAACGTTGATAACGCATCACGCCATTAACCAGCGAATATCCGTTCCTCGAACATTCACAGCCTTCAAGGTAGACCAAAGGCGTAGAATCTAGCAAGCCGCGATAAAAGACCTGACTTTCTTACATTTCAGTACGTTATGATTATTTCAATAACAAGCGTTAAGTTAAAAAGACAAACTGTAAAATAAATAACCTATGTTAAGGAAAGTGTCGTTTTTCTAATTGGCATCGCTCAGCAATTGACATTAATAGAAAGCACACTATGTTTTAAGGGCAGGGTTTTAAGAGCATGGTTTTAAAAGCATGGTTTTAAGAGCACGCGTTTTTAAAAGCACGTATTAATAGGCACGTGTTTTAAAAGTGCTGTTTAATAATGCTGTGTTTTAACTTTTAACGGTGGTTAATCTATTAGGGAGGATGATTTTCCTAGCTATTTCGCTAGCTTTAAATGCTTATTCTTTCCTAAGTGCATCATTTTATTAACTATCGTGGCGATAATGAAGTGCACTTAATAGATGTGTAGTGATGCTGATTGTGTTTCACCACGGATGCTGAAAAGTGAGACGACAAGGAGGAAGTGACAGATGACCGATCAAGGAAAGCAGCCCAACCGCTCAACGGAGTCGCTTAAGCAGCAAGGGCGCGACACGGCCCATGAAGTCAGCGATGCGGCCCATCACCAGGCTGAAAGCTACTTCAATCAACAGCGTGATAACGCGGCAGAACAGTCCCACAAATTCACCAGCGTTTTGCAAAAAATGGCTGATGAATTCGATAACCAGCAGCAGCCTTACTTCTCCAAACAAGCGAGAAAGTTTGCTGATACCACCGAACGGTTTTCCAGCTCATTGCGCGATAAAGATTTACGCACGGTATGCAATGAAGCGCAAAGCTTTAGTCGTCGTGAGCCCGCGTTGTTTGTCGGCGGCTTGATTGCTGCTGGTTTTTTAGCGACCCGCTTTCTGCGTAGTTCCGGCCAGCACTCGCACGGCCAGCACTCGCATAGTGATGATGCAAATTCAGGCTATTCACATACGCCCGATGAGCGCTCAACGGGGCTTCCAATGCAGGAAAATGTTCCCGCCGGGCAAGCGTCACCGGCTAGCCAGGCATCGAGCCTTTCAGGCAGCGCCGTGGCCGGTAACGGGGCAATGGGTTCGTCAGGTCGAGAAAATGGAATGCCCTAACGCTAGGGCCAGGGAGGCATAGAATGGATTCGGATAACAAACCCACGTCGCAAAGCTCATCGGTCGGTTCGCTGCTCTCGACAGTGATGCAGGAAATCAGCTCGCTGGTGCGCAACGAGGCTGCACTCGCCAAGACCGAGATGACCGAGAAAACCCACCAAGCGATGGGCGCGATTGCTTCGATTGCGATGGCCGGTGCGGTTTTGCTGGGCGGCTTTTTGACCCTGTTAGCAGCGCTGGTCTTTCTGCTCAACGAAGTGCTCCCGGCGGATACCACGCCTTGGCTCTCTGCCTTAATCGTCGGTGTCGTCGTGACGATTATTGGTGTGATGATGCTAAAAGCGGGCCAGAAGAAACTACAGGCGCGCAACCTGATGCCCAGCCGTACGATGCATAGCCTGCATAGCGACAAAACCACGGCGAAGCAGCATCAGCACAACGTCAAGGAGGAGTTGAAATGACGGATCATGACCATCAGCGCAGTCCTGAAGAGATTGAAAAGGATATCAATCAATCGCGCGAGCGCCTTGATTCAACCCTGCATGAAATCGAAGAGCGCTTCTCTCCTCAGCAGTTGTTGAATACCTCCTATGAGTATATTCGCCATGGGGGCGCTAACGAGTTTGTCTCTAATTTAAGCACCACCATTAAGCAGAATCCCTTGCCGTTCCTGCTCACTAGCGCTGGTATCGGCTGGCTAATGCTGGCTCAGCGCCAACCGAATACGTCACGCAACCATCAGCAGTACGCCTCGGATATGGACCAGCGTTTCTATACCGGTGGGCAGTCCTCTCAAGGGGCTAGCAGTGACCACGGCACGCCGGGCGTGCCCGTGCACGAAGGCACGCATCCTAACGGTGGTGCGCCCGCTTATAGCAGCACGCCTTCCGGCGTAGCCGGTGGTTCAGAAAGCCATAGCGACGGTAAAGGCCGCATGAGCCGGGCGAAAGAGGGCGCCAGCAGCATGAAAGATGGCGCTAAAGATAAAGCCCAGCACTTAGGCCAAAAAGCCAGAGACACCGCCCAGCAATGGGGCAGCAAGGCACACCAAATGGGGGATAATATGCGCAACTCTTCATCCCATCTTCAGCATGGCGCGCAGGACCGCATGCACAACATGGGGCATCGTGCTCACCAATCTGGAAGCCAGGCCTCCGATTTTGTTCAGGATCACCCCTTGGTAGTGGGCGCACTTGGGTTTGCGCTGGGGGCGGCCCTGGGCGGCATTTTCCCCGCCACCAAGAAAGAGGATGAGTACATGGGCGAGTACCGCGACCGCGTTATGCATAAGGCTGCCGAAACCGGGCAAGCGCAAGCGGACAAGGCGCAACAGTCCGTGCATGAAAAAGCCGAGTCCTATAAAGGCGAGCATCATGATGCGGCTGGTTCATCCACCCCAACGCCCACCACCGAGCGTTCGGCGCCTCAGAAACACGACGCGGATGACAAGCAACATAGCCAGGGCTTGGCGGGCTCGAGCACGCCTTCCGGTAACACCCAAGGCTCAGGCACGAATCACACGCCTTAAAGGCTGTGAATAGCAGAGCGTGACACCAGTGGCCGCTTAATGCGGCCACTGTTATTTAAGACCAGGTATTTAATATCCAGGTATTGAGAACCTAGGCTCAGCGCCAGGCGCAGGAATTAAACCCGGCCGATAGCGCTAGACCATAAGCATCATTGGTATTCCCAATTGCGTCTTTTTAGTATGTATTTTATGGTCAAGTAGCTGTTTTTGAATCGTTATTTTGAAATTGGCGACTGGGTGGGCGCTGCGTGGCTGCATTGCAAGTTAACCATTAAGCGCTACAGTGAAAGCAGCTTGGATGGGAGGTGGCGTTATTGGGCAGTCAGTAGCGTTATTGAAACATCAGTTGCCTCCATTCTTGCGTTCATCACGCGACTCAAGGAGCCCGGTTGGCCATAAAGGCCAGGGCAATAATGAATCTCAGTACTTGAACCCCAGTACTTGAACCCTAGTGCTTGAACCTAAGTACTTGAAACTAAGTACATTACTAGTACGTCAGCGAAAGGAAAAAACGATGACTCAAGCCTCCGAGCACGACAAAAAAGACCCTAAAGAGCGTGACGATCACCACGATGATGCGAATCCAATGCCGGATACGCATCACGTCAATAAGGGCTCCGATGACAAAAAGTCGGATGATAAGAAATAAGCTCTCTAACCATGGCTTAGCATTGCGAATACAGTGCTGAACCAGCGCAGGCGCTACTTCTTGTAGCGCCTTTTAATTTCCACGCTCAACCTTCCTTCTCCCAAGCGCAGCTTTAGCGTTTGCCCCGGCTGTGTATCCTCCGCGCGCCGAATCACCTGGCCCTGCTCATCCTGAGCAATCGCATAGCCACGCCCCAACACCGCCAGCGGGCTGACCGCATTGAGCTCCCGTGCAGCACTGGTTAAGCGTGCCTGACGGTTTTCGAGCTGGCGCTGCATGGCGGTGCCCAAGCGGCGCTGAAGCTGGCTCACTCGCTCGCTTTCTGCGCGATGCAGCCGCGTCATATCCTGGCTGGCTAAGCGTCTATTCAACTGTGCTACCTGGGCTTTCTGCTGGGTAAGCGTTTGCTGCATGGCACGATTCAAGCGCTGATCAAGGGCGGTTAAGTGCTGGCGCTGGCGATTGAGCTGCTCGCCGGGGTGGCGCAGCTTGGCGCGCAGAGTATCCAGCCGCTGGCTGTCGCGCTCTAACCGTGCCTGCATGGCTCGCTGTAAGCGGCTGTGTTGATGCTCCAGCTGACGCTTGAGGGTGTTCTGATCCGGCACTAAGCGTTCGGCCGCGGCAGAGGGCGTGGGCGCACGCATATCGGCGGCGAAATCCGCCAGGGTGACATCCACCTCGTGACCCACCGCCGACATCACCGGTAGCCGGGAGTGAAAAATCGCCCGTGCCAAGTGCTCGTTGTTAAAGGCCCATAAATCTTCCAGGCTACCGCCACCACGGGTGATCAAGATCACATCGCGCTCGGGGTCTAATCGCGCCTGACGGTTAAGCAACGCGAGCGCCGAGATCATCGCAGGCGCCGCTTCAGCGCCTTGTACCGGCACCGGAATCAGCGTTACGTCCGTAAGCGGCCAGCGTGCTTCCAGCACCGCCAACACATCGCGAATGGCCGCCCCGGTAGCGGAGCTCAAGATCAGCAGTTTACGGGGCGGGAAGGGCAGCGGCCGGGCGTTGGCAAACACGCCTTCGCCTTCCAACTGCGCTTTCAAGCGCTCAAACGCAGCCAGTAGTTCTCCCAGCCCTGCGGCCTGAACGGCATCGGCAATCAATTGATAATCGCCGCGGGGCTCGAACAGCGACACCCGCCCGCGCAGCTTGACCTGATCGCCATCGCGCATCGGCGCCGACACGAATCGCGCTCGCTGGCGAAACAGTGCACAGCGAATCTGTGCCCGGTCATCTTTCAGCGTGAAATAAACATGCCCCGACGCCGGGCGGGAAACGTTAGAGAGCTCGCCCTCCACCCACACCTCGCCCACATCGCGCTCAAGGGTCTGCTTGGCGCGCTGGTTGAGTTGGCTGACGGAAAGCGCCTGGGGAGTCGGGGAGGCCATGGTGTTATGCCCGCTCTAATAGAAAACGTTTTAACGCCGCAGGGTCGGGCACGCCCTGAATCACTTCGCCATCGATCACCAGCGTTGGTACCGACTGAATACGTGCCTCATCCACCGCGTGGCGCTGCGCCGCTTGGTGCTGCTCGCGGTAACGGCCTTCGGCCAGGGCATTCAGCACCGCTTGGCGTTCCAAACCCACCGACTCGCCAATATCGGCCAGCACTTCGGGATCGCCAATATCGCGCTCCTGTTGGAAGAACGCTTTCAAGGCCGCCATGGAGTAGGGGTGGCCCACTCCCTGCTCTTCGGCCATGGCAAACACTTCAAAGGCTTTATCGGTACGCGGCTGCGGGGAAATATTGGGCAGCGTAATGGGCACGCCGAGCTTTTCCGCCATGGGGTAGACCGAATCGCGCCATACCTGGGGCAGGTAAGGGTCTTCTACCTTTAACGTTGGCACCGGGGCAGGGCGAAGCTCAAAAGGCCGCCAGCGGATTTCTACATCCATACCGTCAGTTGCTTGAACAATTGCCTCTTCCGCCAGCAGGCAGAAGGGGCAAACATAATCGGTATATACAATGATTTCCTGAGGCAACAGAACGCCCTCCGCGTCGTAAAAATGTCTAGTCAGCAGCCTAACATTAAACGTCATTAGCAATTGGTATAAGCACAACAGCCTGACTGCATTGCTGGAGCACCCCTCAAAACGCTATAATAGGCGATTAACCTTTCACGCCCCACTTCCTCTCAATCAGGGTGTTGCCGCTATGCTACGTATGGCCCAAGAAGCACTTACGTTCGATGACGTTCTTCTCGTTCCCGGCTTCTCCGATGTCCTCCCCAAGGATGTCAGCCTCAAAACCCGCCTGACCCGCAATCTCTCGCTCAATATTCCCCTGCTTTCTGCCGCGATGGACACCGTTACCGAAGCGCGCCTAGCGATTGCGATGGCTCAGGAAGGCGGCATTGGCATCATCCATAAAAGCATGACCATGACCCAGCAAGCCGCTGAAGTGCGCAAGGTCAAAAAGCACGAAAGCGTGATTGTGAAAGACCCGGTCACCGTGAGCCCCAAGGCCAAGCTCGAAGACCTGCTCGCCATGGCGCGGGAGTACGGCTTCTCCGGCTTCCCCGTGGTAGAAGGCGAAACCCTGGTAGGCATCGTGACCGAGCGCGACATGCGCTTCCAGCCTAACCACGGCGACAGCGTGGCGGATATCATGACGCCGCGCGACCGGCTGATTACCGTTAAAGAAGGCACCGATCTCGAAACCAGCAAAGCCAAAATGCGCGAACACCGCATCGAGAAAATGCTGATCGTCGATGACGAGTTCCACCTGCGCGGCCTGGTCACCTTTCAGGATATCGAAAAAGCCCGCACCTACCCGATGGCCGCGAAAGACAGCGACGGTCGTTTGCTAGTCGGCGCCGCGGTCGGCACCGGCCCGGAAACGCCGGATCGCGTCGCGGCACTCGCCGAAGCTGGCGTGGATGTGATTATCGTCGATACCGCCCACGGCCACTCCCAAGGCGTGATTGACCGCGTCCGCTGGATCAAACAGAACTTCCCGGCCATTCAGGTGATTGGCGGCAACATCGCCACCGGCGCCGCTGCCAAAGCACTGGCCGAAGCGGGTGCGGATGCCGTGAAAGTCGGCATTGGCCCTGGCTCGATCTGCACCACGCGCATCGTCGCCGGTGTGGGCGTACCGCAAATCACCGCGGTTTCCAACGTGGCCGAAGCGCTCAAAGAGTTCGACATTCCGCTGATTGCCGATGGCGGCGTGCGCTACTCCGGTGATTTGGCCAAAGCGATTGCCGCTGGCGCCAGTGCCGTGATGGTCGGTGGCCTGCTGGCCGGTACCGAAGAAGCGCCGGGTGAAGTCGAGCTTTACCAGGGCCGTACCTACAAAGCCTACCGTGGCATGGGCTCCATGGGCGCCATGTCCCAGAACCAAGGCAGCGCCGACCGCTACTTCCAGGATAAGAGCGAAGGTGCCGAGAAGCTGGTGCCGGAAGGTATCGAAGGCCGCGTTCCCTATAAAGGCATGATGAGCGCCATCGTTCACCAGCTGATGGGCGGCCTGCGCGCTTCCATGGGCTACACCGGCTGCCGCGATATTCAGGAAATGCGCACCAAGCCGGAATTCGTACAGATTACCGGCGCTGGCTTTAACGAATCCCACGTCCACAACGTGCAGATCACCAAAGAAGCTCCCAACTACCGGGTGAGCTAACCAGCGCTTTTAGTTAAAACGGCGGCGGGCACAACAGCTCGCCGCTTGCTTTTTGGCCTTATCAGCGGCACCCACACCGCTTAACCGAGACCCCGCCATGAGTGACATTCACGCCCACAAGATTCTGATTCTCGACTTCGGCTCGCAGTACACCCAACTGATCGCCCGCCGCGTACGCGAGATCGGCGTTTATTCCGAAGTCCGCGCGTTTGATATCACCGAAGAAGAGATCCGCGAGTACAACCCCAACGGCATTATCATGGCCGGTGGGCCGGAATCCGTGACGGAACTGGACTCCCCGCGTGCGCCGCAGTGCGTGTTTGAAATGGGCCTGCCGGTGTTTGGTATCTGCTACGGCATGCAAACCATGGCCGAGCAGTTGGGCGGTAAGGTAGAAGGCTCTAATCAGCGCGAATTCGGCTACGCGCAGATTCAAATCGACGAAAACAACGCGCTGTTCAAAGACATCAGAGACCACGTAGACGCGAAAAGCGGCAAAGCCCTGCTGGACGTATGGATGAGCCACGGCGACAAGGTCGCCCAAGCGCCCGACGCGTTCACCGTGACCGCTTCCACGCCGAGCTGCCCGATCGCCGCCATGGCCTGGGAAGAGAAGCAGTTTTACGGCGTACAGTTCCACCCGGAAGTGACCCACACCCTGCAAGGCCAGCGCATTCTTGAGCACTTCGTGCTGGATATCTGTAAAGCCGAAAAACTCTGGACGCCTGCACAAATCATCGAAGACCAAGTTCAGCGCGTGCGCGAGCAAGTGGGCGACCGCCACGTACTGCTCGGCCTTTCCGGCGGTGTGGATTCCTCTGTGGTTGCCGCGCTGCTGCACAAAGCGATTGGCACCCAACTGACCTGTGTGTTCGTGGATAACGGCCTGCTGCGTAAAGCGGAAGGCGACCAGGTCATGGAAACCTTCGCCAAGCACATGGGCGTTAAGGTGATCCGCGTAGACGCCGAAGACCTGTTCCTCGGCAAGCTGAAAGGCGAAAAAGACCCGGAAGCCAAACGCAAGATCATCGGCAACACCTTCATCGACGTATTCGATGAAGAGGCCAGCAAGATCGACGGCGTCGAGTTCCTGGCCCAGGGCACCATCTACCCGGACGTGATCGAATCCGCCGCCTCTAAAACCGGCAAAGCGCACGTGATCAAATCCCACCACAACGTGGGTGGCCTGCCGGAAACCATGAAGCTCAAGCTGGTCGAGCCGCTGCGCGAACTGTTTAAAGACGAGGTGCGCAAACTCGGCCTGGAGCTCGGCCTGCCCTACGATATGGTTTACCGCCACCCGTTCCCTGGCCCAGGCCTGGGCGTGCGTATTCTGGGCGAAGTGAAGAAAGAGTACGCCGACATCCTCCGCGACGCCGACGCTATCTTCATCGAAGAGCTACGCGCCTCCGGCTGGTACGAAAAAACCAGCCAAGCCTTCGCCGTGTTCCTGCCGGTGAAATCCGTAGGCGTCGTCGGTGACGGCCGCCGCTACGAATGGGTCATCGCGCTACGCGCGGTCGAAACCATCGACTTCATGACCGCCCGTTGGGCGCACCTGCCCTACGAGCTGCTGGAGAAGGTTTCCAACCGCATTATCAATGAGTTGGAAGGGGTTTCGCGGGTGACTTATGACGTTAGTAGCAAGCCGCCTGCTACTATTGAGTGGGAGTGAGTGCCAGCTTAATATTTGCATGGGATGCCATTATGTAACCTATACATAAAATCTTTAATGTTGGGTCTACGCTTAGTATTGAAGATATGAAGCGATAAAATTGTTGGCCTCGAACGGTGGAAAGGATACTGCCGCTCTTGTTAAAGGTGGGGAAAAGTTATTATTCATGCACCCTGCTTGGTTCGAAGTAGACGGCTTAAGTAGGAGAATAAAAATTTATAGTACATCGCAACTGTCTGCCTTAACTCGACTGTTCTCCGCGGCTGTTTTCCGCGAGATGGCGAAAAAAGGTCAATCCAGCTTATTCGGTCGGCTACTCGGGCAAGCCAATCTGCTCGAGCATGCCGACCCATATGGGACTGTGGGCGATACATTCGACTCTGCATTCGAGATTTTAAAGGTTGCGGGGCAGCGCGACGAATATATCTATCGAGCAGCGATTAGTCAGAAAGTGTTAATGGGAAAACATTCCCTGCGCACAGCTTCGATGCTCAATGAGTTCCGTGCTGGCAGTAGTAAAGCTGATCTCGTCATTTTGAATGGCACTGCCACCGTCTATGAAATCAAGTCGGAGCGTGATTCTCTTGCACGCCTTGCCAATCAAGTCGAGGATTACAAACGAGTTTTCGCCAAAGTGAATGTGATCGCTAGTGAGGGGCATATTGCAGGGGTTTTGCGAACAGTTCCGAGCGACGTAGGTGTAATGTGCCTTTCAAAACGCTATCGAATCACAACGGTGCGCGAAGCGGTGGACTGCCCGGCACGAATCTGCCCGGTAACCGTTTTTGAGTCGTTGCGCATGGCTGAGGCCATCACAATTTTGCAAGCAATGAGTGTTATGGTGCCGGAGGTTCCCAATACTCAGAGGCATGCAATGTTGCGAGCCTTTTTCGCTGAGCTAGACCCGGTTGCGCTCCATGCAGAGATGGTGCGTACGCTCAAACAGACACGAAATCTTGCACTGCTAAGCGACTTAGTTGATAGTTTACCTAAGTCTTTGCAAGCTGCGGCGCTGTCTATATCGGTGCGTCGTTCTGATCATTCGAGACTAATCGACGCCATTAAGACTCCGCTACATCAAGCTATGACTTGGAGCTGACATACGTATGTACTATCCATACTTCCGCGGAAAACAATTCGAACTCATTACTATTCGCGAAATGTCAGAATTACTCGCTGAAAAGAATTTTGTTCCTGTAATCGAGCCAGTGAGGGAGTCGCTAAATAGTCTTAAGAAGACCTTGACTGCAATATGCGACGCCGGTGGGCACGCTATTGTGATTGTAAACCCTTATCACGGTGATCATAAGGAAGACGGGGCGAGTATAACCGGCCTCCTTCAAGAAGACTTTAGCGACGTTAATATCTCCGCAGGCATTTTGCTGCGTAATGACATGAATGCCGACGAAGTAATGGCCTGCTATGACCAACATGCTGATCATCATCCTGTATTGGTTCATGCGGGCTTTACATCCCCCAAGGCGCTGGCGGCTGTTCTTGAGAATGACATGCCGAGCCTCACAAACGTCTTCATCGAAGACCATGCAAAGCTGCTCTACCGTAAGCACTTTGATAAGAGCACGCGCATTCTCGTGCGTGATGGTTTCAAGCGGCAGCGCAATGCCGATTATCCGCCGATAGAGGAATTCTCCGACCTTCATGTCACCTGTGGTGAACTTGGTATGGCGGGTTTCGGTGACTTTCTGATTGCCGGCGACGTCTACAGCGAGAGTGGTGGTCCGGCTTATGCCGTCGCGATCCACTTAACCTTCATCGATCCTGACAAGGACGATGTCATGTACATCTATCATTTTGTCTCGAATACAAATGACACTCCAACCGACCCTGCTGGCAAGTTCGCTCAGGCGTTGGAAAAGCTGATTGCAAAGCTAGATAGCGGCACCTCCTACATTCGTGAAACCGAAGCGATTAAAGAGTTTCGCGCACTTCATGCTAAAGGCCATTTTCCGGGCCTCGGCTACATTAAAAAGCTCTCGATGAAGCATCACATTGAGACACTTGCCGACTATTGTGGCTGAGCTCTATGTCAAAGCGATTCTGTTGTCCGGAGTGCTTCGATGATCGTGCCTTGCGTGACGAGCTCTTCCCGTCTCTCGATCCCGGTCATGGAAGCTGCGATTTCTGTGGCACCGTAGATACCCAACTTGTAGAGCCTTTTAAGCTCGCCAATTATTTTGAACTCTTGGTTAATGTCTATGAGCCTAGTGAGGGTGGCAAGCTGCTGGTCGAATGGATGAAGGAGGATTGGCAGCTTTTTAGTCATAAGCGCATGGACACTGCCCACGCTAAGGAGCTACTTGGCGAGATTCTTGATGATGGTGAAATCGTAAGAAAAGGGTTTGCACCGTCTTCAAGTTACATTAGCGAAGGTCTCGCACAGTGGGACAAGCTGCGCGACGAAATGATGTATGCAAATCGTTGGTTTCTTGACGTCGCCATTGACCTAGACCGCCTCTATGAGTTGTTTGGCATGCTTTTGGCGCCACAATTGCCCCGGCAATGGTATCGCGCACGCATCCGAACAGAAGACGAGAGCTTTCGGATTGAAAATATGGGTGCGCCACCGAAACGACGCTCGTCACATGGCCGAGCCAATCCAGCGGGCATTCCCTACCTTTATCTGGGATCGCTTCCCGAAACTGCCGCCGCCGAGATCAGGCCCCATACTGGCGAGATTGCCTGTGTCGCTGATTTCAAGATTCCAGAAATTAAGGCGGTGGATTTGCGCAATCCGCGCAAGCTCGTTTCACCCTTCATCCTGTCCGAGTCTAGCGCGATTGGTCAGTTGCGCGCTGACTTGCCATTTCTCGAACGCTTGGGTGAGGAGTTGACTCGACCTGTTCAGCCGTCGGGGGCAGCGATCGACTATATTCCGAGCCAGTACCTATGTGAGTTCATTAAAAAGAGTGGGTTCGATGGAGTAGTCTATCGTAGCTCTGTCAGCGACGGCATTAATCTTGCGCTTTTTAATCCCGCACAGGCGATCGGTGGGGCAGTGGAACTCTATAATGTGTCGAAAGTTTCGGTCAAAGTTGCCGCTGTTTGAGATGACGGACATTCTTATTGATACGGTTTAGTGAAAACAGCTTGAATCATCTCTGAACAAGTTTACTTTTTTGTTCGCGGTGTTAAGTGCTGCTAAAGCACTAACTGGCTCCTCCAAAGATTATTATGTGGTGTGTCCTTTCTCCCACATTAGTACTACTCGCTCAACAAGCTATTTCACCTGATACCGCTCTTTGAAGATATTTAACGTGATGGCAGTTAATTGATAGGGAGGCTGAAGCAACACTGCCCTTGGTGCAAAAGAGGCGCTCCGCCCCAGCAGCTATGTGCTTTACTATCTGCAACTGTTATTCACGGAGGAAGCATCCATGGCCATAGGTGGCTTGATAGGATTACTGGATGACATTGCCGCATTGGCGAAGTTGTCTGCAGCATCACTGGACGATGTGAGCGCCGCCGCTGGGCGCGCGACGGCGAAGGCGGCCGGGGTGGTGGTGGATGATACGGCGGTGACGCCGCAATATTTGCAGGGGGTGACGGCGGAGCGTGAACTGTCGATTGTGAAGCAGATCGCGCTGGGGTCGATCCGCAATAAGCTGATTTTTATACTGCCGGTGGCGCTGCTGCTGAATCACTTTTTGCCGTCGCTATTGCCGATCATTCTGATGGTGGGCGGTACCTATCTGGCCTTTGAGGGCGCTGAGAAAGTCTGGCACAAGCTTTCCGGCCAGCATGACGACGACAAGCCCGCTGTAGAGAAGGGGCCGGAAGCCGAGAAAAAGATCGTGAGTGGCGCCGTTCGTACCGATCTGATTCTGTCTGCTGAAATCATGGTGATTGCGTTGGCCACGGTCTCCCATCAGGGGTTCTGGTCACAGCTGGCGAGCCTGGTGGTGGTTGCGTTTGTCATCACTATTCTGGTGTATGGCTTGGTCGCGCTGTTGATCAGGATGGATGATATCGGCCTGAAGCTCGCCCAGCGGGATAGTTCGAGCATGCAGACCCTGGGCCGTAGTCTGGTGACGGCCATGCCCAAAGTGCTGGCGACCATCTCGGTCGTGGGCACCGTCGCCATGCTCTGGGTAGGCGGGCATATCCTGATGGTCAATCTGGGTGCCGATGGCACGGGTTGGTTCAACGCGCCCTATGCGTGGGTACACCATATTGAGCTAGGCATTAGCGAGGCCACCGGTGCCTTGGGCGGCACGCTGGGCTGGGGCTTTAATACGCTGTGTTCTGCGGTGATTGGCTTTTTGGTGGGCTCGGTGGTGGTGGGTGTGGTGCACTTACTTCCTATCAAGAAGGCGCATGCCGAGTAAGGTTTACACCGCTGTTTCCGGTAGTGCTTTTTAACGGTTCAGGGCGCTGCTAATGGCCGGATCAGTGAGCTCTGGTGGCTGCCCCCTCTTGGCGAAGCGTTCTTATGTCGCGCGCGGGGGATGCCCCAAACAGCCGAGAATACTCTCGACTGAATTGTGACAGGCTCTCATAACCCACCGATAAAGCGACGGCGGTGACACCCCCAGGTTCAGTGAACAGCATTCGGCGAGCTTCATAGAGTCGGATCTGTTTTTGATACTGAAGCGGCGACATTCTAACCGTTGCTTTGAAACGTCGATGAAAAGCGGAAGGGCTCATATTGGCTGTCGCCGCCAGCTCCTCAACGCGGAAAGCCGTCGCGTAATGTTGGCGAATCCATGTGATAGCACGCCTGATTGGGTAAAAACAATCATCGATACCTGCTATTTGCCTGAGCACCGCACCCTGTGGGCCGCGCAGCATTCGATACAGAATCTCACGTTCGATGAGCGGCGCGATTAAGGCGATATCCTCCGGATGATCGGTCAGGCGGACCAGCCTGTACCAAGCGTCAGCAAGATCGTCACTCACTTGGTCAATGCAGAAACCTCGCGTCTCAACCCTGCCCAAAGAGCACTCACTTTTGCACAAAATCTCTGTGATTAACGCTCGGTCGAGCGATAGGCGCAACGCTAGATAGGGAGTGGTCGGACTCGATTCCACGACTTCCCCCACCACGGGTAGCTCGACGGACGAAATAAAGCTTTGTCCTGCCCGATAGTTGACGACTTCATCTCCGATGACAATCCGCTTACTGCCTTGCAGGATCAGGCTAATCAGGGGCTGATAAATCTCAGGAAAAAGCTCGGTCGGTTCGCCAACCCGGAGAATATCCAAACGCGGGATATGCGTTTGGGTAAGCACGGCGTTCGCACGTTTCTCTACCAGCGATCTGAGTTTTTCAATCGATGTTGTCATGTCATTACTTCTAGCATGGCGTGCATTGCGTATCCATTTATTAAGCAGGAATGTGCAAATTACAGGTTGGAATAGACACGCCACCGTTTAGGCACCTTGTTATAAATAGTGACGGTCCCGCTGGGCGCTTTAATGGACGCGCTAGCGTTACATTTCTGTTTATTGTCACCACGTCACGTCTTTCAAAAAGAGGAATACGCCATGGAAATTAAAAATGCGGTCGTTCTCATTACCGGCGCTTCCTCTGGTATTGGTGAAGCCACCGCACGCGCGGTCGTTCAAGCGGGCGCGCGTGCGGTGTTGTTGGCCAGACGTCAAGATCGGCTCGACGATCTGGCGAGTGAGCTGGGAAATGACGTTCTTGCCTTACCCTGCGATGTCACCCACCCCGTCGAGGTGCAAAAGGCTGTGCAGATCGCGCAGGAGAGATATGGGCGAATCGATGTATTAATCAACAATGCGGGGCAGGGGTTATATGCCTCGATTGAAGACATCGGCATTGACGATTTTCGGGCACTGCTCAATCTAAACACAGTGGCACCATTGATGATGATGCAAGCGGTGATCCCGCTGATGCGCAAACAAGGCGCCGGATGCATCGTCAATGTTAGCTCGGGCGCGACGTTAGCGATGTACCCCGGTGCGGCTGCTTATACGAGCTCAAAGTCAGCACTCAACATGATCTCGAAAGTGGCACGGCTTGAGCTGGCGGAGGCAGGCATCAGCGTCTCGTTGATACACCCCTTCATGACCACGACCGAGTTTTATGGCGCGGTGAAATCAGGCCTGAGCACCGCACAGGCGCAAGAGATTGGAGCTGCTTCGATAGCTCACTCACCTTCATTGGTCGCGCAAATGATCATCAACCTGATCAGCACGGGCGACGAAGAGGCTGATCTCGTTCCGAAAGACTATGGTGGAAGTTTCGAGGGGTAATAGTAAGACATATTTGACCGATTCCCAGTGAGCAACTTGAGCTAACGGCTGCGTGGTAGGGAAGAGGCGCGCGTTTCTTATGTGTATTTACTCTTAAATCGCCAAGGAAAAGCCACTGTTAAGCGGCGGGTAAAAAACGAGCAAGAATGTGGACCAAGAGAAAAGCAGGATTTAAAACATAAGTTAAACAAGTGACCCTTTACAGGGCCGAGAAAGACTACTTGGATTAAGTAAGAGGGCGCTTCAATTTATAAAGGCATTTTGTAAAAGCACTTTGTAAAGGCATCGCTAGTGGGTTTGCCAAGCGCTCTTGATAGCAATAAACCGCGAACAACGGAGGTACTTGGTTTGGCTACCGATAACGCATCTCGGAGTGTGGGCGGTTGGTTTCTGCTCGTGTTTGCCATCATTCTGGTCATCCTCGGCCTGATTCTTGCCGCCGGCGGGATTTGGCTGGTGACGCTGGGAGGCTCCTGGTATTACCTCATTGCCGGTCTGGGCCTGATTATTTCGGGTGGCTTAATGGCCAGGGATTCGCTCACGGGGGTCTGGGTCTATTTCTTGGTGCTGTTTGGCACGCTGATTTGGGCCTTGTGGGAGGTGGGATTGTCGCCATGGGAGCTGCTGCCCCGGGTATTCGGTTACATCGTTCTGGGTGCCATTGTCTTGGCGCTCCTGCCTACTCTCAAACGCCGCCAAGCGACTTTATGACAAGCCACTATATAAGGAGCGCTGCCATGTTCACGTCACAGCGAGTGCTGGCCTATGTCGTCAGCCTGTCACTGGCGACGAATGCTGTTGCCCAGGATGCCGAGGAAGAAACTGAAGTCCCGGGTGGCCCCACCTCAAGTGATGCCCAGGTTGATGTCGGCGATAGTCAGGCGGTTCAGACACCAACCTTTTCGGCGACGCCGCAGCCCAGCGATGACCCAGCGCCCGGCGATTGGCCCGCCTGGGGGCGAGAGAGCAGCGCCTCACGTCATTCGCCGCTGGATGAAATCACGCCCGACAATGTCAGCGAGTTGGAGGTTGCCTGGACTTATCGCACAGGCGATATGCCGGAAGAGGGGCAGGGCAAGTACGCGCCCGAAACGACACCGCTCAAGGTTGGCGACAATCTTTATCTCTGCTCGGCCATGAACGTCATGGTCTCCCTTGATGCACGAACCGGCGAGGAGCAGTGGCGCCATGATCCCCAGGTCGATCCAGGTGCCATTCCCTATAGCGCCAGCTGCCGCGGTGTGACCTATTACGAAGTTCCGGATGCCGCTGATGACCAGCTTTGCGCAACCCGCATCATTGAAGGGACGTTGGATGCCCGCTTGATTGCCGTCGATGCGCAAACGGGTGAGCTGTGCCAGGAGTTTGGTGACGGTGGTACGGTAGATCTATGGGCAGGCATCGGCGAGAAGGTTCCCGGTTGGTACGCCGTCACCGCGCCACCGGTCATTGTCCAGGACGTTCTGGTAACCGGTGCTCAGGTCAAGGACGGGCAAGCGGAGGACGCACCCTCAGGTGTGATTCGTGGCTACGATGCCGTTACCGGCGAATTGGAGTGGGCGTGGGATATGGGCAACCCCAACGTGGATGGCCTACCACCCGAGGGCGAGACCTATACCCGAGGCACGCCCAACATGTGGACCACTGCTTCCTCCGATGAGGCGTTGGGTTACGTCTACCTGCCAATGGGCAATTCCTCGGTCGATTATTGGGGCGGGAACCGTAGCGAGGAAGAAAACGAGTTCTCGACCTCGCTCGTCGCCATCGATGTCAACACCGGCGAACCGGTCTGGCACTTCCAGACCGTCCATTACGATGTCTGGGACTATGATCTCGGTTCGCAACCGACCCTGGTCGATTTCCCACGCGATGACGGCAGCACGGTGCCAGCGATCATTCTGCCCTCCAAGCAGGGCGACATTTACGTGCTCAACCGTGAAACCGGCGAATCGCTATTTCCCGTGGAAGAGGTTGAGGCGCCCACTGGCGGTGCTGAGCCAGATAACCTCTCGCCCACGCAGCCTCGTTCAGGCTATCACTCCCTCGCTTTTCCGAACCTAGAAGAGAAGGATATGTGGGGGATGACGCCCATCGACCAGTTGTGGTGTCGTATTCAATTCCGCCGAGCCTCCTATAAAGGCATGTACACGCCGCCGACCGTGGGTCAGCGCTTCATTCAGTACCCTGGATATAATGGCGGCAACGACTGGGGCAGTGCGGCGGTGGACGCCGAGCGCGGCATCATTATTGCCAATTACAATGACATCCCCAACTTCAACCGACTCATCCCCCGTGAAGAAGCCGAGGAACGTAATCTTCAACCCATCTACGCAGGCGGTGACAACACCGATAGCGAAGCGGATGGGCCCGCCGAAGGGGCTGGCGACCCACAAGTAGGTGCGCCTTATGCGATCGACGTCAATGCCGGCTGGCGAGCACCGGTTACCGGCATGCCCTGTACCGCGCCTCCTTATGGCGGCATTCGCGCCATCGATCTCGCGAGCGGTGAAACGCTCTGGGACGAGCCATTGGGCACGGCACGCAAGAATGGCCCCTTCGGCATACCGTCACACATGCCGTTCAAGATCGGCACACCCAACAATGGCGGTCCATTACTCACGGCCAGCGGACTGATATTCATCGCTGCCGCCACCGACGATCTTATTCGCGCCATCGACACGGAAACCGGTGAGGTGCTTTGGAACGATGTGCTGCCAGCCGGTGGACAGGCCAACCCCATCACCTATGAGGCGGATGGTCGCCAATATGTAGTCATCGGGGCCGGCGGGCATCACTTCATGGAAACACCGATAGGCGATTATGTAATCGCCTACGCGCTACCGGAAGACGGAAACTAAGATCGCTGCCTTGGCTGAGCCAGTATTCGACTGGCTCAGCTGAAAGCATGTGAGGATGAATACGGGCAGGGCTGACAAGAAAGACAAGCGTCCTAACAAGCCCTCTGAATGCCCATGAGCCGAATACAAACGTTATTCGGCTCATAATGTGACCCGAATAGATGGTGCAATCAGCTCATTTACATTTGGGAATAGCTCCACTGGCCGTCTTTTTAACCGAGTAACTGTGCGCTGCCTCAAAGCCTTCAAGTGGCGCGCTATGTTCGACCTCCAAGCCCTCGATGCAAAAGCTGTTCAAAAACGGCCGGGTGGCAAAGAGCTTCCGGCCCTATCCTGCCAAGAATTGACTAAGAGGACGATGACTTCAAAGCGATTCAGACTGGGCGCTCACAACGGTGTCTTTGCCATGCCACTACAGTGCTGAACGAACGGTAAATCAAAGTCACTTAGATGCACGACGCTGGCGTGATGGGTGGCATCAGGCCCCCGAATAAATTCGCACCATATTGAGCCCTTTAGCACAAAGTTGGTGCGAATTTATGCATAGATACGTTCAACAACCCGCAGAATCTCTCATGTTCCAAGGTGGCACGATAATTGCTTTTTATTTAAGTAAGTAAATAGTTACTTAACTCGCTCCATGAAGAGTGCTTTCTGAATGGGCGCAATGGCAAGGATCACACTATGAAAAAGCAATTTAAGAACATGAAGCTGAAGGCTCTCGCTTGTAGTTTCGCGCTGGGCACCTTGGTACACACGGGCATGGCAAGTGCCGATATCCATATCAAGTTCCATCATGATTTGCCTGAAGATAGTGCGCAGCACATGGCGGCTGAGCGCTTCAGAGACATTGTGGCTGAGCGTAGTGACGGTGAAATTTCAGTTGAAATTTTTCCCAATAACACACTCGGTGATGATGTCGAAGTCACCCAACAGTTGCAGATGGGCGCTGTGGAAGCCGCCATTATCCCGACCGCCAAACTGTCGGGATTCGTTCCCGCCATGCAGATCGTCGACCTGCCCTTCTTATTCCCCTCTCCTGATGTCGCCCACACCGTTCTCGATGGGCAGGCTGGTGATGAATTATTGGCAACGGTAGAGCAGGTGGGACTGAAGGGGGTGACGTTCTGGGAAAGTGGTTTCAAGCAATTTACCTGTGACCAACCCGTAAATGGCCCCGAAGATTTCGCGGGCCAAAAAGTACGCGTGATGCAAAGCCCGATCATCATGGAGCAGTTTAAAGCGATGGACGCTAACCCCGTGCCGATTGCCTTCGGGGAAACCTACAACGCGTTACAACAACGCATTGTCGACTGTCAGGAAAATCCGCTGGTATCGATTACACAAATGAAATTTTATGAAGTGCAGTCGGATGTGATTATCAGTAATCACGCTTATCTAGCCTATGCATTTCTGTTTAGCCAGAGTTGGTTCAATAGCTTAAGCCCTGAAAACCAGGCGCTATTGACGGAGGTTGCCCGTGAAACCACCGCATTCCAGCGTGAAGAAACCTCACGCCGTGAGGCAGGTTACATTGCCACTATCGAAGACAGTGGCACCAACGTCAGCACATTGGATGATGCTCAACTGAGCGCTTTCAGAGAAGTAACGGCGCCAGTACACGAGGCGTTTGCAAGTGACATTGGCACAGCGCTAATGGCGGAGTTTGAGCAAGCTATCGCTGATACCGAATAGTCTCGCGTCACCCATTAAGGGGCTAATCGGTTATCCCTTTGGCCCTTTCTTCTCCCTTGTTTTTCTCGCTGGTGGAGTTAGCTATGCGCAAACTTGATCGCTTAATATCGCGTGCCGAGGAGGTTTTGATTGGCCTGCTGATTTTATCCGCCTCGTTCATTCTTTTCGCCAACGTCATTGCACGCTACGTGTTCAACGATGGTTTTTCATGGGCTGAGGAGTTGGTCCGTTACCAAATTGTATGGATGGTGCTGCTTGGCGCGAGCGTTGCTGCTAGGCAAGGGATCCATATTGGCATCGATATTCTGCACAGGTTTAGCCCTCCTCTGTTGGCGAAATGGATAGCGTTGTTCGTTCATGCGGTTTCTATCGCTTTTTGCCTCTTCCTGGTGTTTTACGGTTTCCAATTAACGGAGCAAACCCATCGGTTTGGTCAGGTGAGTTCTGCTCTACAAGCGCCCATGTGGATCGTTCAGTTGGCCATTCCAGTGGGCGCTCTCTTAATGGGTATTCGCTTTACCCAGCATTTCTTTCGGACGTTGCTGGGTCTAGAGAAAGCCTCTGCCCACCTTGATCAAGTTGGATAAAAGCATGGTTATTACATTCCTGGTTCTATTAGCTGCGTTGATGTTAGTGGGGACGCCCATTTTTATCGCATTGGCGGGCTCCGTCGCCGTGGCGATGGGGGCTTTTAGCCATATTCCTTTGGCCATCGTGGCCGAGCGCTTGTTTGCCGGGTTGGATAAATTTCCATTAATGGCGATCCCCTTTTTTATTCTTACCGGTAGTTTAATGAGTGCGGGGGGGTTATCGCAGCGGATCATTCGCTTGGCCAACTTGTTGGTGGGGCGTTTTACCGGCGGCATGGGGATGACGGCGGTATCGGCGAGTATGTTTTTTGGTGCTATTTCCGGATCGAGCCCGGCCACGGTGGTGTCGGTGGGCTCATTGCTCTATCCGGCCATGCGCAAGGAGGGATATTCCGGTCAATTTTCGATTGGCGTGCTGGTGTCTGCCGGGTCATTGGGCATCATTATTCCCCCTTCCGTAGTAATGATTGTCTACGCGGCGGTCACTGGGGTGTCAGTGGGTGCGCTGTTCATGGCAGGGGTCGGTGCCGGTTTATTATACGCCGCCTGTTTGTTGCCTTACTGTTGGTACCGCGCCAAAAAGGACGGTGTCACCCCCATGAAACCGCCCAGTTGGGGCGAGGTGTTAGCAGGATTCAAAGATGCTTCGTGGGGGTTAGGGGTTCCTCTCGTCGTTTTGGGTGGGATTTACCTGGGTATATTTACGCCTACTGAAGCCGCCGCTGTATCAGTGATATATGCCCTGTTGGTCTCAGCCCTGGTTTATCGTGAGAAGAGCTTTGCAGAGTTATTCCAAAGCATGATTGCAGCGGCGACGACCACTGCTCAGGTAATGATTATTCTCGCCGCTGCGTCAGTGCTGGCGTGGTTTCTCTCCAGTAATGGGCTAGCGGCGATGTTAGCCAACGCTATCCTGTCGTTATCCGAGAATCCGTACCATATCTTCCTGCTGATCAACGTGACGGTACTGATTGCCGGCATGTTCCTCGATGCCTCTTCCATTATGGTGATTCTCGCCCCCCTGTTTTACACGGTGGGCATCCGCGTTGGTATTGATCCTGTCCATCTGGGGGCAGTGCTGACCGTGAATGGGGCGATTGGCATGTTTACGCCGCCGTTTGGCCTCAATCTGTTTGTGGCAGGCACTATCAGCGGCGTCGATTACGTCCAGGCGGTACGAGGTGCCTTGCCCTTTATTGGCATTGCGCTGTTTGCCTTGATACTGCTGACCTATATTCCTGCGATCAGTATGTGGCTACCCAATATGGTGTATGGCGGCTAAATAGCCCGAATAAGGAGGGTAGCAATGTCTATTAGCATCACTTCATCAGCGTTGGCGCATTCCCATGAGGGGGTGGTGACCAGTCCCCATACGCTGGCAACAGAAGCGGGTCTTAAGGTACTTCGACAAGGAGGCAACGCGGTTGAAGCGGCGATCACCATGGGCGCCTGCCTGTCGGTGACGTATCCGCATTTTACCGGCCTTGGCGGCGATGCCTTCATGATCATTGCGGATGCAAAAGGGGGGGTGCAAACCCTGTCAGGCATTGGCCAGGCGCCGCAGGCCAAGTTGGCACTGTCGGGTCAATTGCCTGCGAGAGGGCCTGGTTCCATGTTAACCACGGCTGCCACGGTCGATACCTGGGGTCAGGCGCATGAGGTATCGCGTCAAAACTGTGATGGCCAAATGGACTGGGCAGCGCTGTTGGAGCCCGCAATTCAGCTTGCGAAAGAGGGCTTTCCGGTCACGCCATCGCAGCGTTTCTGGCTCGATTTTCGTCGCGATGAACTGGCAATGATGCCAGGCGTGCAAGCGCTCTTCATGCCAGGCGGGAAGATGCTTCATGAGGGCGAAAAACTGTGCCAGCCACAGCTGGCCGCTTCGCTGCAATCCATGGCGACCCACGGCTATCGGGATTTCTATGAGGGGCAGTTGGGAGCGAAAATTGCCGCTGGTCTGGCAGCCGCAGGGTCTCCACTCACCGCCTCTGATTTGGCGGCTACTCGAGCCAGAATAGAAACGCCACTGTCGGTACCCTATCGGGATGGTGAGCTGCTGGCCCACCGGCCGCCCACCCAGGGTATGACGACACTGGAAATAATGGGCATTCTGGCGCGTTTTGATCTTTCCGGCATCGAGGAGGGCAGCGCCGATTATTACCACCTGCTGGTGGAGGCGGTGAAACGCGCGTTTCTGGATCGTAATACCTACCTAGCCGACCCCGACTTCACCTCAATACCTTGTGACAGGCTGCTGTCATCTGCGCATCTTGAGGCGGAGGCGGCCAAGATAGAGATGGGGAACGCTCTGGAGTGGCCCTTTACTTACCAGCATGGCGATACGGTGTATCTGGCGGCCGCTGACCGTTTTGGTAATGCCGTCTCTATGCTACAGACGATTTATTACGACTGGGGCAGCGGTGTCAGTGTCGGTGATACGGGGATTTTGTGGCATAACCGTGGTGCGGCGTTCAGTCTTGATCCTGCGCATCCGAATGTGCTCGCTCCCGGGAAGCGCCCTTTCCATACCCTTAACCCAGGCATGTATCGAGTCGATGGCAAACCGCGTTTACTTTACGGTACGCAAGGCGCTGATGGTCAACCGCAAACCCTCGCTGCAGTGCTAACCCGCTTGATAGACTATGGAATGGATCCGCTCAGTGCGCTGAAAGCACCGCGCTTTCTACTGGGGCGAACGTTTTCCGATGGAAGTGACACGTTAAAACTGGAACAGGATGCAGGAGAAGCTGTCTTCGCTGAATTGACCCGGCGTGGTCACCAGGTGAGCCCACTACCCGCACAGAGTGCCCTGGCTGGCCACCCTGGCGCCGTCGCTATCGACCCGGAGCAAGGCTTTTACGCGGCGCATGATCCTCGCAGCGATGGCATCGCGTTAGGGCTTTAGCACCTATAGGAACAAGGATGTGTACATGACAAAAAGCGATACGCTCGATGTGAAACAGGGTGCCCGTACCCGGGGTAAAATCCGCCGCAATGCTCAAGAAACGCGCGAGCGCCTGCTTCAAGCGGCGACTCAAGAGTTTTCCGAGCGCGGCTACGATGGCGCTCGCATGGAACGTATCGTGCGTGCCGCAGATTGTAATGTGCGCATGGTGTACCACTACTTCGATGATAAGGAAGGTCTTTACCTGGCTGTTCTTGAACGTGTCTATGAGGAGTTGCGCGCCAAGGAGCAGGCACTCCATCTCAGCAATTTGGAGCCTGTGGCGGGTATGCAGGCGCTGGTCGAATTTACGTTCGATCACATGGCAGAGCATCCCGAGTTCACCAGCTTGATACGCAACGAGAACATGCTGGGAGGGCGCATGTTGCGTAAATCGAGCAAGGTCGTCCAGCAAACGACGCCGCTCGTAGGCATGATCCGGGACACGCTAAAACGAGGGGAAGCGGCAGGCGTGTTCCGTCCGGCTGTCGATCCCACCCAACTTTACATTTCGATCCTTTCTCTATCTATCACTCACATCAATCAACGCGACACGTTATCCATCATCTTCGAGCAGGATCTGGCTGACCCAGATTGGTTGATTGAGCGGCGTGCCCATGCGGTCGAGGTAATACTTTCCTATCTATGTGTTGAGTCCGGGTGATTAAATAAGCGACAAGGACTATCTGCAGAGCTCCGAATACCTCATCTACTTGCCCATCTGCTGCATAAGTTAACGACAGCAAACCAAGCCAGAACCGTCGCCTTCCTCCGGCGGGCGATTAGCCGCCCGAATAAAAGCGCTGGGAGATTGGCCGAGCACCTTGTGAAACATGCTGGAGAAAGCGGCAGGGCTGTCGTAGCCGAGTTCCAGCGCGGTTCGGGTAACGGAGCTGCCGGAGAGCAGCCTGGGAATTGCCGCGATTAGGCAGGCCTGCTGGCGCCATACGCCAAAGGAGAGTCCGGTCTGCTGACGGAACAGACGATTGAAGGTGCGCTGACTGCAATGCAACTGCCGGGCCCACTCTTCGGGAAGGGTGTGAATGCTCGGTTGGCCGAGAAACGCTCTACACAGGCTGGCAAGTGCAAGGTCATGGGGCAGGGGCGCAAACAGTGGCAGGGCCTGAGCCTGTTCCAGTTCGTATAGGAGTAGTTGAACCAGGGCTCCGTCGCGGCCGTTTTCATCATAGAGGGCGGGAATGTGGGCGGAAGCCAGCAGTAGGTGATGCAGGAGAGGCGTCACGACCAGCACCTCACAGCTGCTCGAATCGCGTGGCGCGACATGGGGCTCGATATACAGGCTTCGGGTGCTCACCCCGTTCATACGCACTTGGTGCCGCTTGTCCGCCGCTATAGGGCGGCACCATCCAGGTGCCGTCATCCGTGTTCAACTCCATCACGCCGGTCATGCCATAGAGAAACTGGGCACGGCGATGGGTATGGAAGTCCAGAAGGGTGCCGGGGCGGTAGTCAGTGCCGATGGCCACCATGGGCCGGATAGTGGTATCGGCCAAGCGGCTATGCATATCGCGGTGGCCACTTCGACGGCATTGATGATATTTGCTGCTTCCCTGTCCACATGGCGCCACCACCAACGGCAGACCGTACAATGGCGCCTGGTGCGTCCGCTGGGCGTTCATCGTTTATTTAGCCCTCACGATTGCGGGTGCCATTCTGCGGCCCGGTTTTCTGCATCAGTCAGGGAGTGATGTGCGTCCTATGGGGCGTGGGATAACGGCGATGACGGGGACATTGATTGGTGCAGTGGCTGCCTTACTGGGCGTTGGCGGCAGCGTGATGACCGTACCGCTCATGCGTCGGAGGGGCGCGAGCATGACGGCAGCCACTGCCATGGCCAATCCGTTGTCGTTGCCCATGGCGGTGAGTGGCACCGCGACGTATGTGTTGCTGTCGGCAAATCACCCAGCGTTGGGGGACTGGTATGCCGGTTATGTGGATCTGCGCGCCTTGTTGGTACTCGCAGTGGGCTCATGGCTCGGTATTCGCCTGGCGTCGACCTGGATCGGGCGCATTCCTGACCGTATTCATGCCAGGGTGTACTTGCTATTGCTGACCATGGTGTTGGTGGTGATGGTTTTTGTGCGTTGAAGCGCCCAATCTTTCTAGGCAGATTTATTTGGCAGAACCATGGTGATATTTTGCTGTATGAATAAACAGTTTTTATGTTAAGGTTTACTTAACCTCTAATGGCGGGCGCGCTTGAGCCTCTCTTTTAGTATGGAAAGATGAGTACTGCTGGATTGAGTGCTGCTTGCTTGGGAGGTGCTTGTTTTGAAGTTGCTTGTTTTGGAGATGCAAGGCGCTTGATGTAAACCTGGGAGGCAGCACTCATGAATGATCAGCAAATACAGATATTCACTAGCGAAGATGGGCAAGCACACCTTGAGGTGGCGCTGGAACAAGAGACCGTTTGGCTGAGTTTAGATCAGATGACTAATCTATACGGTCGGGATAAGTCTGTGATATCTCGCCATATTCGCAACATCTTTCTTGAAGGTGAGCTTGAAAGGGAGCCAGTTGTTGCAAAAAATGCAACAACTGCCGCTGACGGTAAGATCTATCAGGTTGAGTACTACAACTTAGATGTGATTATTTCAGTTGGCTACCGCGTGAAATCTCAGCGTGGTGTGCAATTTCGTAAGTGGGCAACTCAAGTATTAAAAGACTACTTGGTGCAAGGCTATACCCTCAACCAACGCCGTCTAACCGAGCGTGGCATAGAGTTTGAGCAGGCGGTGAATCTGCTCAGTCGAACCCTGACCAATCAAGGCTTGGTTTCAACAGAAGGCGAAGCGGTTGCACGTGTGATTAGCGATTACGCTCGTTCCTGGAGCCTGCTGCAAGGTTACGACGAGCAACAATTGACCGAGCTAAACATTAAACAGCCCGGTATGCATTCACTTGAGTTGGAAGAAGCCCTGAAAGCTATTGGTGAGTTAAAACAGACCTTAATTGCTAAAGGCGAAGCAACCGAACTGTTTGGGCAGGTGCGGGGCGACGGTTTGACCTCAGCCTTGGCCACCATTGAACAGGGATTTGGCGACGAACTGTTTTACCCCAATGTGGCCACCCGAGCGGCGCACCTGCTTTATTTTGTGATCAAAAATCACCCTCTGGCCGATGGAAATAAGCGCTGTGGTTCGTTTCTGTTTCTATGGTACTTGCGTCGCAACGCAGCTTTGCTGGCTCGTCCCGTTGACCAACTGATCAACGACAATACGCTTGTAGCATTAGCGCTGTTAGTGGCTGAAAGCCTACCCGATCAGAAAACATTGATGATTCGGCTGATCGAGCATTTCATACTGCTGAAAGACGAATGAAGCTATCAATAAGGCAGCGCTGAGATCTGATGCCATGGCACGCGTGAACTGCAGGAAGATAAGCGTGAAGGCCAACTGGCTTATGAGCCGAATAAAAACGTATTCGGCTCATGATGTGAGCTGATAGTTGGAGTACGGCAGAGCCTCCCACTTGCTAAGCGCCTTCCCCCCACAGCGTTGCTAACGACCCGCCTACCGGGGAATCTTTCGGTAAACTCACATCAGCCGCTCGTTCTTGAGCCGCCGCAAGCTGTGCAGGGTCACCGCGCTCTATTTCTGCCTTTTGGCCGGGTGGGTAAGCGCCGACCATGCAGAAATCCTCGTCTGCTTCGACGCTGGCATGCCCCATCCCTGCGGGCAGCACTAGCACATCGCCTGCTTTAAGCACCGTCTCTTGGCCGTTAGGGCCGCCCAAGCGCGCCCGGGCCTTGCCACGGAAGATGCCCAATGCCTCGTGGGCGGTAGAGTGGAAGTGGTCGAAGTCATATAGGTGGTAGCGCCAGGCCGGTGGCCAGCCGTGTCGTTTGAACATGGCTTCGAACGACTCGGCTCGTTCTTCTGCACTGCCGGTGTCGAGTACCTGACGGTAAATCAGTACCGGCAGAGGGGAGTTGGGGTAGCCGGTCACTTCATCGCTGTCCAAATGCAGTAATTCAGGCTGTGAATCCTTCACAATAGTCTCCTTTTACTAAGGGATGCCCGTTTTAGCGTAGCAGAGTTTTCCGATATGACTCCTTGAGTGTATTTCGCTACCAACGCTCATCGGGGGGGTGGTGACGTTCCAAATGGCTTCAAACCGTTACCGCTCTCTCAGTATTCGAAGCCTGATGCCGCTTGCTCACCCCGTGCCGCCCGAGCGGAATCATCATCGGTTTGCCGGTAACGGGGTCTTCGATGACCCGGCTCTCCAGGCCAAACACGTCGCGCACCATCTGCTCGGTCAAGATTTCCTCCGGTGGGCCTACCGCGTAAACCTGGCCGTTGGCCATGGCGACCAGTTGGTCGGCGTAGCGGGCGGCTAGGTTGAGTTCGTGAAGCACCATCACAATGGTGGTGCCGCGCTGCTGGTTTAGGTCGGTGAGAAGATCCAGCACGTCGACCTGGTGGTTGATATCTAAAAAGGTAGTGGGCTCATCCAGCAGCAGTACTTTGGTTTGTTGGGCCAGCGCCATGGCGATCCATACCCGCTGGCGCTGCCCGCCCGAAAGCTCATCCACGTGGCGTTCGGCCAGCTCGCTCATATGGGTAGCGGCCAGAGCGTCGGCAACGGCGGTCTCATCGGCTGCGCTCCAACGCTTGAACAGCCCCTGGTGCGGGTGGCGGCCGCGGCTGACCAGCTCTAGCACGCTAATGCCTTCCGGGGCGATGGGCGATTGCGGCAGAAACCCAAGTTGCTGCGCCAGGCGGCGGGTGGGTAGCTGGTGAATGTCGTTACCCTCGAGCAGCACGCTGCCCTGGGTGGGCGTTAGTAGCCGTGATAGCACGCGTAAGAGTGTCGATTTTCCGCAGGCGTTGGCACCCACAATGGCGGTAGTCTGACCTGCGGGCACGGTCAGGCTAACGTCATGCAGAATGGTGCGTTCCCCGTAGCCTGCCACTAAGCCTTGGGCGAGTAGCGAGCAAGCGCTCATAGGGAGCCTCGGGTTTTGTTGTCGCGAAGTATCAAATACAGGAGATAAGGCGCGCCCAGCACACCGGTCACGATGCCGACCGGGTAGCGGGCGGGCAGTAGAAACTGGCCCGCATAGTCGCCTAATAGCACCAGCAGAGCCCCCACCAGCGCGGCGGGTACCAGCAGCGAGCCGTTACGCCCCATCAGGCGCGCCGCAATGGGGCCGGAAAGGAACGCCACAAAGGCCACCGGGCCGGAAACGGCAGTGGCAAACGCCACCAGCGCCACCGCGGTGATGACCACGATCACCCGCGTCACCGCCAGGCGCACCCCCAGCCCGGCGGCAAGGTCGTCACCCATGCGCAGCGTTTCTAAATCGCGTTGGCGGCTTAGCAATAGCCCGCCGAACAGCATTAGAGCGACCAATAGCGGCAGCGCTTGGTCCAGTTGCGCGCCGTTGACGCTACCGGTGAGCCAGCGCAGGGCCTCTTGCAGCGTCCAGCTGGGTGCGCGCATCAGCAGGTAGGCGGTCACGCTTTGCAGCATCGCGGCCAGGCCAATGCCAATCAGAATCAGCCGCCCGCCGGCCACGCCCTGGCGCCAGGAGAGCGTGTAGATCAACAGCGCCACGCCCAGCCCTGCAGCAATCGCGACCATCGAAACCGCCGGACCGCTTAGCGATAGCACCACGATGGCAAACACGGCACCGGTGCTGGCACCGGTGCTAATGCCAATGATATCCGGGCTTGCCAACGGATTACGCAGCATGGTTTGAAAGGCGATGCCGCCCAGACCAAAGCAGGCGCCTACCAGCACTGAAACGACGGCCCTGGGCAGGCGCAGCTCAAGCACGGTGAAACTAGCACCCGGCACTTCCGCGCCGCTTAGGATGCGAAGTACCGTGGTGAGCGGGGTGAAGGATTGCCCCAGCATCAGGGTCAACAGCACGCCTGCTAAAAGGCAGGTAAAAAGCACCACCATGATACGTATGCGGTGCTGAGCGTTTGCTCGGCGAATGTGGCGGAAGTGTTTGATCGCGTTGAGGGGCGGCGGGTTCATAGTGCGCCTACCTTGCGGTTGCGCACTATCCAAATAAAAACCGGAGCGCCGATAAAGGCGGTCACGATGCCTACGTCCAACTCTGAAGAGTGGGCGATCAGTCGCCCGGCCACGTCTGAAAACGTCAGCAGTACCGCGCCACCCAGGGCAGAGAAGGGCAGCAGCCAGCGGTAATCGCCGCCCGCCAGCAGGCGGCAGGCGTGGGGCACCACCAGTCCTACAAAACCAATCGGGCCACACACGGCGGTAATTGAGCCACAAAGCAGTACCGCCCCTACTGCCGACATGGCTCTGGCCACCGCTACCTTTTCACCCAGCCCGGCGGCGGTGTCGTCGCCCAGTGCTAGCATATTGAGTTTGCGCGCGGCGAGCAGGGTAATCACAAATCCCGTCGCCAGAAAAGGCAGCACCGGCAGCAGCTGGCCATAGGTCGCGCCGCCCACGCCGCCGACTAACCAGGATTGCACCAGCCCACCGATATCGCCACGCGGTAATACCACGGCGGTCGTCAGCGAGCTAAGCGCGGCGGTAATAGCTGCCCCTGCCAGAGCCAGCCTGAGCGGGGTGGCGCCGCCCTGGCCGAGGCTGGCAATCGCGTAAACCGCACAGGCTGAGACAGCCGCACCCGCAATGGCGATCCAAATGTAGCTGGTCGTCTCGTCAATACCGAACCAGGCAATGCCAACCACCACCGCCAGCGCCGCCCCGGCGTTAACACCCAGCAGGCCGGGGTCGGCCAGCGGGTTGCGGGTCAAGCCTTGCATCACCCCACCGGAAACCCCCAGGGCCGCCCCCGCGAGAATGGCAAGCAACGTGCGCGGCAGGCGGCTGGCCACGGCGGCATCGCCCATGGTTTCTACCTGGCCGCTCAGCGCGGCGACTATTTCCGGCCAGCCCACTTCACGGGCGCCAAACGCCACAGAGAGCATGGCCGCAAGACCGAGCAGCACAAGCAGCACCACGCCGCCTGCTAATCGGCGGGTGGCGTGATGTTTGATACGAACAGCCGCTTCGCGATTAATACCTGGGCCAAGCGCTACGCTGCTAGTTGTGTGACTTGCGTGCGGCGTCTGAGAGTAGATCTGCATAATCGTCCAGCAACCATGAAATCGACAGGGGGGTAGGGTTGGCGGCCGTGCCCAGCGGGGTATTGCCGAGCGTCACAATGGCGCCGTTTTCTACCACCGGCAGGCGGGAAGTGAGCGGGTGCGCGTTGAGTTGCTCGATCAGCGGCTGACCGCCGTAGGTAACGAGAATGTCCACATCGTTGAGCTCATCGATCAGTTCAGAACTGATTTCGCCAGCGAATTTGCCGGGGGTGGAGTTCTGTTTGACGACCTCAGGCGAGGCCAGCCCAAGATCGTGGAAAAATCGCACCCGCGCGTCGTTGTCGGTGTAGAACGAAATGCGCCCCAGGTTGGTGGGGTCAAGGTGCGTCACGAACATGGCGGTTTTGCCCGCAAGATCCGGATGGTTGGCGGCGGTGTCGGCAATGTGGGCCTCAAGCTGCTCAATGAGCGCCTGGCCTTCTTCGGCCATGCCCATGCCTTGGCTGTTCAGTTGGATCATGTCGCGCCAGTCGGTCGCCCACGGGCCTTCGGGGTAGGCCACCACCGGGGCAATCTGGCTCAGAGTGGTGTAGTCCGCCTGACTCAGCCCTGAATAGGCGGCCAGAATCACATCCGGCTGGCTGGCGGCCACGGCTTCAAAATCGATCCCGTCGCCTTCATCGAACAGGGCAGGGGGCGTGGCATTCAGTTCTTCAAGCCGGGTTTCCACCCAGGGCAGCAGCCCGTTGCCGTTGTCGTCGCCAAAGTTGGCAGCGGCAAAGCCGACCGGCACCACGCCAAGCGCCAGCGGCACTTCATGGTTGGCCCATGCCACGGTGGCTATCCGTTCGGGCTTTTCGGACAGCACCGTGGTGCCCAGGGCATGCTCGATTTCAAGCGGGTAGGGCTGCGCGCTTGCGGGCACTGCGCTAAGGCTGCACACAGCGAGAAGCGCTAGGCAGGTGGCTGATGAACGTTGATGGAGCAATGCCATCGCTTCCTCCGCGGGGATAGGTATTTAAAAGCTCATGTGTTTAAAAAGCTGGGGGTGTTTAAAAAGATGGCCCGCAGAGTACTAAGCCTCGCGTGTTGCCATTGTTTTTAAAATAAATGATTATGATTGACATTAGCACTATTGACTCGGTGATGCTAGCTCCGGATACTCTCCCGGCCTTTCAAACGAAAACCACAAGGCGAGCAAGGCCGGTTTAATCATTTCAAGGGATCTTTAACATGACTGATAGCAACGGCACCGTCCGGCTTAACGCAAGCCGCTTGCGGTGGCAACAGACGACGACTGCCCTTCTGTGCGGTACGACGCTGGTCACACTTCCCATGCTTGTGAACGCGCAGGAGTCAGGCGAAGGCAGTGACAATGGCGAGGGCTATCGCCTCGCGCCCATTATCGTCAATGCCCAGGCCTACGCGGATGATGATGCCAACTCGATAGTGGCCCAGGAGCTTTGGGTAGGCGGTAAAGTGGCTACCAGCATTCTCGATACGCCGGCCTCTGTGTCAGTCATTACCGAACAAGAGATTGAGCAGCGCAACGCCTCTACCACCGAAGAAGTGCTGCAATATACGCCAGGGGTTCTCACCGATTATTACGGTACCGATGACCGTAACGACTATTTTAAAATTCGCGGTTTTCAGGCGACCACTTACCGTGACGGGCTGACGCTAGGCTCAATGCGCGGTGTGCGTGAAGAGCCTTATGCCTACGAGCGCGTTGAAGTGTTGCGCGGCGCCAACTCGACGCTGTTTGGCCCGGCGGACCCTGGTGGTTCGGTTAACTTCGTGAGCAAGCGGCCACGCTTTGAGCGCTTTGGCGAGGGCTATCTCTCCTACGGATCATTTGATGAAAAAGAGGCCGGCGTTGACGTAGGTGACACGCTGAACGCTGACGAGACTGTGGCCTACCGTTTTACCGGCACCATTCGAGACAGCGACCGCGAATACGATCACTCCAAGGACAACAATGGTTTCTTGATGGGCGGCCTGACGTGGGAGCCAACGGATGCCACGTCAGCGAGCGTTATCTTCGATTACCTGAAGCGCGACGACACCCCTAACAGCGGTGGTTATCCGCTCGACCGTGAGTACGACCGCAGCGAGTTCTTTGGTGAGCCCGATTTTAATGCTCATGACGTCGAGCGTACCAGCCTCACCGGCCAGCTCACCCATGATTTCAACAACGGCCTGACGTTGCGCGGTAACCTGCGTTATAGCGACCTGACCGACGATTTCGGTTACGTCTATATCACTGACTCGGCGGCGCGGGTCGGCAGCGTGGTGGATCGTGATTATTTCGGCACTGACAGCGAAGCCCAGGAATTGATCGGCAACGCTATCCTGCAATACGACGCGCGTTTTGATCAGGTCGATAGCAGTACGCTCGTGGGCGTCGAGTATCGCGATGCGTCAACCGAAGACAGTTCCTTTTATGGGGATGCGACATCAATCGATATCGCCAATCCTGTCTTTAGCGGTGCGCCGAGTAGCCTGAATGTTTATAGCAGCAACAAGCAGGATTACACCACCGAGTCGGTGTTCCTGACCCAGAACTTGTCCTTCTATGATCGATTCATCGTCACCGCGGGCGTGCGCAACGATGGTCTGGATATCTCCAGTACCAACATGGCTGGCGTCACCGAATCTGATGACTACTCGGAAACGTCCGTTCGTGGCGCGCTGACCTATCGCGTGACTGATGAAATTTCCACCTATGTGAGCATGGTGGAGTCGGTTGCACCGCCCACCGTTGGCGTCGAGCCCGAGCGGGGCGAGCAGTACGAAATTGGTGCGAAGTACTCGCCCTTTGGTACGAACGCCCTGTTTTCGGCAGCCGTTTATGACCTCACCCGGGATGACGTCACTATCTCGGTTGTTCAGGACAATGGTGTGATCGAACGGGAAACCGTGGGTGAGTCGCGCGTGCAGGGGCTTGATTTAGAAGCCAAAGCCGAGCTGACCGATAGCATTAGCGTAGCCGGTGGTTACTCCTATATGGAGTCGGAAGTGGTACGCGACAGCAACGCCGCCAGAGAAGGCAAGGAGTTTACCGCAGCGCCCAAACACACGGCGTCGCTATGGGGCTACTATACGTTGCCGAGCCAAGATATGAGCGTTGGTCTTGGCGCCCGTTACGTTGGCTCCTACTACTTTGATGTTGCTAATACCTCCAAGAGCAGTGCGGCTACGCTCTTCGATGCGGCCTTTAGCTATCAGCTCACCAAAGACGCCGACCTGGCCGTCAACGTCAGTAACTTGCTCGATGAGCAGCACGTGGTCGGTTCCAGCACGGCCGACTACTATAATCCGGGTCGCGAAATCAGCGCGAAGGTAAGCTATCGCTGGTGATGTGATATCGACCATCCGATAGGCATTAACGACAACCCCCGCTGTGATAGCGGGGGTTTTTACGCTTTACGCTTCTTGAATACCGTCAACGATAAAGACGCGGTAGTCGGCGCCCTGGAAGCGGTGCTTGCGGGCTTCCTGGTAGGCGGGGCTTTCATACCAGGCGCGGGCGGCGGCCATATCGCGGAAGCGCAGAATCACCGCCCCTTCCATGGCGCTGCCTTCTAGCACTTCAAAATCGCCATAAAAAGCCAGCGGCTGCGGGTCGTGGCCTTCACGTGCGGCTTTTGCCTTCTCGCCGTAGTGCTCCATTTCCTGGGCGTCATGGGTGTGTTCGCGAGTCAGTACGACATAAGCGGGCATTCGTTTCTCCTGATGTCATCGTTAAGCAATCCGTTAGAGCATAACACCGCCTCACAGCGTAGCCCTATTAGCCAGGTGGCTATTGCGCTTTACTGGCCAGATCGGTAGTGAGAGGTGGCACTGGTTCCGGCGTTGGCCCTATCAATGCGGCGGGCTCAAGCTGCTCGTTCTCCAGTGTTGCCAGGATGATCTCATAACAGTCGTCGATATGGCTGTTGCCCATGTATTTCATGGTGGCAAAGCTGATGCCGCCCGCAATGGCGCTGCCAAGGAAGGGCACATATGACGACGCACTTTTTGCCGAGATTCGGCCAGTCATCTTTTTAAACATCAACGTGATCAGTTTACGGGTGATATATTTACCCGCCATTTTGCTTCCCGTCGTTGAGATGGAGGTCATGATGAACAGCCGGGTGTCCGTGTCCAGGCTCTCAATCTGTTCCGGCGATAAGCCAAATTGCTCGTTAATCTTTGGGATCAAGCGCATCAATATAGCGACGTCAGAGCCAATGCTTACACCGGGAATGGGAATAATGGCGGTGCCAGCCGAAAGACTGGAGCTCTTGGTGACCATCGAGCGACACGACTGTTTAACGGCTTCGAGCTCTTCCAGTGATCTGGTCATATCAATCCCTTTTAAAACAAACGGAAAAGGCGGCAGCCTAAGTGGCTGCCGCCTTCTTCACGCTTTTGAATAACACAGAGTGCGGTTAGTCATTGCCATCATAGGTTACGCGCCACACGGCGTTCGTCAGGTCATCGGCGATGATGAGGGCGCCGTCCGGGTCGATGGTGACACCCACGGGGCGACCGCGTGTGCGACTGTCGTCGGTGAGAAAGCCGGTAACGAAATCGATCGGTTCGCCATCGGGTTCGCCATTGCTGAAGGGCACGAACACTACCTTATAGCCGACCGGGTCGTTGCGGTTCCAACTGCCGTGTTCGCCGATAAACACGCCTTCCGCAAATTCATCGCCCATTTCAGGAATGGAAAAGGCGAGTCCTAACGGCGCTACGTGCGAACCCAGGCCGTAATCGGGCGAGATCGCCGATTCCACTTTGTCAGGGTCCTGCGGGCGAACGCGTGGGTCGACGTGCTGGCCCCAATAGCTGTAAGGCCAGCCATAAAAGCCCCCTTCCTGCACGGTGGTGAGGTAGTCGGGCACCAAATCGGGGCCTAGCTCATCACGCTCGTTGACCACGGCCCATAGCTGGTCCGTATCAGGCTGAATGGTCAGTGCGGTCGGGTTGCGCAGGCCCGTGGCATAAGGCCGGTGCAGGCCGGTTTCGGCATCGATTTCCCATACCTCGGCGCGATTGACCTCGGCGGCCATGCCGCGCTCGGTGATGTTACTGTTGGAGCCAATACCCACGTATAAGAACTCACCATCGGCGCTAGCGGTCATCGCTTTCGTCCAGTGGTGATTGATTTCAGCAGGTAGCTTGGTGAGCTCCTCCGGCGGTCCACTGGCTTCGGTTTGGCCTTCCTCGTAGTCAAAGCGGACGACTGCGTCCTGGTTGGCTACATAGAGGTTGTTATCCACCAATGCCAGCCCGTAGGGCGCGTTGAGGTCTTCGGCAAACACCGACTGTTCGTAGTTGCCATCGCCATTTTCATCGCGCAGCAGGGTTAAGCGATTGCCGCTCTCAACACTGGTGGTGCCCTGGCTTTTGATATACCCGGCAATGAAGTCTTTTGGCTTCAACTTGGGGGCATTGCCGCCGCTCCCTTCGGCCACCAAAATATCGCCGTTGGGCAATACCAGTGTTTGCCGGGGGATCTGAAGATCGGTGGCAATGGCGGTAATCGTGTAGCCATCAGGCACGGTGGGCGTTTCATCGCCCCATTCAGCGGGTTCGGGGATCGTCATGTCCGGCAACAACCCGCGCTGGGGCTCGGGCAGTGTGGGGTCGGAACCGTACTGTTGAGATTGTTGCGCGCTGGCGCCACTGGCGAGCAACAGCAGTGAAAGAGGCGCAACGTAAAAAGGCGACAACTTCATGGTTTACCTCCGGCGCCTAAACGAGAAAATCCTACCCATGCCGCCGTGCCTGCCAGCAACGTCACCACAATGGAGAGGGCAAAACCAGCTGGCATCATGGCCCAGACGTCTCGCGCATGTACCAGCGAATTGACAAAGCCAAGCACCCAAGTAAGCAAGAGTAGCGCGGGGTAAATCATATTCACTACACCCCGGTGCGAAGACCGGAAGAAGCCGATCACCGCGCATAGCAAGGCGAAACCGGCAAAAATGAGCCCGCCTATGTTTAGCCAGGACGCAAAGGTAACCCATTGAACGTGGTAGCTCGTGGAGTAGGCGTAATCACACAAGGTGGCGCCAAGAAAGAGCGGGACTGTCCCGGCAAGCATTACGGCATGAAACGGATTCGGCCCGCTTCGATAAGTACGATCGTCAGTGGCTGTCACGGCAAACTCCTTATGCTGTTCAGCTAGTTAGTGACCTAAGTGGGCATCGCGCCTACGCGCATCCCAACCAAGCAACGACATCATGTTCGTTGTGGCGCAGTATAGTTGACGATTTAAAACTTGCCCAAAGCGCAGCGAAGACTGGCGCACCCTTTATTGTCTCGCCCGTTATGGAGACGCGGGACACGTTCATGCAGCCTGTAGTTTCGCCTGGCGAGTGCTCGCCAGCCCAGCGGTGAACGTGAGGGACGCAAAGATGGTGACGGCGTAGTTGGCATTCAATTGATCCATGAGTAGCCCGAATAGCGGCGCGCCGGCGGTCTGGCCGATAGCGATCGTCAAAAAGCCAATCATCAAGCCCGTGGCGGGCCGGTCGGGCAGTGCAGAGACGCCCCATACTAAATACACACCGGTGAGCATGATATAAGCCGCACCGAAAAGCATGCCGCCGAAGAGCGCCAAAAGAGGCGTGGTCACGCTGGTGCCGACTAAGATAATCCCTGACGCTAAGGCCGCCAGAAAACACCAATGGGTGCGATTGATTCCAAAGCGTGCCACTAATGTGCCCGCGCCCGCCCCTAAGATGCCCGCCGTACCGATAGCGATCCAAAGCAGCCCGGCGCCAGTGGTGCTCCACCCCAACTGGTGCGAAACGAGCTGGCCACCGAACGACCAGAGCGCTGTGCTGGAGGCGCCCATCATAAAGGCGGCCGCAATCAGACGAGCAATATCACTGGTAAACGGCGGCAACTCGGCGGCGGTTTTCGAGGTCGTTTTCGTGTTGCTGGGAACGCTGAATGCAGCCGCGATCGCCATGATAAAAGCAGCGGCTGCAAAGCCCGCGAAGGCTAACCGCCATTGACCGCCAAGCAGTAGCGCGATTGGCCCTGAAAGCGCCACGCCTGCGCTGGTGCCAGCATTAATGACCGTATTAGTAGCGCTTTGGCGCTCGGGTTTGACAATCGCAGCCACCGCTGCGGCCATGGGGGGTGACGCTAACCCGGTGCTTGAGCCTGCAAGCATGACTGCCTTGGCGAGCAGCAGGGGAGAAGGCGCCACGGCAATTCCCACCATGCCTATCGCGGCGACCAGGGCCGCCCCAATGGCAACTGCGCGAGCGCCGATACGTTCGGTGAGAGACGCCGATAGCACGATGGCCACGCAATAGCCCAGAAAAGCGCCGCCGGATATCAAACCGCTGAGGGTAGATGATAGGGCAAGGTCAGCGTCGATCTGGGGCAGGAATAGCCCGAAGGCGAAGCGCGCAAAGCCGTAGCAGACGGCAATTAATCCAAAGCCGGTGGCGCCCAAGTAAAGGCTAGGGCTCATGCGCCTGCCTGCTGGATAAGCGCTGATGCCGCAGCGCGTGCCGACACGATGGCGTCCACACCTCGGTAGACAGCCGTCGCCGTTGCGCCCTCGTAAAGAACCAGCACCTGTTCGGCCAGTTCTGGATGGAGGCCACCGGCCTCTAGGCTGACGATTTCCTGAATTTTTTCATAGAGAACCGCCTTATGCGTCCGTACAGCGTCGGCAATTTCCGGCGTATCGCCGCCGGTTTCCCCCTGCGCGCGCAGGAAAAGACACCCGCGGCAGCCCTCGACCCGCACCCACGCTTCCAGCGCATCGAACAGTGCCGTCACGCTGTCTACTTCAATGGAGCGCTGGAAGCGCCGATGCCGCTCTGCGAGCACATCGGTTATCAGCGCCGTTTTGCTGCCAGCGTGTTTATAAAGCGTGCGGCTCGACATGCCCGCGGCCTGGGTTAACTTGTCCATACCGGTGGCGGTAAAGCCGTGCCGATCGAAAAGGCGTTCTGCTGACGAAATAAGCTTTGTTTTGGTATCCATTGTCGCAGTGTAAAACGATCACTTTACATCGTCAATTTTTACCCGCCGCGGTGTGGCATGGAGGTTCACATCTTATTGAGCATCTCCACCGCTTGGTCGAAGTGCCCGTCACGCTCTGCCCAGCGTAGGAATTTCACTTTCTCCACTAGAATTTCTTTGGGCGTTGGTTGCTGGCTAAACAGCATCATGACTTCTTCGATGTAGTCATTGAGCGGCATATAGCCTTCACGAGTCGACTGGCCTGGGGTCAGCTCTGTTTGAACGGCAGGGGGCGCAAGCTCGATGATCTCGATCTTTCCCTTGAGCTGTTCGCGAAGCGAAATCGTGTAAGAATGGATGGCCGCCTTGGTGGCGTTATAGGTGGGTGTTCCGCTCAATGGCACAAATGCCAGTCCGGAAGAGACGTTGACGATCACCGCATCGGGTTGGTTGACGAGGTGATCGGTCAGTGCGTTCGTTAAGCGGATTGGCCCGAGCAGGTTAGTGACGACGGTCTGCTCGGCATCGCGCAGATCGCGATGGCTGGAAAGGTCTTCCCGGCGCATGATGCCTGCATTATTGATCAGCATATTGAGGTCGGGGTGCTTGGCGATGACTCGCTCAGCGAAAGCTTCGATGGACGTTGGGTCTTCGACATCGACGACCATCGCGTACATGTTTTGCTGGCCCGCAATGGTTTCCTCCAGCGTTTCCATGCGACGACCGGCGACGATAACGTTGTTGCCAAGCGCATTGAAGCGTAAGGCAAGTTCACGACCAATTCCTGAACCACCACCGGTGATAAGAATCGTATTTCCTGATGTTTTCACGGTGTCATCTTCCCTTTAACGTGATGATGATATCTGTGTGCCCACGGTCATTAGGCGTTGGCACTAACGGCTGGACCACTTTCATGTTAATCAATCGGCCATGAGTGAGGCTTGCCCTGCTTTGTACAAAGCTTGCCTGATCCTGCAGGCATGAGTCTCAGCGCGTTTCACAAGTACTTCTAATACATGAGCTCGCTTACGCTGGGTCATTGCCAGCAGCGGCTGCGCTTGATTACTCGAGTCCCCGTACAATGACGTTGATTTCAACATCGAATCTTGCCTGCCATCCCCAACGTGGGCAATTCGGGTCGGCTTTTGTGTAAATGCGCCCGCTGCGTTGAGAACACTCTGCCGGTGGGCGAAAGAAAGACTAAACCCGCTAACGAATAAGCGAGCGGGGCTGCGTCGTTTGTTCTGCCATGATGCGTGCCAACCGCTCCAGGGACAGTTCGAGCCGCTCGATCAAACCTTCCAGCAATACCCGGCGGTCGGCGGGCACGTTGCCGTAAGCCTCTATCGCCGTTTCCAGTTGCTGGCCTGCTTCGCGAATGCCTTGTGGTGGGCGCCCGTTGGCACTCGCTTCAAACCCCTGTGCTAGCGTGTGCAATAGGTGTTGGTGCGCCTCGCGGATGAGCGGGTGCGGTGCGTCATCCAGCCGGTCACGCAGGCGCAGTGTGGCGGTGCCCAGGTCGAGCCCAGTCAAACCCAGAATAAACAGATGGCGCTGGTCTTCTGGCAGCATGTCGTCGTGCTGGGCCAACTGCAGTAAACGGTCTGCCATGTGGCCACTGAAACGGGTTTCGGCGTCGCGAATCGAGAGTCGCCTAAGCGTGTATATATCTTGGGAAATGGCTTTGATGAGGCGCCGTCGTCTGAGTCTTGCCCCTGGCCCCGGCAGTAGGCGAAACCCCATCACCACGCAGCTAAGCCCGATGATGACGGCTATCACCCGGTTGGCGAAACTGTCGAACGAGAAGTCCATCCCATTACCGGGCATGGTGAGCAGGATATTGAAAATGGTAAACGCTAGGCAGTAACCCATGGTCGCCGGGTTGGTGGCGCCCATCAGGCCTAAAAACAGCGGCGTGCCAAACAGCATGGCCAGCATCGGAAAACCATTGGCTTGGGAAAGCAGCACGTGGCCGAAAAGAAAGGCACTGGGAATCGCTACCAGCATACCTTTATAGAACATCATGGTAATGGCCAGCGGGTTTTCGCGGCTGGCGAAGAAGGCGGAAAAGAGCGTGCCCAGCATCATCGCAATCATGGCGCTTTGCCAGGCAGTCACAATCCAAAAGATGGCGAGCAGCGCAAATAGTACCCCGGAGCGCAGGGCGTTGATTCCTGCGGCGAGGTAGTCACGGTGCCAAGCCAGGGGAGAAGAACGGAGCTGGTGGCTCGCCGGTGAGGCAATCGCTTCACGGGCATCGAGCATCACCATCGCGTGGCCAATCGATTCACGCAGTCCCAGGCGCATTCGTCGATCTAGCGGCGTTAATCTGCTCTCCTCGTCATGTTCGTGAACTCGGTGGCGTAACGCCTGCAGGGCTTGACGAGCGTCTGCCACCCCTTTGACGTGTTCGGCATCGCGAAAACCACTGGCTACCTCGCTGGCAAGTGCGATGCTTTCTGGGGCAAGGCGGTCGGCATGGTCGTGCATCAATTGATGAAGTGCCTGCAGGTTGGCGAAAAAGCGCAGCGTGCGTCGCGTTAGCACATGAGTAGCACGCACCCGGCCGGGGCCGACCGGGCCTTCAAAGCGGGCAGCCTGGCTATCGGTTTCAAGCAGGGTTAAGGGCCCAAGACTATTGCGTAAAGCTTTCTGCATGGCGGGGATGTCGTCACTGGCGTCTAAGCGCAGCGCGGCGTGCTCGAAGGCTTCGTTAATCACGCTGTCGGCCTGGGTGGCCAGGTGGGGGCCCACATGGGTTGGCCAGAGCAGTGAGCTGACCAACATGGCACAGATGGCGCCAAGCCCTAGTTCTGAAAGGCGTGCTACGGCGATATCGAAGATGCCTGCTGGGGTGCTGCCGCTGGAAATCACCACGATCAACATCGCTGTCACCGATGCCATCAAGCAGCCATAGGTGTAGTTATTTCGCCACAGTGAGCCGACATAGGTGCATAGCATTATCCAGCCAGTCAATACGATAAGGGCCGGGACGCGGGCTTGAGCAAACAGTGCCATAATGGCAACACCTGCGACAGCGCCGATGAAGGTGCCGCCAAGCTGGCAGATGCCTTTTTCGATCACCATGCCGCTCATGGGCCGGATCTGAAGAAACGCCGCCGAGATCAGTGCCCAGTAGGGGCGCTCAAGATCGAACAGCTGCGCAATATAAAGCGCCAGCATCATAGCCAGGGTGGTCTTCATGGCGAATTTGACCGCCGTGGCGTTGGGCGTCAGGTAAGTACTAAGAAACGGTGACATGGTCACTCTGGCGGCTGTTCGTTAGCGCGCTCGCCAGGATCGACGCGTACCGTAGCGGTCATGCCAACGCTCAGCAGGGTATCGTCGGGAACCTCGTCTAGCGCGATGCGCACCGGAATGCGCTGCGCCAGCCGCACCCAACTGAAGGTAGGCGATACCTGCGGTAGCAACTGTTGATTAAGGGACGTGTTGCTGTCGGCAATGCCACGGCCAATACCGGCGACGCGCCCTTCCAAGTGGGTATCGCCATTCATCAAAATGACGTCGACCGTGTCGCCAACGCGGATAGCGGGCATTTTGGTCTCTTCAAAGTAGCCCATCACATAGAAAGAATCTTCAGCAATCAACGCCATAACCGGCGAGCCCCGGTTCACGTAAGTCCCCGCGCTCAGCTGCACATTGAGTAGGTGACCACTGACGGGAGCGGTGATCTGGGTGCGCGCTAAGTCAAGCTGGGCGCTGGCCAGTTCCGCCTCGGCCTGTTGTAGATCGGCTTCGGCAATCCGCGAGTTGATCTGAGCGATCTGCTGGTTTTCTGCGCTAATTGCACGATTGTTGCTCAACTGGTTGCGTCGGCTCTCCTCGGCGCGGTTTAACTCCAGCGTCGCTTCGCGATGGTCGACCGTGGCCTGGGCACTGTCGACTGCGGCCTGATAGCGCGTATCGTCGATCGAAAACAGCGTATCACCCTGGGCAACATAGTCGGTGTCGGTGACATCGAGCGCGCGCACCCAGCCGGAAACATCCGGGGCGATAGTAACGACCTCGGCGTGAACGCGAGCGTCTCGGGTCCAGGGGGTGTAAAGATAGTAGCGCCATAGCCAGGCACCCGCGGCAATGGCAATGGCGACAATGATTAAGGTGAGCAACATACGAAGCGAAGGGCGCATCAACGGTTCTCTCAAGAGCTGTCTTAAAGGCTGACTAAAGGGGCTATATCAAGCGCTTTCAAGTAAGACGGTAAATAGGAAGGTGGTCGCCGCCATTAAGATGACAAAAAGCGAGATATCGAACCAGGCCTCATACCAAAGCGCGTATTCGCCAACCACCCAGTGCAGCAGCGAGCGAGTTACCAGCGTACCGATAAACGCGATCAAGGCGTAGATCAACAGTGGGCTGAGATAAATGCCGCCAACGGCGATTTCTTGAAGACCCATAACATCCTTACGTGGCTGGGTGTTGTTGATGTTAAAAGTAATATTAGCCCTTATCGATAAGTTGGTCAGGTCTTTCACCTTGAGTTCATCGCTGGGCAACGTGGCTGTAGATTAGCAGGCTTACTAGCGCTTTAAGTACTTATCCCTGCAAATACTTGCCCGGCAGCCGTTCTGCCAAAAACTCCATAAACAGCCGTGTGCGTTGAGAAAGCGTGGCTTGTCGGTAGTAAACGGCGTTGACGGCTTGGGTTTGTAGCGTGGTGCAGTCGGGTAATACATCTACCAGCGCGCCATTTTGGCGGGGTGTGATGGTCATGAAGTCGGCCAGGCAAACAATCCCTTCTCCCGCCATGGCGAGCTCAATCAGTGTGCTGCCGCTGGAGGCGGACAGCGTGGGGGTGATGTGTAAACGCTTGCCGTCTGCGAGGATGAGCGGCCATTGGTTAAGGTGGTCGAGCTGGCTGAAGCCCAGCAGGCTGTGATCTCGAAGGTCGTCGATGCTTTGCGGTACGCTGGCACGTTCGAGATACGCGGGGCTGGCCAGAAGACGCAGCGGGCTGTAGCCAAGTAGCCGGGCGTGTAGCGATGAATCTTCCAGTTCGCCAATACGAATGGCTAAATCGACCCGCTGTTCTAAAAGGTCGACAAAGCGGTCATGGGTATCTAATTCCAGTGTGATGCCTGGATAGCTGGCGCGGAACTCGCCAATCAATGGCACAATCACGAACTGCATAAAACTGGGGGCGGCGTTAACACGTAGCCGACCTTGAGGCTGGTTGTGGCGATCCAGCATCGCCTCTTCGGCTTCTTCTACGGCGGCCAGGATACGGCGGCAGTGCTCAAGAAGTGTTTCGCCCTCTTCGGTAAGCTCCAAGCGGCGTGTGGTTCGGCGCAGTAGGGTGGCGCCCAGTTTTTGCTCCAGCCGATTCAGCGCGCGGCTTACACCAGAAACGCTAATGCCCAGCCGTTCAGCGGCACTGGTGATCGAGCCACTATCCACGACCGTGACAAAGGCCTGTTGCTCTTCAAGGGTACTTTTCATTGAAGGCTTTCCATAAAGAAGCGAATATCGACGTACTCTACGCTGACTATTGTTGACTTTAAATCAAAAGTGTCTTGCCGCAGCATCGCTTCTTTTTTCTCATCTTTACTCCCACAATATGCGCCAAGAACATCATGCCTAGTTCTGTTAGCGCTGATGATCAACCTCTTGGGGAGAAAGTATTAGATGAAGATTCTGCTAATTAACGGTGGTAAGGCCTTTGCGCACTCTGGCGGTGAACTCAACAATACGCTGCACAGCGTGGCGGTGAGTACGCTGACGGAGATGGGCTATGAGATTCGTGAGACGGTGATTGACCAAGACTACGATCTCGAAACCGAGGTGCAAAACTTCCTGTGGGCAGACACCATTGTGTATCAAATGCCGGGCTGGTGGATGGGCGCGCCCTGGATTGTGAAGCGCTACATCGATGAAGTGTTCACCGAAGGCCACGGTGCATTGTATGCCAGTGATGGCCGTAGCCGCCAAGACCCAACCAAACAGTACGGCAGCGGTGGTTTGCTGCAAGGGCGCCGCTATATGCTGTCGCTGACCTGGAATGCCCCTTTGGAAGCCTTTGACGAGCCGGGTAACTTCTTTGAAGGGCGTGGTGTAGAAGGGGTTTATTTCCCGTTCCATAAGTCGCAGGCGTTTATTGGCCTTGAGGCACTGCCGACGTTCATCGCCAACGATGTGATGAAAGTACCGCAGGTCGATCGTAACAAAGCCGATTACCGTGACCATTTGCGTAAAGTCTTAGGCTAATGTCATTAGCATAAGCCTCTGTTCTAAAAGCGCCCACCTGGTTAGGTGGGCGCTTTCGTTTGGTGGTGCTGAGCTTAGCGTTCCCGGTTTAGGCTTTGCACGGTTAGGTCCAGTGCCTTGTACATGTTGAGCCGGGCTGATAGGCCGATATCCGGGTGGTTAAGCTCATTGGCGCGTTCGGATGGCAGTATCGGGGCTGTCAGATCATCGGCGTCCGTCGGCTCGAAATCGTACTCTTCACCGATGGTCATGGCGCTACGGCGCAGCAGCATACGTAGCTGCGCGGGCGTAAGCTCGGGCTCGATCGACATCATGGCCGCCAACAGGCCAGCTACCAGCGGCGTCGCGTAGGAAGTGCCGCAGTGCGCCTCGCCTTGCTCACCTTCTAGTAGTGAAGAGCCACGCACACAGGCGGCGGCGGTGATATCCACGCGCATATCGATATTCGAGGCGTTGCGTTTGACCACGTAGCGGGGATCATCGACCTGGACATCTTCATCGCTGCGTTGATGGCCACCCACCACGAACAGCTGATCGGTCACGAAAGAGGAGGGCAGACGATACTCGTCTCTGCCCGAATAGGAGGACGCGTTGCCCGCTGAGTTGACGACCACTACATCCGGGTGCTCTTCGCGAAGCCACAGAAAGAACTCTTCCAGCAGTTCCTCGTAGCCACTCATGGCGATACCCGAACGCACCAGTGAATCGATTTCCTTTCCATTGATGTCGATGGCCCCGACGCGATGAATGCCCCAGCTCCAGTTGAGCACGCGTACTCCGTCTTCGACCAAGTTGACCGAGGCGGCGACATTGGCGGTGATACCCGCATCGGAGTTGCGGTCCACAATCACATCGAAGCCAGGGCCTACCTCGTCCAGGCCACGCAGAAAGCCGCTGTTGCCACCTTCATTCCAGGCAGCGGCAAACACACCGGCAACCGTTGTGCCGTGGCCATCGGGCTTGGCAGCATCGCGGCCATAAACGCAGGTTCTCGTCGATTCAGTGCGGCAGTCTCCCAGGTAATCGGCAAAGTCCGGGGCGTCAAAATCGACCTCGCGTTCGATAACGCCAATGCGGATTGGTTGTGTCTCGATATCACCGTTCTGCCCCTGAGGTGATAACCGTCGCTGGTAAAAATTTACGGCGTCCAGAAAACGATTCGACGCCCACTCCTGGTCGTCCGCGTCGGGAGGTCTGCTTGTCTCGCGCTCGATGCTTTCCTCTGCACCTGACTCTTCGGTCACTACGGCATCCACACTGACTTCGTTACCCAGCCTGAGTACTAGTGCGTCGCGTTCATCCAGGTCGCTGACAGGCAAGCGCAACTGATAGGTATTGAGGGGAGGAATCATGCCGACCACTTCGGCGCCGTACTTGTCTGCTAAACGCTGGGCTTCTTGGGCACCATCGTGACTCTCTTCAATAATCAGGCTGACCAGGTCTATATAGGTAGTGATGCCATCCATGTTCTTTGCCACCTCTTGCTCGGTGGCTGCTACCACATTGCTGCCCTTGAGGCTGATCCAGACTGGATTGCTGGCCTGCTCGTGCTGTGAAAGCCACAACGGGCCGCTTTGCGCCTCAGCGCTATTGAGGCGGATACGAAGCTGCTCGCCTTCACGGTCGATTGCTTCTGCTGGGAGGGGCGTGCCGTCCAGTGTTACCTGAAATTCGCGCTCATCAAGGCCGCTGGCTTGAAGGCAAAATTCTTGAATATCCATCTGCAGCAGGTCGCCGCAGCGCTGCAGTTGTTCGATGCGCAAAGGTTGTTCGGCCATCGCGCCTGTCGTTATCCACATCAATGCCAGCGCTGTTGCTAAGCGACCGGCGCCCCAATAGGTGACCGCCATGCGGTTGCTCCAAACGGTAGTTGATTAATGGTGCGTAGCATAGCCGCATTGGCTGAACGGAACATGAACCCGATTTTAATGAGTAGGAAAGTTTTCCTTCTTAACGACTAAACCGATAGCGCAGTTTAGGCAGCGTGCGAGCGACTGGCGGTAGGCGAGTGCTCATGATCAGCGCGGCAATGGCTGCATACATCGCCCACTCCTGCATATCGGCGCGCACCACCCAAAAGAAGTGGAGCAGTACCAATCCCAAAATAGCGTAGGAAAATTTGTGCAGGGGTTTCCAGCGTTTGCCCAGGCGTTTCATCGCCCAGCGATTGGAGGTAGCGCCCAGTACGGAAAGACCAAGCAGCGCGATCATACCGACCACGATGTAGGGCCGTTTCACCAGTTCACTGCCCAGCAGCCCCCAGTTGAGGCCGAGAATAAACAGGGCGTAGCTGAGTAAGTGCAGGGTGGCGTAGGCGAGGGTCCAGAGGCCCAGCTGGCGCCGGATCAGCGCAAAGCCTTTCCAGCGGGTGAGCTTGGTCAACGGTGTAAGGCTAAGGGTGAGCAGCAATAGCCACAGCCCGCCGATGCCGAGATTCAGCAGCAAGTAGCGCCCCGGTTCGGGGCCAGCAGCGTGAGTCGCTACCTGCCAACTCCAGAACAGCAGCGGTGCTAGCGCGGCCAGAAACACGCCCACGCGCCATGCTAACCATATACGTGGGCTGGCCATTAGTAATTTTCCTTCAAGTTCATACCCGCATAGAGCTCGGCGACTTCGTCGGCATAGCCATTAAACATTAGGGTATCGATGGTGTTGGGGTTGAAGAGGCTGTTGGGCAGGCGCCGCTCGGTGGCTTGGCTCCAGCGCGGGTGATCGACTTCAGGATTGACGTTGGCATAGAAGCCATATTCATCGGCGGCGATTTGCTGCCAAGAATTAACCGGCTGCTCTTCCACCAATGAGATACGCACAATCGACTTGATGCTCTTGAAGCCGTACTTCCAGGGGACTACCAACCGCAGAGGGGCACCGTTCTGATTGGGCAGTTCCCGGCCATACATACCCATGGCCAATAGCGTGAGCGGATGCATGGCTTCATCTAGGCGCAGGCCTTCCACGTATGGCCAATCAATGATCGAAAACGAGGAGCGCTGCCCGCGCATTTGATCTGGATCCACCAGGGTTTCAAAGCGGACGTATTTGGCTTTACTGGTGGGGTCGGCGCGTTTGATCACCTCGGCAAGTGGGATTCCGAGCCAGGGAATCACCATCGACCAGGCTTCCACGCAGCGCAGGCGGTAAATGCGCTCTTCAAACTGCGAAGGCTTGGCGAAATCCTCTAGGGCAAAGCGCCCACCGTTATTGACCTCACCATCGACCACCACGCTCCAGGGCTGGGTTTCCAGACTGCCGGCGTGGCGGGCAGGGTCGCCTTTGTCGGTGCCGAATTCGAAAAAATTGTTGTAGCCGCTGGCATCATCAAAGGGGGCAATTTTATCTTTGCCAGGGTCGCTAGGGGTAACGGCCCGCCACTGGGTTTCGCTGATTTTCTCCTTTAGCCACTCGGGAGCGCTGCCTTCGGGAACATCCGAGTAGTCGGCGTTGGCGCGAACGTGGCCGGAAAGGGCGAGCCCTGCGCCTAGTCCGGCCATACCGCCCATAAAGCGCCGCCGGGAGAGGTAGATAGATTCTGGGGTTACGTCGGATTCGTGTAAATCACTCGGTTTGGCAATCTTGATCAGCATAAGGTGTCTCCATGAGGACCTATGCGGGTAGCATAGAGGTTTAATGCAGTCTTCGATGTTTATGGGTGTCGTAAGTTCTCCAAAACTTACACAACGCCATTACATTTAAATAGCGCCAGTTGAAGTGGGTGGCTGCTTCCTTTTGGCGGATAGTTGATCAGGAGTTCGTTCTCTTATGTTTCAAGCACGAGGGTTGAGCCGCATCCCGATACGTAATGCCGCCTTCATCATCTGCCTGGCTCTGCTGGTCGTTTCGTTGGTGGGAACGTGGTTTTCGTTAACGTGGTTAGGGGGAGTGGTGATTTTCGGGGCGCTCTCTGGAGTAGGGCTTTATGATGTGCGCCAAACGCGGCGAACGGTTAGCCGTAACTACCCGGTTTTGGCCCATTTTCGCTATATTCTTGAGTCAATCGGGCCGGAAATACGGCAGTACTTCATCCAGTCGGATCTTGACGAGCGACCCTTCTCTAGAGAGCAGCGGGCCTTGGTGTACCAGCGTGCCAAGAACGAAAGCGACAAAAAGCCCTTCGGTTCACTGCGGGATATGTATCAGCCGGGGCATGAGTGGATCAATCATTCACTACTTCCTCAGGCTATCGACAGCAGTGACTTCAGAATTCGGGTGGGCGGTAGTCGCTGTAGCCAACCCTACCTGGCGAGTGTGTTTAATATTTCCGCTATGAGTTTCGGTTCGCTTTCGGGCCATGCTATTGAGGCGCTTAATGCAGGCGCTGGTAAAGGAGGTTTCTATCACGATACCGGTGAAGGCTCTATTTCCAGCTATCACCGTAAGCATGGAGGCGATCTCGTCTGGGAGATAGGCTCTGGTTACTTTGGCTGCCGCAACGACGATGGCTCGTTTAACGCAGAGCGCTTTGCTGCCAATGCGGGTGACGATCAGGTGAAAATGATCGAAATCAAGCTTTCGCAGGGCGCCAAGCCTGGCCATGGCGGCATATTGCCAGCGGCCAAGGTAAGTGCAGAAATTGCCGAAGCCAGGGGGGTGCCTATGGGCCAAGACGTGATTTCGCCAGCCGCCCACACGGCGTTCTCTACGCCATTGGAATTGATGGATTTCATAGCTCGTTTGCGTGCACTTTCCGGTGGTAAACCCATTGGGTTTAAACTGGCGATTGGCCACCCATGGGAGTGGTTCGCCATCGTAAAAGCCATGCTGGAAACCGGTGAACGACCTGATTTTATTGTGGTGGATGGTGGAGAAGGGGGGACCGGCGCAGCGCCATTGGAGTTCATCAACCGTATGGGAGTGCCGTTGACAGAAGGACTCACACTGGTTCACAACACGCTGGTCGGGGCGGGTCTGCGTGATGAGATCCGTATTGGCGCAGCGGGCAAGATCATGTCCGGTTTCCACATTGCCCGAACCATGGCACTGGGAGCTGACTGGTGCAACGCAGCCAGAGGGTTCATGTTTTCATTGGGGTGTATTCAGGCGCTTAATTGCCACTCTGACAAGTGCCCCAGCGGTGTGGCGACTCAGGATCCTGACCGAGGCCGGCATTTGGACATTGCAGACAAAACAGAGCGGGTATACTCCTTCCACCGTAATACGTTAAAGGCTTTAGCGGAAATGCTGGGGGCCGCAGGGCTCAGCCATACTAGCGAGCTGGGGCCAGAGCATATTATTCGCCGCGTGTCAGATAGTGAAATTCAGTCCTATGACCAGATATTTACGTTCTTGAAACCCAACGAATTGCTTGATGCCAAGTGTGAGCACACTGTCTTCAAGCATTACTGGGAAGATGCCCGGTCAGACTCTTTCTTGCCGCCCGCTAGGATCGCTCGTCTTCGTTTTACCAAGCTGGAGTAAATGCAATGAATGGTCCGCGTCGTGAGCTGATGTCGTTAATCGAGCGGGGCGCAATACCGCCTGAACAGGTATCACGCGTTGTTGAAGTTGCTGGACTGCGGCCTTCGTCACGGGCTTGGGTAATATTCATTGACCGGCTGCTGCTATGGCTAGGCGGGCTGGCGCTGGCCTTCGCGGTGCTGTTTTTTATTGCCTACAACTGGGCCGAAATGGGTCGCTGGCTGCGCTTTGGTATGGTGCAGGCAGCAATGGCGCTGGCGGTAGGTGTCGCCATTTGGCCCAAGGCCAGCCCGATGGTTCAGCGTGTGGCGCTAACGTCGGCCACGTTATTGGTGGGCGTGCTGTTGGCGCTGTTTGGGCAGGTGTACCAGACCGGTGCCGACCCCTGGCAGCTGTTTTTTATCTGGGCAGTGCTGACGCTGCCCTGGGTCTGGGTGGCGCGTTTCGAGCTGCTATGGGTGCTTTGGCTGGGGTTAATGAATCTGGCAGTCGGGCTCTATTTCCGTACCTGGGGCGGGCCGTTTGGTGTTTTGGCCAGCAGTGACGCTGTGCTGTGGGGGTTGTTTGGGCTCAATACCCTTGCTTTGGCAACATGGGAATGGGGCGCCCGTTACTGGGGCTGGCCACGGCAATTGGCACCACGCTTGCTCGGGGTGGGCAGTGGGGTGTCCATGACGCTGTTAGCGGTGACGTTGATCGCCGATGTCGGCCTCGTGTGGTCGCCAGTGCTGATGATTTATCCTCTCTGGCTGGCGACACTATATGGCGTTTACCGCTACTGGCGGCCTGAGCTGTTTATGATCGCGGGCGGCTGTGTCTCATTGATCACGGTGACCACAATGCTGCTTGCCAGGCTGATGCTCTGGGAAGGTGAGTGGCAGGAGGGAAGTCTGCTGCTGATTACTATCGCGGTACTGGCGATGGGTGCCGGGGCCGTGGTATGGCTGAAGCGGTTACATCGGGACCTTTCCCAGTGACGAACAACGTTAACGAGTTAAGCGTTAGGCTCAGCCAAGCGGGTATTGCTTTGAGCGAGCCCACTTGCCCAGCGCAGCTGCAAACGCCTTGGTTCGTACGGGCATTGCAGGCCTTTTCCGGTTGGTTGGCAGCGCTATTTCTGCTCGGCTTTATCGCTATGGGCGCTGTGTTTGTGGTGGAGAGCCCAGCGGCGTCAATGGGTCTGGGTGTTGCGATGATCGGCGCGGCTTATGGGCTATTTCACCGGGCTCGAAGCGATGTGTTGGAGCACTTGGCGTTGGCCATCAGCCTGACGGGTCAACTGCTCGTCGCCTGGGCATTGGTGGCATGGTGGGAAGCCTCCTTTTACTCGCTTTGGGCGCTGCTGGGGTGGTCTCTTTTTGGCTTGCAGTGCGTGCTGGCGCTAGTAATGCCAAGCCAAGTGCATCGTAGCTTTTCTGCCTTTGCCGCTAGCTTGGCCCTCTATATGGCCTTGACGATGAGTGTGATGTCGCCGCTGGCGAGTGGGCTTGTGCTGCTGGCATTGACGCTGCTCTGGCTGAATGAGTTTCGCTGGCCTCAGCGTCTTCGCGTCCTACAGGCGTGGAGTCATGGTCTGTTATTAGGTTTGCTATCCATGCAAGTTCTAGCGCATAGCGGTCAGACCTTTACCTTCTGGTTTGACGTCAATGACGTTAACGCTTTTGCATGGTCAGCGCCTTGGTGGAATGCCGTGTTAGTGGCGCTCTCTCTGATAGTGTTGCTCTATAAAATTCCTCATTCCAAACCCCATTGGGTTTTATACCTGAGCCCTATCGCGCTGCTGATGGTCTCATTTTATGCGCCGGGCGTGGGTCAGGGGGCGGTGGTCTTACTGTTAGGTTTTGCCATTGGTCATCGTCTGGTGATGGGACTTGGGGTGTTTTCACTATTGATGGGGATTGGCAGCTATTACTACTGGCTGGATGCGACGCTGTTAACCAAGGCGCTGACGCTGCTGGTGTTGGGTGGCGTACTGCTGGCGCTACGCTGGATGCTGGTGAGGTGGCTTGCATCGCAAAAGCCAATAACAAAAGGCCTTGCCAATGAAGAATAACCGCAAGCTAAACCGCTGGATCATAGTGTTAGCTACCGTTTTCGTGCTGGTCGTCGTTAATGGTTCGATCTGGCAAAAAGAGCGTCACCTGGCCGAGGGAGAAATCGTCTACCTGGAACTAGCCCCTGTCGACCCGCGCTCATTAATACAGGGCGACTACATGGCGCTGAATTTCGCGCTGGGAAATCAGGTTCTAAACGCACTAGCGCAACAAGCGGCAGTGCCGGAAGGGAAGTCTCAGCAAGCCCGCAATGGCGCTGTGATTGTGCAACTCGATGAACAGCGTGTCGCTCACTTTCAGCGCTTGGAAAAGGGGGCCGCGCTAAGCGATAAAGAGAGGCGGTTGCGCTATCGCCTACGCAACGGCCAAGTTAGTTTTGCTACCGATGCGTTCTTCTTCCAGGAAGGTCACGCTGAGTGGTATGCGTCTGCCCGGTACGGCCAGTTTCGGATGAACGCCCAGGGCGAGCTGCTGTTGGTCGCGATGTACGATGAAGCGCTTAATCGGTTGGGTGAAATGACTCAGTGAGGACTGGTTTTCATGCGGTTGCCCACTTTTCGTCCGTGATATTCCCGGTGCGCCTTGCGCCCTGTAAAAAGGTAAGTTGTAATTCCTGCTCCCACTGACAAGGATGGCGCCAAGATGACCCTTGGGCGGGCTATTAAGTAGTGTGTCGGTGGTTGGCAACGTGGCTCACCAACATGAATAAGGTATTTATGAAAGTAACCAGCTCGTGGCTCGCATGGGGGATGTTGGTACTAGCGCTAACATTTTCCAGCCTATGTGTAGCACAAACTCAAGGAGGAGAGAGCGGGAGCAGCCGATGGTTTACTGTCGATGTGATCAATAGTGGGTTGGGCGAGCCTCCAGAAGAGGCGAATCGAGTAACGCCTCGTGAGTCGATCCGAAGTTTCCTAGAACTAACGGGCCAGGAAGAGTACGACGCCGCTGCCCATATACTGAACCTTTCCGAATTTTCCACAGATGAGCAGCAGGCGCAGGGGCGTGAGTTAGCTCGGCAGCTGGCTGAAATTTTTCGGCGCGGGGAATGGCTGAGTGTTTCGGATCTGCCTGGGCGGGAAGACGCTGTTATTGAAGACTCTTCTGGCCAGAATCCTCGCGTTGGTGAAACCCGCCGTAATATCGAAGTCTCCTCCATGCAGGCCAATGGGGAGACTTACGATATTCGTTTGGGCAGGTACCGGGTAGGGGAGCAGGAGCCTGTCTGGCTGATCATGCCCATCAGCGTGTCGTATATCCCCGTGCTGTATGAGCAGTACGGGCCGTCAATGCTGGAAAGCTACATCCCAGAGCGCTTTCAGTCGTCGTTTGGCATCCTGCGGATTTGGGAGTGGATTGCCATCCCTATCTTTACCTTGTTCATTGGCATGGTCGGATGGATGGTGCATCGCTTAATCGGGCTGATGTCTAAGTGGTTGCCTTCCGGTGTCTCCAGTATCTTTGCCAGTCAAATTGGGATGCCCGCCGCACTCATTGCGATGTCCTTGGTGACCCAGGTGCTGCTGGATTACGTTGTCTCGTTTTCGGCGGTCGCAACGACGACTTTCCGCGTGCTGTTAATCAGCATCCTGGCCTGGGGGGCCGGTACGATTGCACTGCGCTTAGTGGATACCATCATGCTGCGCATGACGCGGCGGTTGGTCGGCGAAATAGACGACACTAAACCCCGTGATGAACGCCGACTGCTGACCTCTCTCTATGCACTGCGCCGTATCATTATCCTGATTACGGTGACGGGCGTATCCATCTATATATTGGGTCAGATCCAGCTCTTTGAATCTCTTGGCCTCTCTATTCTAGCGTCGGCCAGTGTGCTGGCGGTGCTGGTCGGTGTCGCCGGGCAAGCGGTGCTGGGAAATATCTTATCGTCGTTTCAGCTGTCGTTTGCCAAGCCTATTCGTATTGGCGATCTGGTCATTTTCGAGGGCCAGTGGTGCTACGTAGAAGGCATTTTTTATACCTTCATTCGATTAAGGTCGTGGGATGAGCGGCGTGTGATTGTTCCCGTGACCTACTTTACCTCTAAGCCCTTTGAAAACCTGTCGGTCAAGAGCACTAAGATGTATCGGTTTTTAGAGCTGACCCTGCATTTGAGCGCCGATATCTGTCTGGTGAGGGATAAGTTCATTGAATTCGCTAAAGAGGAAAATAGCGTTATCGAACACCATAAGCTGCTGTGCTACGTCACCGGCCAGACCGGCACCGCGCAGACGGTGTCTTGTTATCTAATGACCTCAGACCCAATGTCGGGCTGGTCAGCCGAGATGAATGTGCGCGAGAAGCTACTCGCCTACATACGCGATAATCATCCAGAGTGGTGGCCACGTGAAATCGTGGTGATCAGTCACAACGATATCGCCCGCGGCGAGCAGGGCAAACGAGCAGGCAAAGCGGATAGTGCTGAGGTGGATGGTTCTGAATCAGGTAGTTCTGAAACAGATAGTTCTGAAGCAAATAGCTCTGAAGCAGATAATTCTTAGGCGAACTCCTCTGCAGCCAGGTAGGCAGCGACAACACGCTGCCTTACCAACATGTGAGTGGGGAGATATCCTCCCCTTTATTATTAAGAATGAGCACCGTCATTGCCTTCATTGCTTCGTTGAATATAACGTTCCATCAGCGTTAAAAAGCCGTCTTCATCAATGGCGCCTTTATCCCCCGTAATGAACCAGCGCTGGCCATCCATTTCGTGGATTGCTTGAGCGGTGCGCTGAGGGTCGTTGAGGTAGCCCTGCATGATTTGTGGGCCGCTAATCAATACCATGCCCGCCTCCCCGGTGGGCAGCTCTTGATAACTTTCTGGGTCGACGATTTTGAAGCTGGTGCCCGGGAGTGGCATGCCCACCGTGCCGGGTTTGCTGCCGCGCTGCACTTGCTGATAGTGCACGCCTAAGGCGTCGGGCAGGTTCACTGAAGCCACGGGGCCAACTTCGGTGGCGCCATAGCCTTCATAAATAGGCGTTTGAAATTTCTGTTCAAAGCGGACGCGCACGTCTTGGTTAAGTTTTTCACCGCCAGCAACGACCACCCGCAGACTTTTCAGCATCTTGGCGGGCACGGTTTGTTGGTTGATAAACACAGACAGAAAGCTCGGCATGCTAAACAAGATGGTGGCCTTATGCTGGGCAATGGCACCTGCAATGCTGGGGGCATCGGAGGGGTTGGCGTGGCAGACCAGCGGCAATCCTTCGATGAGCGGGAGCAATTGGGTCACCGTGAAGCCAAACACATGAAACAGGGGTAGCGAGCCCATCACGACGTCATCGCTCTGGGTGTTGAGTACGTCAGAGGTCTGTTTGATATTGGCCATCAGGTTGCGGTGGCTGAGCATCACGCCCTTGGGTTCGCCCACACTGCCGCTGGAAAACAGGATGGCGGCAGTGGCTTCGGTATCGTGACTATGGCAGAGGCAGCGTTTTATCAGCCAAGTCGGCAATATTCTCACCGCAAGCCAGGTGCTCAAGCGTTCGCCACGGCCAATGTGAGCCTGCAGCTCTTCTAAAAAGACTAGCTGTTGATTACTGAACAGTTGGCCAACGTTTAGCCCGCTTTGCTCGAGCTTTTTCACAAAGCGTTGCGAGGTGAAGACGGTGGTAATTTCTGCCTGGGAAAGTGTGGATGCGAGCACTTTTTGATCGGCGGTGTAGTTGAGATTAACCACCGTTTTACCCGCCAACAGCGTCGCCATATTGGCGATAACGCCCGCACTGGTGGTGGGCAGCAGCAGGCCTACATTTTTTCCTGGGTTGAGTTTGCGAAAACGTTTTGCCATCAGCAGGCTAGCGGTCAATGCTTGGCTTGCATTGAGCGGCTTGCCTACTGTGTCGGCAAGGGCTGGGTCACTAGGGCGGCGCTTGACGCTCTGAATCCAAGCGTTGGGTAGCGTGGGCAGATCGCCCATGGCTTTCTGCCAAGAGCGCGTAGCCTGTTCAAAAATACGCCGTTTAAGTACATCCGCAGGGGTGTCTTTGGGAATCGGTTTGCCAAATGCGACGATGACGGAACGGTGAAGTGGTGCATTGCGTAGCGTTTTTAACTTACTGGAAGAGCGGGAGAACTGGCTACCCCATAGACCTCTAAGGTAAAACGGCACAATGCTGACGTCCGGGTTGGCCATTGCGCAGGCGCGCTGGTAGCCACGGCGGAATTCGCCTAGCTGGCCAGTGCGGCTGATCGCCCCTTCCGGAAACAGGCACACCACTTCGCCTGCGTTGAGTTGTGCGGCAACGTCGGCCAGGGCTTTTTCGGCCCCGTCGCCACGCTCAATGGGAATACACCCAAGGGCTTTGAAGAACCCGCGTAGGTACCAACGCTGGTAAACCGATTTGAGCATGACAAAGCGCACCGGGCGAGGGCTGGCAATTTGCACCATGGCCCAATCCACCCAACTGATATGGTTGCCCAATAACAGCACACCGCCCTGGGCGGGCAGGTTCTGTAAGCCATGGACATCGACGCGATAACGGCGTGTCAGTAGGAAGCTCAACAGAAAGCGCACCAGGCTTTGGGGCAGCTTAATAATGGTGTAGCTGCCGCCGACCATTGCCACTGTGGCAATGAGCAGCAGCAGGTAGTGGCTGTCCACACCCGCCAAGGCGAACAGCGCCGTGAGCACCAAAAAGCCCAGCATGGCGATGTTTTGAATCCAGTTATTGGCGGCCAGTACGGTGCCTAGCTCGTTGTCGGCGGCGTGAAACTGAATCAGTGCATTAAGCGGTACGATGAACAGCCCGCCCATCATGCCGATAAACACAAAGTTCAGCGCTTGGCTGGTGGGCGTGGTTAACAGTGGCAGGCACCCTAAGCCAACGGCTACGCCGATAGCCCCCACGGGGATTAAGCCGGTTTCAATGCGGTTGTGAGATAACTTGCTGGCCAACAGTGAGCCCAAAGCAATCCCAATGCCGCTTGCCGCCAAGATGCCCTGAAGTACCAACGTGTTATCGATACTGAGTGCCTCTTTGGCATAGGCCGGGAAGGCTGCCAGCAGTACTTGACCAACTGACCAAAAGGTGGCAAGGCCGATAATGGAGAGCCTAATGACCGGCTGGTGAGCGATAATCCGCAGGTTGTCTTTGAGCGCACTGCCCGTTAGGTAGCGCTGCCAAGTCAGTGGCGTGTTCGAAGAGGCAGCGTTATCCAGCGGTAGACGATAAAGCGTGAGCACCTGAAGCGTGCTATTGAGCACCAGCAGCCAGCCCAAAGGGGCTATTTCGCGCAATAATTGCGCGGGCGTTTGTTCATTGGAAGACACCCACGTTTCAAACAGCGCGGTAAACGCTACGGTGCCCGCCAGAATGGCGCCGATAGTAACTGCCTGGATTAGCCCGTCAGCTTCCGCCAAGCGCGCCTTACCGAAGAGCCCTTTTACTAGGCCGTATTTAGCCGGCGAGTAGAAGGCAGACTGAATCGCCAGCAGTAGCGTCATTGCAAACGCCAGCCAAAACCAGCCCTGATAGTAAGCAACGGTGATCCCCAGTGAGACGACCACGGCGGCCCAGGCCGATGTACGTAGAATGCGCACCTTTGGATAGCTATCTGCCACATGACCCGCTGGGCTAAACAGTAAAATAAACGGCAGCAAAATCAGCCCATTCACCAGCGCGGTGAGCACCACTTGGGCGGTGCCATCGTAACTTTTGAAAATCGTATTCTGGATTACGATCTTGTGGCCCAAGTCCACAAAGGCATTGAGAAAGATAGCAATCAGGTAGGGCCAAGCGCCGGTTATGCGCAGCAGTCGATCCATGGGGTGTCGCCTTGTCATTGCTGGAAGATCGTGGTCTGCCAGCAGTATATCGTCAATCCTTGATCGGCTCCTGGGTGCCAGCGACGCTGGCATTTCACCCTCATCAGGCAGAATCAGGTCATAGGCGAACGGAGATAGCGTGCGTTTTCATAGGTCTAGGGCTAACAAGTAATCGTTTGTAGGCAGTCGCGCTTCCTGATGGAATAGACGTCCTGATCTTGCCGGAGTGCGTAATGAATCATCAAAGGATGGCTGAGCGAAAGTCAGTGGACGCAACGGCAGCATCGTTGATGCTGCTATTTTGCTTGGTGTTGGGTTTTCAGCAGGTAGTGATTAAAGGGGTGGCTGAGGATATCTCACCCATGGTGCAGATCGCACTGCGTTCCGCTATCTCAGGCTGCCTAGTGGTGGGGCTCGCCTACTGGCGGGGTATTTACTGGAAGGAGATTAGGCGCCATTGGGGGCCCGGTGTGTTGGTTGGCCTTGGGTTTGCCGCCGAGTTTGCTTTTGTTGCCTGGGGTTTAACCTACACGCTGGCCTCGCATATGTCGGTCTTTCTCTATACGGCGCCCATCTTCGCAGCGCTTGGGCTGCATCTTTGGGTGCCTGGGGAGCAGCTCTCGACTCGCCAATGGTGGGGCGTTGGTTTGGCGTTTATAGGCATGGTCATAGCGATGGCGTCGAGCGGCGCCTACGGCATCGATATTATCATTGGTGATGCGCTAGGCTTGCTCGCCGGCCTCTCTTGGGCTGCCACGACGATCGTCATCCGCAGGACATCGCTTTCTGAAGCACCAGCAGAACTCACCCTTAGTTATCAATTAAGCATAACGGCGCTGTTATTACTGCCGTTCGCGGCTCTCTCTGGGCAGTTATTCAGCGCCCAGTTTACTTCCATGGCTGTTGCTAGCCTTGGCTTTCAGGCACTGATTATCTCGTTTGCAGCACTGATGCTATGGTTCACGTTGCTGCGCCGTTATCGTGCGTCGCAGTTGGGTGTGTTCTCGTTTCTAGGCCCGCTTTTTGGCGTCCTTTTTGGTACCCTATTGCTCAACGAGCCGCTAAGCATCAACTTTATTTTCGGTGGCGGCGTCATCTTGGTCGGAATTATTTTGGTGACACGCTGATCAGCGCGAGTCTCGCTGATAGCTAATTTCCTTATGATGTGCGACCTAGCCCTATGAGCCTGAGCATTTTATGAGTACCGACCCTTTTCAAGCGCTGGAATGTCCGCTGGACGGCGAGCCGCTAGCGCTAGCAGGCAATGCGTGGCGTTGTGCCACTGGGCATAGCTTTGATATTGCCAAACAGGGTTACGTGAACCTGCTGCCGGTGCAGCAGAAGCGCTCCCATGACCCCGGCGATAGCAAAGCGATGGTGGCTGCCCGGCAGCGTTTTCTCAGCGCGGGCCATTATCAGCCAGTGGCTGAGGCTGTTAGTCACGCCGTTATACGCCGTTTTGAGGAGCAGCAAGGGTCAGGCAGTCCGACGCTTAGCTGCCTTGATGCTGGTTGTGGTGAAGGCTATTACCTGCGGCAACTGAATCATGCCATGCCAGCTGTGCAATCACGGGCGTTGATAGGGTTAGATATCTCGAAATGGGCAGTGCTGGCGGCGGCCAAGCAGGATGACAAGCAGTCTCCCATAAGCCGCTGGGTCGTGGGCAGCAATGCGCACCTGCCCGTGCAGGCTGGCAGTATGGATAGCGTGATGTGCATGTTTGGCTTTCCGGTATATAGCGAGTTCATGCGCGTCTTAAAGCAAGGTGGCATGCTGCTGCAAGTGGAAGCAGGGCCTGATCATCTTCGCGAATTGCGGGAAATCATCTATCCGACCCTAAAGCCCGAGCGTCCGAATGCTGAGAAAGTGGCGGAAGGCTTTGTTCACCATCGCACGGACTCGCTGCGCTATCCGTTGGCGTTGACGGGGGCAGATCAAATAGCTGACCTATTGGCGATGACACCGCATCTGTACCGGGCCAGTGCGGAAGGGCGTGCGCGCGCAGCGGCGCTTGAGGCGTTAGACACTACCGTCGATGTGCGGTTGGTGCAGTGGACACGCATTTAGTCGTTGCCTAACGTAGGTGGGGCTGAGTGACGTTTGTTGTTTATTTTGTGAGTAATGCCCAAACGCAACAAGGCCCGCATAAGCGGGCCTTGTTATTCGAATCTCGGAAGATTCGAGCAAATTCTAAAGCGTTATCTCTTGAGAGATTTAGGCTTAGGAGATTTGCTTGATGTTTGAAGCTTGAAGGCCTTTCTTACCCTGGGTAACGTCAAAAGAAACGTTAGCGCCTTCTTGCAGGGTTTTGAAGCCGTCTGCTTGAATTTCAGAGAAATGGGCAAACAGGTCATCGCCACCGTCAGAAGGAGCAATAAAACCGAAGCCTTTAGTATCGTTGAACCACTTAACTGTGCCAGTAGACATAGTAAAAATCCTTTCGCGCAATGCGATTTGTAAAGTTCCTGGTATCACCCAGATTAATAGCGGATAAAACAAGGAATACAATTACAGTCTTGCCGAAAGATTTTGTACACGTCTATCTCGTACATTTCTAAATCTTTTTCGTACACTTCTGAAACCATGCTTGCTTGCTAACCAACTGGCGTTACAGTGTCACGAAATATGGTGTATGTCAAAGCCTTTAATGATTATCTTGCTTTTGAGGCCATGAAGAAGCCCTTATTGCCAGCCCACTTTCCATACACGGTCATCTTTCAAGCTTTGCCAGGGCAGAACGCGTTCGCGTTGAGAGTAGATGGCCTCGATTACGACCTCCACGACATTCTCTTCTTCATCACGCAGTAGCTGGGTAACGATAAAGTGTTTTTCTTTATTGCTTGGCTGGGCGGCCGTCCATTTGCTGTGGTGTAGTTTGTTTGGATTAATCGTATGCATTGACGCTCCTCGGCAACATGTGCGTGCTAACGGCCATCCTTCATTATGCGCTTATTTTTGTACCCAGTGTTCAATGCCAAGCTCTGCATTTAGGCTTCTTAGAGTCTCGGTGCGTTCACGACCGTTCTCAGAGTGGCAGCCTGTATCGTGCTCAAGCACTGCCTGTTCGCCCCCCTGGTTAACCCACGTGACCGTGTAATGTGGCAAGTCTGTTGCACGGGGTTCGCAATCAAGGCTTTGCTGTGTGGTTCCCATCTCGGGTTGCATGGTCGCTAGGCGCTGTTGCAGTGAACGAAAGGTAGCTGCATCGCCTGCCTGGGTGCGCTCACCTGCCACGGCGGTGTGGCGTTCACCGGTGTAGTGGGTGGTACCATCCGCCTCAACCGCAACGCTATAGACCGGGCAGGTGCCGTAGCAAGGGCCTACTTCATAACGAATTTCAGCCAGGTCGCTGGAACTGGCCGTTGAGGCGTGCTGCGCGCAACCCGTGATCATAAAGGCTAATGCAGTTACCGCTAAGCAGGTTGTAGGAAAGCGCATGTAAAACTCCTTTTCTTATAAAGATAACCTGGCTTGAAGCGGTAATTGCAAAGGGCTTCCATCGTGCCAGAAGTATCTGAATGTCTGATGAGGGGGTTAGCGTTGTAGTGTATGTTAACGTCACCTGTTTACATACGTTAATCGCTAAATTAACCATCATGCACAAAGCCGCGCCGCAGTGACGCATTAGAAAAGTCAGTGGCCTTTTAATGATGAAGGCCCGCTGCTTTTACAGGCTACTCTTGGCGGTAGAACACCATGCCACCGTGATAGAGCACGTCATCAATGAATTCCCCATCGGCGGTGAAGCCGGTGTCATCCCAGTATTCGATATAGTGGTCGGTTACCCGATAGCGCCCTTGATAAGCGCTTTCACGTTCGCCGCGTGCCTCGTCGTAACGGTTGTTGGGCAACAGCTCATGGCGAATTTGGCCATCTTTGGTTACCCACATGCCTACATAAGGATGCTCTTCCATCGTGTCATCGCCTGCTTCAGTGACTGTTTGGGCTGTCGTCCTCGCTGGCATAAGAGTGATAATGCCAGCGACGACGAGGGCATGTTTCCAATAAATGGGAAGCTTGGTGTCTTGCATGTGATATCACCCCGTTCTAAGCGTCTGCTCGGCAACGCGTCCGAGCGTGATACGTGTGGCGTTACCGACTGGCGATGAGCCGAACGCCGATACCGCTGCTAGCGCCGGTGAGTAAGACCGCTTTTGAGGGAAGTAGGTGGGGAAGGGCTCATTGTCGCCGGGTTATTGGTCGTCGCCATGCCAGTCTTCTCTCGTTTATCATTACCTGACGAAGCTTAACGAGCGGCAGCAAAAGCCAATAGCGCCAATCCTACGGCAAGCTTGCCTAATTCTACCGTGTGAAGCAGAAAGGGCCGGGCGGCTTTAGGGTCAATAGGAAGGCAAGCTGATAAGGCTGTGCCACACTGCCAGGATGGCAACGTAGGTTTTAAATCGAATCGTAGGGATTTAAATGACACGCATATGGAAGGCCTACTCGCAGGCATCGTTGATTTTACGCGTCACTATGGCACTGGTGCTGGGTGTTTTGGTCGGGCTGGTGGGCGGTGAGCCGGTAGCGACCTGGCTTTCGCCGTTAGGTGACTTGCTGCTTCGGCTGCTCACTTTTTTGATTGTCCCGATTGTGCTGTTTACGCTGATGGTCGGGGTGAACCAGTCACGGGAAGGTAGTGCCGGACGCATCGGTGGCAAGGTATTTGGCTACTATTTAGCGTCATCGGCACTGGCGATTACGGTGGGATTAACGATCGCTTCGCTGTTCAATCCGGGTAGCGGAATGAGGCTGGAGGAGGACGCCAGCTTCTCGGTGCCGGATAACCCAGGCGTTGTCGATGCACTGCTTAATATCGTGCCCAGTAATATTATCGGTGCGTTTGCCGAGCTGAATATGCTGGGCATTATTTTCACGGCGTTAGTGTTTGGCATTGCGCTGCTGAAAATGCGCCAGTCTGAACGTCAGCAGGCGATGGGCGACCGCCTGTATGAGGTGATTGAAGCGCTCAACGAAGTCACCTTAAAAGTGATGTCGGGCGTACTGCACTATGTGCCTATTGGCGTGTTTGCGATTGTTGCCGAAACGGTAAGCCAGCAGGGGATGGAAACGCTGCTATCGCTGGGTGATATGGTGGTGGTGCTGTATATCGCGCTGGCCACGCATTTGCTGATTTATTGCGGCATCATGCGGCTGTTTGGGGTCAAGCTACGTACCTTCTTCCGTGAGGCACGCACGCCCATGGCGACGGCGTTTGCCACACAAAGCAGCTCAGGCACTCTGCCGCTCACTATTAACGCTGCGCATCGGCTGGGAATTTCCAAAAGCATCTATGGCTTTAGCCTGCCACTAGGGGCTACCTTGAATATGGATGGCGCGGCGATACGTATCGCCATTTCAGCGGTCTTTGCCGCTAACGTGATTGGCGCGCCGCTGGATTTCATTAGCATGGTGCAGATAGTACTGATTGGCACGTTGGTGTCGGTGGGCACCGCAGGCGTGCCAGGTGCGGGGATCATTATGATCGCCACGGTGTTTGCCCAGGTGGGCCTGCCGATTGAAACGGTGGCGCTGTTGACCGCTATCGACGCCCTGGTGGGTATGGGGGCCACGGCGCTTAACGTGACAGGCGACTTGGTCGGCACCTCAGTCATTGCCCGCAGTGAAGGTGAGGCCTTACAAGAGACCCCATTGGAAGATTCGCCCACTACGGTAAAGGGTAGTGCTTAAGCGGTACTGATGTAAAGGAGAGCGCGCAGTGAATGATCAAGAATACGACTACCTGACGCGTGCGGTTGAGTTGGCTGAAGAGGCCCTTAATGCAGGCGATGAACCCTTTGGTAGCTTGCTGGTGAATGCGCAGGGGGAGGTCTTGGCGGAAGACCGCAATCGCATTGCCGGTGGCGACGCCACCCAGCACCCTGAGTTTGCTCTGGCTCGCTGGGCGGCGCAGCACATGCCCCCCGAAGCGCGAGCAGCGGCGACTGTCTACACCTCAGGTGAACATTGCCCCATGTGTGCCGCGGCCCATGGCTGGGTAGGGCTTGGGCGCATCGTTTATGCAAGCTCATCAGAGCAGTTAACTGGCTGGCTTGCGGCGTTAGGGGTTGGGCCAATGCCGGTGGCCACCTTGCCTATTCAACAGGTGGTGCCAGGGCTTAAAGTAGAAGGCCCCGTTGCCGTGCTTGATGAAAAGGTATACGCATTGCATCAGCGGCGGCACAAGCAGCCGAGTTAAGCGCACAAAAAAACCGCCTAACGCTTGGTTGAGGCGGTTTCTTCACTAGCTTATGTTTTCAAAGCGCTAGCTTCAAAGTACTGGTGCAGTGACTAGTGCTTCAATATCACATAAAACGCATGGATGATGCCGGGTATGAAGCCAAATAGCGTCAGAATAATGTTCAGCCAGAAATGCCCTTTGAAACCAACCTCAAAAAATACGCCGAGTGGGGGCAAGATAACGGCAAAAATCATTTTAATCGGATCAGTCGCTGTAAACGCCATGAAGCCTCCTTTGCTTTCATTGGGGTAACTTGTACAAGTTTAGGCACTGTCAGATGTTTAATCCAGGCCTTGGTGAATTGTTTGTGACTAACCAATTAACAAATCGTTCACTTGGGTTGTTAACTTTCGCGAATTTTTTTCTGGGAGGGACCCCATGTCCATCGTAAAACTGAACATAACGACCGCCTCTTTAGGCGTGTTTAGTTGCCTCATAGCAAGCCCGGGCTGGGCGCAAGAGAGCCCAACAAATGACACTACTTTGGCCACGGTAGAAGTCACCGCTCCCCGGTTGGCTCGCGAGCTTTACGCCACGCCTGCGGCAGTCTCCACCATCGATCAAGACGCCATTGCGCAAGGCCAGCAGCGCACAAGACTGGATGAGTCGCTGGTGCGAGTGCCGGGTTTTTTTCTACAGAACCGCGATAACTTTGCCCAGGGGCAACGTATTTCCATCCGCGGTTTTGGTGCACGCGCGCCGTTTGGCGTGCGCGGTATTACCGTGATGGTCGATGGTATTCCTTACACACTCCCCGATGGCCAAGCACAGTTAGATGCGATTGACTTGGATAGCGCTGAGCGTATTGAAGTCATTCGCGGGCCTTCTTCGGTGCTTTACGGCAACGCGGCGGGTGGGGTGATTGATGTCACCACCGCTGATGGTCGTGAAAATCCCGGTTCGAGCGTGCGAACTGAGATAGGCAGCGATGGCTACCGCAAAGCCGTCGTGCAAACCGGTGGTGCCCAAGGCGATTGGTCGCACCATGTTAGCTTCTCCGCGCTGAACTTGGATGGCTACCGTGAGCAGAGCTCAACGGAAAAGTATCTGCTGAACGCCAAGCTACGCCGCGAGCTTGGCAGCGACCGAGCCTTAACCGCGATTATCAATTTGCTCGATAATCCCCGCTCTGAAGACCCCGGCGCACTGAATGCAAGCGAGGTGGCGAGTGGCCGTGATCAGGCGGCGCCTAACTCTCTGGCGCTGGATGCGGGCCAGAACGTTGATCAGCAGGTCCTCGGCTTACAGTACGAAGATCTATCCGTGGGCCCCGGCGAGTTTTACCTAAAAGGCTTTATCTCTCAACGCGATTTTGAACAGCAATTGCCCTATGTGGGTGACAGCCGTATTGGCTACCAGCGTGACTACCTGGGTGCGAGCGCCGAGTATCACCATGAGGTCAACCTGGGCAGCTTACCATTGAGCTACATTACGGGCGTTGACGTGGCCCGCCAGGACGATGAGCGTTTCCGCAATGACGTTAATCCCCAGGGCGTAGTGGGGGAACAGTTGGCGGAAGAGACCCAAACCGCGACTTCGGCGGGGGTGTTTGCTCAGGGCGATCTGGCGCTGACTGAGGAGGTAACGCTTTCGCTCGGCGCGCGTTTTGATCGAGTGGAGTTGGAGGTGGATGACCGCTATTTTGACGATGGCGATCAAAGCGGTGAGCAAACCTTCAATGAGTGGAGCGGCTCGGCGGGGTTGAGCTACCGCTATCGCCCGCAGCATCAGGCGTATATCAACACCGGTACCGCGTTTGAGACGCCGACGTTCTCTGAGTTTGCAAACCCAGCGGGCGGCGGTTTTAACCCGGCGGTTGAGCCACAAAAAGCGTGGAATCGCGAGGTGGGCCTGCGTGGCTATGTGGCGCCGCTCGCAATGGACTATGACTTGGCGCTGTTTTCAGTTCGTGTGCGCGATGAGCTAGTCCCTTACGTAGAGGAAAATGGGGGACGCACGCTCTATCAGAACGCGGGTGATACCGATCGTGACGGCATCGAACTGGCGCTCGGTTGGCAGTTAGCCGACCAGTGGCGGTTGGATAGTGCTCTGACGCTGGCGCGCTATGAGTTTGAGCAATTTGCCACGCCCACGGAGAGCTTTGGTGGCAACCGCATCCCCGGCTTGCCCGAACAGACCTGGGTCAACCAGTTAACCTGGGAAGGAATCGATGACCGCTTTGCAACGCTGGAAACCCAGTATGTGGGCGACTTGGTGGCAGACAACGCCAATGAAACCGAGGTCGATAGCTACTGGCTGGTCAATCTGCGCGTGGGCGATGGTTGGCAGCTGGGCAGCGATACGCGACTCAATGCCTATGTGGGCGTGCGCAACCTATTGGATGAAGAGCACTACGCCAATGTACGCTTGAACGGCACCTTTGGCCGCTTTTACGAGCCCGCGCCAGGGCGCAGTGTTTATGGTGGCTTGGAAGTGCGTTTCTAGCCCCCGAAACAATAAAAAGCGATGAAAAAAAACGGGCGGCCCATCCTCTGGGTCGCCCGTTTTCGTTGGCGCGTCTATTCGCTCGAGCGGTTACTCAGGCAGCGCGTAGCCAATCACATAGTCACCCATCTTGGTGCCAAAGGTGCCGTGACCGCCCGCCGTGACCACGACGTACTGACGACCATCTTCGCCGGTGTAAGTCATGGGGGTGGCTTGGCCACCCGCCGGCAGGCGCGCTTTATACAGCTCTTCGCCAGTGGTGATGTCGTAACCGCGCAGGTACTGATCCAACGTGCCGCTCAGAAACGATACACCGCCCGCCGTGGTGACCGGGCCGCCGAGGGCGGGAACGCCCACATTCAGTCCAATCGGCAGGTCGAACGGCATGCTGTCGCGCGTCGTACCATTACGGTGCTTCCAGGCCACCTCTGCATTTTGCAGATCAATGCCGGCAACATCGCCCCAGGAGGGCGCTTGGCAGGGCAGGCCTAGCACGGAAAGCAGTGGGCCAAGCTCGACGGCATAGGGGGCGCCTGCATTGGGCTGTAAGCCTTGTTCGCTGGCCGAGCCCTGTCCCTCTTCTACTTCTTCGCGCGGTACCAGTGTGGAAACAAACGCCAAGTACTTGGCGCCGGTAAACAGTGCCTGACGCTCGGGGTCAACCGCGACCCCGCCCCAGTTCATGACACCAACGTTACCCGGATACACGATACTGCCTTCCAGCGAAGGCGGCGTGTACTGGCCTTCATAACGCAACGAGTTGAACTGGATACGACACATCATTTGGTCAAACGGTGAGGCACCCCACATATCGCGCTCGGTGAGCGGGGGCGGCAGCAGGTTAAGCGCTGAGCGTGGCTGGGTTTCGGCCGTCCAATCACCTTCAATGGCGCCTTGCGGAGCAGACACTTCTTCGATGGGCACGATTGGCTCACCGGTTTCGCGGTTCAGCACATACAGGCTGCCCTGCTTCGTTGGCTGAATCACCGCGGGCTGGGTACCTTCATTTGTGGCTAGGTCAATCAGCACCGGTTGCGCGGGTGTGTCCATATCCCACAGGTCGTGGTGAACGAACTGGTAAACCCATTCAACCTGACCATCTTCCAGATTAAGAGCTACCAGACCTGCACTGTAGGTTTCATCGTTTTCGCTACGGTTAGCGCCATACTGGTCAGGCGTCGCGTTGCCCATGGGCAGGTAAACCATACCGAGTTCTTCGTCGACGCTAATGGGCGCCCATACGTTAGGCGAGTTGCGTGTGTAAGTTTCGCCATCCGCTAATGGTTCGGTGTTATCGGGGTTGCCGCTATCCCAGTTCCATACCAACTCGCCGGTGTGTACGTCGAAAGCGCGAATGACGCCAGAAGGCTCATCGGTAGAGCTGTTGTCGGTAACGTGGCCGCCTAAAATAACCAGGTTTTCCGTGACCGTCGCAGGCGAGGTGGAGTAGTAGCCACCAGGGTCGAAGTCGCCAATATTATTGGTCAAGTCGACTTCACCATTCTCGCCAAAGTTGGCGCATCGCTCACCGGTGTCGGCATTCAGCGCAATCAAGCGCGCATCGGCGGTGGGCAGGTAAAGTCTGCGTGGGCACATGACGTCGGTGTCACTCAGCATGGGTTGCGCGTTACTTGCGCCTTCAGCACCAAACATCAAAGACAAAAACGAGAGGTCTAGGCTGAATATATCGTTGTTATCGAAAATGTCGAAAGAGAGCGTGGTATCACTCGTCGCGGCACTATTGTTACCGGTCTCGTTGCCGGCCTCGCTGCCGTCTGCTGCTTCGCTAGTGCCTGCGCCAGCGGCGTAATTAGCTGCATCGTAGTAGGCGAGGCCGCGGCAGGTCATATGGGCCCAGAGTGAAAAGTCCTCGGCACCCATCGTGCTCACTTCAGGGTCAAACTCCCACAACGTTTCCCCGGTTTCAGGGGAGAGCGCCATCGCGCGGCTGTGTGAGGTGCAAATATACAGGCGGTCATTTACTTTCAGCGGGGTGTTCTGGTTGGTGATTTCGGGCGGCGCGCTGGGCCCCGCCACGTCACCGGTTTGAATGCGCCATACCTCTTCCAGTTCGCCGATGTTGTCAGGCGTAATCTGTTCAAGCGAGGAGTAGTGAGTACCCGCATTGGTGCCGCCATAGGCAGGCCAGTCGTCTCCCGCTACTTGCGCGGGATTAACGGCGCTAGCCGCTTCGTTGGGGTTGGAAATCGTCCCTTCGATGCTGCCGGGGTCGCTTAACTGGCTTGCAATCGCCACCAGAATGGCCGCCACTATGCTGCCTACCAGTGCTACGCTGCCGCCCCGTGAATGAAGCGGTTTACGCCACCAGGGAAGCAGTAAAATAATCCCGATTAAACAAGGGATGGCGACGCGTGGCACCAGCTGCCACCAGTCTAAGCCAACCTCCCATAACGCCCACACCAGGGTCGCCAACAAAATAAGCGCATAAAGCCAAAGCGCCGCGCCCCGGCGCATGGCCAGTAAAATGCCGCTGCCTATCACGGCGATGCCCGCGATCAAGTAATACGCGCTACCGCCTAAGCTAAGCAGCTTGCCCCCGCCAATCGCCAAGGCAAGTCCCGCCGCCGCTAGCAACAGGCCAAGCAGCAATAGCGGCAATCTGCTGTGCGTACGTGAGTGTTCATCCATGAGGTGACCCCTAGTTAACAACGAGTTAATGCCGCCTAGCGGTGGTGACCAGGTGGCGATGACACAATGCGCGTTCCCCTCTCGGCGATGCCGAGGGGTAAAGCGCACTTTTGATAGTTAAGCGATTTTAATAATCAATTCGATTTTGGTCTAACGTTTTCTAGTTGGCCAGCGCGAACAGTGATCAATAAAAAAAGCCGCACTACCAACGTAGCGCGGCTTTCGGGGGCAGGAATAGATAACGCCAGCAAGTTTAATCTAGCGCAACGACTAGCTGTGTAGCTTAACCAACATCTTGCCAGTATTGTCGCCTTCAAATAACGCCAGGAACGCCTCTGGCGTGCTCTCTAAGCCCTCTTTCACGGTCTCTTTATAAACCAGTTTGCCAGCGGCGACTTGGGGGGCCACTTCGTTTAAGAAGTAAGGGTAGCTCGACCAGTGATCCGCCACGATAAACCCCTGCATTTTGGCTTTTCGTATTACCAGCTGCGAAAGGTTGCTGGGGCCGGGAGTCGGCTTTTCAGCGTTGTAACTTTCGATCATACCGCACACGGCGATTCTGGCACCTTCGTTTAACTGACTGAGGGCGGCTTCCAGACAAATACCCCCCACGTTCTCGTAATACACATCAATGCCATTGGGGCTGGCAAGCTTGATGGCGTCGCTGAGCTCCTGCGCATTACGATCACGATAGCTAACCGGCTCAACCCCCAAGGATTCGAGCCAAGCGAGCTTGTGGGCCGCGCCCGCAATGCCCACGACATGGCAGCCTTTTGCTTTGGCTAATTGTACTGCCAGCGAACCAACGGCACCGCTGGCCGCACTGACCAGCACGTTATCGCCCGGCTTGCACTCTGCAATCAAATTGAGGCCGGTCCAGGCGGTCATGCCGGGCATGCCTAGCACACCCAGGTAAGCCTGCTCCGGAACATCAAGGTCGGGTAATGGCGTCACCCCTTGGGCAGGCAGTTGGGCAATATCACGCCAGCCGCCCATGTGGCTGACGCGATCACCCACCTTGAGACTTGCGTCATTGGATTCGATTACTTCGCCAATGGCGCCGCCTTCCATGGGTTTGCCGAGCTCGAACGGTTCTACGTAAGTGCGAACGCCGCTCATACGGCCGCGCATGTACGGGTCCACGGAGAGCCAGTGGTTACGAATGCGTACTTCGCCGTTGGCTAAGTCAGGTAAGGTCTGCTTTTCAAGGGAAAACAGAGCGCGGTCGGGTAGGCCGCGGGGATAATCGGTAAGCGTATAAAACTGTGACTGCATAAATGCCTCCTGCCATTACTTCGCGTATTGAATAACGCATGGGTCAATCCTTGCAGCATAGAGACCATTAGCGTGCTTGCAAGTTCGCCGCCATTGCAGAAAGCACCAAGAGAAAAAACGCCCAAAAGAAACAGGGCGGCCATTGCTGGTCGCCCTGTATTTATTGAGTGGCACTATTTTGACTGGTTTACTGTCGCATTAATTAGGCTAAGGGGTATCACACACCAACCAAGAATGTGTTATCCGTTAATCCAACAGCGTTACCATAACCGGTGCTGTACCGCGGCGGAGCATGCCAAGCTTCACTGCCGCGCGTTTGGATAAATCAATAATGCGCCCTTGAACGAAGGGGCCGCGGTCATTGATCAATACTTCTACTTCTTGCCCCGTGTCCGGGCGCGTCACCAACACCTTCGAGCCAAACGGCAAGCTGGGGTGGGCGGCGGTCAGTGCCTGCTGATCGAAGGGCTCTCCACTGGCTGTGGTCGCGCCTTGAAAGCGGTCACTGTAAAAGGAGGCAACGCCTTCCTGTGTTTCTGTTTCATGTGCAAACGCACTATTGGCAGCACTACAAACCACCACTGCTGCCAAACAAATCGTTCGGATCAGTCGTTTTTGGGCTCCCATAGGAGTACCTCAGTTTCGCGTATTACGGATCCCGCATTCTTCGATGAGGTGCCGAGTAGGCATTGTGATACTACCCTTGTCGTTGCGGGTCAGCAAGCTTTGAGAAGATCGGCGCTGTTAGGTTCAATTTCAAGATTTTTAAAACGCTATGTACGTAGCGTTGAGTTTCAGCGACTTAGCGCCCCACGGGTTACGTTAGTCAAAAAAGCGTTTTGTGCAATGCGGTATTTTTTATGAAACGCTCACTTGAATTCGTTAAGCGTCATATAATCACGTTTGCTTAATTTATTAATGATTGTCATTACGGCTTAACAAGGAATCGCTCATGACTAAATCTGCTTCGCTAGCGTTTGTATTGGTGGCTCTTGGGGGCGCTGCCGTCGGCTTTTTCGCCGCTCAGGCGTTACCTCTAAACGGGAACATGGCGGAAAAGGCGCCCATCGAAAACGCTGAAACGACGGATCAGCCAGCGGTCGCCGAGGCTATTGTGGGGCTGGAACAGCTCGCGCTAGCGGAGCGCACGCGCGGAGAAATAACCTCGGCGAGCGAATTGAACGGCAACGATGGCAGCCGCTTTATGCGCTATGCCATCGCCTTGGAAGCGGATGAGGTCGTCGAAATCGCTCTCGACGGTGCCTTGCAGGGCGTCGTGGCGCTTTATGATGACCAGCTCCAGTTGCTCGATAATGCGTCTGTAGTGCGCCATCGCGTCGAGGAGAGCGGTGACTATGTGGTGGTGGTGAGCGGTGCGGATGCTCATAGCTACGGCCCGTTTAGCGTGAATAGCCGACGGGTAGAGCTCACCGATGCCGACACGGTAACCGTCGGTGAGCCCATCGACAGCTGGCTGCAGGGCGATGCACATGAAATAACGCTCACTATAGAAGAAGCAGGGCTTTATCAGATTGAAATGCGCTCTGATGACTTTGACCCCTACCTGGAAGTGGCAGGCCCCAGTGGTTATGCCCGTGAAGATGATGACAGCGCCGGTGACTTAGATGCCCGCATTGCTGATTTTCTTGCGCCCGGTGAATACACGCTGACCGCGCGCAGTGCCTACGGTGACGGCAATGGTGTCTACACGCTGACCGTTGAGCCCCATGAGTTACCCGGCGATGGCGAGCTACGCAACGATGGCCCGCTTACCGCGGATGAATCGCTCAATGGCTGGTACAGCGGGGAAGCGTTGCGTTATCAAGTCGAAATAGACGAAGCCGGCATGTATCAGATCGAAATGCGTGCCAGCGATATCGATTCCTTCCTGGTGCTGGAAGGCCCTAATGGTTACTACCGCGAAGACGATGACAGTGCAGGCAATCTGGACGCCCGTATCGCTGACTTCCTCGCTCCCGGCGTGTACGAACTCACTGCCCGCTCCGCCTATGGCGAAAGCAGCGGGATGTTCACACTTGCCCTGCAGCCACACGACATGCCGTCGGTAGAGCTGCGAAACGAAGGCACGCTCACGCCGAGTGAAGCGCTCAATGGCTGGTATAGCGGCGAGCCGCTGACCTACCAGTTGGATGTGCAAGAAAGCTCGTTAGTCACCTTGGAAATGCGCTCCGCCGATTTTGATACCTTCATTGAGATTAGTGGCCAAGGGGTGGCCGCCAGTGACGACGATGGTGCAGGCGGCACCGACTCACGCCTTCAAGAGCAACTGCTGCCGGGCACGTACACCGTCAGTGCAAGCGGCTTTAGCGCTACCGGTAGCGGTTTGTTTGAGCTAAGCGTTGAGATGGAGCCGACGGATATCCCTCCCGAGCTATAAACATTGACCGTTCGTTAGTGAGCATGACGCGCCTATCGCGAATAGTGATAGGCGCGTTTATGTTTCCGCCGTTCGCTCAGCATTACGCAGTAGGCTTTAGGTCAGTTGACGCGTTACAAACCTGACGAGCCGCTATCGCTTCACCGAATGGCTAATTATCCCGGTAAATCTATGCAAACCAGCTAGGCTAAAAAGGCATTGCCGAGCACGCACGTTGCCGCTGCTTTAGCCGTGCATTCTGCACTTTATCAATAGGCATGGATCGCTTATGAACCAACAAATCAAAACACGCCGTTCAGCACGTTTAATGGTGGTCGACCCGCAAGGGCGCCTGCTGCTTTTTCGTTATCATGATGAACATCAAGCCCCTTTTTGGGCCACCGTTGGCGGTGAGGTGCTTGAGGGGGAGGATTATCCAAGCACCGCTATCCGTGAGCTAAAAGAGGAAACCGGCCTTACTTGTCCCATCGGCCCCTTGCTGCGCGAACGAGATGACATCTACGCCGTGGCGCGCTCTACCCACGCCCGCTGGTTGGAGCGCTACTTTTTGGTGCGTTGCCCGCCAACGGAGGATATCTCTAATACTCACTGGAGCGATGAAGAGCACTCGACGATCCAGGCTTGGCACTGGTGGACACTGGAAGAGATGCGCGAGGCTGATCCAGCGTTGTTCAAGCCTAATTGGTTAACGGAGTTGCTCGACGACATTCTGCAGAGTGAGCCAGCGCTTTAATCACCGAACACCTTCGCTTTACATCCGCTTAGCGGCCAGCTTTGAGGCAGCCGACCACCACCAGTACCGCCGCCGTGGGTAAGCGCCAATCGAGCACGCTCATTCCGGCAATTACCAGTAATAGGGCGGCGAGTACGGGTACGCCATACGCTAAGCTGCCCACTAAGCTGGCGTGCCCCCAGCGCAGTGCTTTGTCCCACGCCACCATGGCCACGCCGTAGGGGCCTAACCCCAGCGCAATGCCCGCCAGCAAGGCTTCACCGCTGGGTAAAGGCAATGGGCCTTCCAGGAGTAGGCTAGCGGCTACGGCAATCGCGCAGGCGATCAGCAGCAGTCGCGGCAGGAGTGGTGCCAGGGCTAACGGGGCCGTCTGACTGAGCCACGAATAGAGTGCCCAACAGCAGGCAGCCAGCAAGGCCAGTGCGTAACCCGTGGTGGCGCCACCTAAACCACCGCTGGCGGCTTGAGGAACTAACAGCAGTGCCGCGCCTGAAAACGCAATCAGCGCGCCTAGAACCCCCGCGATGCGCAGGCGACCAAAGCGGCTCCATTGGCTAAGCAGAACGAATAACACAGGCCACGTGTAGGTAATCAGCGCGGCCTCGGATGCTGGCGCGAGCCGCATGCCAATAAAATAGCTACTGACAGCGCCAAAAATAAGTAACGGAATGCCCACCCAGACACTTATCTGCCAAACCGCGCCGCTGGCAGCAACATTAACGCGGCGGCTCAGTGGCAGCGTTGCTAGCGCCCCCGCCAGCAGTGTTACTGCGGTTAGCTGTAAAGGCGGTGTCGCCTTGGCAAACGCTGCCAGCAGCGGCGCTGCGCTCCACAGCATCACGGCCACTAACGCCGCGCCAACACTATACCAACGTGGAAAAAGGGCGGGGGAGTGAACGCGATGCATGGGAGATCTCCTTGATTTGAGCATGTGCCGAGCAGCATACTCATCATTAATGCATCACAATATCGATCTTTTATGATCGTTTTGATCAAGAATGGTGATATATGCGCGCGCCTACCTTAGACCTAACCCTGCTGCGTACCCTGGTGGCCATTGCGGATACCGGTAGTGTGACCGCCGCCGCCAAACGCTTGGCGTATACGCAGTCTACGGTGAGCATGCAGTTGCAAAGGCTGGAAGCGCAGTTATCGCTAACACTGCACGAGCGGGAAGGGCGGCGAATACGCTTTACCTCGGAAGGGGAGCGGTTACTCACTCATGCTCGGCGGCTGTTGGCACTTAATGATGAAGCATGGAGTGATATGCAGGCGCGCCAGGTGACCGGTGATCTAACGCTGGGCATACCGGAAGATTATGCCTCGCTGCTGCCCTCGGTGTTTGCTTACTTTCATCAGCTCTACCCGGCGGTGGGGCTCAAGGTGATTTGCGGCACCAGTGCCCATCTTGTGGAACAAGTAAAAGCCAAAGCGCTGGATCTCGCGCTGGTGACACGACAACGCAATTCGCCGGGGGGCGATGTCATCCGTCGAGAGCCGTTATTGTGGGCCGTTGGAATGCACCAGCAGCCACTGTTAAGCGACCCATTGCCGTTAGCACTGTATTCACCGGGAGCGGATGTGTTCCGGGAAGTGGCCGAGCAGGCGTTGCAAGCAGCAGGGCGGAGCTGGCGCGTTGCTTATACCAGCCAATCCATGGCTGGCCTAGCGCCGATCGTGACCGCCGGATTGGCCATCGTGGTGGTGACCCGCAGTATGTTGACCCCAGCGCTTAGGCCGCTGGACGAGAGCAGCGGGCTGCCCGCCCTGCCGATGATTGAACTGGCGCTTCACCGGGCGCCGCATCGTCCTTCAGAGCCTGCTCGTCGATTGGGTGAGTTAATCCGTGAGCAGTTAGCCGCGCCAGATCAAGGCTAATAGAGCGGCCAGTTCAGTGAGGCGGTCTTCATTAACGTTCTAGGCCGAAGTAAAACCCTCATCGTTAGATAAATTGTTAGGTAAGATGAGTAGCTGCGCGGCTAGCCCTGCAGGCGTTTTCAACGTCATAAAGGCAAAATGCTCTATGAAGTAACGCTTAACGAAGAGGGCCGTGAGGTGCTTTAATCAGCGTAAGGGAACGTTACTGACTAGACTACAAAGCAAATGAATTTGCTGTTAGGAGCACTTTACATGCATGAACTGGATCATTACATCTACCCGCACCGAGTGCTGCACTGGCTCGTCGCGGGCGCGGTGTTGCTCTCATTGGCCAGCGGCTTAACGTTAGGCTTTCTGGGGTTTGAGCGCACCGTTGCGTTGGTAGGCAACACGTTGACGAACTTGCTGTATACCAGTCATAAAACACTCGGCGTGTTGATATTACTGCTGATGACGCTGCGTATTATCACCCGACTGGCGTTCGTAGTGCCTGACCACGAGCCCCCGTTAAATGCATTCGAGCGTATCGTCAGCACCAGCGTGCACCATCTACTCTACTTAGCGCTTATTATTATGCCGCTATTGGGGTGGGCCGCCACGGCTAGCGGCGGCTTTCCGGTAGAGTTTTTCCACTGGCACTTACCCGGCTTGCTGACTGAGCGTGAACAGCTTTCTGAGCAGCTGTTTATGTGGCATGAGCGGCTAGGCTGGATCATTTTAGGCTTGGTGGTACTCCATGTGGCGGGCGCGATGTTCCACTGGAAAATTAAGCGCGACAACGTGATGAAGCGCATGAGCTTGTTTGATTAACGGGCTAAACACTCGCCGAGCCGTAGCGCAAGCAGGCTGCCGCTTGGCGTGATTTATCGGCATACATATGGCTGTCGGCTTCGCGCAGCAAACTCTCAAAAGTGGCATTCTCTGAACCGGAGCAGAGACTGATTCCAATACTTGCGCTAACGCTGACACGTTCCCCACAGGGAAGCTTGATCGGTGAGCGTATGGCTTGGTCAATGCGAGCCACGATAGGTGCCAGCACATCGTCGGACGCTATATTCTCCATAATAATAATGAACTCGTCGCCTCCAAACCGGGCGCAGTGGTCATTGTCGCGCGCTAAATGCGCGATACGCTTGGCAACTTTTTGTAAAACAAAGTCCCCCGCTTCGTGGCCATAGCAATCATTGATCGGTTTAAAGCGGTCCAGGTCGAGCATGAGCAGCGCCAGGCACTGCTCATGCTTTCGATTGCGTTCCAGCGCGCTTTCGGTGGCACGCATCAATCCATGACGATTTAACAAACCGGTCAATACGTCATAATTGGCTAAATGCTCAAGTGCCTTAGTGCGAGCAGCCACTTTCTGTTCTAGCGCGGCCTCTTGCTTCTTAAGTGCTGCCAGTACGGCGGATTGCGCGCGCTCTTTTTGCCGTTTCAGCTTGTTAAAGCGCGATGCCAGGGCAAACGAGAGCAGCAGCATTTCCAACGCTGAGCCAATTTGAATACCGTATAAAGTAATGAAATTGGCGGGAAGCAGGCTGAGGTTACGTAGCGCGAAGACGCCAGCGCCGAGTAAAAATAGCGACCATGCAAACACAAACAGCCGAGCACTGGGTACGCGACGTAAGCTGCAGTAGCTGCCGCAGAGCAGTAGCAACAATGCGGCCGTAAACCCCGTCACGTCCATCAGATAAAGGGCCGAAGGGATGGGCAGGAACAGCGTGGCAAATACGGCTAACCAGCAGTAGCGACGAAAGTAGCTTAATACCCGATGCCAGCGGGGGCTATAGGTCTCTGTGTTTAAAAAGCTTTGTGCAAACAGAGTGGCCATGGTGGAGGCGAAGGTAAAGCCGAGTGCTACCAAGCGTGCGGTATTCTCGCCTAAAAAGCTCCAAAACATCAGTGTGCCAATGCCGTTAAAGGTAAAAATGGCCACACCAAAGCCAGCGACAAAAAGTGAGTAGTGTAGAAATACGCGCTCTTTTAAGCCGAAAAAGAGCAGCAAGTTATATAAGCCCAACGCTAACAACATGCCAAAATAACTGGCTAGCCAGAAATTGTGACGATCATTTTGGACATAAAACGTATTGGGTTTTATGACGTTGAAGCTAAGCATTTTACTGCCTGAGGCAGCCACGTGGATAAACAGCGTGACGCGCTCGTTGGCCGCCAGTTCCAAGGGAAAAACCGCCTGACGATGAGCGAGTGCCCGCTGTTCGACCGGTACGGCGCTACCGCTGCGCTGTGTAACAATGCCCTGTTGGCGCAGTGTGTAAAGCGTCACGTAATCTAGAAAAGGGTACTCAAACTGCACTAACCAGCGCTGGGGGGCTGATGCGCCATTATGGAGTTCGGTTTTTAACCACACATCACTTTGAGTGTAACCGAAGTTTAAATCCTCAGAGTGATGCGCTTGCTCAAATTCGGGTGGGTCAGCAAGTATTTTTTCTAACGTGATTGCTTTATTAGTGGCGTGCCAATATTCACTATGAGCGCTAAGCGAGTAGCTCGCCTGATGGGGCGATAGCGAAAGGAATGCGTTTGCCTGTGCAAACGGCATCCAGTATCCAGCTAATAGCAGCATAAGGCAGGTGTAAACACCCGCCGTAAAACGTCGAGCATGCATAGAGCATCGCTTTTTTAGTTTTTATCCCGTCTTTATTCCCTGGGTTCCATTACCGCTGCCAGGGGCCGCTCATCGCTGTAGCCGCTCGAAAAACGTGATCACCGAATTTTTCTGTGCTGTTTGATAAGCCACTATAGTGTAGCCGGATTTTAAAAAGTCACTGTTTAAAAGGCTCATACTTAATAATTGATATGTTGAAAATGGTGGGTAAGCCGTTGAATTATTTCTCCACTGTGGCGCCAAAAATGCCAATAAAGAGGCACTGATAAATAATGGCTTGGCGCCACGCTGACCAGTTGGCCGCTTTGCATGAGTGCCTTTGTCTGCAGCTGCGGCATCATGCCGTAACCCATCCCCGCCGCGGCTAAGCGGACAAAACCTTCTGACGAGGGGCAGAGGTGATAAGGAAAGTGGCCTTGAAAACCAAACAGCGCCATAAACCGATGCTGCAATTGGTCGTGAGGGCCAAACACGATGGCCGGTGCACGCTGAAAATTCGCCAGGGTGGGGCCATCCGAAAAGTAGCGCTCAACATATTCAGGTGTTGCCAGGGGATGGTAGCGCATTTCCCCTAACGCTACGCAGCGCGCCCCGGCAATGGGTTGCGGGGTGGCGCATAGGCAGGCGGCGACATCGCCATCGCGCATTCGCTTGAGTCCGACATCCTGGTCTTCGATCACGAGGTCCAGTAGTACGCCTTCCTGCTGACAAATGGCGGCGACCGCCTCGGCCCACCAAGTGACGAGGCTGTCGGCATTGATGGCAATACGCAGGCGCGGCGCTTGATCATCCAAGGTGGGCAGAGAGCCCCGCAAATCGCGCTCTAATAGCTGTACCTGCTGATAGTGGGTTAACAGCCGTTGGCCTGCCGGTGTGGGGGCTAAGTGAGGATGGCGCACCAACACAGGCTGGCCCAAGCGAATCTCCAGCGCTTTTATGCGTTGAGACACGGCCGATTGAGAAAGCCCCAGCTCATCACCTGCGCGCTCAAAACCACCACACTCCACCACGGTCGCCAAGGCATGAAGCAGTTTGTAATCCAGCATGGTGATTTTCCCAGGACAGTAAAAAGTGATGTAAAGCAAAAAAGGCGAATAAACATAGCAGCGCGTTATCCTGAGCCTCAAATGTGATTGAATCTCAAAAGTTAATGAATTACATTTATCGCGGGATATCTACTCCTTGTATCGCCTGGATAAGAGTAGTTTCTGTCATGCCTCCGCCTAAAGGATACTGTAATGCCTGCCATCATGCTTCGTCGTCCCCTTGCTGGCATCGTTGCGCTTAGCGCGCTGATGCCTTTTGCTTCAGTTGCTGCCGACACTGCTGCAGACGGCACCGTTAGCGCTGAGGCCGTGGTTAATCACTACGCCGATCTTGCGCATGCCAATTACGCCGATGCACTTAAGGCTGCCCAAACACTGAACGCGCGTATCGACGATTTACTCGCCAATCCCACGGCCGACACTCTGAGTGCCGCCAAGCAAGCCTGGCTGCAGGCGCGGGTGTCTTATCAGCAGAGTGAAGTGTTTCGTTTCGGTAATGTGGTGGTGGACGACTGGGAAGGGCAGCTCAACGCCTGGCCCCTGGACGAAGGCATGATCGATTATGTCGAAGGCGACGACTACCAGCATGAGCTGGGTAACGAAGGCGCTACTGCCAATATTATCGCCAATGAGCAAATTACCGTCGGCGGTGAAACGCTGGACGTCAGCGAGATTACCCCGGAATTACTCGCTGACCTGAATGAAATCGGTGGTTCGGAGGCCAACGTTGCCAGCGGCTATCACGCCATCGAGTTTCTGCTCTGGGGGCAGGATCTGCATGGTTTTGAAGAAGGCAACGGCGAACGACCGGTGAGTGATTACCAAGCCGGTGACGACTGTACCCATGGCCACTGCGATCGCCGCGGTAGCTATCTGGATGCGGTGTCAGATCTCCTCGTTGATGATCTGGAATGGATGGTGGCCCAGTGGGCACCAGAAACCGAGGGTAACTACCGTCAGGAACTGCTCGCCGAAAGCGATCAGGAGGGCCTGCGCCGTATGCTGTTCGGCATGGGTTCGCTCTCTTTGGGTGAACTGGCAGGTGAGCGGTTAAAGGTCGCCCTTGAAGCCAACTCTTTTGAGGATGAGCACGACTGCTTTAGCGACAATACCCACAACTCCCACTACTACAACGGCCAGGGTATTCAGAATATCTACACCGGCAGCTATCAACGCCTTGATGGCAGTGTGGTAGAGGGGCCTTCGCTGCAAGAATTACTGTCTCAGGCAGATAGCGAGCTAGCCGCCACCCTTGGTGAGCAGCTTGAAGGCACCATGGCGCGGCTTGATGCTATCAAGCAGGCTGCTGAAGCGGAAAGCTCGCCGATGGCATTCGATATGATGATTGCGCCGGGTAACGAGCAAGGCAGTGAATTGATCAACGAGGCGATTCTCACTCTGGTGGCGCAAACAGGGTCTATCGAACAGGCCGCAGGCGAGTTGGGCGTGACCTCCCTGCAGCCTGACGATGCCGGTCATCGGTTCTAGACTCGACTAGCGTATACCATGAGCCGCCGATAGTGTTGCTATCGCGCGGCTCTGTTGGTTTTTGTTGAGCGGCTCGTACTCAGTATCATCCCTTGTAAGGTATTACCATGTACCGCTTACCCCATGTCTCGCCAAGCCGGTGTTCGCTGAACGGTCTTCTGCTGGCCCTGCTGATAATACCCGTCCAGGCAGCCGGACCACCTGCCCAGGATTATCCCATTCAAACGACACCGATGAGTGGCGGCGATGGCTCGGTAGAGCAGTTTGACCATAATGCCTATTCGCTGCCGCTGGGTAATATGTCGATGACCAAGCGGCTGGATTTCAGCGTCGGCAACAGCTTCTTTCGTAACCCCTGGGTGGCGGCGCCCGCCAGCACCGAGGCCCGGGATGGCCTGGGGCCGCTGCTCAATACCAATAGCTGCCAGGGGTGCCACCTTAAAGATGGTCGAGGGCACCCACCCACCGGCGACGAAAACCCCATCGCGCTGTTTCTGCGCCTTTCGCTACCCGCTAGCCACGCGGACCCAGAGACACTGGAGCAGCGGGGCGCGCTTCCGGTACCCAACTACGGTTTGCAGCTACAAACCGCGGCGATTAGCGGTGCCAAGCCCGAGGCCAAGCTGGTAATTGAGTACCGCCCGCGGGAAGTGAGCTTTGCCGATGGCACTGGCGTCACCTTGCAGGCGCCGCTGTATTCGATTGCTGAGCCCGCCTATGGTGAGCTGCCAGCATCACTGCAAACTTCGCCACGGCTGGCACCGCCAATGTTTGGCCTGGGCCTGCTAGAAGCGATTCCTGAGGCTGACCTTATCGCTGCCGCAGACCCTGCAGACGCCGATGGCGACGGGATTTCCGGCCGCTATAACCAAGTGTGGGATGTGCGCAGTGGCACCACGGTGCTAGGGCGTTTTGGTTGGAAAGCCGGTGAGCCCAGTATTGAGCAGCAGGGCCTGCACGCCTTTGCCGGGGATATGGGGCTGACCTCTAGCCTGGTGCCACAAACCGACTGCATGGAGAGCCAGGGGTGCGATGAGTTTCCTAACGGTGGCACGCCCGAAGTCAGCGATGACGTGGCCGACTTCGTGACCTTCTACGCCTCCAGCCTGGCGGTGCCGATGCGCCGTGATATGAATGACCCCGCGGTGAAACGGGGCGCTGAGCGTTTTAACGCGCTTGGCTGCGCAAGCTGCCATACACCGCACCATCGCACCGCTGCGGATGCTGCCCGTCCGGCGCTAGCCAATCAGGAAATATGGCCCTATAGCGACCTGCTGCTCCACGATCTGGGCGATGCCCTGGCGGATCATCGCAGTGAGTTCCAGGCCGATGGCCGCGAATGGCGCACCCCGCCGCTGTGGGGCATCGGCTTGGCGCAAACGGTGAATCCTCGCGCTGGTTTTCTCCACGATGGTCGCGCCCGCACCTTGGAAGAGGCGATACTCTGGCACGGTGGCGAGGCAGAAAGCGCCACCCAGGGCTATCGGGCACTTCCCGTCGACCAGCGGGCGGAACTCATACGTTTCCTTGAATCCCTGTAAGTCATGACTGTTAAGGAGTTAACGTGATCGCATCTCTTCGCCGCCTGAGTTTGCTGGCCTGCGCGCTACTTGCGACGCCGCTCTCTTTTGCTACGGACACCCCTACTCCGCGGGACATGTGGCACGGTGCGGTGGAGCTTCAGTATGCCGAACTGAGTGCTGCCTCCGAACGCCTGGAAGCTAGCGCCGCGCGCTTTTGCCAAAGCCCCGACGAAGCACTCAGGCAGCGCCTAGAAAATGACTGGCTGAGCGCCTACCAAGCCTGGCAGGCGGTGCGTTTTATTCAGTTTGGCCCGGTCGAGCAGAATAGCCGGGGCTGGCAACTGCAGTTCTGGCCGGATCGCAAAAACCTAGTGGGCAGTAAGGTGCGCGGCTGGCTGAAGGCAGCCGACGCGCCGGATGCCCAAGATGTCGCCAGTGACAGCGTGGCGATTCAAGGCTTTCCCGCCCTTGAATACTTGCTGTATGACGACGCCATGGACGAACAGGCCTTGAGCGATCCTAAAGCCTGCCCACTGATGCAGGCCATCACCACACATCTTGCGGATACCACGACCGCTCTGCATCGCGACTGGCAGGCCTTTGGCGAGCACTATCTTGATACTGCCGACTACACCGAAACCACACTGGCCAGCGCCATTCAAGCCCTCGAAATACTCGAAGATAAACGGCTCGGTGAGCCCATGGGCCTCAAAGGCGCGCCCGCCAATGGCTACTTGGCGGAGGCATGGCGTAGCGGCAACTCGACTCGTTTGGTTGAGAGCAGCTTGGAGGGCCTGCGTACCGGCTTTTTGCCGGGGCTCACCGCGCTGTTGCGCGAGGCCGATGCACTGCCGCTCGCCGAGGCGTTCCGTGATCAGTTGGATAAAACACTCCTTCAGGCCAGCGACTTGCCACCGGGCTTGGTGCCTTCCCTTGAAGATGACGAGGCGTTTCGCGGCCTGCAGTCGCTCTACCTCGACATCAGCCAGCTACGCCATCTACTGGGTAACGAGATCGCAGGTGAACTCGGGTTGGTGCGTGGCTTTAATTCCAGCGACGGAGATTAAGCCATGCATCGACGTCAGGTACTCAAAGCGGGGTTGGGCAGCGTCGCCATGGCGCTGACTCCGCTGAGCTGGGCGCTGCCAGCACGGGAGGAAGCCGCGTGGTTGTTCAGCGCGGTAGACGACCCCAGTGGAGGGCATTACATCGCCGGGGTGGCGCTGGATGGTCAGACCCGCTTTATGATCGAAGTGCCCGAGCGCTGCCACGGGGGCTGCTTGCGGCCCGGTTCACGCCAAGCGGTATTGTTTGCTCGCCGCCCCGGCACGCGTATGCATGTGATCGATGGTGACAGCCGCCAATTAGCTCACACCCTTGCCGCCGGGGAGGGGTACCACTTCTATGGTCATGGCGTGTTTGATCTAAGCGGGCGCTACCTGTATGTCACCGCTAATCGTTTGGAGGATAGTGAGGGGCTTGTGCGCGTTTACGACGCTGCCAACGGCTACGTCCATGTGCGCGATATGCCGCTGGGCGGTATCGGGCCCCATGAGCTCCGGCTAATGCCGGACGATGACACGCTGGTGATTGGCTTGGGCGGCATTCAGACGCACCCTGACTACGGCCGGGTCAAACTCAATCTCGATACCATGGCCCCGGCGCTGATGCTGCTGGATCGCCACAGCGGCGAGATATTGGCACGTCATGAACCTTCGCACCACCAGCTCAGCTGCCGTCATCTGGATGTGGCGACGGACGGTACCGTGATCGCTGGCTACCAGTTTGAAGGCCCCGAGTGGGAGGCTCACCCGCTGATCTGCCGCCTGGATGCCCAGGGACACTTTTCTGAGCTGGCGTTGCCCGAGGACGTCACCGCCAGTCTGAAGCACTACACTGCCAGCGTGGCGTTTAGTCGTGTTTCTGGCAATGTCCTGGTGACCGCCCCCCGCGGTAACCGGGTATTGCTGCTGGATGCCGCGCAAGGCACGCTTGTTGCCGGCCTGGCGCTGCCCGATGCCGCTGGCGCCCGCTGCGACGGCAACGGCGGCTTTTTGGTCTCCTCCGGCCAAGGCGGGCTTTACCGTGTAACGCCTGACTCGGCAACGCCCGAGCTGCTCGCCAGCCTGGAAATCCGCTGGGATAACCATCTGACATAAAAGACTTTAAATAGTTATTAGTAATAACGTGTCGATACGAGCTGTCAGGCCAACGGTTTACCACCCAATATAAATGACGCCTTCTTGGCAGCGAGTGCTACTGGTAAACTTCAGCGCTCTTTACACGAAAGGCAAGGAGCCCCATGGAACTGCTGCGCTTAGTATTTCATCACTACCGCTGGCCCTTTTTAGGCGCCATTGCGCTGAGCCTGTTAAGCGCTGGCTTAGGGGTCGGGGTGATTGCGTTTATCAACCAAAGGCTTATTGAAGTAGGCAGTATGGCGGCGCTGCCGCAATTTCTAGGCCTGCTGGCGGTATTACTGGCGGTCACGCTAAGTACGCAGTTAGCGCTGACCGTGCTGGGGCATCACTTTGTGTTTGATCTACGCTCGCGGCTGGTGAAGCGGATTCTCGACACCGATATTGAGCGCTTGGAGCAGCTAGGCAACGCCACCTTGCTGGCCAGCCTGTCCAGCGATGTGCGCAACATCACCATTGGCTTTGTGCGCCTGCCGGAGCTGATTCAGGGTGTGGTGCTAACGCTGGCGTCAGTGGCTTATCTGGCCTGGCTTTCGCCGCAAATGGTAGTGATTACCGTACTGTGGATCGCATTCACCATGGGCGTGGGCTGGTGGTTGGTCTCAAAGGTCTATCGCCACTTTCACCTCGTGCGTGAAAGCGAAGACAGCCTGTATAAAGATTTCCAGGCGGCCATTGAGGGGCGCAAAGAGCTGGCGCTGAACCGTGACCGTGCCCGGCGCTTTTATGATGAGCGCTATAGCGCCAATGCCCGTGATTACCGTTACCACATTATCCGCGCCGATACTTACCATTTAAGCGCCAATAACTGGTCTAACATTATGATGCTGGGCGCCATCGGGGTGGTGTTTTTCCTCTCTAATGGCTTGGGCTGGGCGAATACCACGGTGGCGTCCACCTTTGCGTTGACGCTGCTGTTCCTGCGTACGCCGCTGATTCAGGCGGTGGGCGCTTGGCCAACGCTGATCAGTGCCCAGGTCGCTTTTGATAAATTGAGCAGCCTGGAACTCGCCGAGTACCAGTCAAGCTTTGCCGTCGACGATACGCTGGCCGATTGGCAGCGTCTGGAGCTGGAGGAAGTCACTTATCATTACCCGGACACTGCCCAGGGCGAGGGCTTTCAGGTGGGGCCTCTTAATATGACCCTTGAGCGTGGTGAGCAGGTGTTTCTGATCGGCGGCAACGGCAGCGGTAAGTCGACCCTGGCAAGGCTACTCTCGGGGTTATACCGCCCCCAAAGCGGCACTATTAAGATTGATGGCGAGGTGGTCACTGCTGCTCAATGGCAAGCGTTCCGTGCTCGCTTTGCCAGCGTGTTTACTGATTTCCATCAGTTTGATCAGACCATGGGCCCTGAAGGGTTACCTGCTGACCCAGAGATCGTTGATACCTGGCTTGAGCGACTGCAGATGCAGCAAAAATTGCAGTGGGAGGGCGATCGGGTCATTAACACCCAGCTCTCCCAAGGGCAACGCAAGCGCCTGGCGCTTTTGCTGGCGATTGCTGAAAAGCGCGATATCTTACTGCTGGATGAGTGGGCGGCGGATCAAGACCCGCAGTTCCGGCGCCTGTTTTACCGCGAGCTGTTACCGCACTTAAAAGCAATGGGGAAAACCGTGTTTGCCATCAGTCATGACGACAGCTACTTTGTCCACGCTGATCGCTTGCTGGAGATGTCGAAAGGGCAACTAAGCGAGTTGAAAGGCGAGCAGCGTGCGCGAGCAAGCGAGGACGCGGTTGCACAAATCAATAGCTAACAGCGCTGAAGGCGGTCGTTTTAGCCGGTGACCTGCTTGGCGCGCTTACGCGCTTGTAGGTCGCAGCCCTCGAGCGGGCAGGTGCCGCAGACATCAAATTCATCCAGCAAGTAGCGCAGGCAGCAGAGCTTGCGCACCCGCTTCACTTCTTCACTTCCTTCGGGCGTAAAGTAACGCACCGGCTGAAATAGCGGGTTGCGCTTACCGCTAGGGAGCGTACGCGTTTCTAACAGCGCTTTAGCTGCTTCAAGCGCTGCTTCATTTGCGAGCGGGTGCTCGGCCAGCGCATGCACGTAATAATCCAGGTAACCACCGGCGTTGCTCCAAAACACTCGTTGCGCCGCACCGGAAATAGCCGCTAACTGCTCAATCAACGGTGCCCAGTGTTGCTCAATTAGAGTAGTGAAGCGCTCAAACGGGTCATTGGTGGTTAATGGCGAGCCTTCATGCGGTAGCCAAAGCCGTGCCGTCGCGCCGTTTTCGTTGAAGATCACCTGTACATCATCCAATCCCACCGGCAGGTCTCGGTTGAGCAACAGGTTGGCCGTGAGCGTAGGGACGGTCAGCGCGTTGAAGTGCCACTTGGACCATAGGGAGACGACTGCCCGCGAGTCACCGTTTGGATATTGAGACGAGAAGCGTTCCAAGTCCTGTTTGAGCCAATTGATATCCCGCCAGCGAGCGGCTTTGAACGCTTCCAGCGGTGGCATTCCACCCACTAAGGGGGGCGAAAAGTTGGCCAGCGGCCCGGTATAGCAGGCGGCCAACGAAGGCTCGAACAGTGGCGGCTGACGCAGGGCAAGGGGCATAACCGAACTCCAACACTAGGCGCTGGGAAATAAGCAGTGACTTAGGTTAAACGGTAATGACTATCAATTAAAGGTGTTTGTTGAGAATGGCTACTTTTAAATGACTATGGTTTTAACGGCTACGTTTTAAATGACGGCTTAAACGGTAACGTCATTGCGCAACGGCGATATTGTGCTCTCCGTTGGGGTGTTTCATCACCTGCATTGGCAGGCCATAAATCGCCTCTAAGGTACTACAGCTCATCAAATCACTGGGGCTGCCATGCGCCAATAAGCGGCCGCTATGTAGCGCCATCAACTCGTCGCAGTAGCGTGAGGCCATATTGATATCGTGCAGCACGATAATCACGCCCAGGTTCAACTCATCACACAGCTTACGGATCAGCGCCAGCACTTCCATTTGATGCGCGATATCCAGCGCTGCCAGAGGTTCGTCCAACAGCAGGAAGCGGCTGCCCTGGGCAAGTAGCATCGCCAACCACACCCGCTGGCGTTCCCCTCCGGAGAGCGTATCCACCAGGCGGTCTGCAAATGCTTCAGTGTGCGTGAGGGCAATAGCGCGCTCTACGGCGTCTTTATCTTTTTGCGTATGACGCCCCAAGAGCCCATGCCAAGGATAGCGACCGAAGCCCACCAGCTCACGCCCGGTCAAGTTTTCGGCACTCGGCAAATGCTGTGGCAAATACGCTACTTGGCGTGCGAACTCGCGGTTTCCCCACTCATTGAGCGGGCGTTGGTCAAAGTGGATATTGCCCTGGGAGGTAGGCTGCTGCTGGGCCATTAGCTTAATTAACGTCGATTTTCCCGAGCCGTTATGGCCAATCAGACCGTATACCTTGCCCTCATGAAAGGTGTGTTCAATGGGCGCTAAAAGCGGCTTGCCATTGATTTCAAAGGTGGCGCCTTTGACCTCGAACATGAATGACTCCTGGCGGAAGGGTAAAGAGTAGTAGGTATATTCTAGTGCTAATAGTTCTCATTTGTAACCTGGTGGCAATAATAAAATGTCTATCAACCCCGGCTCCTTTAACCCATCAAACGCGCCCATATTGAATCCCTGAACCATAAGCGATGAACCAGGGCAACAACGATATGACCGATGATGAGTCCAAAGAGCAGCCAGGAAAGTGGACTATGCAGCACGCCGGCAGGAGCCATCATCCAGGTGATGTTACGCTCTGCTCCGGGCAGTAATTCAAGGCCGTAGAATTGGAGCGCTCCACCACGGCCATACTGTCGCAATAGACCAAAAGCGGGCAGCCACAGCAGCAGTCCATAAAAGGTGATATGGACGATACGTGCAATTTGCCCGCTAATTCCCGGTGGGGCCAGTGGGCGATGCTGACGATTACTCAATGCCCAGCCAAGGCGGGCCAGGGTCACTAGTAAGATTAGCAAGCCCAGGGAACCGTGCGGGCCAATGCTTGATAGGAAGACTGTGAGTGTGTTTTCGCCCATGGCTCGCCAAGCCAGTACGACGATAAATTGAAATAAAACCAGCGCCGCCGTAAGCCAGTGTAAAGCCCGACTAATACGCCCAAAGTGATGCGCGCTGTCTCGCCAGCCAAGAGGCGTGTGAGCGGGCTTGCTTGCGTGGCTACTGTATAACGCCGTGTTGTTTGCCGTTCCTTTAACCATTGGCCTTGCCCTGTCGCCAGTAGCCCATGCTGGTAACGTACTGCTTGGGGAGCCCGCACTCGTTGACCAGATAGCGACGCAGCTGCATGGCGACCTTGGTTTCAGCGGCAATCCAGGCGTAGAAGGGTGCGCTGTCGTCCAGGGTGGCGGGTTCCCAGAGTGGTCCCTCCTCATCGTCGCTTTTGTCCTGGGGAGTGGGTGGCGTAGGTGTGCCGCCTAGCGCTTGAATTTCTTTTTGTAAATCGATATCACGCAGCGCTCGCATTAACAGTTCACCGTGTTGGCAGCCAGGTTCAGCGTCGCGGGCCAGCCAGCGCAGCTTGGCGGCCTGTGGCAGCGACTGAACATCGTCGCCACGAGGCACTTCGAACAGCGCTTCGACCTTGGGTTTGAGCGGCAAATCATCAATGGTTTCCAGAATGCCAGCCGCAGCGGGTAGGGCGGTTTCATCGGCGATGATCAGAATGCGGCGTACGCCTTGGGGCGGCTTCCATTCATAGCCTAGCGTTGGGCCATCCGCATCAGCGATAGGAGCCGTCATGGCTAGGCGGTCGCCGGGGCGGGCCTGCATAGCCCAGCGTGAAGCGGGTCCACTGTCACCGTGGAGCACGAATTCCACGTCCACCTCGGCTTTTTCCGGGCGCAGAGCGCGGATAGTGTAAGTGCGCGCGGAAGGACGCTGGGGATCCGGCAGGGCACGGTAGGCGCTATACCAGTCGTGCTCATCCAGTTTGGCGATTTCAAATAAAGGGTCGAGGGTACCGCCTCCTTCCGGGAAGAACAGTTTGACGCGCTGATCCGGTGCGTAAGTGGTCATCTGGCTAACGGCAGGGCCGCTGAACGTAAAGCGAACTAATGAGGCGCTGACCTGGGTGCGCCGGGCGAGGGTGATATCGAATAGCTGGTAGCTCGGTTTGGCTGCCATAGAATTGCCTCCCTTAATAAAGGGGTCAATTGTAGTGCTAATCGTTATCATTTAGAATCGATAGTTATCATTCAATGACTGACTTCCAAACACGATTAAGGCTAACCAATGACGCTGCTGCCTACCGCCGCCCCTTCGGCAAGTGCCTCGTTTATGAAAGGGGATTGCTCGCTATGTTAGGCACTGCTCAATTCGCCCAGCGAATGGGAGGGATGTCGCCAGCGAAAGCCTGCCTGTTGCTTAGCCTGCCGATGGTGGTGCTGTTTTGGCTGGGGTTGCAGGGCCAAGGCGGTTTTGCACTGGGACTAAAGGCCCTTGTGGCGCCCTCTTTTGAGAACGTTGACGAGCTGCTGCTTTATTACGCTTGGTGGCCGCGCCTCTCGATTGCTTTGCTCGCCGGTGGTGGGTTGGGCCTAGCGGGTGTGCTGATGCAGCAGGTGCTGCGCAATCCGCTGGCCTCGCCCACTACCTTGGGCGTGGCATCGGGCGCGAACTTGGCGCTGATGACGGCCACCCTGCTGGCACCGGGGCTGCTGGTTGCCGGGCGCGAATGGGTGGCGTTGTTGGGCGGGGCGCTGGCGGTGGGCTTAGTATTTCTTCTTTCGTGGCGGCGCGGGCTGGCGCCCATCGTGGTGGTGTTGGCGGGCCTGGTGGTGAATCTCTATTTAGGAGCGCTCTCCACAGCGCTTCTGCTGTTCAACCACGAAGCGCTCTCGGGGCTGTTGATTTGGGGCGCTGGTTCGCTGGCGCAAAATGGTTGGGACGGCGTTGCGATACTATGGCCCCGGCTGGCCATTAGCTGCATAGCGGCATGGTTTTTATTGCGTCCGCTGGCCGTGTTGGAACTGGATGATGCAAGCGCCAAGAGCCTGGGGGTTTCGCTTGCCTATCTACGTTTTGCGGGCATGGGGCTGGCGGTGTTTATTACCGGTAGCATTGTTAGCGTGGTAGGCATCATTGGCTTTATTGGCTTGGCCGCACCCAATATCGTGCGCATGGCGGGTGCGCGCCGGTTAGGGCCACGGCTACTCTGGTCGACCCTTTTGGGGGCTGTACTATTAGCCACGACGGATCTTTTGCTTCAGCAGTTTTCGGGCATGGCGGCTGCCTTTATTCCTACCGGGGCGATCACCGGTGCCCTTGGGGCACCACTATTAATGTGGCTGATTCCGAGATTAAAACTTCAGGGCGACCGGCCCCCAAAAAGCGCGGGAGTCTTCACGCATCGCCACCCTGCACCCTCGCGGTTAGCTGCTGGGTTACTGCTCGCGTTACTGGGAGCTACGGTTCTGGGTTTGTTGTTTGGCCAGGGCGTCGATGGCTGGTATTGGCTAGCGCCCGATAACTGGAATGTGATGCAGTGGCGCATGCCCCGGGTGATGGCAGCGGCGGCCAGCGGGTTGATGCTGGCGATTGCGGGCACCATTCTTCAGCGCCTTTCCGCCAACCCCATGGCCAGCCCTGAAGTATTGGGCATTAGCGGTGGCTGTGCCATTGCGCTGATTTTGGGGATTTTCCTGCTGCCTGCGCCCACCAATATGATGCTGATTGGTGTCGGCACCTTAGGGGCGTTTGCAACCCTGCTGGTGCTGGTCGGCATCAATCGCAAAAGTGGTTTTCTCCCTGAACGCTTACTGCTGACCGGGGTGGCCGTCAGTGCGCTATTTGACGCAGTGCGCAGCGTAATGCTGGCAGGCGGCGACCCACGCGGCCAGCAGGTGATTGCGTGGCTGGCGGGTTCAACCTATTACGTAGACGTTAGCAATGCGGTGGTGGTCGGCGGGATTGCGGCGGTGCTGGCGCTAGTCACGCTGCCTTTTACCCGCTGGCTGGATATCTTGCCGTTAGGCGCACCAACCGCCAAAGCCCTTGGCGTAACGCTCAACCGCGCCCGCTTGGCGTTATTACTATTAGTGGCGCTGCTCACCGCCTGCGCCACTCTCGTAGTGGGGCCGCTTTCGTTTATTGGCCTGCTGGCGCCACATATGGCTCGATTAGTGGGCTTTTCTCGGGCTAAGCAGCATCTGCTGGGGGCGGCGTTGATTGGTATGCTGTTGATGGTGCTGGCGGATTGGGTCGGGCGTCAGGTTATCTTCCCCTACGAGATACCGGCGGGCTTGGTCGCCTCCTTGATTGGCGGTGCTTACTTTATGTGGGGGCTGCGGCGGCTTTAATCGCATAAGAAAAACTAATGCCCCATTAGCAGGATGATTTTTAGTTATCACGGCTGCCCGGTACCTTAGTGCCATCTTTTAAACGTAGCGCACTTATTTTGACACTGGGGATTGGGCAATGTGGGAAAGTTACCTCACCGGGCTGCTGGTTTGCGGCGGTATTATCATGGCAATTGGCGCGCAGAACGCCTATATCCTGGGGCTAGCTATTCGCCGTGAGTACCATTGGTGGTCGGCGGGTCTTTGCATGAGCGCGGATATTATCCTGCTTACGGCCGGTATGTTTGGGGTGAGCGCCTTCCTGCTGACGATGCCCAGTGCGCTGGAGGCAATGCGCTGGGTTGGGGTCGTATTTTTAAGCTGGCTGGCGGCACAAGCGCTATTTCGGGCGGTCAGCGGTCGGCAAGGCCTAAGCGCCGAAGCGGGCAAAGCGCGCAGCTTAACCAAAGTGATTGTCGCCACCCTTGCCGTCACCGTGCTCAATCCCCAAGTGTACTTGGATACGCTGTTGCTGATACCCGCCATCGGTGCCCAGCAGGAGAGTGCTGGTGTTTTTGTGGCGGGCGCCTCAACAGCCTCAATCCTGTGGTTTAGCCTGCTGGCGTGGGGTGGCGCCGCGCTATCGCCCTGGCTATCAAAGCCTATTGCATGGCGCATTATCGATGGCCTGATAGGATTAATGATGGCGGGTATCGCCGTTCATCTCGCCCTGGATGCTTCCTCTTTTCATTAGGCCGATTCGCCATTAATGGCGGCTGAAATAGGCCTCCATTACGGCGACTACTTTTTCAATATCCGCATCGTTGATATCGCGATGGACGACAAAACGGGTGGCGTAAAGTAACTCAATGAGTATGCCATGCTCTTTAAGCCATGCGGCGAGTGGCTGCACATGAGCGTCGGGAAAACGAGCAAATACCATGTTGGTAGCTTGTGAGGTGATCTCGACGCCAGGCAGCTTGGCTAAGCTTTTGGCCAATAGGGCTGCACGACGGTGATCTTCACTTAAATCAGTAACGTGGTGATCCAGGGCATGCTGACAGGCGGCAGCGATAATGCCCACTTGACGCATACCACCGCCCACCATCTTGCGTAAACGGCGCGCCTTATCAATCAGCGCTTGCGAGCCCACCAACGCCGATCCCATCGGTGTTCCCAGGCCTTTTGAAAAACACAGGGAAACGCTATCGAAGGGCAGGCAAAGCTGCTTGAGTGATGTGTCGGTTGCGATGGCGGCATTAAATAAACGCGCGCCGTCTAGGTGCGTGGCCAATCCGCGATCCCGCGCTAGGTCGGTCGCTTTTTGCACATAGTCGGCCGAGAGCACCTTGCCGCCAATGGTGTTTTCCAGTGCCAGCAGTTTGCTGCGCGCAAAGTGGAAGTCGTCGGCTTTAATGGCAGCGCTGATTTTCTCCAAAGGCAATGTGCCATCGGCGGCATTCTCGATGGGCTGAGGTTGGATACTGCCCAATACAGCCGCGCCACCGCCTTCATAGCGGTAGGTATGCGCTGACTGACCAACGATGTATTCATCGCCGCGTTCGCAGTGGGCCATCAGGGCCACCAAGTTACTTTGTGTACCGCTGGGGAAAAGTAGCGCTGCTTCTTTGCCTGCCAGTTCAGCCAAGTTTGTTTGAAACGAATTGACCGTTGGGTCATCGCCCCATACATCATCACCTACCGGCGCGGCCATCATGGCTTCAAGCATAGCAGGAGTGGGACGCGTTACCGTGTCGCTGCGTAAATCAATCATGTGGAACTCCTTTTTTGTTTAAGAGCACCCACTTAGGGCTATTTTGTCGAGCAAGTTTTGAGGAACCATCTATGGTTAACAGCATACTGCAAGTCTACCCAGCATAGGCATCCCGATGGACCTAAAAAGTGGCTATCCCTTTTGGGCTGTAAAAAACGGCCTGTTGAAAACCTTCCCAAAGCTTACCCGAGATCACCAAAGCGAAGTGGTGGTGATTGGTGGTGGTATCACGGGCGCCCTGATTGCGGATGAGCTCAGCCGCCATGGCCACCATGTGGTCGTACTTGAACGACGCGATGTGGGGTGGGGAAGTTCCGCTGCGAGCACCGCCTTGCTTCAGTATGAAATTGACACGCACATGACGGAGCTAGCAATGCGTTACGGTGAGGCCGACGCGGTGCTTGCTTATCGCGCCTGTGCCGATGCCATCGGTGAGATCGAAACCCTGGCGGCCGGCTTGGGGGATGTCGATTTTGAGCGTCAGCAGAGCCTCTACTATGCCAGTAATGATGAGGATGTGGCGTCACTACAAGAGGAGCTGGCGCTGCGCTTAAAGCACGGTTTTGACGCTTCCTGGCTTGAAAGTGAGGCTATTTTGGCGGAGTACGGCTTTGTGGCCCCCGGCGCGATACTGACCCAGCTAGCCGCCAGCATTGATCCGTACCGAATGGCTTATCAGCTGTTTACCAAGGTAGTAGAGCGCGGCGGGGAGGTGTATGACCGCACGCAAATGGAGACGATGACGGCGGACGATCAGGGAGTCACGCTCACGCTTACCAACGGTGCCACGCTGCGCTCCCAGTACGTGGTAATGGCGGCTGGCTACGAGTCGCAAGCTTGGTTGCCTGAGAAGGTCGCAATGAACCGCAGTAGTTACGCGATGATTACCGACCCGCTACCGCCAGAGGCATTAGGTAAATTGCGTCATACCATGGTGTGGGAGTCTGCGCGGCCCTATCTCTATCTACGAACTACCTGCGATGGCCGCTTGCTTGTAGGTGGCGACGATGATGATGAAGATATCCCCCAGCGTCGCGATGCGCGGGTCGAAGAGAAAGCTCAGGGGCTGGCGAGCAAAGTAGAGGCGTTGTGGCCGAAGCTGGATATTAATCCAACGTTCTCGTGGGGCGGTACGTTTGCCGAAACCAAAGACGGATTGCCATTTTTTGGCCCCCATGAGGCCCATGGGCCCCGCGTACACTTTGCCATGGCATATGGCGGCAATGGCATTAGCTACAGCATGATCGGTGCAAAATTACTGCGAGGACTGATCGAAGGAGAAGAGCATCCGCTGGCCGAGCTGTTTTCTTTCAAGCGACTGGCCAAAATGAACTGACTATCGGAACCTCTCTATCATCGAAAAACGAAAGCCTTACGGAAGACGTTAAACGCGCCTTAAAATTTCGCAGCGAGCTGATGAGAAGCGGGTATCCTTAAGGGATACCCATCAGAGTAGAGGACAATGAGTCACACACTTTTTTTAAGGGCCCTAGAGCGCAACGATTTGCGCTTTGTCCACGAACTCAATAATAACCAGAGCATAATGTCGTACTGGTTCGAGGAGCCTTACGAGTCGTTTGACGAACTGGAGGAGCTCTATAACAAACACATCCATGATAACGCCGAACGACGCTTTGTCGCCGAAGATAGCCATGGTAACGCGATTGGTTTAGTGGAACTGATCGAGATCGATTACATCCACCGTAGTGCCGAGTTCCAAATCATTATTACTCCCGATCATCAGGGCAAAGGTTTCGCCCGTTCCTTGATCCGCCAAGCCTTACATTACTCCTTCACCATCCTAAACCTGCACAAGGTATACCTCATCGTGGCGGTGGAGAACGTTAAAGCGATTCACCTCTACGAGGAGAGTGGGTTTATTGAAGAGGGGCATCTAGTGCAGGAGTTCTTTATTAATGGCCGGTACCGTGATGTGAAGCGCATGTATATCCTGCAGAACACCTACCTCGACCAATTAGGCAGTGTTGATACGCCCGAATTTAACTGGTTGTAAACCTGACTAATATTGAGGAATACCACGTCTTGCTGAGGCGTGGTATTCATGGCGCCGAGTGCTAAGGATTTGTTCTTGAAACCTTAGCAGGTCTTAATCTCACTAGAAATTTAGCCCAGGTAAGCCTTGATCGCATCAAGCGCCGCCCGCTGTTGCAGAGCGCGCTGGCCCCATACTTCCAAGATGTCAGCTTCCATGGTGGGTAGTTGATTCACTGAGTGCTGCATGGCGTCTACTCCTTTTTCGGCAAGGGAAGGGGAAAGAGATCGTTAATCAGCGCCTATTTTTGTACAAGCATTGAGTTGTGCGGCGCAACATTTTAGCTGTGGATAATAATCATAAGGGCTTTTGCGCGATTCAGGTAGCCCAAAAGATGTAGGTGATTTGCCATTTTGTGTAAGCATAAGCTTACAATTAGCCTGCTAGCAAACTTATCTATATGAATGGAAAAGATTTTCATAGAATTAAAAAAAGCCGGGGTCGACCCCGGCTTCGGTCACTATCTTTTAGTCTAACGGGAATAAAAGCACCTGATTCAACCTAAATAGGCTTTCAGCGCTTCGGCTGCGGCACGATGCCATTGGGCGTTCAAGCTCCAGAACTCTAGAACTTCACTATCGCGTGCAGGGGATGTTATTAAAAACGTCATTATGTGGTCCTCCTGTGGGACTACATTTTTCAGTATAGTGCTTTTTTGTTGCGATGCAGCATAATTGTTGTTTGATAGACGTATGGACCGTACAGAAGGCATAAAGTGAAGTGTGGTATGTTGATAGCCGACTAATAATAACCCTCGTAAATGCCAATGACTGACTTCACTTATTCGCCGGTGACGGCTCATGATGACCTGATCGATACGCAAGGTGGGCGATTATTCGTACGCCGTTGGCAGCCTGCCAATGCGGTGAACGCAGATGCAAGCCCGATTGTATTGCTGCATGACTCGCTAGGCTGCGTTGCGCTATGGCGTAGTTTTCCAGCGGCGCTGTGTGCTGCCACCCAACGCCGTGTGATTGCTTATGACCGTCTCGGCTTCGGCCGGTCTGATGCGAATCACGACACACTACCGCTGACCTTTATCGATGACGAGCCAACGCAAGGGTTCGCTGCACTTCGTAACGCCTTGGGGATAAATCGCTTTATTGCGCTGGGGCATAGCGTAGGCGGCTGTATGGCCGTTCATTGCGCGGGTACTTATGCAGAGGCGTGCGACGGGTTAATTACGCTCTCTGCACAAGCGTTTAATGAACCACGGACGCGTAGCGGTATTGTGGAGGCCAAAGCGCTGTTTCAGGCACCTGAACAGCGCGCCAAGTTGGAAAAGTATCATGGCGATAAAGCCCGTTGGGTACTCACTGCTTGGACGGAAACTTGGTTAAATCCAGCGTTTAAACACTGGTCGTTAACGTCAGCATTGGAGCAAGTGATGTGCCCCAGTTTAGTGATTCATGGCGAGAAAGATGAGTATGGTTCGCTTCGTCAGCCAGAACGTATCGTCCGCTCTATGAACGGTCCTGCACATTGCGAAATTCTACCCAATATTCACCATGTCCCTCATCGTGAGAGTGAAGCCAGGGTAGTGGAACTGGTCAGCGTTTTTATTGCACGTCATGAACGCTAGTCAATCATGCTGAATCGACACAAGGACCCCTATGCGTCTGCGTATTTTATCTGACTTACATCTGGAATTTTTTAACGGTCATCGCGACCTGCCTGACGTCGATGCCGATGTGGTGATTCTAGCGGGTGATATTCATCGAGAGAGCGAAGGGCTTGCCTGGGCGCGTCACCGATTCCCGGACATACCGATTATATATGTACCCGGCAACCATGAATTCTACGGCACCTGTCTGCCACAGCTGCGTGAAGCATTGGCGGTAGAAGCTGAACGCTTCGATATCGAGTTGTTGGATAATCGCGCGATTACCCTCGGTGGTGTTCGCTTTTATGGCACCACCCTATGGACAGACTTTGCGCTCTACGCAGACGACCCGACCAAAGACCCCGCCCACACTGTGTCTAAAGTGCTGCGTTATATGCCCGATTTTAAGATTGTGCAATCATTGCCAGGCGTGACCTTGACGCCTCAAATGAGCCAGCAGTTGCATACCGAAGCACTCACTTGGCTCAAAGGCGAGCTGGCCCAGCCATTCGATGGTCCCAACGTGGTCATAAGCCACCACGCGCCCCTGCATGATTGTATTCCCGATCAATATTTGGGCGACGCACTTTCCCCGGCGTTTGCCTCACACCTGTCTCAGCTAATGGGCAAAATGGACATATGGGTGCATGGGCACGTCCATGAGCCTGTCGATTTAGTGCGTAATGGTACCCGTATCATCGCCAACCCTGGCGGTTATCCTGATGAGTTCACTCCTGAATTGTTTAAGCCTGATTGGGTGGTTGATATTTAAAGGAGTAGTTGAGTAATTTGGCGCACTTACTACCACTTGAGCGTAGTGCTGGACGTATTCTCGTAGATGGTTAAGCTATTGGCGTCGCAGTTTGCCACGCCATTATGCACGACGGCTCGTGCCCAGCCACCTGTGGTTCACACACCAATTCGGCAGGTTCGGCGGCTATTCACTGCTTACTAGGGCCGCTTTTTTATGCATGTTTTTTGGGACTGGTTCAAAAACTGGCTAGAATCGGGGTGTGGCGTCGGGTTTTCGGCGGTCACTTCAACACAGTGGGTTAGGGGACTTGCTGGGTTTTCTAGGCACCCGAGTGTGAACAAAAGCTAACTGGAGAGCATTCCCATGGAGACCCTCGAATTAATCATTGCCCCGCTGCGAGATGGTCTCTATACCATCATGATGCCTGTCAGTAACTTTATCTGGAGCTATATTCTTGTCTATCTGCTGCTAGGCGCTGGCCTACTGTTTACCATCATGACCAAGGGGATGCAGTTCCGCCTGTTCAGGCACATGGCTCATGTGACTTTTACCGCCCGTGGGGCTGGGGATGGCATCAGTGGCTTTCAGGCGTTTGCCACGTCCATGGCGGCCCGCGTCGGTACCGGCAATCTGGCCGGGGTGGCGCTGGCGCTGTGGATTGGTGGGCCCGGCGCCATATTTTGGATGTGGGTCACGGCGCTGCTAGGTTTTGCTACTGCGTTTATCGAATCGACCCTGGCGCAGGTGTACAAGCACCGTAATGAAGACGGCGTCTTTCGCGGCGGCCCGGCGTTTTATATCGAGCGCTGCCTGGGCTGGCGCTGGTTGGGGTCGTTGTTCGCGATATTTTTGATCATTGCCTATGGGCTGGCATTTAATGCGGCGCAATCCAATACCATCGCTCAGGGGATGAACGGTGCTTTTGGCATTCCCAATTGGCTAACGGGGGTGGTGATTGCCATTTTGGCCGGTTTCGTGATCTACGGCGGGCTTAAATCGGTAGCACGAACCGCCGAGAAGATCGTGCCGGTGATGGCCGTTGCCTACCTCCTGGTCGCGCTTTGGATTTTATTTGCCAATCTCTCCGCCGTGCCCGATATGCTTTCACTGATCGTGATGAGCGCCTTTGGCCTTGGCCCGGCAGTGGGTGGCGCGGCTGGCTATGCGATCAAAGCGGCGATGGAAAACGGCATCAAGCGGGGCCTTTTCTCCAACGAGGCGGGCATGGGCTCCACGCCCAACGCGGCGGCCCAAGCAACCGTCAAGCATCCGGCGGCGCAGGGGCTGGTGCAGTCCTTCGGGGTGTTCGTCGACACCATCGTGATTTGCAGCTGTACCGCGGTTGTCATCCTGCTCTCTGGGGTTTATGAGCGGCTGATGTCGGAGTCCCCAGGCGACAGCATCGAGGGGATTCAGCTCACTCAGGATGCCATGGTGGATCATCTGGGCGGGTTTGGTGAGATATTTATCGCGCTGGCGATTCTGTTTTTTGCCTTTACCTCTATTTTGGCCAACTTCTCTTTCTCGTCGGTCAACATTGAGTTCCTTTTCCGCCGTCACGCTAAAAAAGCAGTGGGCGTGTTCAAGGTGATCATTTTGGCCATGGTGCTGCTCGGTTCGGTGGCAGAGCTAAGCGTGGTCTGGGATTTTGCCGACCTGGCGATGGGGCTGATGGCCACCACGAACCTGTTTGCTATTCTGTTCATGGCGCCCATCGCGGTCTCCGTGCTGAGGGATTACGAGCGCCAGCGGCGTGAAGGCATTGAAGAACCACTCTTCGACCCTGCCATATTGAAACGCCCTGAGCTTGTGGATGCCGATGTGTGGCCAGTGAAAGAAGCCACGGAAGAAAAACGATAACCATGGGTTACCAGCGGCCTTTCAGCGACAGCTGAAAGGCCGCAACACTAAGGCTTACTAGCCGCTTCGATAAACCCTTTGGCTCTTGGGTCCTGCAGATAGGCAACGTTAAGGCGTAGCCAGGGGGTGGCTTGATGGTCAGCAAAGAACAGATGCCCCGGTGACAGCGTCACCTCCCATTGGTCGGCTAGCGCGGTAAGTGCCTCTGGCGTCATCTTGGCCGGTGGCTTGGCCCACACAAACATCCCTCCCGTCGGTTCGGTATAAATATTCCACTTCGTCTTTTTAAGCAGGGCGAGCGCCAGTGCCATTTCACTAGAAAGCTTGGTGCGCAGCCTCTCTGTCAGCTTTCGATAACTCCCGTTTAGCAACATGGTCGTGACGACTTGCTCTGCAAAGCGCGATGCGGAAATGCTGGTCAGCATCTTGATATCGACCAAGCGTTGCACCAGTGAGGACGGGGCGGCGATAAAGCCGACCCGCAGCGAAGAAGAGAGACTTTTTGAAAAACTGCCAAGGTAGAGCACCCGGTTCAAGCCATCTAACGCGGCAAGGCGTGTCGTCGGCGTGTGCTGAAAATCCGTATAGATATCGTCTTCAATAACCTGAAAATCGTGCTGGTCAGCGAGCTGTAACACTCGGTGCGCCACCGCCGGTGCGAGAGTACTGCCGGTTGGGTTATGAAATACACTGTTAATATAAAAAAGTTTAGGCTGATACTGCGCCAATAGCGCTTCCAAACGCTCGATATCAGGCCCATCGGCCAAGCGCGGCACGCCAATCACGCGAGTGCGCTGCAAGTGCAGTAGGCCGAACAGGTTGTAATAACCCGGTGATTCCACGAACACCACATCGCCGGGCTCAAGCAGCATTCTTACCAATAAATCCAGCGAATGACTGCCGCCGCCGGTCATCACGATTTGCTGGGCGTCGGCATGCATCGCTAATGGTCGCAGGCGCTCTTGGATCAAGCGGCGTAAGTCTTCAGGCCCCTGCGGCGTGCTGTATTCGAAAATTCCCGAGCGGCTTTTACGTGCCACCTGACGGATGGCATGGGTCAGGTCGTCGCCCTCTCGCCAGTGGCTGGGAAGCCAGCCGCAGCCAAGCTTCAACGTGTGCTCGTTGGCACTAAAGAGCTCCCACAGGCCATTGGTAACCTCTTCCAGCGCGCTAGCAACGGACGGTTGTGCGGCCAATGAGGCACTACTTTCGGCAACGTAAAAACCTGAACCGGGCCGTGAACGCACCAATCCCGCCGCAATCAGGCGCTCATAAGCGTCGATAACCGCATTACGGCTAATTTGGTGGGTGGCTGCCAAGCGGCGAATGGAGGGTAAACGATGGCCGCCACCCGCGCCGTGGGCAGCAATCCAAGCGCTGATGCCAGCTTCAACCTGCTGCGCGATGGGAGTCGGCGAGTCGCGGTTAACCTCAAGTTTCATAGCGGGCCCTGTGGTTCAAAACGGTGCGGTTCAAAACGGTACGGTTCGTAACGGCATGGTTCACAACGGTATGGCTCACAACTGTTCGCTAAAAGGGCGAAACAGTGTCTGCAAAATGGTGGTTAAGTGTACCTTACCGTTGCGCTGCAAGCGTGCGAGCTTAGCGGTTCACTGACTGATTTATTTAGGACCTTCTATGAGCCGCTCTGCCAATCGCGCTAATCATCGCCGGCCTGCTGCCTGCCTGGCTTTTGCTCTGTGCATGATCACTACCGCGGTCAATTTACAGGCCCCGCTTTACGATGCACTCGCGGCGCGCGGTGGGTTGGGAGTGGGGGCAACGACTATCGCCTTTGCCTGCTATGTGGCGGGCGTTTTACCGGTGCTGCTCGGTTTAAACGGCTTGGCAGATCGGGTGGGGCGCAAGCCATTGATCATTACCGCGCTGCTGTTAAGCCTGATGGCGACAGCGTTGACGTTGCTGGCGCCAACGTTATTGGCAGTGGGGGTGGCTCGATTTCTATTAGGCGTCAGTATGGGGTTAACGGCGGCAGTGGCGCCGGCGTACATGCAACTATTAGTGGGCAATGCGGATAACCGCATCGCTACGAACAGAGTGACGGCCAGCACTTCGCTCGGGTTTGGCCTGGGGGCCGCGGTGACTAGCCTGTTTCTCTTTCATTCGCCCAGCGTGACGCCGCCTAGCCTGTGGATTTATTTGGTTGCTGCCACGCTGGCGCTCATCGTGGTCGCTCCCTTAGCGGATAGCCCGCCGGAAACCACCAAACACTCGTTGCTGCGTCTGCCCAGCTACCCGCCAGGCGCATTCGCCTTTGGGTTGGCTATTTTACTGGCGTGGGCGACCGTTGGATTGGTCATCGCGATACTTCCCTCGGCGTTACAGCGCCACGGTTTATCGTCCTGGAGCGGGTTCGCCACCTTCGGTATTTGCAGCGGCGGGGTGCTGTTTCAGCCTTCGGCCAGAAAGTACACACCGCGAAACGCTACGTTGCTGGGATTACTGATCCTGCCGATCGCTTATGCACTCATCGCCTGGGGCGCCGTGCAAGGCTCTCTGGCAGCGGTGCTGCTGGGCACGGTGGCCGCCAGCAGCGCCTGCTATGGATTTATCTACTTAGGGGGGCTGAGCGGCGTATTGGCAACGGCCGGTGCGGCTGCGTCCCAGGCCAGTGCGGGCTATTTTTTACTGGCCTATATTGGCTTCAGCCTGCCGGTGATTACCACCGGCATACTCATCGATACAGTGGGCCATACCCTGGCACTAACGCTATTTGGATGTGCGCTCTTGTGTGGTGTGATCACGACGATGATTTTGCTGCGCAGGGCGCCTGTGATTGACGGGCACGCACGCTAGCCTTTTTCTACCAATAGCCCACAAGAGGGAGCTGCCCAGCGCGTGTCTGCGGTAAATACCACGTCGCATACCACCGGCGAGTAGTCGCGGCGGACTTCGTCATCGATACGTTGGCGCAACAAGTCTTGGTTCGCCAAGGTCGTGTCAGGATGAGATTTAGGCAGTACCACATGGACGATTACGTAGAGCAGGCGACCAGGGCGCACCATGCGCACGCGCACCTCTTGCGTGTCGATATCCGCCAGGCCGCGCGCCACCGCTTGGCGCACCGGTTCGGCGACTGCTTCGTCAGGCGTTTTGTTGAGTAGCTCGCTCAACGCTTGAGACGCCATGCGCACAGGCACGCCCAAACAGAGCACTACCACCGCGATTACCAGCACGGAATCCACATAGGGAAGAATGGCCCGCCAGCCCAAGTGCTCAAACAGCATCACCAGCCAAAAGGCCGCTAACACCGCGGCAGAAATAACGCTGTTGACCAGCCAATTTAACTTATCTGCCGCCACCAAAGGGCTACTCACATGACGCTGGCTGCGGTGCATCACCCAGGCAGTTAGTGAACAAGCCACGGTGGCAAATAGCGCGTAAAGCACCGCTAAGCCCGCCGCGATCTCCCGGCCGCCGGTCAGTAGGGCAGCAATGGCATCGACAAGCGCAAAGATAGAAACGCCTAGGATCAGGAGCCCTTTGCAGAGGTTTACCAGCGACTCAAAGTAGCTGTAACCAAAAGGGTACGACGCGCTGTCCGGTCGGCTGGCTAGTTTGCTGACTTTGATGGTCACTAGGGCGACGCTGAAATAGATCAGATTGAACAGCCCATCCAGCAGAATGGCTTGGGAGTTGGAGGCCAGCGTGGCCACGATACCGGCACAGCCGATAAGCAATGCCATCAAGGCGGAAAATGCCAACGTACTCGACTCTTTCTTCACGAACGCTTCTGCTCCCATGTTTGCTGAATAAGAGGCTGGCAAGCATAGCAATATCGTTGATCGTCATGTCAGTGTTTTTGTTTATCGCTAACGCATAAGCGATCAAGGAGCAGCCTGTTTGGCAATGCATGAAACGTTGTACTAGCTTTGTATGACATCTTTTCAATGTATGCCATAGCGACCAGGAGGGTGATGCAAATGCCGTTTTTAAATGCGGGAACAGAGCAAGGAACACCTGTCGAGCTTTACTACGAGGTGCGCGGGGCGGGTAAGCCCGTGGTGCTGGTTCATGGCTGGCCGTTAAGTGGCCGCTCGTGGGAGCAGCAGGTGCCCGCGCTGGTGGAGGCAGGCTACAAAGTCATTACATATGATCGCCGTGGGTTTGGTTGGTCGACCCAGGTAGACGGTGGGTACGATTACGATACGCTGGCATCAGATTTGAAGAAACTAATCGACGCCCTGGACTTGAACGACGCTACTTTGGTGGGGTTCTCCATGGGTGGCGGTGAAGTGGCCCGTTACCTCTCAAGTTATGGCACCGGCCGAGTGAGTAAAGCGGTGTTTGCCGCTGCGGTGCCGCCTTATTTGTATAAAGCGGATGATAATCCCGAAGGCGGTCTGGATGACGCCACCATTAACCAGTTCCTGGAAGGCGTGAAAGGGGATCGCCTTGCGTTTCTGGAAGATTTTACCAAGAACTTTTTCACCGCCGGTGAGCGCAGCGATTTAATCAGTGAACCCAACCGCCAGTACCACCGCGATATAGCGGTGTTTGCCTCTCCGCAAGCGACCTATGAGTGTATCAAAGCGTTTAGCTATACCGACTTCCGCGAAGACCTGCCCAAGATCGATATCCCCACCCTGGTACTGCACGGCGACTCAGATGGCATCGTGCCGTTTGAAGTCAGTGGCAAGCGATCCCAAGAGCTGCTGCCCAATGCCAAAACAGAGGTGATTAAAGGCGGCCCTCACGGCCTGAATGCTACCCACGCTGATGCGTTTAACCGGGCGCTGATCACCTTTCTGGATAGCTAAGTCACCACTGAATAGACGTGCGAAAGAGAAGAATGAAAGAGAAGAGTGACATAGAAGAGTTACATTATCAGCGCCGCCTGTTCAGGCGGCGCTTTTGATGAGTGATTACCCCTCAATCCAAACCTCTTCCCCGTTAAACTCGATATTCCAGGTGCGCAGCTTAACGCTGTCGTCTTCCAGGCACTGGCCGTCTTCAAGGCGGAAATGCTGCTTGTAGACAGGCGAGGCAACGACGGCGGCGCCTTTAAGATCGCCAACGATGCCGCGGGCGATCACGTTGGCCTTGGAAAAGGGGTCGAAGTGGTCGACGGCGTAAAGAGGGTCGCCTTTGCCTGTTAAACGCTCGCTGGGAAGATAAAATATCGCCACTTGTGCAGGGCCTTCGGCGGTTTCAATCCAGGCGGCGACGCCCGAAAACTCGACAAGATCGGCCTTGGTGCAGACCTTTTGCCACGTCTTGGTGGTGTGTTCCGCCATGGTATCCATCTCTTTTTTGAGTGCCGTTGCGGTCATGGGTTGCCTCGTTTTTATTCAGTCTCTGTGAAAATGCAAGGGCCGCTTAAGCGGGCCGTGGCTGGCCGCGTTCAGACGTCATGATGATCGACGGGTCCGGGCGGTCATCGTTAACGAAGCTGCGGAAGCGCTTGAGTTTTTCCGGATCGCTGATGGCGTCCGACCATTCGCACTGATAGGTGTCCACCACGGTTTGCATCTGGCGCTCCAGCTCGGCATTGATGCCCAGGCTGTCTTCCAGAATCACTTCTTTGAGGTAGTCCAAGCCACCGTCGAGATTCTCACGCCATACCGAGGTGCGATGCAGACGGTCGGCGGTGCGCACATAGAACATCAGGAAGCGGTCAATGGTGCGGTAGAGCTGCTCATCATCGAGATCCGTGGCGAACAGTTCGGCGTGGCGTGGGCGCATGCCACCGTTACCGCAAACGTAGAGGTTCCAGCCGTTTTCGGTGGCGATAATGCCAATGTCTTTGCTCTGCGCTTCGGCGCATTCGCGCGTGCAGCCGGAAACGCCAAACTTGATCTTATGCGGGGCGCGCAGGCCTTTGTAACGGTTCTCTAATTGAATCGCCATGCCAACGCTGTCCTGCACGCCGTAGCGGCACCAGGTACTGCCCACACAGGATTTCACCGTACGCAGCGATTTGCCGTAGGCGTGGCCGGTCTCGAAGCCTGCTGCAATCAGCTCGCTCCAAATATCCGGCAGGTCTTCCAGGCGGGCGCCAAACAGGTCGATCCGTTGGCCGCCGGTCACCTTGGAATAGAGGCTGTATTTTTTAGCTACTTCACCCAGGGCAATGAGTTTGTCGGGCGTGATTTCACCACCTGCCACGCGCGGCACCACCGAGTAAGTGCCGTTTTTCTGCATGTTGGCCATAAAGGTGTCGTTGGTATCCTGTAAGGGGATATGCGCCGCATCGGTGATCGGTTCGTTAAAGCAGGAAGCCAGAATAGAGCCCACGGCGGGCTTGCAGATATCGCAGCCCAAACGGTGGGTGTCGGGGTTGCCGTGTTTTTCAATCAGATCAGTGAAGGTTTTGATGCCTTCGACCCGCACTATGTCGTAAAGCCCTTGGCGGGTATGGGCGAAGTGTTCGCAAATCGATTTATCGACCTCGACGCCGCGGGCTTCTAGCTCGTGATCTACCACGCTTTTAAGCAGAGCGGTGCAGCCACCGCAGCCGGTGCTGGCCTTGGTCACGCTTTTGACACCGGCGAGATCGACCGCGCCGTCATCGATAGTGGCGCAGATATCGCCCTTGGTGACGTTGTGACAAGAGCAGATGGTAGCGGTTTCAGGCAGCGCACCCGGGCCAAGCGTGGGCGCGGCGCCGCTGCTTTGGGGCAGAATCAGCGCGGCGGGCTCTTCAGGCAGCTCAATGCCGTTGGCGTAGTACTGAAGCAGCGTATCGTAAACGGCGTTGTTGCCCACCAGCATGGCGCCGAGCAGTTTTTTACCGTCACTGGAAACCACCAGTTTTCGATACTCTTGCTTGATCGGATCCAGGTAGCGAAACATCCGCGCGCCGGGGTTCTGGTTGCCATGGGCGTCACCGATCGAGCCCACATCCACGCCCAATAGCTTGAGCTTGGTGCTCATATCCGCGCCGCCAAAATGGGTATCGCCGCCAGTGAGGGTGGAAAGAGCCGCCTTGGCCATTTGGTAGCCTGGGGCCACAAGCCCGAAAATGCTCTGGTTCCATAGCGCGACTTCACCAATCGCGAGAATCGCCGGGTCGCTGGTAAGACACTGGTTATCCACCACCACGCCGCCGCGCTCGCCAATTTCCAGCCCACAGTCGCGGGCCAACTGGTCGCGCGGGCGAATGCCTGCCGAGAACACGATCAAGTCGGTCTCAAGCACTTTGTCGTCCTGGAAGACCATGCGATGGCGGCTCGCATCACCATCTTCAATGCGCTGAGTCGCTCGCTCGGTCAGCACCTGTACGCCCAACGCTTCGATTTTTTCGCGCAGTAGCTCGCCGCCTTCATTATCTACCTGCATCGGCATGAGGCGTGAAGCAAACTCCACCACGGCCGTGTCAAGAATCAAACCGCGCAGGGCGTTCGCCGCTTCCAAGCCCAGTAAACCACCCCCCACGACCACCCCGTTAGTGGCGGTTTCAGCGGCAGCTCGTATGGCATCTAAGTCGTCCAGGGTGCGATACACCAGACAGCCTTCGCGGTCGTTGCCGGGAATGGGCGGTACAAAGGGGTAAGACCCCGTGGCTAGCACAAGGCGGTCGTAGGGGTAGCGGCCTTGATCGGTAATCACTTCGTGGGTAGCGCGATCAATCTCAATCACGCTTTCGCCACTGCGCAGCGCCACGCCGCTAACGTCGTAGTAATCGGCATCACACAGCGCGAGTGAATCGGCATCGCGGCCACTGAAGTATTCTGACAGGTGCACCCGGTCGTAGGCGCGGTGACGCTCCTCCCCAAACACGGTGACTTGGTAGCGCTCAAGGGCGCCGTTATCGACGAGCTGTTCGACCAAGTGGTGGCCGACCATGCCGTTACCAATAATAATAAGCTGTTCGGGAGTTGCCGCTGGTTGGGTAGACATCATGCCACCTCTAAGGTCGATAAATGGGGAGTGTCGTTCTGTTGGTCAGCCGTGCTCGCTTGGAGTGCTTCCACATCAGCGGCGCCAAACAGCAGTGCTTGGCGGCAGTCGCTAAGGTCATTACCAGCGAGCGCTTGGTCGAAGTACCAAGGGCCTTGGGTGGTATCGCCGTAAAGCACCGCGCCCTCTATATGGCCGTCGCGCAATAGCAGGCGGCGGTAGTCGCCGCGCTCAATGTCGTGGTAACTCAATACGTCATGCTCGGCGCTGGCCTCGGTGGGGCCAAAGGCGTAGAGCGCCACGCCGCTGATTTTGAGTTTGGTAGCGCTGGGAGCGTCCGCGTAGCCTTGGGTCGGCGTGCCACCTAGCCGTGCTGCAAGTACTTCCACCTGGCGCCAGATCGGTTCCACCAAGCCGTACGTAGTGCCCTCAAATTGGCAGCACTCACCCAGTGCTGAAATCGCTGGGTCACTGGTGGTGAGAAATTCATCTACCACGATAGCGCGCTCGGTGTTCAGGCCCGCCTGGTGGCCAAGTGCCGCATTAGGGGTAATACCCGCTGCAATGATGACGTTTGTGGCAGCCAGTTGGCGGCCATCATCAAGATGAAGCTTGCTGACCCGCCCTTGGGCGTCGCCTTCTAACCGAGCTAACTGGGCACCGGTAATAACTTTCAAGCCGCGCTGGGACAGTTCGTTTTCAAGTAGATGCGAGGCGGTGGTATCCAACTGGCGGTTCATCAGCCGTTCGCTGCGCTGAAGTACGCTGACGCGGATATCGTGGCCGCGCTTGCGCAACCCTTCGGCGGCTTCCAGGCCTAACAGGCCGCCGCCAATCACCACCGCCTCACCACCCTGTTGAGCGATGGCGGTCAGCGCATCGGTATCTTGCAAGTCACGAAAGCCGTGCACGCCCGCAAGCTCAATACCTGGCACATTGGGCATCGCTGGGCGCGAGCCGGTAGCAATCACAAGATGGTCGTAAGGCAGCGTGCGGCCCGTGTCAGTGACCACGGTTTGGCGGTCACGATAAAGAGTCTCGACTTTTTCGCCAAGGATCAGCGTGACACCTTGGTTCGCGTACCACTGGGCATCGCGCAGCGTCAGTGCGTCTTGATGCATCTCACCGGCGAGCAGTGGCGAGAGCAGAATACGGTTGTAAGCCGGGGTTGGCTCGGCGCCAATCCCCGTGATGCGCTGAGGGCGCGTGGGGAGTTTCACCAACGCCTCAATCAGGCGATGGCTGGCCATGCCGTTGCCAATAATGACTAGATGGTCGCTGGGTGAACACCGGGAAGGGATTTCCATAGGTGTCTCCTCTGTGGCTGCTTGAGCTCCAAACAAAAAACGCCCCTCACGCTTTCTCAACTCTACGCTGGGTAGAAGGAGGGAGCGTCAGGGGCGCCGTTGCCCGGTAGCGTTATTTAAAATCTCTGCGTTAAACGCGCAGCAACCGCCATTGGCTGCCAACTGATTCAATGCTTACCGTGTGTAAAGCAAGGAACTAGCCAACTGGCTATTAATCACTCTTTTTTAAAGCATGTCAGGTGTTTAAGAAGTAAGGGAGGAAAGGCGGACGCGTCGCTGCTTAAACAAGCTGCACAGTGATGGTGCGAAAAGGGAGGTGGGCTGCACTCTCACACGACATTTAGCGTGGGCAGATAGCTTACAAGCGAGCTTTGTGGTTAGCTTTCGAATTTTTAACTCTTTGTTTTTAAATCGTCAATTGATAAGAGTCCAGTTGTCGGCTTGGCTCTTGCAGCTATTGAGATAATAAGTGAGTTAACAAGGTATAAGCGCTCATTGTGGCGATGGCAGAGAACAACTCCAACGCCGTTATTAGAAGAATAAGTAGCCGTTAGAAAATATGAAGCTGTTAGTAAGTCTTCATTTATCGTTTATATGAAGAGACTGCTGAAAAGAGTATTGCACCGATGAAGGTGCGCTGTGGCAACGACGTCCAGCCCTCTTCTCTTAATGCGTTAATAGTGCGCATTAGAGAAGGGGACTGGGCGTTTTTTTATGCCTGACGCCCATGAGGAATCCGAGGAGTAGCTATGACTCAGGCCAAAACCACATGCCCCTACTGCGGCGTCGGCTGCGGCGTGACAGCGACCGTTGAAGCAGGCACGTTGAGCGCCGTCGAAGGCGACCGTGAGCACCCCGCGAATTATGGTCGGCTGTGTGTCAAAGGTTCTGCGCTGCATGAGACGCTGGGCGAGCAGGGCCGCCTGACGCATCCGCGCGTAGATGGCGTTGAGGTTTCCTGGGCGTCCGCCATTAACACCACTGCTGAGCGTTTAAACGCGCTGCGGGCCGAGCATGGCAATCATAGCGTTGCGGCGTACCTGTCGGGGCAGCTATTAACGGAAGATTACTATGTGGCCAACAAGCTGTTTAAAGGCTTCTTGGGCACGCCTCATTTAGATACCAACTCGCGACTGTGTATGGCCTCAGCAGTCGCCGGCTACAAGCGTGCCTTCGGTGCGGATGCAGTGCCATGCAACTACGAAGACCTGGAAGAGGCGGAGCTGGTCGTGTTGGTAGGCTCTAACCTGGCCTGGAACCACCCGGTGCTTTACCAGCGAATTAAAGTGGCGAAAGAGCGTAACCCGCTGATGCGTCTGGTGGTCATCGATCCGCGGGTCACCGATAGCTGCGAAATCGCCGACCTCTATCTGGGCATTAAGCCGGGCACTGATGCTTACCTGTTTAACGGGCTGCTGGCATGGATGGCGCAACGAGAAAAGCTCGATATGCTTTATCTTGAGCGTCACACCGACGGGTTTTACGATGCCCTGGCGGCCGCCCAGCAAACGGCGGGCTCGGTGGCGGAGGTCGCGGCTGCCTGCGATATCAACCCTGAGCGTCTGGAAACTTTCTACTATTGGTTTGCCAGCCAGCTGCATGTGGTCACACTCTATTCCCAGGGCGTTAACCAGTCCTCAAGCGGCACCGATAAGTGTAACGCGATTATCAACTGCCACCTGGCGGGCGGGAAAATCGGCTTGCCGGGGGCGGGGCCGTTCTCGATTACCGGCCAGCCCAACGCCATGGGTGGGCGCGAGGTGGGCGGTTTGGCCAATCAACTGGCCGCGCATATGGATTACCATACCCCCGGCGCCCGCGAGCTGGTAAGCCGTTTTTGGGCAACGGCGACATTGACGCCGAACGTGCCGGAAGGCTCCGGCTATAAAGCGGTTGAGATGTTTGAGGCCATTGAGCGCGGCGAGATAAAAGCACTGTGGGTGATGGCGACTAACCCGGCTATCAGCCTGCCCGATGCCGCCCGAGTTCGCGCTGCCCTGGAAAAGTGCCCGCTGGTGATCGTTTCCGAGTGCGCTGCGCATACCGATCTGCTGCCTTATGCGGATATCGTGCTGCCAGCCTCGGGGTGGTCCGAAAAGGACGGCACCGTCACCAATTCCGAGCGGCGAATTTCTCGTCAGCGGGGCATGCTCCCGCCGCCTGGGGAAGCGCGCCACGACTGGTGGATCATCTGCGAGGTAGCAAAACAGCTGGGGTTTGCCGATGCCTTTCATTACACGCATCCCTGGGAGATTTTCGACGAACATGCTCGCCTTTCTGGGTTTGAAAATGGGCTAGCCGACAGCCCGAAGAGGCTTTTCGATATCTCGGGTTTGGTGGGCTTAAGCCGGAAAGGCTACGATGCCTTGGCGCCGATTCAATGGCCGGTCACTGCTCAAGCACCCCAGGGAACCGCGCGTCTGTTTGAAGATGGCGACTTCGCCACGGCTAATGGCCGTGCCAAGCTGTTGGCGATTAAGCCACAGGGCCCTGAACAAGCGCTCAGCGCAGCCTATCCGCTGCGTTTAAATACTGGACGAATTCGTGACCAGTGGCACACCATGACCCGCACGGCGCGGGCACCACGGCTAATGAATCACCGCGCAGAACCCTTTATGGATGTGCACCCGGATGATGCTCTTGCTGCAGGCGTGGTCGATCAGGGGTTGGCAGTATTAACCGCCGTAAAGGGCGAATTTCGTGCTCGGGTGCGGGTATCCAATGCTCAGCGCCGCGGTGAAGTGTTTGTCCCCATCCACTGGACCGACTGTTTTACCCGCCAGGCCAGAAGTAGCGCGTTGGTCGATAGCATCACCGATCCGCTCTCCGGTCAGCCGGAAGCCAAACATGGCGCTGTGGCGTTGTCGCCGCTGGCAACGGATTGGCAAGCCACCCTGTTAATTGCGGATGGCGTTACTGGATCCACCCCGTGGTGCACGAGCGCTTACTGGGCGCGTATTCCCATGCGCGCCTGCCAGCGTTGGCAGCTTGCTGATACGCAGCCGATCAATGATTGGTTGGCGCAGGTGAAAACGTGGCTGCCGGGTGAAGTGTCGGTCGTCATCCAAGACCCAACTACCGGACGGCTGCGTGCCGCCTGCGTGGAAAGCGGCCAACTGCGCTGGTGGCTGATGGTTGGCACCCCAACAGAGTTGCCGGGCTTAGCGTGGTTGGAAGCCCGGTTTAACGATACCTCATTGAGCGATAGCCATCGCCGCCGTTTACTCGCTGGCTGCGATGACGGCGCTATGGATACGGGCCCGGTGGTATGCAGTTGCCACCAGGTAGGCCAAACTATCATCACGAATGCTATTCGTGCAGGCGACACCAGCGTAGAAGCGCTGGGGGCTAGGCTTGCCTGTGGCACACAGTGCGGTAGCTGTATTCCCGAATTGAAATCCCTGATTGAAGAGGAGCGGCCCTATGCGCGCACTAAGCAACCCCTTGCTAATGAAGTGGTTTAACTCGGTGATGCGAGTGTCTTCAGCGCTGCGGTCGTCGCTTGGCGGCGGGCAGGACGTTGAATTACGCCTGCCGCTAAAGGGGCGGCGTGCCCACTGCCGTGCCGGGCATGTTTACTTGGTCGGCGCCGGTAGCGGCGATGCAGAGTTATTAACCCTCAAGGCCGCACGCCTACTCATGCAGGCGGATGCCGTGGTGTATGACCGTTTGGTGGGCGATGAGGTGCTAGCGCTGATTCCCAGCAGCCGCCAGCGTTACTATGTGGGCAAAGCCCGCGGCCATCACAGCGTACCCCAAGCGGAGATCGGCGCGCTGATGGTCAAGCTGGCGCGCGAAGGAAAATCGGTCGTGCGGCTGAAAGGGGGAGACCCCGCAGTGTTTGCGCGCATGGGCGAAGAGCTGGATGCCCTGGCTGCCGCCAATGTTCCCGCCACGATTGTGCCGGGCATTACCGCGGCCTCTGCCGCCGCGGCCTGCATGGGCATTCCGCTTACCGACCGTGGCCATGCGCAGCAGTTGCGGTTTGTGACTGCTCAACTATGCCGCGAAGACGGCACGCCAGATTGGGCAGCGCTGGCGCGTAAGGATGAAACGCTGGTGTTTTACATGGGGCTCTCCAAAGTCACCGCGATTTGCCAAGGCTTACGCCAGGCGGGTTTGCCTGATGAGTGGCCCATCATGCTCGTCGCTAACGCCAGCCAGCCCGAACAGCAGTCCTTGGTGGGCTCACTGGCGGATATGCCGGAAAAACTGGCCGCCCATCCCTTGCCATCACCCTGCTTGATCGTGGTGGGGAGTGTCGTGCAGCGGGTCGCTACCTCGCCCGTTGGGTTGGCCGCTGCCTGTGGTTTCAGCGAAGGCGCTCGCTAGCCAATGGCAACACTGACCATTTCGCTTGGCCAGCACTCTGATAAAGGCCGCAAACCGAGCAATCAGGATTTTTACGGCGCTTACCTACCCAATGAATCCCTGCGCGCCACCAAAGGCATCGCCATTGCGTTGGCGGACGGCATCAGCAGCAGCGAGGTAAGCCGAGAGGCAAGTGAGGCGGCCGTAGGTGGGTTCTTGACCGATTACTACGCCACCCCGGCGACGTGGGCCGTGAAAACCTCCGCCCAGCGAGTGCTGCAGGCCACCAATGCCTGGCTTTACGCCCAAACTCGGCAAAGCCAATACCGTTACGACCTGGACCGTGGCTATGTGTGTACCCTGAGTGCAATGGTGATCAAATCCACCACGGCTCACCTGTTCCACGTCGGTGATAGCCGCATTTATCAACTGGCGGGCAACTCGCTGGAGCCGTTGACCGAAGATCACCGCTTCTGGTCGTCAAGGGAAGTAAGCCATTTGAGCCGCGCGATGGGCGCCAGTCAGCACCTGGAGCTGGATTACCGCAGCCTATCGATCAGCGCGGGTGATGTGTTCGTTCTCACCACCGATGGCGTTCATGACTGGCTCACGGCGGCCAACATGGGCGCCATTATTCATGCTCATTGGGGTGACCTTGATGCGGCGGCCGAGGCGCTGATTACAGCAGCTATCGAAAGCGGCAGCGATGATAACCTGACCGTTCAGATTGTACGCATTGACTCGTTGCCTGCTGGCGATGCCGATGAGCTTTATGCGGCGTTGAGTGCGTTACCCCAACCGCCAGAACTACGTGCAGGGAGTGAACTAGACGGCTATCGCATTGTGCGCCAACTGCACGCCAGTAGCCGCAGCCATGTATTCCTCGCGGAAGAGATTGCCAGTGGCGAGCCAGTCGCGCTGAAAACCCTGTCCACCGAGTTAAGTCAGGATCCCGCAAGCATCGAGCGATTTGTGCGCGAAGAGTGGATTGCCCGTCGCCTCGACAACGTCAATGTGCTTAAAGCGCCTAGCCAAGAACGCCCTCGCCATTACCTTTACACGGTGCTGGCCTATATCGAAGGGCAAACCCTGACCCAGTGGATGCACGATCACCCTAACGCCGACTTAGCCACTGTACGGCCTATCATTGAGCAGATCGCTAAAGGGCTACGTGCTTTCCATCGCCTGGAAATGCTGCACCAGGATTTACGCCCCGACAACGTCATGATCGATAACCACGGCACGGTAAAGCTGATCGATTTTGGCGCCGCCAAAGTGGCTGGCATCGCCGAAGCGGCTAGCGACGACCGCTATAGCCACGATATTTTAGGCACCGCGCAGTACACCGCCCCGGAGTATTTTTTGGGGGAAGGCGGGTCGCCCCGGGCGGATCAATACTCCCTCGCCGTTATCACCTATCAGATGCTAACCGGCACGCTGCCCTATGGCACCGAAGTGGCTAAAACCCGAACGCGGGCGGCGCAACATAAGCTTGCCTATCAATCGGCGCTCAGCGAAAACCGGGAGCTACCCGTCTGGGTGGATGAGGTACTTAAAAAGGCGCTTCACCCCAGCCCACACAAGCGTTATCCAGCGCTTTCGGAGTTTATGTTTGAATTGCGCGCGCCAAGCACTGACATGCTTAAGCGCGCCCAGTTGCCACTGCTAGAACGCGATCCCGTGCTGTTTTGGAAAGGCGTATCGCTGGTGCTGGCGATAGTGGTGATCGCGCTATTAGTGCGTTAAGAGGGGCTAGGAGGGGGATCAACGTGCGTCGTCAAAGCGGTCGACCCGGCGTAAGGTGGGGAAAATTTTCATCCATGCTCCAACCACCGCTAGTGTGCCGACACTGCCAATGATGGCCGCGGGCACGGCACCAAACCATGCCGCCATGCTGCCAGCACGGAACTCACCTAACTCATTGCTGGAGCCGATAAACAGCATATTGACCGCATTGACACGCCCGCGCATTTCATCGGGGGTGGCAAGTTGAACCAGCGTCATGCGGACATAAACGCTAATCATATCGGCGGCGCCGGCCACCAGCATGGCGATCATCGAAAGCCAAAAAAACGTCGAAAAGGCGAACACCAGATTGGCAACGCCAAAAATCGCCACCGCTATAAACATCACTAAACCAGCGCGGCGCTTGATACCGCGGATGCCCAAGTAAAGCCCCATCAACAGGGCGCCAACCGCAATAGCGCTTCGTAGCGCGCCCAACCCTTCCGGGCCAACGTGAAGTACTTCCTGCGCATAGATGGGGAGCAGTGCCACGACGCCACCCAATAACACCGCAAATAGATCCAGCGAAATGGCGCCCAGAATAATCGGCTGATAGCGGATATAGCGAATGCCCGCCGTAAAGCGTTTGATGGCAGTACTTTCCAGTGTTTTGGCGATTTCAGCATAGCGAATTGGCACCGGCATCAGCAGCACCAGCGCCGCAATAAAGCATCCTAAACACACGCTGTAGGCCAGGCTTCCGCCGCCCAGGCCATACAGAATGCCGCCCAAAAGTGGGCCGCCAATCACAGCGATCTTCATGATGGAGCTATTCAGCGCAATGGCCGATGCAAGCTGCGCGCGGGGCACAATGTTGGGCAGCAAGCTTTGTAAGGCGGGGCCGGTAAAGGCTCGCGCCGCGCCAAACAGTGCCAGGACCGCGTAAAAGCCACCGACACTCTGGCTTCCATTCAGCGAAAGCGTCAGCAGCAGCGCGCTGCACACACCTTGCACCACCCAGCTAATTTGCAAAATGCGTTTGCGCGAAAAGCGGTCAACGAAATCCCCAGCGGGGAGCAGTAGCACTACCATGGGTAAAAACTGGGCCAAACCGACATAGGCTAACGCCATGGGGTCACGGGTAATGTCGTAAACCTGCCAAGCGACAACGATCGCCTGAATCTGCATGGCAAACACGGCTGCTAAGCGCGACAGCAAAAAACTCAAAAAACCGGGTTGGCGATGCAGCGGCAGTAAACGTTCTGAAGTGTTGTTTGGCGTGTCGGTTGAGGAGGTCATGGCATCTTCATGGTGGGCATAGTTTCAGGCGCAAAGGGTTGAAGTAAGGCAATGGTCACCCCATGTTAGTTAACACGCTATCAATAGAAAAGGATGTTAATGATGCAGAATGTAATGCCTAACCCTGGTTTCGGTACGTTTCGCCTGGAAGGCGATACGCTCAAGCAAAGTATTCATGCGGCGCTTGAGGCAGGGTACCGTCACATTGATACGGCGCAGTTTTATGGTAATGAAGCGGGCGCAGTTTTATGGTAATGAAGCGGAAGTGGGTGCAGCGATTCATGACAGTGATGTGCACCGCAGCGATATTTTTCTTACCACCAAGGTGTGGTTTGACAATCTTGAGCCTGCCACGCTGAAGGCCAGCGTAGAGGAAAGCCTTGAGAAACTGGATACAGGTTACGTGGATCTGTTATTGATTCACTGGCCGTCGCCCAATAATGAAGTGCCTATGGCGGATTACTTAACGGCCCTTAAAGACGTCAAAGCAGAAGGTAAGGCGCGCCATATTGGTATTTCCAATTTCACTTGCGAGCAGGTAGACGAAGCGATTAGTATTTTGGGCAAAGGTGAAATTCTGACCAATCAGATTGAGGTTCACCCTTTCCTTCAGAACCGTAAACTGGCGGAGCATTGCGAGCATCAAGGTCTTCAGGTCACCGCCTTTATGCCGCTGGCCGTCGGTAAGGTAATGGAAGACCCGACGCTTCAGAAAATTGCCGACGCCCATGGCGTAACACCTGCGCAAATTACCTTGGCTTGGGTAAACCAGCGCAATATGATCACCATCCCGTCTTCCACCAAGGCGCGAAATATTCAAAGCAACATTGCTGCCTTTGATTTAGTGCTAAGCGACAGTGACATGGCCGATATTTCCATGCTGGATCGCCAAGAGCGTATTGCTAATCCGGATTTCGCGCCCGCTTGGGATGAGTAAGCAGCCGGAATAGGCAAGGCGAGGAACGCTGAAACTTAATAGATGTCTTAATCGATGCCTGCTAAAAGCAGGCATCGTTCATTGTTAAAAGCACGGAGCTAATAATGAAACACTGTAAAATTCAAGACAACGCGTTAAAAGCGCAACTGCGCACACCAATGTTTAAAATGCAGCAGCAAACCCCGAAAAAAGGCAAGGGCAGCTACTCCCGTAAAGGTCGAATAAATAAACAGGCATATAGCCAAGCCGCTTGATGGGCAGTTGTGCGATCAAGACGTGTTCATCAAGCGCTTTGGCTATATGTCGGTTACTTTCCTGAAGGCTTAAACGCCCCGGCCACAATGTGTGGCCGGGGCCCTCACTATGTCAAGCGGCTCCCGTCGTGAAGGTACGATGGTGGGGCCTTAACCTATTTAGCTAATGGCTCGTCCTGAGTCACCTGGCACGTTTCCATTCGGTACCCCGATTGATAAACGCTGCGTAGCCGCAGGCCGTGTCGGCCATCTAGTTCCAGCTTGCGGCGAAGGCGGCTTACGTGGGTGTCCACCGTACGTGTCGATACATCGCCCTTAATGCCCCATATCAACTCCAATAAATGCGCGCGTGTTATCAGCTCGCCAACTTTGGAAAAGAAAAGCGCCGCTAACCGATACTCCCGCTCGGTAAGGCCAACGGCTCTATCTGCCACGCTGATATAGTGCTCCTCCGTATGCAGAGTGAACGTATCGGGGCATGACGACGCAGGGCGCGGCGTCGAGTAGCCTGACCGCCTTCCAAGCGCGCTCACCCTGGCAATCAGTTCATTGGGGCGAAGCGGTTTGGCAAGAAAATCATCCGCGCCTTGCTCTAGTGCTTTCACGACGTTGTCTTCACCCTGACTAGCGGTAATAAATAGGATGGGCCCGCGCCAACCCTCATGTTGGCGTAAATGCAACACCACATCCATTCCGCAGCTATCGGGAAGCTGCCAATCAATGATCAGGAAATCATATGATTGCTGCTGGGTAGCGCGACGCAGCTCACTGGCGCGCGTAAATAGAGCAACCTCATGGCCCGCGCTGGTAAGGCACGCCTCAATAAAAGCCTGCTGGTCAAGATCATCTTCGAGTACGCCAATATGCATGATCAGTTCCCTTATTATGGTCTTATTAATGCCATGTAAATGGGGGCGGTAAGCTCATCCATTAAGCTTAGTTGATAATGCTACGTTGACACAAAGGTTCACAGTTAACCTTTCGACGGCCGTTATACAATGCCAGCACACTCAACCATTTGCACCGAGGTGTAGCATGATGCGTCGTACTATGGTCCACCGCCAGAGTCACAGTGCTAGGGTTTCTCCCCGACCTAACGTTCATCACCGTTCCATGGGGCAAAAATGCCGAGCATATATACTGCTGGTGCTGTTAGTTTTGCTGTCTTCCCATGCTATCGCTCTGGACTTACCTGAAGGCCCGGTCATGTTGGTGGTAAGCGGCAAGGTAGGCCACACCAATGTCGGCAACGAAGCCCATTTTGATAAAGCAATGTTAGAAGCTTTGACTCAGCACGAAACGCTTACGCATACCCCTTGGTATGACGGTGAGGTTCGCTTTTCTGGCCCATTGGGGCGTGACATTTTGGAAGCGGTTGGTGCTGAAGGAGAAAGCCTGCGTGTCGTTGCACTAAATGATTACGCGTCGACACTTCCTATCAGTGATTTTGAAAATTTCGATGTGATTCTAGCCATGCAGGCAAATGGCAAAACGCTGCGCGTTCGTGATCATGGCCCGCTATTCGTTATCTACCCTTTTGATCAGTATCCAGAACTGCTGAATGAAGAGATTCTTTCGCGTTCAGTGTGGCAGGTGAAGCGTATAGAAATTAATTAAAATAAAAAGAGCAGACGTATGTTAGCCATAATTAAGGTTTATTTTTCACGACGGGCTAGGGTCGCTACTTTTTCAGCGATCCTTTTTTTTCTTTCAGCGTTAACGGCTGGGGGCGTCATTTTTAATCGGCAGCATGCGTTAGAGAATCGTCTGCTTGAAAATTTGTTATGGGCTGGCTATCAGTACGATCGTGAGGTGCGCGAGCTTCGTTTGATACTTCTTGAGATCAGCAGCGGTAATAGCTCTGTTGACGATGTTCTCCTACGGTATGAAATCCTATTTAGTAGGAAGACTTTGTTTTTCCAAGGTGATATCGGTCAGGTGGTTCATAAACTTGATCACATTGGCGAGTTGATTCGGCAAACCGAAGCCATAATTTTGGAAATGGATGATCTGCTTGTTCCGCTTTGGGAAAACTCTGCTGTATTAAATAACTACTTGTTAACGACACTGTTAGATAAAACGTCTCTCCTACAAAAATTGACAGGCACAATCTTAGTAGAAACCAATACTCATGTTTCTCGAATGCGTAACGAGGAGCGGCGTGTTTTAACGCATTTATACGGCTTGGTGCTACTGCTGATTACGTTGCTGATGTTTTCTGGCGGTATATTAGTGCGCGCACTGATTCTAGAAGGACGAACGAGTAGACGTAAGGCGCAGGCATTAGAAGCGAAAGGGTTAGAGCTGAATGAAGCTGCCAAAAAAGCCGAGAAAGCAAGCTTAGCAAAGTCAGAGTTTATGGCGGTCATGAGCCATGAAATCCGTACGCCGTTAAACGGCGTGGTCGGTATGGCCGACTTGCTCAGTGAGGAGGTTAAAACACCCACAGGAGTCACGTATTTAGGGGCATTGAAGCGTAGTGCGGAAAGCTTGCGCGCGGTGATTAACGATATTCTTGATTACACCAAAATTGAGTCTGGGCGCCTTGATTTAGACTGCCAGCCGATAGAGCTTCATCAATGTATTCACGAGTTATGTGAAAGCTATCTGCTGGTAGAGCCAAAAGCAAAGGTAATTTTTAGTTATTCCATAGACCCTGACCTGCCGCACTCCGTACTGGGTGACATCGCACGGTTACGTCAGATAATGATGAACTTAATTAACAATGCGCTGAAGTTTACGGCAGTGGGGTTTGTCACCCTGCATGTCAGTCCTGCAGGCAAGGATTACATCCGGGTTGACGTTGATGACACCGGCTGCGGTATCAATGAAGCGGATCAAAAACACCTGTTTTCGGCGTTTTCTCAGGTAGATACCTCTATTGCACGTCGGCATGAAGGGACGGGGCTAGGGCTTGCAATATGCAAGCGCTTAGTAGAGGCCATGCAAGGGGAGATTGGCGTTAATAGTCAACCGGGAGTCGGCAGCCAATTTTGGTTTACGGTTTCCATGCCCAAGACGCTACCCATCACGCCCTATCTTTCCGGCAAGCATCACTCAGGGGTTGCTGGAAATCACCATATTTTAGTGGTGGAAGATAACCCGCTCAATCAAACGGTTGCTCAAGTGATGCTCGAGCGTCTTGGCCAGCACGTTACGGTGGCTGAAAATGGCCAGGAAGCGCTCAAACAGCTTGAACTTGGGCATAGCAGGTTCGATTTAGTATTAATGGATATGCAGATGCCCGTGCTTGATGGTACAGAAACAACCCGACGTTGGCGGGCTTTCGAACATAGCCATCAACTACCACGGCTGCCAATCGTAGCAATGACCGCTAACGTTATGTCTGAGCACCGTGAACGCTGTGTCGATAGCGGGATGGACGATATGATCCATAAACCTTTTACCCGCGATGAGTTGCAGCAAACGATCGGCCGCTACCTCTCGGCATCCAGGGCTGAAGACGTGATCAGCGCTGACTCAGATGAAGGGGCGCATCAAAAATTCGACTCGTTAGCAGCCATCAGTTGCCAAGATCACATTCTAGATGAGCGCATTTGCACGGAGTTAAAAAGTGCTTTCGATCCTGCCGCTTTGAGCAGTTTGCTATCGATCTTTTTAAACCGCTTGAGTGAACGTAATGCTCGACTCGACGCTTATTAGCAGCTTGATAATCGAGAAGCCTTATGCCAAGAGGCCCATTCCTTAAAAGGCGCTGCTTCCTCCTTAGGCTGTATTGCTATTGCAGACCAAGCCAGCCAGTTGGAGCAAGCAGCTTTACAAGCTCCCTTAGGGAAGGTCTGAATAACTGCCGATATTCGTCAGCTCTCACTTAAGCTGACAA
>OJBX01000022.1_pt1 | contig 164275 bp, 134 predicted proteins | sample 1590751 | NCBI WGS metagenome assembly OJBX01 (sample SAMN05416780, study PRJEB24817) | seawater metagenome | isolation source: Sea water | place: Canada:Atlantic | collected 2013-07
TGATTACTTCTTCCTGAAGATCAAAGCCGCCTTCCCCGGAAATGCGCGATGAACCATAAAAAAGGGGGCCCGAAGGCCCCCAAACACGCATTGCATCAATGCGCCCGCAAGCTGTTGCTCACTTCTGTGCCACAAACTCCGGATAGGCTTCCATACCACATTCGGAGAGGTCGACACCTTCGTACTCTTCCTCTTCGCTGACACGCACACCCATGACCGCCTTGAGGATGGCCCAGGTGATCAGGCTGGCGCCGAAGACCCAGACAAAGATGACCAGGGTGCCCACGAGCTGACCCATGAAGGTGGCATCGGGGTCAGACAGCAGGACCGCGAAGATACCCCAGATACCGACGACGCCGTGCACGGAGATGGCACCGACCGGATCGTCGATTTTCACTTTGTCCATGGCAACGATGCTGAACACAACGATCACACCACCAATCGCACCGATGATCATCGCCAGCATCGGCGTGGGATCTGCGGGCTCAGCCGTAATCGCTACCAGGCCAGCCAGCGCACCGTTCAAGGCCATGGTCAGGTCGGCTTTACCGAAGATCAGGCGTGACAGCAGCAGAGCCGCAATCAGACCACCGGCAGCCGCAGCGTTGGTGTTCAGGAACACGTTGGCCACTTCGTTGGCCACGGCAATGCCACCCAGCTTGAGCGTGGAGCCGCCGTTGAAGCCGAACCAGCCCATCCACAGGATGAAGGTGCCGAGGGTCGCCAGCGGCATGTTGGCGCCGGGGATAGCCTTGACCGAACCATCGGCTGCGTACTTGCCCTTACGGGGACCGAGCAGCAGCACGCCTGCGAGTGCCGCAGCCGCACCCGCCAGGTGCACAATGCCAGACCCTGCGTAGTCGCTGTAGGACAGTTCACCGATAAACGGCACTGCCTTGCCACCCCAGGTCCAGCCACCCTCGATGGGGTAGATGAAGCCGGTCATGACAACGGCAAAGGCCAGGAACGCCCACAGTTTCATGCGCTCGGCAACTGCACCGGACACAATCGACATGGCCGTGGCGACAAACACCACCTGGAAGAAGAAGTCAGATGCGCCGGAGTACACCGAGTCGCCACCGAAACCGGCTTCCGCGGAGTCCGCCAGCACCGCTGCCACCGCCGCATCATCCATCTGCGCCACGGTGGTCACACCGGACAGGAAGAAGCCGCCGTCGTACATGAACTGGTAACCGCAGATCAGGTACATAGTGCAGGCGATGGCGTACAGGGCCACGTTCTTGGTCAGGATTTCTGTTGTGTTCTTGGCGCGCACGAGGCCCGCCTCCAACATCGCGAAGCCGGCCGCCATCCACATCACGAGGGCGCCGCACACCAGGAAATAAAAGGTGTCCATCGCGTACTGTAATTCAAATATCTGGTTTTCCATGGGAATCACTCTCGTAGTTAGTCTCGGTGGATTTAGATGGCGTCTTCGCCGGTCTCGCCGGTACGAATACGAATCACCTGCTCCAGCGTGGACACAAACACCTTGCCGTCACCGATCTTGCCGGTGTTGGCGGCCCGGGTGATGGCTTCGATGGTCTTGTCCGCCAGCCCTTCGGCGACAGCCACTTCAATCTTCACCTTGGGCAGGAAGTCCACGACATACTCCGCACCCCGGTACAACTCGGTGTGCCCCTTCTGGCGCCCGAAGCCTTTCACCTCAGTGACGGTGATGCCCTGCACACCGATCTCGGAAAGTGCCTCGCGCACGTCGTCCAGTTTGAATGGCTTGACGATAGCCGTTATTAATTTCATGTCAGTCTCCAGGTATCAGCAGGGCGCCCCGCGGGGCGCCGTAGGTTTCAGTCCCGAAACGCTTAGAGGCTCTTCGAGATGGAGAACACGATGCGATCATCCGCAGCGTCCACATCGTCAAGATCCGTTCCGATCAGGGCCAGCGCGAAGTCCAGGTCCATAGCGCTGTAACCGAAGGTCACGCCGTAATCCGTGTAGCTGTCGGCGCCTTCTTCCCAGTAGTCATCCTGATCGGTATCGGTGAAGCCGATGTTGAAGTCGACGGTGAGAACGTCGGTCAGGCTCAGCGAGTAGCCGGCGGAGTAGTACATGTACTCGGGGCCGCCATCACCAAACTCGTCTGAGTACACAAAGCCAACGCTGAAGTCGGCGTAGCTCAGGCCCAGCGCGTATTCGATGTAGTCGAGGGAAGACTCACCCTCGTAATCGAAGTAGAAGAAGCCCACGTCGTAGCCGAAGCCACCGTCGGTTTCACCGGCGTAGCCGAAGTAATAATCCATTTCGGTAGTAGCACCACCGAAGGCGACGTTGGAGGCCCAGATGCCGGCGTACAGACCGGAATCACCCGACCAGTCGAAGCCGCCCTGGATGGCACCTTTCTCGTCGGTCTGCGAGATACCGCGGAATACGTAATCCGTGGCGAGGGTCACGTTGCCGCTGATCTCTGCCTGGGCAGAAACAGCGCCTGCGAACAGGACAGCGGCGATAGAAGCGGGAAGCAGTTTTTTGTGCAGCATGTGTCATTCTCCTTGGTTTGGCAGTCAAAAAAATGTGTGCCGGGCACGGAACTTTTTTGCTCTGCATAATTCGCGTTTGCACTCTGGGCTTTGCAGGTGCTGTGCCAACCAAGGAAAAAATCATTATTTACAAATAGTTAAGAGATTTTAGTGCTCACTACACGCGATTTCTGCGAGGGGTCAACGGCAGCCACACGCACCATTAGTGAGCACCGCACTCTATTGGTGCACCAAGATGATCTGTGCGCCGTTTTGCAATTCCTCTACACTTCGGCCTGTTCTGTCTGGCAGAGGAAACACGCATTATGGCCCTGAAGCCACCGCCGATCAGTGAAGTACTGCAGCAGATGTCGGCCCTGGTCGGCAGCCCGGGCCTGCGCGCGGAAGTCGACAGGGGCGCGCGCGCCCTGGCGCAGTCCGCACTGGGCAAACTGGACGTGGTCAGCCGCGAGGAGTTCGACGCGCAGGCCGCAATACTGGCCCGCACCCGGGCCAGGGTCGCCGAGCTGGAAGCTGAGCTGGAGGCCCTGACGCGAGAGTTCGAGTCGCTGAAACCTCAAACCTGACCTGTCCACTGAGTGGAGAGGCTCTGTGCTCAAGGATGAGCCATGGAACTGTCTGTTGTTTACAGCCGCGCTGCAGTAGGCATTGAAGCCCCCCTGGTTCAGGTGGAAACCCACCTGGGCAACGGGCTGCCGGCTTTCCAGATTGTCGGATTGCCGGAAACCGCTGTCCGGGAGAGCCGCGACCGGGTGCGCTGTGCACTGCAACAAGCCCATTTCGAGTTTCCGGATCGCCGTATTACCGTGAACCTTGCGCCGGCTGACCTGCCCAAGGAGGGTGGGCGCTTTGACCTGCCCATCGCGCTGGGCATTCTTGTCGCCTCCGGGCAGCTGCCAGCGGCTGCTCTGACCGCCCACGAATTTGTTGGCGAGCTGGCCCTGACCGGTGCCGTGCGCCCGGTGCCGGGCATCATCCCCGCTGCGCTTGCCTGCAGCGCGGCAGGTCGCGCCCTGGTAACCCCGGCGGCGAGTGCTGCGCTGGCCGCCGCCGTCCCCGGGAGTCGTATCATCGCCACAGAGGACCTGCTCACACTGTGTGCCCACCTCAACGGCCGCCACAGACTGTCAGTACAGGAACACCAGCCACAGCCGCAACCCGCCATGTCCTACCCCGACCTGGCGGACGTTGCCGGGCAGGCGCTGGCGCGGCGCGCGCTCGAAATTGCCGCCTCTGGCAATCACAACCTGCTCCTGGTGGGGCCACCTGGTACGGGAAAAACGCTGCTGGCGAGCCGTTTACCCGGCCTCCTGCCTCCGCCGGACACGCAGGAGGCCCTAACCTGCGCGGCCCTGCACAGCTTTCACGACAGCACCAGCTTGGAGCACCTCTGGCGGCGGCCCTTTCGCCACCCGCACCACAGTGCCAGCGCCGCGGCACTCATTGGCGGCGGCGCGCGGCCACGGCCGGGCGAGGCCAGCCTTGCCCATGGCGGTGTTCTGTTTCTCGACGAACTGCCGGAATTCAGCCGTCAGGCGCTGGAAATGCTGCGCGAGCCCCTGGAGGCCGGCGCCGTCACGCTGTCCCGCGCTGCACACAAATTCACCTATCCCGCCCGGTTTCAACTGATCGGGGCAATGAACCCCTGCCCCTGCGGCTACTATGGCGACCCCGAGCACAGCTGCCGCTGCACCAGCGAGCACATCCAGCGCTACCGGCACCGACTGTCAGGTCCACTGCTCGACCGTATCGATCTGCATGTCAGCATGCAACGACTGCCGGCGCGCCTACTGCTGGAAACACAAGCGAAAGGGGAATCGTCAGCCGCCGTGCGGGAACGTGTGCTGGCGGCCCGACAACGGCAGCAGGCACGTCAGGGGTGCAACAACGCCGCGCTGTCGGCACAGGCCCTGGCCACACAGTGCGTGATGCGGCCCGCAGCACGCCAACAGCTCGAGCAAGCGGCCGATGCGCTGCAGCTTTCGGGGCGAGGCCTGCACCGCAGCCTGCGCGTGGCGCAGACACTGGCGGATATGGAGGGTGCCGACTGTATCGACCTGCAGCACGTCACCGAGGCACTGGCGTTCAGGCAGGCAACAGGTCCGGTCTGACACCACGGCGGCGTCAGCCTTCGCTGATAGGTTCCATCTCATCCCAGATCGGGGCAAACATGATGCGCAGCAGCTCTTCGTCCGCATACACCCGCTCGCCAGTGAGCGCGTAGCTGCCATACGTGAGGATGCCGAGAATGCGAAAGGGTTTCTCTCGCCCGTCGGGGAAGCGGTAGCGTACGGTGTACTCAATGGCCACACCGGTTGCACCGGGCCACTCGCCGTGCAGAACCATGCTGTCCTGGTCAAAACAGGGCGCAACGTTATCGAAGAAATGCCGATAGTAGCGCTCGGCCGCAGCCATGCCGCGCATGCGCAGTCCCACTGGAAAAAGCTCATAGACTGGATCGGCCTCCAGCGTCGCCAATGTGGCCGCGTAATCCCGCACCTCTTCCGCCGCCACGTGCTGATAGGCGATCTTCCGCAGTTCTTCAGTATTCATTATCCGAACCTCGTTGACGCGACAATCAGGCAGACGCCGGTGCCACACCCATGAATTTACTCTGCACAATACGGAAGCGGTTGCTGACAAACGCCAGATCCGCGAGGCAGGCGTTGCCTGCCGGGTTCAGGCCGGTGACATGAAAGTCTGAGTAGGCGGCGGCAAAATTGATCGGCATGCCGGTGAGGTTGCAGGCCACGGAGGCGCCCGCGGCGTGATAGGCGTCCACCGCCTCGTCGAGGAATGCCGGGTCCGTCGAGTACACGTGGGAGGTGATCGCACCACAGTCGCGGGCATTGCCGGTGGCATCCTGCAGGCAGGCGTGCGCATCGGCATTGGCAATGATGAACGACACCGGCCCGAACACCTCTTCCCGATACCAGTCACGATCCGCCTCGGTGGCAGCAATCACCAGCGGCGTCGCCGTACGTGCGGCCGGGTACCCCGGATTTGCATAGGGCGCCGAGTCGCGCAGAATGCGCTGCTGCGCTTTGGCCAGCCCGCGATAGCGATCGACATTGGCTTGCACCGCCGGGTCAAACAACGTGCCACAGAGCGTCGCTGCAGCGCGCGGGTCGGCCAACCAGCCGTCCACCGCATCACAGATTGCAGCGGCAGCCTCGGCGTGTGGTATGCGGTGACCGGCCACGCGCACCCCCGTGGCCGGTATATGAATATTCTGCACGCTGGTGCACATCTGGGCCGAGGCCTGGCAGAGGGAGTGGGCGATGGCCCGCGCCGTTGCCGCCAGGTCATCGGTAGACTCCAGCACCACCGAATTGCAGCCCGCGGTTTCCGTGTATACCTGCTTCCCCGGGCAGTTCTGCTCCAGCCAGCTGCCGAAACGCGGACTGCCGGTGAAGTCGATGATGGCGGTGTCCGGATGCTGGATCAGCGGCAGGGTGGCGGGTTCGGCGCGTGTATCCGCCGCCAGCGTCACCAGATTGGGATCGAAACCCGCCTCTGCCAGCACCTCGCGGCAGACACGTGCCACCATGGCGACCGGCAGCGTTGCCGCCGGGTGAGGCTTCAGCACCACCGGGTTGCCCGTGGCCAGGGACGCGCACAGGGCCGGGTAGGTATTCCACAGCGGAAACGTGGCGCAACAGATCACCACACCCACACCGCGGGGCACCAGGCGGTAGCGTTTACTGAGGCTGGCGACACCGTCACGCCCAAACTGTCGCTCCCAGTGGGCAGTGGCCGGCACATCCCGCATGGCTTTGTGAGCGTAAGCCAAAGCCTCCAGACCTCGGTCCAGCGCGTTGGCGCCGCTGCCAGCAAACGCCATGACATAGGACTGACCTGAGGTGTGCATGGTGGCATGCGCATTCTCAAACAGCTGTTCGCCGCAGCGCTGCAAAATTTCCAGGCACACGCCCACACGCGCCTCAGGCGTCGCTGCCGCCCAGGCGGGGCGCGCGGCGTTGATCGCGGGAAACAGCGCGGCAGGGTCCACTCTGGGATAACGCACGCCCAGCGGCTCGCCGGTATAGGGAGACACTTCCTCGCCCACCCGGCCCGCCTCAGCCGGCTGTGACAGGGGGAAATCCTGGCCCAGCAGGGCCTCGAAACGCGCCTGGCCGGCGGCAGGCTTTTCCTCTCCGTGGATCTTGCTGCTGGGATTTTCCGGCCAGCCACTCCAGGCATAGCGGTGGGCGCAGGCATCCAGCGCCTTGGTCAGCAGATCCTGGTGTTTGGCGAACAGGGCACTCATCGGGCTCTCCCTAGGCAGTGACAGTATGAACCGGGCACACTGCCACAACGAGGTCTGTTTATGCAAGCAAATGCCTAGGCTGGCTCCCCTGGCCCTATGGTGAAATCCACATGGTGCGCACTCAGTTCTTCTCCGCAGTGGTTGCAGACCACCTCACCGCGCAGATTCTCGCCACAGAGCGTATGCGTGAGACACATAGGCCGCCCCGCCCCGTTCGGGTCACACCAGCGGTCTCCCCACTGCAGCAAGGTCAGGAAATAGGGAAACAGGTCCCACCCCATGGCGGTGAGCTCGTAGCCGTGGCGCAGGGGCCGCTGCTGGTAGGGTCGCGTGACAAATACGCCCCGCTGCACAAGAAAGCGCATGCGGTCGGACAGAATGTTGGTCGCCACCGGCAATTCCTGGTGGAATTCATCGAAACGCTGCAAGCCATGGAAAGCGAGGGCAATGACATTCGCCGTCCAGCGGTCACCGACCAGGTCGATCAGGTTGCGGTACACGCTGTGTTCGCCGGGGACATCGCTCGCCGACAGGGAAGAGCGCCGGCGTACTTTCTTGTCACGCACATCGCGCGTGGCACCGGGACCCGGGTGGTAGGTGACATCACGGCCGTGTACGTCCTTCCGACAGGTGCTGCAGCGCAGGCGCGGCTGTACGGCATTGCCGCAGGTGCGGTGACGCAGATGCACCCGACCCGCCTCCGGCGGGGGAAAATACCGCTCCTCCCACGCCACCGCCATCAGCGACATCTGATACATGTCGACGGACTTGCGCGTGAGGTGGTAAACGGGGTGACGGGAACCGCCGCTGGCGACCCGCTTGCGCAGGCAATCCTGCGCCTGCAGCCACTTCAGACGATTGGACAACACACCACGGGAAACCCCCGTCGCTTCCAGCATCCCACTGAAGGTGTTTATACCCCAGAAGACCTCCTGAATGATCAGCAGGCACCACTTGTCCCCGATCTGGTCGAGGGCCCGATTGATTGAGCTGGCTCGGGTTCTTAATTTGTCCATACAAGGACACGAGTGGTTTGGGCGGTAACAGGCGGCGGCTTCATGAGGGCATCATAGGTGAAAGCGACGCGAGCCTCTACTCGCGTCAACAACAAGGACTGACCGTGCATGCGTCGGGCGGGCCGCGGAATGCAGTGCCGCGGCCGCGCCGCGGTCAGAAGCTCTTGGTCAGCGTGACACCCGCCGTGCGCGGCGGCATGTAATACTCTGACGTCACGCCGGTGGGGTCGACGATGCGGCTGCTCACCTGCAATTCGTCGTTCAGGTTCTTGCCCCACACATCAATGGCCAGGGAGCCATCGGCGCTGGTCCAGCTGACACTGGCATCGAGCAGTTCAATCGCGGCCTGGCGCTCCACCGGGCGATTCTGCGGACCGGTAAAGTAATCGTCTTTCCAGCTGTAGCTGACACCGAAGTCCAGCGCCGACCCACCGGAGAGGTTCACACGATAATTGGCCGTGGTCGTGAGGGCGGCATCCGGCGCGAAAGGCAGGTCGCGGCCGGCCAGATCGAGTCCGTTGGAGTTGGTGAACTCCTTGAACGTCGCGTCACTCCAGTTGTAACTGGCGTTCAGTGTCAGGTTCTCGATCGGCACCAGGTCAATCGATGCCTCGACCCCCTTGGACTCCGCCTGTGCATTCAGCAGCACCAGCAGGAAGCGGCTGTTCAGCTCAAAGACCTGCAGGTCTTCGTAGTCCATATCATAGTAGGACAGGTTGAACTGCAGGCGCCGGTCCCACCACGAGGACTTCATGCCCACTTCCACGTTCTGCACCACTTCGGGATCAACCGCTTCGGTAGCGACGCTCGGCAGGTTGGTCTGGGACTGGAAAGCTCCGCTCTTGAAGCCCTCGGAGTACGTCGCATAGAGCATCAGGTCGTCGGTGGGACGGTACGCCAGTGACAGCTTGTGGGTCACCTCCGACCAGGAGTCTTCCGCTGACACCGGCGCCGGGAAGGACGGCAATATCAGGGGCACCCCCGACGGGGTGGTGCCCAGCAGGTCGATGGAGTTCTGGGTGATTTCTTTCTCGTCCTCTGCCCAGCGCACACCGTAGGTCAGGGTCAGCTGGTCGGTGAAGGCCCAGTCGGCCTGGCCGTAGACCGCGTAGCTGGTCGTGGTGTTATCCTGCGTGAACAGCACATCGCCGATTCCGGCCAGGCCGAGTCCCTGCAGGGGCGTGCTGTACTGGGTGTAGAACTCCTCGCCCCGTTCCACATCCTCCTCCATGAAGAACACGCCCGCCAGCCAGCTCACCCGGTCGGTGTTACCGGCGAGGCGAAACTCCTGGGAAAACTGTGAGGCGTCCTCCTCGGCCCCGTTGATCACGTTGCCCGGCGTGGTAAAGAAACCGGGCGGCAGCGGCACACCGGGAGGCGACGGTGCCGCCAGATTGTTCAGCGGCAGGCTGGTGAGGTCATCCACCCAGTTGTACTCACTGGAGCGCCAGGCGGTGATGGAGGTGAGGCTGGCCCAGTCGAGGTCGGCCTCGAGGCGCGCCATGACCCCGTTCACTTCACGTTTTTGCGAGGTGTCGAACTGACTCGCACAATGCCGCTCATCGGCCATGTAGTCTTCCGACATGTTGAGCTCCCAGAAGGGGCCCAGACCGGCAATAGCATTGTCGATATTCTGGATGTGGCGGCAGGGACCCGCGGTTTCGTCGCGGGCGTAATCCGCGCTCAGCAGCAGGTCCACCCGCTCCGTCAGGTCGAACATCAACTGGCCGCGCACGTTGACCGAGCGCGCGTCATCGCGGCGCTCGCCCGCGTCATCGGCACCGATGCTGGGGCCGATAATCGGGCTCTGGGACAGATTGCCGAGTGTCGCGATCTCACCCGGGGTGATCACGTTGCGCCCGTAGCCGTCACGGTCGCGGTAGGAGTACACGATCTTGCCGGCCACGCTGTCCGTCAGGCCGCCACTGGCAAGACCCTGGAAATGGCGCAGCTGGTCGGTACCGGTAGAGACGCGCACGCGAACCTCGGTCTCCTGACTGGGCCGCGAGGTCACGATATTGATGGCACCGCCGTTGGTGTTCTTGCCGTACAGGGTGCCCTGCGGACCGCGCAGGATCTCTATGCGTTCGAGGTCGAACAGATCAAAGCCGACACCGCCGGTGCGACCGATATAGACCTCATCCAGAAACACCCCTACCGCCGGGTCACTGCCTGCGGAGTCCGAGCTGTTGCCGATACCGCGGATGTAGATGCGCGGCTCACCGATGCTGAACTGGTTGTAGGTCAGCCCCGGCGTGCGGAACGCGATATCGTTGAGGCCGCTGATTTTGCCGACCTCAATATCGTTACCCGCCAGCGCCGCCACGGACAGCGGCACATCCTGGATACTCTGTTCCCGCTTCTCGGCGGTTACCAGCACCTCTTCGAGCTGTTGTTGTGCCTGCGCCAGCAGCGGCAGGGCAAAGGGCACGGCAGCCAGTGTGTGAATTGCAATGCGGAGTCTGGAGTGGGTCATGGGAGCCTCTTACGCTGTTATGGTTATGGGGCGGGGCGGACCGCCTTGTTATTTGCATTACCGAACTTAATGTATCTCAACGCTGCCGGAATACAAGATCCCGGCGGCGGGCGAGCCCGTCACGCCGGCCACATGTCTTCACCCCGCGCCCAGGTGGCGTGGAAACCATAAGGCACCCGATGCGGCATGCGCACACGGGCAATGGGGCCGGGCTCGATGTCACGCGCATCGAACACCAGGCAGTCGGATTGCCAGGTGGTGCTGTCGGTGACCAGGGTAATGACGTAGCCATCGTCCTCCGCCGTGCCTGCGGTGGCGCCGCGGCGCGGCGCAAACACCGCCTCGCTGCCAAACACGCCCTGGCCGTAGTTCCACTGCCAGCGCTTGCCGGTGTCGTTGTCATATTTGACCAGGCCGGTAAAGCGCAGGGTGAGACCGCCCTCGTGGTGCAGCGGAATATGCTGGTGGTAGGCGAAGCGGCTCTCGCGACCGTGGTAGAGCGGATTGGTCTTGTTGAACTCGGTGTTGAGATCATCGATGGGCCCTTCCCGCACTTCGCCCGTGCGCAGATTGAAACGCCAGCGATAGTTGTTGGCCTCCAGCCGCATGTAGGCGAGCATTGATGCCAGCTCGCCTTCACCGGGCTTGGTTTCGGGCATCGGGTTGGTAGAGCGACAGCCATCCATGATCACCCAGTCACCCGCTTCCCAGGCATTGCTGGTGTGCAGGATGTAGCAGGGCTCACACTCGAACCAGCGCACCTCATGGCCGGCACCGTAGCGCGGAATCAATCCGAAACGCGTGGGGATGTCGCGATGGAAGGTGAGCACACGGTAGCCGTGCCGGCGCAGCACGTTCATATCGTGGAAGAACGGCAGGTCGTGCAGGATCGTGTAGTGCGTGGTGAAACCGATGTCGTGGGGCAGGCGCGGGCCCGGCAGGTCAATCGCTACCTCGTGCAGCAGCTTGCCGCTGGGGTCTGCCACCCCATAGGTCATATAGGGTGGCTGGTCGCCGTAGTCGAAGAACAGCAGTTCACCGGTTGCCAGGTCCACTTTCGAATGCGCCGACATGCGGCGCTGCGCGCGGCCCTCGAGATCGTAGTAGCCCTTGGTACCGAGGGTGTGTGCATCCAGGCGGTAGGGATGCCCGGCGTTGTACCAGAGGCTCATCAGGTCGCCGTTGTAGATGAAGATATCGGTGTTCGAGGTGTCCTTGATACCGAAGGGCGACAGCGAGTAGTCGAAGGGCCCCATCACGCCGGGGGATAGGGAGTGGCCATCGGCGCGTTCCCCCTGCAGGGCGAGGGTATCCACGTAGCGGTTGCGATAGGCGGCCTGCCCGTCGCGGAAGTACACCCCGTGGACCATGCCGTCCCCGTCAAAGGGGTGATAGCGGTTCTTCGGCTCGAATACCGGGTTCGGACCATTGCGGAAATACGCCCCCTCCAGGTCTGCCGGCAATTCGCCTTCCACCGCCAGGCCCGAGACATCAAGCTCATCGGTGGTCGGTGCGTACACGCCGTGCAGGTAGGGGTTGTCGAGTCCGTAAATCCAGGCCGGCGCATCCGCAAACTGGGTGACGCCCCCGATACACTGTTCTACTGACGGATACTCGGTGAATTGACTGAGACTTTGCATAGGGTTCCCCCTGACGACTGGCAGGCGGGACACCCCCCGCTGCGCGTGGATTTCGTTTGATTATAGGTATGAAGTATTTTTATGCAAGTTTAAATTCCTGCGCCCTTGCAGCACCCCCGTCGCTTGGCTAGACTAAAGGTCTATTTATAAAAGTAACATGACTATGACATCTGACGCAGTGCCCGGTGGGCAAGCGACACTGGCTGGCAAGGTGGCCATCGTAACCGGTGCCGGCAAGGGCCTGGGACGCGCCTATGCGCTGGATCTGGCACAGAGGGGTGCGCGGGTTGTCGTCAACAACCGGCGTCACCGCGGCGACACGGAGCACAGCGCCGATGCCGTAGTGCGCGAGATCTCCGCCCGGGGCGGCAGCGCCGTCGCCGATTACAGTGACGCAGCAGACCCGCGCTGTGGCGAACATCTGCTGGCCACGGCCCTGCAACACTACGGACGACTGGACATTGTCATCGCCAACGCCGGCGTGTCCGAGGCGTCCTCCTTTCACAAGCAAAGCCTGGACGAGTTCCGCCGCATCATCGATATCAACCTGATGGGCACCGCCTCGCTGCTGCATCCGACCTTCCGCCATCTGTATCAGCAACGGGGCGGCGCCATTGTGGTCAGCAGCTCCGCCGCTGGGCTGCACGGTGAGCACGGCCTGCCCGCGTACTCCGCCTCCAAGGCGGGGGTGATTGGCCTGTGCCGCGCGCTGGCACTGGAAGGGGCTGCGCACGGGGTACGTGTCAACACCATCGCACCCTTCGCACACACCGCCATGACCCGCAGCAGCCTGCCTGCAGACATGGCCCGTCGATTGCCCCCGGAAGCTGTGGCGCCGGTGGTGGCCTGGCTGGCAAGCGATGACTGTACACTCAATGGCGAGGTTGTGATCGCCGGTGGTGACCGCGTGGCGCGGGCACGCAACCTGCTCAGCGACCCCGTAGACCTGAGCCACGTCGCGGGCGCCATGGACACTGCCTGGCGCAGGCTCGGCGATTCAACGCCCACACGCGACTACACCTCGGCCGTCGCCCTGTTTCTCGATTTTGCCGGAGAACTGCCCCCATGATAGACCTGCTCGCTCTGTTCGGTGCTACGGCCGCGGTCGCCCTGATCTGCGCACTGGCGCTCTGGTTGGCCAGCATCCCCCTGCGGGACGTCAGCATTATCGACATGTTCTTCGCCCTGATCATGGTTGCCATCACGCTGACCGCCTTCACCCTGGCAGCCGAACAAAACACCCTGCAGTGGCTGTTGCTGGCCATGGTCTCGGTCTGGGCACTGCGCATCACCGCCTACCTGATCGGGCGCAACTGGGGTCACGGTGAAGACCCGCGCTATACCAAACTGCGCAGTTGGGTAAACAACGAGCGCGCCTTTCTCTGGCTCAGCCTGCGCCAGGTGTTCCTGCTGCAAGCCGTTGTGCTCTGGCTCGCCTCGCTCCCGGTGCAGGTGGGCATGCACAGCGGCGGTGCCGCAGGCTGGCTCGCAGTGCTGGGCAGCGTCGTCTGGCTGGTGGGGCTGGTCACCGAGACCGTGGCCGACGCCCAGTTGAGGCACTTTCGCGCGCAAGCGGAAAACCGCGGCACCGTTCTCTGTACGGGTTTGTGGCGCTACTCCAGGCACCCCAATTATTTCGGCGAACTCTGTGTCTGGTGGGGCATCTGGCTGGTGGCCTGTGAAGCGCCGCTGGGTTGGCTCACCGTTATCGGCCCGCTGGCCTACAGCTATCTGGTGGTCAACGTGACTGGGCAGAAAACCCTGGACAAGAAACTGGCGCGGGAGAAGCCCGGCTACGCGGAGTACATGGCCCGCACCAGCGGGCTGGTTCCCTGGCCGCCCAAACGGGCCCCATGAGGGGCTGTTGCAGCACGCGGAGACCGCGCGCTGGATACCCGCATGTCGGGGATCCGCATGTCTTGTCCCCCGGCAGATTCATGACTACCATGGTGGTCTTTTAATACAAGTAACCTCGGATACGCTCTATGTCCCGCGCTCTCGATCAGCTCAGAATCCCAGTCTTCCAGGCGCCCATGTTCCTGCAATCCGGCCCGGAAATGGTCATTGCCAGCTGCCGCGCCGGTATCGTCGGCAGCTTTCCCTCGGTGAACGCCCGCAGCACGGAAGAGTTGGAGCGCTGGCTGCAGGACATCACGGCGGCCACCGGCGGTGAGGATGACGGCCCCTGGGCCATCAACCTGATGATGCATCGCTCCAACACCCGGCGCTTCGACGACCTGGCGTTGGCAGTGAAATACCGCGCGCCGCTGGTGATCTCGGCGCTGGGCAGCCCGAAGGAAGCGATCGAAGAAGTCCACAGTTACGGCGGCAAGATCTTCGCGGATGTGATCGACACCCGCTTCGCCGCCAAGGCAGTAGAAGCCGGCGTCGATGGTCTGGTACTGGTGGCCGCCGGCGCAGGCGGCCACACGGGACAGCAGGCGGGCTTCGCCTTTGTCGAGGAGGTACGTCAGTTCTGGGACGGGGATATCGTGCTCGGTGGCGGCATCTCCAGCGGACGCGGTGTGCGCGCCGCGCAGGTGCTGGGCGCCAACTACGCCTACATGGGCACGCGGTTTATTGCTACCCAGGAGAGCATGGCGGATCCCGCCTACAAGCAGATGGTGGTGGACGCCACGGGTGCCGATATCGTCTGTTCCGATGCCCTGACGGGGGTGAAGGCGAACTGGCTGCGCGCCAGTCTGGTCGCCGCGGGCTACGACCCCGCAAACATGCCGGACGGCGCAACCATCGATATCGCCGCCTCCACCAGCGATGCCAAGCGCTGGCGGGACGTCTGGTCGGCGGGCCAGGGAGTGGGGGCCATCCGTGATATTCTGCCGATTGCCGATCTGGTCAACCGGCTGGACCGGGAATACCGCGCGGCCTGCGAGGGATAACACATGCAAACCAGTCCACAATCACGCATCCGGACACTGACCGAGGCCGGTTACTGGGGCGACGAGACCCTGCACGACATCCTCGCCGCACAGGCGACGCAGGTGCCGGAACGCACAGCCCTGATTGACCAGCCCAACAAAACCGAGCTGACCGGGCTGCCGGCCAGACGCATCAGCTTTGCCGAACTGGAGGCACTCAGCGACCGACTGGCAGCGCAGCTGCTCGCCCTGGGACTGCACCATGACGACCGCATCCTGGTGCAGCTGCCGAACATTGCCGAGCTGGTCATCACCTACTACGCGGCCAGCAAGTTGGGGGTGGTGGTCTCACCGCTGCCCATACAGTACGGCGGTCACGAGCTGACAGGCTTTGCCCACAGCCTGCAACCCGCGGCCGTCATCACACTCGGGCAGTTCCGCGATCAGGACCTCGCGGCACGCGCACGGGCCGCGCTACCGGAGCAACCCATCTGGCGTTTCGGTGCCGAACTCGACCTCGATCGGCCAATGGCCGACGGGGACCTCGCCGCGTTGCGCGCACACCGCAAACAGCACCCGGCAGACGCCAATGATATCCTCACCGTGGTCTGGACCTCGGGTACCACCGGGACACCGAAGGGCGTGCCGCGCTCCCACAACATGTGGCGGGCGATGGCGCGCAACACCATGGCGGCGGGGGACTACCAGCAGGGCGAAACACTGCTGGTGCCTTTTCCGCTGGTCAATATGGCGGCGCTGGGCGGGTTCCTGTTCCCCGCCATCATCAACGCCTGCCCGCTGGTGCTGCACCAGCCCATGGATCCACCCATGTTCCTGCGCCAGATCCAGGAGGAACGGGTCAATTTCACCATTGCGCCACCCGCCCTGCTCAACCGTCTCGCGCAGCAACCGGCACTGTGGCAGCAGTGCGATTTCAGTGCGATCCGCGCCTTCGGCTCGGGCTCGGTGCCACTCTCTCCGGCCATGATCCAGGTCATCGAGGGGGAGTACGGCAAACAGATCATCAACTTCTATGGCTCCAATGAGGGGATCAGCCTGTTCTCCACACCGGAAGTGGCGGCGACCCCCGAGTACCGGGCCAGCCTGTTCCCGCGCTTCGGTGCTCGCAATATGCCCTGGCAGGGCCATTCCCACGAGTCCATCACCACCCGCGTGATCGACCCGGCGTCCGGTGCGGAAATTACCGAACCGGGTGTGCCGGGAGAGCTGTGTATCGGCGGCCCCGCCGTGTTTGACGGCTACCTGGGGCACAGCGGCGAGGGCGTGTTCACCGAGGATGGCCTGTTTCGCACCGGTGACCTGGTGGAAATTGCCGGCGAGCCCCCCAATTACTACCGCATCGTCGGCCGCTGCAAAGACATCATCAACCGCGGCGGCATGAAGATTTCTCCCGCAGAACTGGATACCTTGCTGGAGGGTTTTCCCGGGCTCGCCGAGGCCGCGGTCTGCGGTTATCCAGACGCGGACCTGGAAGAAAAAATCTGCGCCTGCATCGTGCCACTGGAGGGCAGCGACCCGCCGGAACTGGCAACACTGTGCAGCTGGCTGCTGGAGAAAGGCGTGGCGAAATTCAAGCTGCCAGAGCGGCTGGAGATATTCGATGCACTGCCCCGCAATCCGGTCGGCAAGGTGGTGCGCGGTGAATTGCAGGCACTGGTGGCACAACGAGGAACCCAAGCATGAACCACGTGTATATCCTGGGCGGTGCACAAACCGACTTCAGCCGCAACTGGGCCCGAGAAGGCCTGGAGATTTACGACATGTTCGCCGAAGCGCTGGACGGCGCCATCGCGGACGCCGGCATCGAGCCCGCGCAGATCGAGGTGGGCCATGTGGGTAATTTCGTCGGTGAGCTGTTCACCGGCCAGGGCCTGATCAACGGCTTTTTCGGCCAGCTGTACCCGGAACTGGCGGCCATCCCCACCTCGCGCCACGAGGCGGCCTGCGCTTCGGGTTCCATCGCCATGCTCAGTGCCATGCGCGATATCGAGGCCGGACACTACGACATCGCCTGTGTGCTGGGCCTGGAATTCATGCGCAATGTGAACGGCAAGACCGGCGCTGAGTATCTGGGGGCGGCCGCCTGGCAGGGGCACGAGGCCACGGACTGCGACTACCCCTGGCCGCACATGTTTGATCGCATCACCCGGGAATACCAGCAGCGCCACGGCATTCGCGGCGAGCACCTGGCACGCATCGCAGAGATCAACTTCGGCAACGCCAAATCCAACCCCAATGCCCAGACCCGCGCATGGCAGTTCCCGCCGGGCTGCTTTAGCGATGACGACGAACTCAACCCGGTTATCGAAGGCCGTGTGCGCAAGATGGATTGCGGGCAGATCACCGACGGTGCCGCCTGCGTCATGCTCGCGAGTGAGCGCGCCGCGCGCGAACACGCCGCCAAACGGGGCCTGAAGCTGGCCGACATTCCGCGCATCAAGGGCTGGGGACACCGCTCCGCACCGATCCTGCTGGAGCGCAAGCTGCAACTCAGCGCCGGCATGCCGCTGCTGTTCCCCCATGTACAGACCATGATGGAAGATGCACTGCGCCGCGGCGGTTTTGCACAGATCACCGACCTCGATGCCCTGGAGACCCACGACTGCTTCTCGGTCACCGAATACATGGCGATAGACCACAGCGGGCTCACCGCCCCGGGGGAAAGCTGGAAGGCGGTGGAGGACGGCCGCATCACCCGCGACGGGAGCTTTCCCATCAACCCCAGTGGCGGCCTGATCGGCCTCGGCCATCCGGTGGGCGCAACCGGTGTACGCATGGCGCTGGACTGCGCCCTGCAGGTGAGCGGGAGAGCCGGTGACTACCAACTGCCGCAAGCCGAGAACATGGCCACGTTCAATCTCGGTGGCAGCGCCACCACCTGTGTCAGCCTGATTATTGGAGTAGGAGCATGAAGGACGCGCTGATCTACGACGCCCTGCGCAGCCCACGCGGCCGCGCCAAAGAGGGCGCCAGCCTGAACTCACTCACCCCCCAGGCGCTGCTCAAGCAGCTTTACACCGCGCTGGTGTCCCGTACCGGGCTGGCGCCGGGCGAGGTTGCCGATGTCATTCTGGGCTGCGTCACCCAGGCCGGCGAGCAGGCAGGCAATATCGCCAAGAACTCCACGCTGTATGCAGGCTGGCCCGGCTCGGTTCCCGGTCTTACAGTGAGCCGCTACTGCTCCTCCGGCGTTGATGCCATGGCCCTGGCCGCCCTCAAGGTGGCCGCCGGGCAGGCCGACGTCACGGTTGCCGGCGGTGTGGAAATGATGTCGCGTGTGCCCATGCTCTCGGACCAGGCCCGTGTGTTCACCGATCCGCAGTTCGCCGCCCAGTGCCGCATGTTGATGATGGGTAACGGAGCGGACCTCATTGCCACACTGCACGGTGTCAGCCGCGCCGACGCCGACGCTGTAGCCCTTGCCAGCCAGCAGCGGGCCGCCCGCGCCCGCGAGCAGGGGTGGTTCACCTCCGTGGTGCCCATCACATTGGAAGATGGCAGCGTAGTGAGCGCCGACGAATGCATCCGGGCCTCCACCACGGCGGAGCAGCTGGCAGAGATGCCCGCCGTCTTCGCCAAGGCCGGCGCCGCCGGCGTGGATGCTTTCCAGCTGGCCGGGCACACGCAGCTGAGCGCGGTTGAGCATATCCACACCGCCGGCAATTCACCTGCCATGGCCGACGGCGCGGCACTGGTACTGATTGCCGACGAAACCTGGGGGCAACGCAACGGCCGCCGGCCGCGGGCGCGCATCGTCGCCTCGGTCACCGTCAATGCCGACCCCTTACAGGTACTCAGCGGCTGTGTAGAGGCCACGCGATCGCTGCTCGCCCAGCAGGGCCTGAGTGCGGCGGATATCGACCTGTTCGAGATTCACGAGGCGTTTGCTGCAGTCAGCGTGGTTGCGATGCGCGAGCTGGGGATTGCCGATGACAAACTGAACGTCAACGGCGGCGTGATTGCCCTGGGCCACCCGATGGGTGCCACGGGCGCCATCATGGCAGGCACCCTGCTGGATGAGCTGGAGCGGCGCGACCTGCAGTGGGGCGTGGTGTCAGCGGCCGGGGCGGCCGGTACGGGCAGCGCCCTGTTGATTGAGCGCCTGCCCTGAGGCCGGGCGGAAAGCACGCCGCTGGCCCGCAGGCACAACACCCTCTCAGGCACCCACCACGCCTCCGTCTTCCCGGGTGATCACCAGCGTGGCCGAGCGCGGCATCGCGGGGCCGCCGTCGGGCCAATAACTCTGCAGGCGACCGCGGGCAAAGTCCTTTGCGCTGGTAGACGCCCCGGGATGCTGAACATTCACAAACAGCGTAGCCCCATCCGGTGTGCCAACGCAGCCGGTGATCTCGGCGCCGCGAGGCCCGACCATAAAGCGTCTGACTTCGCCGGTATCCGGGTCCGCTGCCAGCAGGGCATTGTTGCCAAAGACAGACCAACCCGTTGTGTTGAGCTTCTCGTCCGAGATATCGGTCTGTATCCAGAGGCGCCTGTCGGCGTCGAACCAGAGCCCATCCGGGTTGGAGAGGCTGCTCTCCTGCGCAAATGGCTGCCCTTGCAGGTCGCGGCCCTGCCCCGCCGAACCTGCCAGCAAAAACAGCTCCCACGTGAAGGTTGTCGCCGTGTGGTCACCCTCGGCCTCACGCCAACGCACAATCTGCCCATGGGCATTGCCAGCGCGGGGGTTCGCCCCACTCGCCTGCTCACGCGTGCGCCGTTCATTTTTGGTCAAACTGAAATAGACCTGCCCCGTAGCCGGATCCAGTGCCCCCCATTCGGGGCGATCCATCGGGGTGGCGCCCGCCACGTCTGCGGCGCCGCGCGTGTTAAGCAGAATATCGGCCAACGTGGCGAAGCCAGTGGCCGGCGTCAGCCCGTTCTTGCCCGGCACCAGCGCAAGCCACTCTCCACTGCCATCGCTGGAGAAGCGTGCCGCATACAGTGTCCCCTCGTCGAGAAGTGATCCATCGCCTGAGGCGGCCTGGTAGGGGCGGCTGGACACGAACTTGTAGATATACTCGAACCGGGCATCATCGCCTGAGTATAGGGTCAGGGGGCGGCCTTCCACTGCGGGCGCAAAGACGACCCCTTCATGCGCAAACCGCCCGAGGTGGGTGCGCTTCACCGGTACGCTCTGTGGATCGAAGGGGTCGATTTCCACCACCCAGCCAAAGGCGTGTGGCTCATTGCGGAAGTCCCCCTCGGCAGACTCCGCGCGCCGACTGGCATCAAATCGCGCGAACTGGCCGGGGTCGTCGGCCGCATTGCCGGCGGCCAAATGCCAACGCCAGGCACTGAGTGGCTCCACGCCGTAGCGGGTCAAGGAGACCGGTGCGGGGCCCGCATCGCGCACGAAGTAATAGCGCCAGTTTTCTTCGCAGGCCAGGTAGGTGCCCCAGGGAGTGACACCGTGGGCACAGTTGTTGAGTGTACCGCGCGCCTGCGTACCATCCGGGCTCCACGCCGTACGCAGGCGAGGGTCTCCGCGCAGCGGCCCGCTGATAGCCATGGGGGTCGCGGCGGTGATCCGCCGGTTGCGGGTATCGCGCACCAGCTGCCACACACCGTGTGCATCGCGCCGAATGTGCGCCACGCTCACCCCGTGGGCATAGATCTCCTTGAGCACTTGCTCCGGGTCGCGGCTACCATCTGTACGCAATGGAACATCCACCGCACCCAGCGCCAGCCCTGCCGCTGCGGCATGCATGAAGCGCGGTTCTGCATACTCATGATTCATCACCAGCAGGCCCTCTGCTGAACTGCCCGCCAGGGGAAAGAAATGCATGCCATCGTGGTGTGAACCCATCTGCTGGGCCTGATCCGCAGCGCCGTTGCCCACAGAGAAAGCAGGGTACTCACCACACAGGGGCTCTCCCCAGGGCAACAGCACCTGCACCCGGTACCCGGGCGGCACCACCACCGTGTCCGCGCTGCCCGCGGCCACCGCTGAAAACCCCAGGCGGGAAGAGGCCGGCCGGGGCCCGGCGGCCGCAGACGCCTGCGCTGTTCGCGGCGGCCACAGACCACCGAACATGGTGCAGAGGGCCAGTCCGACACCCCCGCGCAGAATGTCTCTACGCTGATAGCGAGCACTTACCACCTGCTGGAAGTCCGGCTGTGGCACCGGCTCACGCAGCGGCTCCTCGTTCGCGGCAAAGGAGGGGTCGGCATGGCCCGGAACAAAGCGTTTGTGCATGGGAACTCCAGCAGTGAGACAGTGCGCGCCGGGCGTGCTGTCAGGTGACCTGAGGCGGCATGGTAAACGCCAAGTATGACCAAAGTATTGCGCCCCGGGAAACGCCACGGGCACGGATGATGGAAATTTCCTGCTACACTGCGCGACCCTGAACAGCACCTGAATGACACCCACGTGACCCAGCTCAACCCCCGCCAGCGCGAGGCTGTGCGCTACATTGATGGCCCGCTGCTGGTACTCGCCGGCGCAGGCAGCGGCAAGACCAGCGTGATCACGCGCAAGATCGCCTACCTGGTGCAGGACTGCGGTATTCGTGCCGATCGCATCGCGGCAGTAACCTTCACCAACAAGGCGGCGCGGGAAATGAAAGAGCGCGTCAGTAGCCTGCTCGGCCCACAGGCCTCTGAGGGGCTCACGGTCAGCACCTTTCACCAGCTGGGCCTGAAGATTATCCGCGAGGAGCGCAAGGCGCTGGCCATGAAGGCCGGCTTCTCGATATTTGATGGCGAAGACAGCCGCAAGCTCATCCATGATCTGCTCATCCAGGAGCACGGCGCCGAAGGGGACCAGGCCGGCCTCATCCAGCAGCGCATCTCCAACTGGAAGAACGACCGCATATTGCCCGAAGCAGCGCTGGCGCAGGCGACCTCGCCGGCAGAGATGCTCTTTGCGCAGGCCTACCAGCGCTACCGGCGTGCCCTGAAGGCTTTCAATGCGCTGGACTTCGATGACCTCATCCTGCTGCCCACCATCCTCTTCGAGCACCAGCCGGACATTCTGGAAAAATGGCAGAACCGGCTGCACTACCTGCTGGTGGACGAGTACCAGGACACCAACGCCAGCCAGTACCTGCTGGTACGCCAACTGGTGGGCCTGCGCGGCGGGCTGACCGTGGTCGGCGACGACGACCAGTCAATCTACGCCTGGCGCGGCGCTCGCCCGGAGAATCTGGCACAGCTGCAGGCGGATTTCCGCGGCCTGAAGCTGGTCAAGCTGGAGCAGAACTACCGCTCCACCGCCCGCATTCTCAAGGCCGCCAACACGCTCATCGCCAACAATGCGCACGTGTTCGAGAAACAGCTGTGGAGTGAGCTCGGCGCCGGTGAACCCCTGCGCGTGCTGCGCTGCGCCGATGAGCAGCAGGAAGTGGACCAGGTGGTTGCAGAGATCCTCGACCACAAACTGCGCAAGCGCACCCGCTTCGGCGATTACGCGGTCCTCTACCGGGGTAACCACCAGTCGCGGCTGCTGGAGCTCGCCCTGCAACAACAGCAGGTGCCCTACCACCTGAGCGGTGGCACCTCCTTCTTCGCCCGCAATGAGGTCAAGGACATCATGGCCTACCTGCGCCTGCTGGTGAACGAAAACGACGACAACGCCTTCCTGCGCATTGCCAACGTGCCGCGGCGCAAGCTGGGACCCTCCACCCTGGAGGCACTCGGCACCTGCGCCACGCAGCATCGCTGCAGCCTGAGCCAGGCCCTGCAGCACATCGAGGCCGGTGCATTGCCCGATGCCGGGCTCAAACGGCTGCGGGAATTCAACCAGTGGCTGGGTGTGCTGCGCCGGCGCAGCGCCGGCGGCGACGGCATCGGCGCTATCCGCCAGCTGGTGCGGGATATCGATTACGCCGACTGGTTGCTGCAGATCAGCTCCAGCGAGGATGTGGCGGAGCGCCGCATGGGCAACGTCACTTTCCTGATCGACAGCCTGGAGCGGGTGACGCGCGACGAGGACATCGGCCTGGATGAGGCCGTCAGCCGCCTGCTGCTGCGCGACCTGCTGGAGCAGCAGGAGGAGGAAAAAGCGGGACCAGACAGCGTGCAGCTGATGACCCTGCACGCCTCCAAGGGGCTGGAGTTCCCCCACGTATTCATTATCGGCATGGAGGAGAACCTGCTGCCGCACCGGGTCAGCATCGAGGAGGATAATATTGAAGAGGAGCGGCGTCTGGCCTACGTGGGCATTACCCGGGCACGGGAAACACTGACCATGACGCTGGCGCTGAAACGCCGCCAATATGGCGAGCAGCTGACCTGTGAGCCCAGCCGCTTCCTTGCCGAGCTACCGGCGGAGGACCTGCAGTGGCAGGGCGGCGACGCCGACACCGCGCAAGCCAATGAACAGCGCGCCACGGAGACCCTGAGCAGCCTGAAATCGCTGTTTGCCTGACGTCGCCTCAGCGCGCGCGGCGCACCGCGCGCGGACTTGCTCGCCTGGGACTAGACTTCAGCACCCAGCACACGCCCGAGCATGGTATTGCCCTCGATGGTGGTGCGGTTGATGACGCGACGCACCCTGGGTTTGGTCCCTGTGGCGCAGTGCATGATGCGCCAGTTGTCCCAGAGCACCAGATCGCCCTCTTCCCATTTGTGAAAGTAATGGAACTCCGGCTTGCGCGTGTGCGCCACCAGCATCTCGAGCAGCTCAATGGCTTCATCGTTGGACAGACCGAACTTCTGCGGAGTGATCACCCGGTCGAGGAACTGCTCAACAATGCCCAACACCTTGCGACCGGTTACGGGATGGTTGTGTGCGGCCGGGTAGACCGCGTCGGGGAAATCCGGGAAGCCGATATCTGATGGCTTCCGTGGGCTGTAGGGGCCGGGCTCGTACCCTTCGAGGTCAACATAGCGCATGTGGCGCCGCTGCATGCTGAAAGTGTAGGCCACTTCCAGCTTGTCCAGCAGCGCCCTGGTGTCGTCATCCAGTGCATCGTAGGCCGCGGCGAGGTCGCCAAAGCCGGTCAGGCCGTCTTCTTCAGCCACTGTCACCGCCGTCAGCAGTGCGCCGTGGTTGGGCTTGCCGGTGTAGTGCAGGTCGATGTGCCAGTCCAGGCGGCCGACAATCTTTTCGCCCTTGTAGAACGCCGTGGAGTACTGGTCCTTGTCACCGCCATTTTCCAGCACAAACAGCTCCGGATTGGCCTCCGATGTCTTTGCCTTGAGCGGATGCATCTCCAGCGGGCCGAAGGTGCGGCTGAAAGCGATCTGGCTCTCCGGTGTAACCTTCTGGCCGCGGATGAGCAGCACCCCGTGTTCATACCACAGGGCTTTCAACTCCCTGGCCAGCGCCTCGGAAACGGGCTCGTTGATGTTCACGCCGCTGATCTCGGCGCCGATGTTGGCAAGCGGTTTTACAGTCAGGCTCATGGTCAATTCCTAATCCAGAATGCTGGGGTCCAGGCGCAGCTCGCGACGCGCCATGGCTTCAAAACAGAAGGGGAAACCGTTGCCGTCGGTGATGCTCACTTTCTCCACCACCTCGTTACTCAGGGGCTCGGCGCCACCCAGCAGCTCTACCTCGTAGGCGCGCTTGCAGCGCCACTCGAGGGTGATCACGCGCAGATGCGCCTGGCGCAGGTCCTTGCCCACCACCAGCGCGCCGTGATTGGCCAGCAGTGCCCACTTGGAATCGCCCAGCGCTTCGGCAGCAGACAGTGTGGTTGCCTCGTCTTCAAAGGTGCCGGTGTACTCGTTGTACACCGGCAGTTCCAGGCCGCAGTGTGCGCCGGTCTGGTCGTAGATCGGCGGCGTGCGCTGCAGGTTGGCCCAGATACCGCTCCAGTGCGTGTGGTTGTGGATCACCACGTTCACATCGGGTCGCAGGTCATGCAGTTGCAGGTGCAGGCCGATGGCCGGGGTAATGTTCCACTCGCCATCAATAATGTTGCCTTTGGCATCCAGCGTCATGATGTCGCTGGCCGTCAACTCGTCCCACGCCAGTTCCCAGGGGTTGGTCAGTATGGTGCCATCACTCTGGCGCAGGGTGATGTGCCCGGCGATATGCTCGTTCCAGCCTTCCCGAAACAGCATGCGGCAGGTCAGCGCCACCTGCGCCTTGGCGCTCATCTCGGGCAGCAGCGGACGCCTGCCGGGCTGCGGTGCAAAGCGATCCAGCATGGCCTTGTTCAAGCCGTCATATTTATTCATAGCGACACTCCGTCATCTGGCGGTTTGGCGAACCTGGGGTCATCAACAACTGGTCTGGCGCAAGCGGCCTCTGGCTATGCAGACTGCGCGGGCCGGGTTTATGCAATGATAGTAGATAGGCCCGGCGCTGCCGGCATGGCGAATATGGCCAGTTGCATGGCCGATCACGCCATTGCCGCGTCAGGCGAACAACCTGGCCCTGAATTCACTGGGGGAAAGGCCGGTCCACTTCTTGAATGCGCGGTGAAAGCCGGAGCTGTCGGCGTAACCCAGCAGGTGGGCTATGTGGGTGATGCTCAGGCGCGGATGGCTGAGGTAGCGTCGGGCGTGTATCTCACGCACCTGGTCGACCAGATGCTGGTACTGCCAGCCCTGGGCCTGCAGCTTGCGACTCAGGGTGCGTACGCTGCAGTGCAACAGTGCGGCGCACTCTTCCAGCCCGGGCGGCTCTGCCGGGTTCTCCACGATAATCTGCCAGACACGCCAGGCCATATCGCCACGACTGCGGCTGATGCTGGTTTCCTCGCAGAGCCTGGCGTACAGCGCCGCACTCTGTGGGCTCGCGTGGGGCAACGGCTGATCGAGGATATCCGCGGCAAAAAACAGCTGAGTGGCGGCGCTGTCGAACTGTATGGGCGCATTGAAAACCGCCGCGTATTCGGCATGGTGTGTCGGCGCCGGGTAATCGAGCTTCAGTGCCGTAACCGGAAGCGCACGGCCCAGCACCCAGCGCGAAGTGGTGACGATGGCCGCCAGCAACTCCTCCACCACCAGTAACCGCAGGTCGCCCAGGCTATCCTGGGCATGAATCTGGTAGCAGCCCTGCCCTTCAATTTCGCTGAATGCGGTCACCAGCTGGAACCCCGAAAAGCGCCCGGGGTAATTCTGAAAGCGCAGGCCGTGGGCAATGGACTCCCTCAGCGTGGCGCTGCTCATCATCAGGTAGGCCAGCTGGTCGAGGGTGGCCATCGAGCGGTGCAGGCCCAGTTGCAGGCCCAGCGACCTGCCCGGAAAGCTCGCCTGGGCGTCGCGCAACACACCGTGGTGGCTCGCCTCGCTGATACGGGTTTCAGGACGGTGCAGCTGATCGACGCGGATACCGTGCGTGCGCGCCAGTGCGGCCGCGTCCATACCCAGGCCCGCCAGGTAATCCAGCAGCCAGGCCATATAGCGTGCGTCAGTGTTGATACCCTGCCCACCCCTGTTGCCGAGAGCGCCAGTATAAGTGGCGCTGCAGGTGGCGACCAGCGCGACCGCTACGCGTTTGTATCAGCGCGGCCTATGCCGAGACGCTGTTTAACACGCTCCCGCAGGCCCTGCACAATCGCGTAAAAACCGGGAATGAAGAACGTGCCGACCAGCAGGGCCGCCAGCATACCGCCAAACACCGTGATGCCGAGCGAGCGCTGGCCGAAAGCGCCGGCACCGGTAGCGAACACCAGCGGCAGAATACCCAGGATGAAGGACACCGCAGTCATGCACACCGCCCGGAATCGCAGCCGACCTGCCTCGGCCGCCGCCTCGATGATGCCCCGGCCGCTGTCCTCGCGCAGCTGGCGGGCAAACTCCACGATGAGGATCGCGTTCTTCGCCGCCATGGCGATCAGCAGCACCAGCCCGATCTGCGCATACAGGTTCAGCGCCTGCCCGGTGAGCAGCAGGGCGAGAATGGCACCGCCGATCGCCATCGGCACCACCAGGATAATGGCGACGGGCACCGACCAGCTTTCATACTGCGCGACCAGGAACAGGTAGACAAACACCAGCGCAAGGACGAAACCGAGTACCGCCGTATTGCCGGCTTGCTGCTGCTGGAAGGCGGCGCCGGTCCAGGCCACGCGATAACCATCGGGCAACGTGTCCGCAACCGATTCGAAGGCCCGCATGCCGTCGCCGCTGCTGAAGCCCGGAGCCACATTCCCGCGCACGGTGGCGGCGCGGTACAGGTTGTAGCGTTGCGTGACATCCGGCCCCAGGGTGAGGTTGCTGCGCACCAGTGTACTCAGGGGGACCATCTCCCCGCTGCCTGACTTCAGGTAGAAATGCTCCAGGCCCTCCAGGTCGGCACGGAAGGGCGCATCGGCCTGCATGGTCACCTGGTAGGTCTGGCCGAACTTGTTGAAATCGTTGATATACAGGGAGCCCAGCTGCGCCTGCAGGGTCAGGAACACCTCACTCAACGGTACGCCGAGGTTCTTGGCTTTCACCCGGTCAACGTCAATAAAGTACTGTGGCACGTTGGCGCGGAAGGTGCTGAAGACGCTGGCCAGTGCCGGGTGCGCGTTGCTTTCCACGATGAAATTGTTCAATACAGCGGCCAGCTCGGCGGGGCCGCGGGACAGGGTGTCCTGCAGCATCAACTCCAGGCCACCTACAGCGCCCATGCCGGGGATGGCAGGCGGTGCAATCGCCACCACCTGCGCCTCGGGCACCTGCAGGAAGGCCTGCCGGTTGATGCGCTGCGCTACATTGAACACCAACTCCTCCGCCTGCTGCCGATCGTCCCAGTGCCGGAGCACGACGAACAGGGTGGCGGCGTTGCTCGCCATGGCGCCGGTGAGGATGGAAAATCCGGTCACTTCGGTGACACTCTGCACCGCTGCGTCGGTGGCGATGATGTCCGACACCTTGCGCACCGCATCCCGGGTGCGCAGCAGCGAGGCGGCATCCGGCAGCTGGATATTCACCAGCAGCGCGCCCTTGTCCTCATCCGGCACCAGCGCGGTCGGCGTGGCGATCACGCCCACAGCCAGCGCAGCCATCCAGGCGAGAAAAACCAGCCCAACCACCACCAGTTTGCGCAGCACCCAGTCCACGCCACGGGTGTAACCGCCGGTGACACGGGCAAATGCCGCGAGGAATATCCGGTACCATCCGGCGTCGCGCTGCCCGCCACGCTTGAGCAGCAGGGCGCAGAGCGCCGGACTCAGGGTCAGCGCGTTGACGGATGAAAACACCACCGCGACACAGATGGTCACCCCGAACTGACGGTACATCTCACCGGTGATGCCGGGCAGTGCCGCGACGGGCAGAAAGACCGCCAGCAGCACCAGCGTTGTCGCAACGATGGCGCCACCCACCTCGCGCATGGTCTGCAGGGCAGCATCGCGTGGCTCCAGGTCCGGATCCTCGCGCAGGTGACGGTCACAGTTCTCGATCACCAGAATGGCATCATCGACCACCACCCCGATGGCCAGAATGAGTGCAAACAGCGTCATGGTGTTGATCGACATGCCCAGCAGAAAGAGCACGGCCAGCGATGAGACCAGAGACACCGGAATGGTCACCGCGGGCACCAGGGTGGCCCGCAGGCTGCCGAGGAAGAGGAAGGTGATGAGCACCACCAGCAGCACCGCCACCAGCAGGGACTGCAACACCTGCGCCACGGCCGTCGACACATAGCGCGTAGTGTCATAGTTGATCTGGTAGGCCATGCCTGCGGGGAAGCCCTGCGCGAGGTCCGCCACCAGGGTATCCACCGTCTCGCCGACCTCCAGCGCATTGGCATCCGAGGCCAGGTAGAGCGCCACGTTGACCGCGGGACGTCCACCAATTTCACCGTAGAAACCGTAGGTCGACTGGCCCAGTTCCACCCGCGCCACATCGCGCAGGTAAATCGCCGAGCCATCCGGCCGGGCGCGCAGCACGATGCCTTCGAATTCCGCCACATCCTGCAGGCGGCCCTTCACCCGCAGGGTAAATTCGGTCTCCATGCGCTGGTCAAAGGGCGGGCCACCTATTTTGCCCGCCGCGACCTGCACGTTCTGCTCGCGCAGCGCCGCCTGGATGTCCGTCACCGACAGGCCGCGATTGGCCATCTTGTCCGGGTCCAGCCACAGGCGCATGGCATAGTCCGCCTGACCCATCACATCTGCGCCGGAAATTCCCGGCACCCGGCTGAGGGCACCGGCTACATTGATCTTCACGTAGTTGGAAAGAAACTTGTAATCCAGCGACTCGTCCGGCGAGGTGAAGCTGATGATCTTCAGCATGTCCGGGGCGCGTTCCGCAATCTTCAGCCCGCGCGCCGTCACCTCCGCCGGCAGTGAGGGCTCTGCCAGCTTGACCCGGTTCTGCACGCGCACCAGGGCCATGTCGGCATCGGTGCCGATGGCAAAGGTAATGGTGAGGGAATAGCTGCCGTCGTTGGCGCTCTTGGAGGACATGTACAGCATATCCTCCACGCCATTCACCGCGTCCTCAATGGGCGCACCCACCGCCATCTCGACCACCTCGGCGGCGGCACCCGGATACACGGCCGACACCACGATGTTGGGCGGAGCGATCGGGGGATACTCGTTGATCGGCAGAAATCGCAGGGCCAGGCTGCCGAGCAAGGTAAGCACAATGGATATCACCAGCGCAAACTTGGGGCGCCGGATGAAAAACGCGCTGAACATCAGTTGCCCTCGTCGGCGGTGGCGCCCACCGTCGCGGTGATCACCACCGGCATGCCCGGGCGCACCTGCTGCAGGCCGCGCACGATGACGCGGTCACCCGCTGCCAACCCGTCCGTCACCAGCACCATGTCGTCAACCCGCTCACCGAGTTGCAGGTTATTGCGCTGCACGGTGTTCTGGTCCGACACCACCAGCACAAACGCACCCTGCTGGTCCGCCTGCACTGCGGCGAGGGGCACGAACAGCCCCTCTTCCAGCGCCGTGTCCTGCAGGGTGACGCGCACATACTGCCCGGGCACCAGCAGGCCATAGGGGTTGGGAATGCGGGCGCGGGCCTCCATGGTGCCGGTGGTTGCGTCAATGCGGTTGCCGAAGTAGTCAATCTGCCCCACTTCGGGGTATTCCAGACCATCGGCAAGCTCCAGGGTCACCTCGACGCCCTGCAGGTCATCCACCGAGGGATTCGCGGTTACCCGCTGGCTGATCTGGTCAATGTAGGTGGCTTCCGATACCTGGAACAGCGCCTCGATAGGGTCGATGCTGACCAGCGTAGTGAGATCGCCGCTACTCGGACCCACCAGATCGCCGGGGCTTACCTGGCTGCGCCCGATGCGACCGCTGATCGGCGCTTTGATGGTGGTAAACCCGAGGTTGACCTCCGCGGCCTTCACCTGCGCCTGGGCCGCCTCGATACGGGCATCGGCATCCAGCTTCAGTGCCGTAAGATTGTCCATCTCCACCTGGGAAATTGCACCTTTCGGCAGCAACTCCAGGCCGCGCCGATAGTTGCGCTCGGCATTGTTCTGGTTGGCTTTCGCCGCAGCGAGGTCTGCCCGGGCTATGGCCAGCGCCGCAGCATACTCCGCAGGGTCGATCACATAGAGCACGTCACCCGCCTCTACCTGCTCCCCCTCAACAAAACGGCGCTCCTGCAGGTAACCGCTGACACTGGCACGGATGGTCACATCATCGCGGGCAACCAGGCGCCCCACATACACCGAGCGCGCCTGGTAGGGCTCTATCCGGACTGTGTCCACCACCACACCCACCGGCGGAGGCGGTGGTGCGGGCTCGGAGCAGGCAATCAGCGTGAGCACGCTGAATGCGGCCGTTGCGCGAATCACTAACGTCATGCCTGACACGCCAAGCCCCCCGATGTTGTCGACAAGCCACTGTAACAGAGCCCGGGGGGCGGGGAAAAACAGATGGCACCAGAGACTGCCAGGCACAAAAAAACCGCCCGGCCGTAGCGGGGCGGTTTTTCACAACACTCGAGCTTACTGGCTCTTCTCGACCATGAAATCGACCGCAGCCATCACTTCCTCATCGGAGCAGCTCATGCAACCGCCCTTGGCGATCATGCCGGTGCCCGGAATGCCGTTGATGCCGTGGTCATGCAGCACATCCATACCCTTGGCAATGCGCTCCGCCCAGACCGTGGCGTCGCCCACTACCGGGGCCCCGCCGGCGCCGGTCATATGGCAGGCCATGCAGGCCGCGTTGTAGACTTCCTCGCCCGAGCGAGCGACCGCGGCTGCACCCGCCGCTGCGGCGCCGGCGCAGGTGGCGTCACCCTGCAGGCATACTTCACCCATCGGCTTGATGCGCTCTTCAATGGCAGCCCTCTGGCTGTCCGAAAGCTCGATAGCACCTGCCGCCATGGCTGCACACAGTGCCACTATACTCACTACAAATCGGCTCATCACAACAGAGTCCTCTGGTTACTGGCCGCGCATTATAGCCAGTTATGCGCCGCGGGAAAACTCGCCATTGCGGGCCGCTGGCACGGGCGCGGGGTTTGCCCGTACTATAGCTGCAAACATCCGCACACAACCCGGAGCACCCGCATGAAACTCTACACCTACGACCCAGCCCCCAACCCACGCCGCCTGCAGCTGTTCCTCGACTACAAGGGCATAAAGCTGGACACGGTCCAGATCGACATGATGAAACAGGCCCAGTTCGAGGAGAGCTTCCGCAAGGTCAACCCGATGTGTACCGTCCCGGCACTGGCACTGGATGATGGCACGGTGCTCACCGAGGTCATCGGCACCTGCGTCTATCTTGAAGCGCTCTATCCCGAAAAGCCGCTGCTGGGTACCACCGCATTGGAGAAAGCCCAGGTGATCAGCTGGAACCACCGCCTCTTCAACAGCATGTTCCACGCGATTGCCGAAGTGTTCCGCAACGGCAATCCCGCCTTCGCCGACCGCGCCCTGCCGGGCCCGATGAAGGTGGCGCAAATTCCGGCCCTGGTTGACCGCGGCAAACAACGCCTGGAAGCCGGCTGGCGCATGGTGGACCGCGCGCTGGCGAAAAGCCCCTTTCTCGCCGGCGAGCATTTCTCGCTCGCGGACATCGACCTGCTGGTGTGCGTCGAGTTTGCCGGCTGGATCAAGGCCGCCGTGCCCGATGAGTGCAGCCACATCCACGCCTGGCTGCCGCGCGCCAAGGCGGCCCTTGAGGCAGCCGCTGGCGAGCAGTGAACCGCGCTGGCGCCGGGGCCCGGAGCCTGTCGGCGCCCAGCTCACTGCCCCCATTTGCCTGCGGCGGGGCTGTGCAAATTCGGTTATAACAGCACCATGCAGACAGTCACCCCGCCAACCCGAACCCTGTGCGGCGCGCTCCTCGCAAGCATGCTGGCCCTGGCGGCATGCGGTGAGGCGCCGGCGGATGCCGCATTGTCGGACTACGTGCAGCGGCTGGAGCGCACTCTGGGGCAGACGGCACCCCAACCCCAACTGCCCACCCTGCCGAGGCTTCCGGCGCGTGGTGAACTGAAGCTTGCGCTGGAAAGTGGCAACCTGGGCACGCTCGACTTTCTCGCCCTCACGGGCTGCGCCGTGCAGGTCACCATCGGCAAACGCAACAGCAGCCTGGGTATTATGGCCAGCGACTCCCAGCGCCTGCTGCTGGAGCTGGAATTCCTGCAATTGGCACCCGACTGTATCGCCTACCAGCGCAGCCAGGGAGAAGCCGCACTGGCCGAGCTCCTGGAAGACGCCCATGCACAGAAGCGGCAACAGCTGCCGGCGCTGATCTTCAATGCCACCCTGGGTGGCCCCGAATATCGCGCCCTGTGGCGACCGCCGGACCATCTGCGAACCTACCCGGCGAATACCAGCAGCGCGCCGCTGACCGCGCTGTCCAGCATCAATGCCAGCGTCCGGCGCTGGCTGGCTGGCGACTACCGCGCCGACAATATGGCGTTCGAGCTGCAGCTCAGTGAGATCGCGTTGGGGGATGGCGGCGCCCTGCTCCGCGCCCAGGCACTGCAGGCTGGCTGGCTGCAGGCCGGGGATGCCTTACTGGCGCAGCAACGCGCGGCGGGGCCCCTGTGCAGCGAGCGCATTCGTCCGGCGGCGGCGGATACGCTGGGCAACGTGATCGAGAAGTTTTTCGTCGGTGAGGTACAGCCCTGGTCCGCGGACCTCGGCCGCCGCCAACACGAGCTGCTGCCGCTGGTGCAGGCGCTTGAACAGGAGATTGATTCCGCCCTGCCTCCCGCCTATCGCGACTGGCAGCGCCAGCGAGACACCAGGCTGACAGACTGGGCAGAGGCGCCGAAACGCCATGTGGCAGCGCTGCAGGCCACCCTTGAACCCTGCGGCGGCCTGGGTCAGCGAGCCGGTTGATACCCGGCCTCGGCCGGATAATCAGCGGGAAACTCTGCCGCGCTCAGGGAGTCCAACAGGTATGGCAGACACCATTCACGCACCACAACACCCAGGGGTACCCCGTGACAAAACGACTGAACATCTTCAAAGCCGCCTGCGCAGGCAGTCTCGCGCTGCTACTGGCAGCCTGTGCCAGCGGCCCACCGAAGCCGGATGTTGACTACAACCCGAGCTATGACTTCAGCGAGGTGCGCAGCGTCGCGTTCCTTGAAGACTCCGGCACCGTGGCGGGGGACAACCCGCTGCAGCTCAGCGATATGCAGAAGGAGCGCATCGACGCGGCCATTCGCCACGCCCTGTCACTGAAAGGTATCGCGCTGGTGGAAGATCCTGCGGATGCCGACATGCTGGTCAGCTGGCACCTGCTCACCCAGTTCAAGACGGATGTACAGACCTACGACCGCCCCGGCTACATGGGCATGTACTACGGCTACAATCGCTACAGCCTGTACAACTGCTGGTCCTGCATGGGCATGTCCACCGAGGTCAGCGTACGCGATTACACCGAGGGCACCTTCATCGTGGATATGATCGATCCGGCCATGAAGCGCTCCGTGTGGCGCGGCGTCACCCACTCGCGCCTGACCGGCAAACAGCTGCAGGACCAGTCGCGCTACAACGAGGCAGCGGAGGTCATTTTCGCGGCCTTCCCCCCGGGTCCGGAAGCTGCCGGCGGCGAGTAGCCGGCCGCTGACACGGCCGCACCCGGCACCGCGCCCGCTGTTCGTCTATTGAGCGCCGTGAGCGCCTTTGCTATAGTCCGCTCCCCCTAGCGGGGTGCGGGCTGCGGCACCAGCCACCCGCAACTGCCGTTTTCCGCCCGTAGCTCAGCTGGATAGAGCGCTGCCCTCCGGAGGCAGAGGTCAGAGGTTCGAATCCTCTCGGGCGGGCCATCCTGCAAAGGGTGCATCCCGGTCACATAGGTTGCACTTTATTCCGAGGACATGGGTAACACTTTCGGAGCGAAGGGATTCTTTCCCACTGGCTCCACCTTGTTTAACTCTCTATCAAAGAAGCCTAGATCATAATCCAAGAAGCTGGGGCCCGGCCTTCCGGCAAGCCAGATTTTGTCCGTCACTTCCCGTGTTCCCACGGTTTGCCCGCCACATCTCAAATCATAGATGGAGCTGTCCGCCAGTGGCGGCTATTGCAAATAGGAATCATTCGCATTAAATTGCAACGGCAAACTTTCCTGGAGCCCGCAAATGCGATTACGTTTCCTGTGTAGCAATCACCGTGACTGGCTGGCATCGAATGCGCTCGCTACGTTTGACTCGTGGCAACGCAGTTATGAGCACGCCAGCACCCTCCTCAATGAACATGACGCCATTAAAGCGGTGAATTACGCCGGCTGCGCACTTGAAGCGGCCGAACTACTTCTGTTCTACCACGCCAGACAGACCAAAAATGATATTGGCCGGTTTACGGATTCGGCGTTGTTATTGTGTACATCGCTACTCCGAACCGGTGAGCCTCGTCTGGCCTGTGGCGTGATTGGCGGCACGATAGCCCGGCTGGAAGAACTGCTGTTCAGTGGCGTGGAGCGCCGAGCTGTCCTCGAAGGCTGCCAGCGACTACTTCATGTCGGTGACCACTTCGATCAACCTGAAACCACCGACCAGACGCGATTCTCCGGGCAGGTGGCCGATGGCCTGCCGAGGCACAACGTGCATTGAACGCCTATAGCAGAATGGTCAGACACCCCGATGCTGAATGTACCCACCTCGCGCAGGGCGCCGCACAGGAGTGGGTGCAAATCGAGATACCACGACAGGTTCTCAACCGGTTGCTGCGGCACCGGAGCCTGTTTGCGGAAGAGCTCAGGACACTCAACAGGGAGTCCTGCCTTGCGACCCAGACAGCACTCAAAATCTGCCTGACGCAGACCGAAATGTGAACAAGCTGCATGATCCATGGGCCAAACGCTGCCGTACCATCGCCCCTTGAGCCAGGCCCACAAATACATCGAATATTCCTGAATATTAATGCATAAACTTCGACTTTAACTTAATTGAGAGAAAGGTATCCTTTCCGCACCCACCAGACCCGGAGCACAGGATATGAACACCGCACCAGACAAGGCTCACCAAGACGTGAAAATCAAGCCATCGCGTGGTCAGCGCTTCACGACATGGATACAGGAGCCCTTCGGTTCCGTGATGTTCGCATCGGTTGCAACCATCAGCTCGTTCGGCTTTGTACTCTCCGGCATGTGGGCAATCCAGGCTACCCTGAACTGACCGCTGCTGATCACCGAGGCATTTCCGCCAGGGCCTGCTGCAGCCACTGCGTCAACTGCGGCTCACTCATGGCGCCGGACTGCCGCGCAAGCTGTTTACCCCGGTGGAAAAGCATCAGCGTAGGAATACTGCGAATTTGCCAGTTGGCGGCTGTCTCTACAGCGCGCTCGGTGTTGACCTTGAGAAAGCGCACGTCGGGCCGGGTCGCCGCCAGCTTCGCGTAGGTGGGTGCAAACATTTTGCAGGGGCCACACCACTCCGCCCAGAAATCAACCAGTAGCGGCAGCTCGTCCTTCTGCAGCATGCGCGTGAAAGAGGCATCATCGATATCCTGTGGGGTGCCCGGTGCCAGCAGCGCGTGGCAACGCCCACAGGTTGGCCGGTCGGTAATACGCTCCGCATCCAGACGGTTCAGGGTGCCGCAGGCCGGGCACACCGTTTGCAATTTTGCCATCTCTCATTCCCTGCACAATGGGACCGGGGGGGGTGCGCCGGCTGCCTCGCCGCTGCACCCCGTTTGGGGAACAATAAGTCACAGCCGGGGCGCAAGGCAACGTTCAGTCCTTCCCCTCCATCTTCGCCTTCAGGCCCGCAAACGGATTGTGGGTCGCCGCCGAAGCTCTGCTCTCTTTAGTGCTGCCGTAGCGTACATAGGCCTCGAACTTGCTGTGTTCTTCATCGTGGCAGTAGAGGCAGAGCAATTCCCAATTGCTGCCATCACTAGGGTTGTTGTCGTGGTTGTGGTCTACATGGTGCACGGTGAGTTCCGACAGGTTTCTGCGATCGAACTCCCTTGCGCAGCGGCCACAGATCCAGGGGAACAGCTTTAACGCACGTTCGCGGTAGCCCGACTCGCGCCTGGCGTTGTACTCCAGCTGTTCGGCGCGCACCTGTTCAAACGTTTTTGCAGGTGACATATTCACGCTCCCCCGGTTCCAGTGGCAATGAAGTGTAATTCCGCAGGCCCGGCGCGGCGGGGCATTCCTGGTGCCGGGTCACGGTCGGCTCACCCGTCCTCGCGCCGCGCCGCGGCGCTGTTGTCGCGCACGGCCTTGAACTCGGAAGCGGGGCGCCATTCCGGCCAGCGGCGCGCGTTGCCGAGATCCTCCACCATCCGGAGAAACAGCTCGATATCCTGCACCGCCCCACTCAGGTCCCAGTCGGGCGACCAGGCATCACAGGGCTTGTGATAGCAGTTACCGACATAGTCGGCGATCCACTGGTTGCCCGCGGCACGACCGCCCTCCACCAGGTCGGCGCCACCGGCAATGCCCATCAGCAGGAGCACAGGCACACCGGCGCGCGCCAGGGAAAAATGGTCGGCGCGGTAGAACAGGCCGTTCTCAGGGAGGTTCTCGGGCGTCACGTAACGCCCCTGCGCTGCGGCAGCCCGCGCCAGATCGTCTTCCAGGCTGCTCTGCCCCTCACCGACGAGAATCACATCCTGCGCGGCACCGGCCGTCTGCAGAATGTCCAGCGTGAAGTTGGCTACCGTAGTCTCCAGGGGGTAGACCGGGTCCACAGCGTAGGCTCTGGACCCCACGAGGCCGGATTCCTCCGCGGTCCACAGCGCGAACACCACACTGCGCTCCAGCGGCGGCCCCGTCTGCAGTACCCGGGCGATTTCCAGCACACCCGCCGTGCCCAGGGCATCGTCGTTGGCGCCCGCACGCACGGTTCTACCCTGCGCGTCCGGTGGCCCCTCACCGTAGGCGTCCCAGTGCGCCGATACCATCAGCACCTCATCCGGACGCGCGGAGCCCGGCAACAGGCCCAGCACGTTGCGGCTGTCGAAGCGGGTCACGGTGACGTCCGAGTGCACGCGGAATTGCACCCCGTCGAGTTCGAACGCGGAAAAATCCGGTTGCCGCGCCGCCCTGCGCAGGGTCGCCAGGTCATGTCCCGCCATGGCCAGCAGTTCCGTGGCGGCGCCTTCATGCAGCCAACCCTGTAACGCGATCGGCGCGGGGCCCGTTGCATTACTGGCCAGCGCCACACGCTCCCCGGCACCGGCCGCGGCCACGCTCCAGTCGTAACCCGCCGCTTCGGTCTCGTGGATCACCAGTGCACCCAGGGCACCGCGCCGCGCGGCCTCCTCGTACTTGTAGGCCCAGCGGCCATAGTAGGTCATGCGGCGATTGCCGAAGCGCCCGGCAACGGGCTCACCGGGCTCGGCAGCGAAGTCGGGGTCGTTCACCAGATACACGGCAATCTTGCCCGTCAGGTCGATGTCACCGTAGTCGTCCCAGTCTCGCTCGGGGGCCGTCACGCCAAAACCGACGAACACCAGCGGCACTTCCTCGGCGTGGATGTGCTCCGCTGCCCGCACGGTGCTGACCTCTATATTCTCACCTTGCACCAACTGTAGCTGGCCTTGCGGGTAAGTGAACGCCAACTGCGGCGACTCAAGGAAGGTGCGCATCATGGGCACGGCCTGTGTCCACTGCCCGTCCGGCCCGCCCGGCTGGATGCCAATGGCCTGAAACTGCTCGATAAGATAGGCGATGGTTTTATCCTCGCCCGGTGTGCCCGGCGCGCGCCCCTCGAAGGCGTCTGACGCCAGCACCTTGACCATCGCCTCAAGGCGCGCGGGATCAATGGCCGCGGCAGAAACCGGCACCTTGCTTGTGGAACAGCCGCCCACGATAACCGCCATACCTGCAGCGAAAAGGAAATGTCTCAACATCAGCGGGCTCCTGCAATGCGTTCACGCGCCCGGTGAGAACTGCTCACCGTGGCCGGTTGCCACCATCCTAACAGTACGAGGGAGGCTGTGAAGCCCCATGTCCGAGGGGACAGCTGTGCTTGATCTGCGCGCACAATCAACGATACTTGTATGATCCTCACTCTGCAGGCCCAACGATCGAGGTCAATCGCCATGACACGCAACACCGCAGCCCGCTACCTTGCATTCCTCCTGCTTTCTGCGCCGCTACTGGCCACTGCAGAGATTGGCGTGACCGACGGCTGCCAGAAAGAGATCGCTGAGGTCGAGGAGGACATCCGCCGCCACGATGACGAGTACACGCTGGAGTCGAAAACCCGGGCGCGTGCCGAACTCGCCGCCGCGCGAACCAATCGGCTCAACGCCATCAAGTGCCGCGGCAACATACAGGATGCCCGCAAGGCGCTGCGCGAGGGCAAACGGGAGCGCAAGGAAAACAACAAGGCGCACAAAAACAAGGATTGAAGGATGGCGCAAGCGCTCAACCCGGCGGAGGCCAACCGGGCACTCATCGAACACTATTTCGCCGTGCTCCAGGGCCTCGCGGATGATCGCGACCTCGCGGACTTCTTCAGCGACGATGTGACCTGGCAGGTACCGCACAGCAACCCCCATATCACGCCCAACCCGCGGGTGGGCCATGCGGCGGTCATGGACCTGCTGCACAGCGGGGTGGGGGTTTATCAGGCTGGCAGCATGGCGATCACCCTGCAGCCGCTGATTGCCGACCAGACCCGGGTGGCCGCCCAGTTTTCCATGCAGGCCCGGCTCGCCAACGGCAACCCCTATCGCAACGACTACTGCATTGTTTTCACCCTGCGCGACGGCCGCATCTGCGGCGTGACCGAGTATCTCGACACGCTGGCGCAGGACCGGCAGAGCGTCTGATCCCCCCGCGGGGCGCGAAAATCGCAGCGCGGCACCCGCGCCGGGTGCTATGTTTAGGGTATAAAAGTCCCTGCGCCGGAGATCCCCATGCCCCACGCCGTATTCAGATCGCTGACCTGCCTGGTCATGCTGCTGGCCAGTCTGCAGGCGGCGGCTGACCCTGCGTCCCTGGCCCGCTGGGAGGCCTGGCTACTCGAGAAGCACCCGGACAGCGCTTGTCCCTGGGTGTTCGCAGACACTCCGGAGCGCGCCTGTCTCTGGCCCGGCCGGCTCAACCTCGAGGTCCAGTCTCAGGGCCTGCTATTCACTTACGAGGTCGAGGTGTTCCAGGAGGATGCGCTGGCACCGCTACCCGGCGGCCCCGGCGCCTGGCCGCTGAACGTCACCGTGAATGGGGCGCGGGCAGCCGTCCTCGACCAGGCCGGCCAACCGCAGGCGCTGCTGGCGCGCGGCAAGCACCGCATCAGCGGCCAGTTCCGCTGGCAGCGGCGCCCTGCGGGCCTACCTGTGCCGGACTCGATTGCCCTGGTCAGCGTCACCGAGGGTGGTCAGGCGTCACCGGCGGAGCGTCGCGGCAAACAGGTATTGCTGAACCGCGACCGCGTAACCACCGCGGTGAAAGAAAACAACTCACTGGACATTGAGGTGTTTCGCAAGCTGACAGACGGCGTACCGATGACGCTGGAAACACGCGTGGTGATGACCGTCAGCGGCGAACCGCGGGAGGTACAGACGGGCCAGCTCGCCTGGCCAGGCACCGCGCTCATGCGCATTGATTCCCCGCTGCCCGCCCGCGTCGAGCACAACGGTGACCTGCGCGTGCAGTTGACCGCGGGACGACACACCATAACGACGCTGTCGCGCTTCCTGCGGCCCGTGGAGCAGCTTGCCGCCACGCAGCACGGCGCGCCCTGGCCAGTCGTGGAGTACCTCAGTTTTGCCGCTGACAGCAACCTGCGACAGGTGAAACTCTCCGGGGCGCCCGCCATCGACACGTCACAGGCACCGATTCCGGAGGACTGGAAAGAACTCCCGGCCTGGCGCCTGAGCGCTGACGACGGTCTGCAGCTCACCACGGAATACCGTGGTGACCAGTCCCCCGCCAGTAACAGCCTCGCGGTCAACAGAAACCTGTGGCTGGATTTCGACGGCACCGCCCTCACCGGCGTGGAGCAGGTGACCGGGGCCATGCGCAGTGACTGGCGGCTGAACGCGCAGACCGACACTCAGCTCGGCAGCGCCAGCGTGTCCGGCCTGCCGGTACTGGTCACGCGGCATGCCGACACCGAGGGTGTCGAGATCCGCAGCCCGGACATCGCGCTGCAAGCGGTCACCCGCATTGCATCCCCCACAGACTTTTCGGCAACGGGCTGGCAAAGCCGCGCCGACACCTTCGATGCAACGCTGCACATCCCGCCCGGCTGGCGCGTCCTGCACGCATCCGGGGTGGAAGGCGTGCAGGGCACCTGGCTGAGTGACTGGGACCTCTGGGACATCTTCCTGGTGCTGGTGATGGTCGCTGCCACACGCAAACTGCTGGGTGTGAAGGCCGCGACGCTGGCGGGCGTCGCCCTGCTGGCCGGCTACCATGAGCCGGGCATGCCCACTGCGCTGCTGGCAACCCTGCTGTTGTTGTTGCCCCTCGCTGCCGTTGCCCGGGGCCGCATGCGGCGCAGCATCGCCATTGCAGCCACCGTCACCGGCATCGCAGCCGCGCTGGCGCTGGTGGCGTTCTCGATCAGCAACTTCCGCCTCGCCATCTACCCCTCACTGGAGCGCAGTGCAGTGGGGGTCTATGACTACAGCAACGACCTCGGTGTCCACCCCTACGCCAACAACGATCTTGACCTGAGGGAAGTGGCCGCCGTTGCGGACAGTGTGCAGGCTGGCGCCGAAGCCCTGGCACAACGATCCGCGGTGGCAGGCAAAGTATTCGGCGCCGGCGCGCCCCCGGGCTCCGCCGAAACCGCCTACCTGCTGGGGGACACCGACCGTGTACAAACCGGACCCGGTGCGCCCAACTGGCTGTGGAACACGGTACAGCTGCGCTCCGGCAGCCCAGTGCCGGAAGGTGCCCGGCTCTCGGTGCTGTACAGCCCCCCCTGGCTGACGCGGCTGTGGCGGGTGGTGGGTGTGCTGCTGACCCTTGCCTATGCCGGGTTGCTGATGCAGGCACTGCTGCACGCGCTGCGCGCCCCGCCGGCAGACGACGGGAACGGCGTCGGCAACCCATCCGCCGGCGCCGCTGCACTGGCCCTGGCGGTAGGCCTGTTGCTCCCCGCCCTGCCTGCGCCGGCCGTGGCGCAGGATTTCCCGCCCGCCGCATTGCTGCAGGAGCTGGAACAGCGCCTGTTGCAACCGCCGACCTGCACGCCGCACTGCGTCGCACTCGATGAGGGCGTCATCACCACCGAACGCAATGCGCTCACCATCGGCTTCAGCGCCTATGCGGCCGCCGATATGCTGCTGCAGCTGCCCACCCCCCGCGAGGGCTGGCAGGTGACGACCCTGCAGGTGAACGGTGCCGACGCCAGTGCTCGCCTGCACGACGGATTCCTGTCTGTGCGGCTGACCCGGGGCCACCATATCATCAGCCTGGGCGGTCCGCTGCAGGGCGACACGGCCAGCGTGAGCCTGCCCGTGGCAATCCACAACCTGAGCACCCGCGGCAGCGACTGGCAGCTGAGTGGCCTGGTGGATGGCCGTGTGCCCTCAGGCACGCTGTCCCTGCGCGCCCTGTCGGCGGCCCGGGCAGAGGCCGGCAAGCGCATCAAGCCGGACCCCATTGCGGCCTTCTTCGCCGTGCACCGCGAATTCCACATCGGGCTGCAGTGGCGGGTCGTGACCCGGGTCACGCGGCTGGCACCGGCCGCGGGGCCGGTGGCCGTGGAGGTTCCCCTGCTGGACCTGGAACGCCCCCTGTCCAGCGCGGTCAATTTCGCCGGCGGCAAGGCACAGCTGCAGTTCAGCGATCGCCAGCAGCAGGTCAGCTGGGAATCCAGCATCAACCCGGTGAGCGAGCTGCAACTGCAGGCCGCCAGCGGGGAGCACTACGTCGAAACCTGGCGCCTGCGCCCCTCGGCGCTGTGGCGACTGAGTCATGAGGGCCTGCCGCCAACCCGCCCTCTCGGCGGTGCCGACAGCCTGCAACCACTGTGGAAACCCTGGTCAGGGGAATCGCTGATGCTGAAGTTCGAGCGCCCGGAGGGCGTCGCCGGCCCCACCTATACCGTCGAGGGGGCAAAGCTGTCCTTCCAGGCGGGCACTGCAGTTCGGCAGAGTCAGCTCGCCCTGAGCATCAAGGCCAGCATGGGGCAGGACTATGCCCTGACGCTGCCCTCCGGCAGCCGTGTTACGGCGCTGAACCGCAACGGCAACGACCTCAACCTTCCCGAGAGCAATACCGTCACCGTGGCCCTGCAGCCCGGCCATCAGCACATCAGCCTGACCTTCGAGCAGGACGGTGGCAGCGGCTGGTGGAGTGAGACGCCGCAGGTGGTGTTGCCCGGAGGCGCCAGCAACATTTCGCTTGCCTACACCCTGCCGCAGGACCGCTGGCCGCTGTACCTGAGCGGGCCGGCGATCGGCCCTGCCATGCTGTACTGGGGCGTCTTCTGCGTCATCCTGCTCGGTGCCCTGCTACTGCACGGGCTGAACCGGCGCATCGGCGCCGGTATTCCCATCGGCCTGGCGGGGTGGCTGCTGCTGGGGGTCGGGCTGTCCACCGTCAACAGCTACGGGGTACTGGTCGTCGCCGGTTTCCTGTTCCTGCTGGCACTTCGGCAGCGTATGGATCCCGCCGGCATGAACCGACTGACATTCAACCTGATGCAGGTGGCACTGGGGATTGGTGCGTTCATCACGCTCGCCACCCTGGTCTCGGCAATTCCGCTGGGCCTGCTGTCCAGCCCGAACATGCTGGTCACCGGTAATAACAGCTGGTCGCACGTCTACAATTTCTTCCAGGACCGGGCGGACGCAGACAGCTTCCCCACTGCCACCGTGATCAGTGTCAACCTGATGGTCTATCGCGCCGTGATGCTTATCTGGGCGCTCTGGCTCGCCAACCGGTTACTGCGCTGGGTGGCCTGGGGCTGGCAGGCCTATGGCAGACACGGAGTGTGGGTGGCGAAACCCTGACTGCCGAGCGAATTACCGGGCCCGCAGCAAAGCCGGCAGACCCGAGTCGCGCTGCACCCGCTGCGCTACGCCGGCACACCACACCGCCTCGCTCCCCACGACCTCCAGTGCCTCGCGCGCACGGGTGATGGCGGTGTACAGCAGCTCCCGGGTGAGCCCGGCGCGGGCCTGCTCCGGCAGCAACAGGGCCACGCGCTGGAACTCGGACCCCTGGGTTTTGTGAATCGTCATGGCGTACACCACCTCGTGCTCGGGGAGCCGCCCGGGCGCCATGGGGCGGAAGCCGCCCGCTGAGGGAAACCAGGCCATCAGCTGGCCCCCGTCGTCCGGCCAGAGCAGCCCGACGTCACCGTTGTACAGGCCGAGGTCGTGGTGATTGCGGGTGATCATGATGGGTTTGCCGCGGTAGTGCGCCAGCCCCGCAGGGTTCATCCGCGCCAGCGCCAGACGGTTGATCGCTTCCACGCCACGCGGCCCACCGCGGGTCGGACACAGAATGCGGAACTGCTGCAGGTGCATGAACGCCTGCGCCAGGCTGTCGGCCTTCGCAATGGGCTGGTAGTACAGATCCAGCCAGCGCGTCACCGCCGCCCCGCTGCCCGCGTCGTCAAACCGGGCCAGTGTGTCATCGGCGGCACTCAGTGTCTGCAGGCTCCCCGCGCCGTCGCCTGCCAGAACCTGCCGCGCCAGCCGGGCAATGCCGCCGCTGCCATCGAAACGGCGGCTCTGGCGCAGCACCGTGAGGTAATCAGCCTCGCCGGATCCCGCCTCTGCTGCCTCCAGCGTCACCCCCAGCGCGGCAAACCCGGCCAGCCGCCCAGGGCTGTAGCCGCTGGCAGCGCCAGCGGCGAGATCCGCCAGCACCGATCCGGCGGCCACCGAGGGCAACTGGTCGGGATCCCCCAGGAGAATAACACGACAGTGCGCCGGCAGCGCCTCAAACAGGCGCGTCATCAGGGGCAGGTCGACCATGGAGGCTTCGTCCACCACCAGGATATCCAGCCGCAGCGGGTTGTCGGCGCGGTGCCGGAAACCGGGGCTATATGACACCACCCCGAGCAGACGGTGCAGTGTGATGCCGGTATCCGGTATGGCATCGAGCACCGCTGCCGGCAACAGCCCCTGGAGATCCGACCGGGCCGCCGCTATCGACTCGGCCAGCCGCTGGGCGGCCTTGCCGGTGGGCGCCGCCATGCCAATCGCCAGCGGCGCGGCACGCCCGGGTGCCAGACAGGCAATCAGGCAGGCCAGCAGACGGGTGACGGTGTAGGTCTTGCCCGTACCCGGGCCGCCAGCCACCACGGTAAATGACTGCAGCAGGGCATTCGCCGCTGCCACTTTCTGCCAGTCGGGCGGCTCACCCACGGCACGGGCGGGGAACAGCGTGTCCAGCACCTCACGCGCCTGCGCAGGATCGGCCGCTGGGGCCGACGCCAGGCGCGGACGCAGTGCCGCCGCCAGCCGCTGCTCGAACTGCCAATAGCGCCGCAGGTAGAGTCGCGGCCCGTCGAGCACCAGCGGCGTCGCGCTGTCCGCATCCAGCGGCAAGGCCGACAGTCTGTGTTGCCAGTCATCCAGTGCCGGCAAGGCACCGTGCCCCAGGGCGCCCGCGACGCCGCGCTCGGCCCAGTCGGGGAGGTACAGACAGCTGTGCCCCTCCTGTAGCGCCTGACTGACAGCCATAACCGTCAGGCGCAACCAGTCGTCTTCGCAGCGGTACCACCGGCACAGCGCCTGTGCCAGGGCGCGATCCAGCGCCGGGGCCTCGGTCGACAACATCATCCGCCACCCTCCTGCGCGCGGAAGAAGCTATCCAGCGCATGGAGACCATCGATGTCCACATCGCGGTGGTAAACCCCTGCTCCCCCACGGGGGTGCAGGCCGCGCAGGTAAAGGTAGTGCACCCCCCCCAGATGCTGGGCGGGGTCGTAGTCCACGAGCCGCGTGCGCAGGTAGCGGTGCAGTGCCAGGGTATAGAGCAAATACTGCAGGTCGTAGACGTTTTGCTGTACATCGGCGGTGAGCGCATCGGCATGGTAGTCCCCCAGCCGATTGCCGAGGTAGGTCGACTTGTAATCCACCACGTAGTAGCGCCCCTGCCACAGGTACACCAGGTCGATATAGCCGTGCATCATGCCCTTCAGCCGCACCGGGGCTGGCAGCGGTGCCTCGGCGCCGCGCCGATGGCGCACAAGCAGGCGCCCGAGCGCCTCGGGATCAGCGTCACCCTGCATGGGAAAATAGAATTCCACCTCGCGCAGGGTCTGCTGCGGCGCCAGGTCCGCCAGGCGCGCACCACTGGGCAACGGCGCCGCGAGCTGCTGCGCCACCCACTCCGCCAGCGCCGCGCGCCAGCCGGGTTGACCCAGCAGCAGGTTGGGATAGCGGCGTTCCGCCTGGTCCAGCGCGCGCGCCAGGTCCGGGCGCTGGAAGTCCAGGTCCTCGAGCAGATCATGCAGCAGGTTGCCGGCCTCAGCGCCACGACGCAACGAGAAGCGCAATTCTCCGGGCGAGTCGGGGTCGGGCTCGGCAGGCGCGGTGACCTCGCCGTCTCTGTCCGGCGACGACAGGCCGCCGTGGCGCACGTTGCGGGTCAGTGCAGAAAAGGATGACAGCCACCAGTCGCGCTCAATGCGCCCCGTGAACACAGCCGGTGTCAGCGCGGTGCCTGCTGTGGCAGCGGTGGCAGGCGCAGGTGCCGTATCCTGCCCTTCCAGCTCCAACACGGCGCAGTCGCCGGCATCGGCCATGGCCCGCACCTGCTGCTCCAGGGCGTCCCAGCGGGTGACCTTCAGGCAACGCGCCAGCGGCGAGGTCTGCAGGCTGGCAAAGGCCGCTGCCATCAGGTAGACGCGGCGCGCAGCGCGCGTCGCCCCCACGTACAGCAGGCGCACATCCTCCGCAGCCTGCTCCTCGCGATACCAGGCCAGTTCCTCATCCGTAGGCTCGAGGGCGTGCCGGGCACTGAAGTCATGGCGCTGGTGGTAGCGCACAATGCCCGGACGCTGGCGGGCCTGATCACGGCCGTAACTGATAAACGGCAGGAACACCACGGGATACTCCAGACCCTTGGCCCCGTGCAGCGTTACCAGACGGATCAGCCTGCCGTCACTCTCCAGGCGCAGTTGCTGTGTTTCCGTACCGGCACTGCCCTCGGCTTCCTGGCGGGCGTTGGCGAACCAGTGCAGCAGGGCTTCAGGTTGGCGATGGCGCTGGCTGGCCGCCTGCAGCAGCTCCAGCAGGTGCAGACTGTTGGTGAGTGTTCGCTCATGACTGTCGGGCAGCGGCTGCAGATGTTTCTGGTAAAGGCCCAGCGCCATTTTCATGAAGCCCTGGGCAAACCACTGCTGGCGCAGCGCTGCGACATCAGCGCAGGCCGCGGCCCAGCGGTGCTCGTCCTGCCGCAGCGCATACAGGGCCGGGGTGTCATAGCCCAGCCACGGCGTGGCCAGGGCCGCTACCAGCAGCCGGTCATCCTCCATATGCAGAATACCGAGCAAGGCCTGCTGCAGGCTGGCCGCCTCGTCGCTGTTGAAAACATTGTCCGAGGCACTCAGGTAAACCGCATCCAGGCCCAGCTCGCGCAGCGCCCGCTGCATCTCGGCGGCCTCGAAACGGTCGCGTACCAGAATGGCGATATCCGCCGGTGACAGGGCCTCGCCCTCCAGGCGGGCCTGGCGCAGCAGGCGCGCGATCTCCTCCGCAGTCCAGCGCGCCAGATGCTGCTGGCCGGCCCGGGTGTAGCCCGTGCCCCGCTTGTCTGCGCCGGGCAATGTCGGGTCATGGGGCAACAGACACCACTGGAAATCGGCACGTGGAGCCGGGTCTTCCAGACCCGCGAGATCGGTTCGCCCCGCCCGCACCGGGTGGTAGTCGATGCCGAAGCCAAAAACATCGCTGCCGGCGGCAGCGGACAGCTCGGCGCCGTAAAAAAGCCGGTTGTAACCGCGGATCACGCCCTCGCTGGAGCGGTAGTTGGTGTCCATCACCCACTGCGTGTCGGCGTCATCACGTGCCTGCAGGTAGGCAAACACATCACCGCCGCGAAAGCCGTAAATGGCCTGCTTGGGGTCACCGATCATGCACAGCAGTGGCGCTGAGGGCGACGCAGCAGCGTAAATGGCGTTGAGCACGTCGTACTGCTCCGGGTCGGTATCCTGGAACTCGTCCACCAGCGCCACCGGATACTGTTGCAGCAACGCAGCGGCCAGCGCTGGGCCCTGCTCTCTGTCGTGTAGCCGCTGTCGCAGACGTGCAACCAGATCACTGAAATCCAGCTGGTCGAGCCGGTCCTTGGCCACAGACAGGTGTTCACGGGCAAAGCGGATGCCCGCCTGCGCCACACTGGCCCGGTAGGCGCGCGCCGCAGCGGGGAGCTGCTGCATCAGCTCGTAGAGCAGCGGCATACGGGCCTGCTTGGCGGCTGTATTGACGTAGGATCTGGCCGGCAATAACGACGCCAGTTGCGCCGCCTGTGCCGGATGCCATTCGGCGTCCAGTGCCTCGGTGAGGGACTGCAGCACCGATGCGGCCTCGGCCCGGGTGTGCAGCGAACGCCGCTTGTCCACATCCAGCGCCTGAAACGCTGCAGACTCCTCGGTCCAGGCCGCACGCAGCGCGCGCCAGTCAGCCCGCAGGTCCGGCATGTCCGGTGCCTGCACGGGTTCGGTGCCGGCGATCACCCGGCCCCAGGTGGCGAAAAAGGCCTCCGGTCCATCCCACAGCGCATACAGCGCCGCAAAACCGGGTTGCTGGCTCTGTTGCCGATACCAGTCCTGCAGTGCCTCCAGCACAAGCGCACGCGTCTCCGCTTCCATATCGGCATGAAAACTGATGCCGCTGCGAAAGGCCTGCTGGGTCAGCGCCCGCTTGCAGAACCCGTGGATGGTAAACACCGCAGCTTCATCCATATCCAGCAGCGCGCGGCGCAGCAGGGCACGCGCGCGCGGCGCCGGCTGCTGCGCGTAGAGGTGGGCGAAGAACGGGTCTTCGGCGTCGTCGCCCCAGCGTGTTAGGGCCGCGTTGATTGCCCCGGCAAGACGTCCCTTGAGCTCCGCCGTAGCGGCCCGGGTGAAGGTCATCACCAGAATCTGCTGCACCGTCAGCTGCCGCTCCAGCAGCAGGCGCAGGTAGAGACGGGCAATGTTGAAAGTCTTGCCGGTGCCGGCGCTGGCCTCGATCAGCTGCCGCCCCTGCAACGGCAGGGTCTGTGCCCGCAGGGATTCAACCATCGCCTGCCTCCAGCGCAATCTGCGTGTGTTCAAGGTGCTGCAGCATGGGGCCGTAGAGCGGCAGCAATTGCGCCTGCAGGGACTGCGGGTCCGGGGGCTCGGGCCAGAACCAGGCCAGCCACGGGTCCGCGCCCAACCCCGCGCGCTGATAACTGTCCTCCCACAGCGCCGGAAAATGGGTCTCCACGAAGCCCTCCTCCAGGGCCAGCATGCCCAGACTGCCGTGCAGCGGCAGTGGCGTCAGCAGGCTGTCCTGCCACAGCTGACACCAGTCCGATAACAGCTGCCGAGCGTGCTCCGCTGGCAGAGGCGCTGCGTGCAGTTCCAGCACGCCATTGTCCTCGCCACGATAAAAACCCAGCGTATCGCTGGGGGCGAGGCAATTGGCCACCAGGTGGTGCAGCCAGAGGGTCAGGTAGTCTCGGGCCTTGGGGTTGGCCAGACGCGCAAACACCAGGCTGCCCTCGGCACCTCGCGGCAGCGTGGCGGTCAACTGCAGGCCGTGCAGCGCCAGTGACACCTGCTCACCCGCTGGCGGCGCTGAACGTGACTGCAAGTGCTGTGCAAAACCGCTCGCCTGCTCCCGCCATTGTGCAATCTGCAGTGGGGTTACCGGGTTGGCGGGCAAGCGGCCGGAGAGCATTTCGCGCCTGACCGCCGCCTCCAGCCCGGCGCTGTCGCCCGCCCACAGGTGACCCAGCATGTCCTGTTGCACTCGGTAGCGATCCAGGTGTGTGGTGACGAAGGGTTCGCTATCGCTGAGCAGCGCGGCGGCCGTGCGCTCCGGGGTCAGGCCCAGGCGTTGCTCGGCAAAGTGTCGCGCCGGGTGTTCGAGCGCCCGCACCAGCGTGGTGAGCGGCAGGGTTTCAGGCAGCTGCTCCGGCGCCGGCAGGCTCACCACCCGCAGGGGCGCAGCGAGCGGTGCAGCGAGACGCCGCCAGTGGGGATCAAAGGTGCGCAGTTGGCCCCGGTAATTGTCCGCACTGAAGGGCTGTAGTGGCAGCGTCCTGAGATCGCTGCGTCGCCAATGCGAGGCCTGCTCCAGATAGCGGGTAAGTTCTGCCAGTACCAGAGAAGGCTGGCGCTCGCTGTTATTGCGCACATCGTGCCCCTGGTAGCTCAGGTACAAGGCATCCCGTGCGGAAACGAGGGCCTCCAGGAACAGGTAGCGATCATCACCGCGGCGGGAACGATCACCCGGTCGCGGCCGATCCTGCGCCATCAGGTCGAAACCCAGCGGCGGGCGCTGGCGCGGAAACTCGCCGTCATTCAGCCCCAGCACCGCCACCAGTTTGAAGGGAATCGACCGCATGGGCACCATGGAGCAGACCGTCACCTGCCCGGTGAGGAACTGTCGCCCCGTGCGCGTGGGGCTTTGCAGGCTGCGCTGCAACACCTCCCGAACCACCGCCAGCGGCAGCTCGCTGCTAAAACCCGCCGCTCTGCTGTGCTCGCCCAGCTCCCGGATCACAGCGACCAGGTCCTCATGCGCCGCATCCAGCGGGCCACCCTCGGCCAGGAAGGCCAGGCGCAGTCTGTCGTGCAGGAACTGCTGCCAGTCGGCGACGCAGCGCAGCGCGCCGAGATCCCGGCGCAGTGCCTGCAGGGCCTCGATGAAGGCGCACAGGCGCCCGAGCAAGAGGGCATCGGCGCCCTCGACCTGTGGCAGCAGTAAACGTTCCTCCACCACCGTCTCTTCGTCACCCCAGGCAAACCCCAGCAGCAGGCGCTCCAGCCCCTGGGCCCAGGTGAAATCATCGCCGCTGGTGCCCGGCACCCATTCCTGGCGGTGCTCACCATCCAGGCCCCAGTGCACCGCAGCGGCCTGCAGCCAGTGGCCGATACGCACCAGCTCCGCAGGCGTAATGCCAGCGCGCTGCTGGATGGCAGGCACCTGTAGCCAGCCCAGCACCTGACCGACCTGCAAACGCGCATCCGGCAGCGCCAGCAACGCCAGGAAGGCAGCAATCGTGGGGTCCGCGTCGCCGGGGTTGCGATCGGCAATCGAGCAAGGCAGCGGCGGCACATGATCACCGAGACCCTCGTAGCGGCCGGCAAACACCGCTTCCACAAAGGGAGCGTAGTCCTCCACGCTGGGACAGAGCACCACCACATCGCGCGGTTTCAGGGCGGGATCGGCATTGAACCGGTGCAACAGCCAGTCATGGAGTCCCTGTACTTCGCGCAGCGCACTGTGCGCCGAAGCGATGGTAATGGAGTCATCAGACACCGGCGTCGGTGCTTCGCGACCGTCGACAAACCGGAACATGTCGCGTTGCAGCATCGTCAGCAGCGTGTCCGCTGCAGGTTCCGTGAACAGCTCGGTCTCCGTGTCCGCCCAGTCCGCGAGCAGGCGCACAAACTGCTGGCCCTGCTGGCCGAAGCTGGTAATCAGCGGATTGCCCGGTTCCTCGACGAAGCCGTCTTCACTGTCGTGCTCTGCCAGCCAGGTTGCACGCCGGCGCGCGACCTGGCGCTCGCTTGCAGCCTCCTGCCAGAACTCATTGCTGGGGTTCAGGTAGAGCAAAAAGATCTCGACGCCCTGCTGCGCAGACAGCACGCGCAAAAAATCCAGCCACAGTGGCGCGAGGGAGTTCACACCGAACACGAAGAAGCGCTCGGGCAACCCGACCACCGGCTGCGTGAGACGCTGCATAGCCTCACGCAATAACGCCACCGGATGCGCGGGCGCCTCGGCCACCAACATGCGCCAGAGCAGTCCCTGCCAGTGCAGCGGCTCTCCCGGGTCCGGTTCACGTGCTCCACGGCCACCGCGGTCCCAGGCCTCCACCCAGTCAGGCCGGTACATCAGGTACTGCTCGTACAGGTCCGCAAGCTCCTCTGCCAACTGGTAGCGACGCAGCGGCTGTTGCCGCTCGGACTGCTGCTGCCAGTAGCGGGTGGGCTCCACGAACAGGGGGTCTGCGGTCACCGACGACCTACCCAGCAGGTCGTAGATACGCCAGGCCAGCACTTCCCGCTGGTAAGGGGAGGCCTCCGGCACAGCGTCCTCGCCCAGCACTGTGCGAATCAGCGTCCACATGAACCGCACCGGCAGCGGAAACTGCAGGTTCATGGCAATGCCACGCTGCGGATGCTCTGCGAGCTGCATGCTGAGCCAGTGCTGCATGCCCCGGTGCTGCACCAGTATATGCTCCGGTGCCAGCGGCGAGGCGGCGGGCACATTGAGCAAGGCGGCCAGCGCGCCGGCCAGGTGTTCCAGCCTGTTCGAGGGAAAGACGTGGATCATCGCCGCTCGGCGTCCCCGAGATCGCGGAGTACCGGCGCCACGAAATCCGGGTCCAGCGCGCGGCGCGGGTGATAGGCAGTAACCTGACCCATGAAAGGGGGGTGGATAGAATAGCCCAACAGCGACTGCAGCTGTGGCGACATCGCAGATGCCAGCTGCGGGGGAATGCCGAGAAAGAAGTTCTCCTGTGGTCGGGCCCAGGGCTGGCAGTACTGGTTGGAAAAGGCCCGACGTGTTCCGCAACTCGCGTTGGCACCGCCGCGATGCAGCAGGGTTCCCGCGAACACCAGGCAGCTGCCGGCACTCATGGTCACCGTTTGCACCTGGGCTGCCACGCGCTGGTCCAGCGCCTCGCCTGCCGGCTCATCGCCCTGCAGGTAGGCGCCCGCCAACTCCGCGTCCGACCAGCGATGGCTACCGGGAACCACTTGGGTACCGCCATTCTCCGGGGTGAAGTCCTCAACGGCTACGATGGTGGAAAGACTGATCATCGGGCGTGGCCGCGGCACCGTGTAGAACGCATCGTCGGTATGCCAGGGCTGCGCTGTTTCACCCGGGCCGATAACAATGGCCTGGCTCGCGGTGAGCAGGAAATTGGGCAGCAATTGTGTCGAACACAGGGCGAGGATACGCGGGTCCTCCACGATATCCTGGAACACCCTGTCCCGCGCAACCAGCGTGTAGATGCGCTCGGTGGCTTGCCCCTCAAAGGCATTGCGGCCGAGATGACCGCCCAGCCACTGGTCGAACAGCAGGTTGATACGGTGCAGCTGCTGCGCGGACAGAAAGTCGGGCAACACGGTATAGCCCTGCTGTGCGAGCGCTTTACGGTGCATATCCATAGCGCGGGAGTCCATTGCTCAGGTCGTCTCGCTGTCCGTGGCAAAGAGTGCCAGCGTAGCGGCGTCCGCGGCATTTGCAAAGGCGTGTGATGCGCGACTACCCATTCCCGCTCTGCTTGCTTACCATGTGCGCTCCGGTCGCCGAGCACCACCGCCCAACATGGACAATTTCCTGCTGATCCTCGCCTACCTCGGCATCGGCCTGTGCCTGCGCCGGCTGCGCGGCATGCCCGGGAATACCTCGGAGGTGCTGAACGCCTACGCACTCAACGTAGCGCTACCGGCGGTGATTCTCAGCAATGTGCCGCTGCTCACATTTTCCAGCGCGCTGCTGATTCCCGCCATCACCCCCTGGCTGCTAATGTTGCTGGTGGTGCCACTGGTGATTCTGCTGGGTCGCCTGCTGCACTGGCCGCGCGAGGTGGTGGGGGCCCTGCTGATCGTGCTGCCTTTGGGCAATACCTCCTACCTGGGCTTTCCACTGGTGCAGTCGTTTTTTGGCACGGCCGGCATGCCCTACGCCATGGTGTACGACCAGTTGGGCTCCTTTCTCGCACTGGCCAGCTACGCAGTGGTGATCGCGGCCTTCTACAGCCCGCAGGTGGCGACGCCCTCTGCCCGCGCTATTTTCACACGGATTGTCAGTTTTCCACCTTTCCTCGCCCTGCTGGCCGGGCTGGCGCTGCGCGGGACGACGCTGCCCCCCCTTGTAGAGCAGCTGGTAGCGACCGTTGCCGCCACCTTGGTGCCACTGGTAATGATTGCCGTGGGCTTCCAGATCAGCATTCGTCTGGCACGCAGCGAACGGCTCACCCTGGCCATTGCACTGGGGATCAAGCTGGTGTTGATGCCGCTGTGTACCTTCATACTGTGGAAAGCCCTGGGCCAGCGCGGGCTGGCCACGCAAATCGCCGTATTCCAGGCCGCGATGCCACCGATGATCTCCGCCGGCACCATCGCCATCATGGCGGGTCTGGCACCGCGCCTGGTTGCAGGCCTGATCGGTATCGGCATCCTGTTATCGCTGGTCACCCTGCCCACCCTCTACTGGCTGCTCTCCCAGAGTGGCTGAAGCCACCCAAACGCATTGGAGGAAGCCATGTCTCAACCGCCCGTCATCACCGAGCGCGCAGGCCCTGTGTGTACGATCATTCTCAACCGGCCAGCGCAGCGCAATGCGGTTGACAGGCCCACGGCGGAAGCCCTGCATGCCGCCTTCATCAACTTCGCCAACGATGACACGCTGCGCGTAGCCGTGCTCACCGGCGCGGGTGGGCATTTTTGTGCCGGGGCGGACCTTGCCGCGATGAACGATCCCGAGCTGCGCAACACAGTGAATGAAGACGGCACCGGTCCCGGGCCCATGGGCCCCACCCACCTGCAGCTGGAGAAACCGGTGATTGCCGCGGTTGCGGGCTACGCGGTGGCCGGTGGACTGGAACTGGCACTCTGGTGCGACCTGCGCATCGCAGAGCAATCCGCGACCTTTGGCGTGTTTTGCCGGCGCTGGGGCGTACCCCTGATTGATGGGGGTACCGTGCGTCTGCCGAGGATCGTCGGCCAGGGCCGCGCCCTGGACATGATACTCACCGGGCGCCCGGTGGACGCCGCAGAAGCCTTGCAGATGGGCCTTGCCAACCGGGTCGTGCAAGATGGCGAGGCGCGGCGGGCCGCAGAGACGCTGGCCGCCACAATCGCGGCCTTTCCGCAGCACTGCCTGCGCGCCGACCGCGCGTCCTGTCTCGCCCAGTGGAGCCTGCCACTGGAAAACGCACTGCAAGAGGAAGGTCGCGGGGGCTACCCGGTCATCGCCAGCGAGGCACTGGGCGGCGCCGCGCGCTTTGCGGGCGGGGCAGGCCGCCACGGAGACTTCAACACCTGAGCAGGCATTCACCCGATGTTCTACCATGCACGAACCTGAACCGTTGATCTGGAGTAGCCCATGGCCCCGCGCACCCCACAGGACCCGGATGGTATCCGCCTGCCGGTAAAACTCGACACAACATCCAACGGGGAGTTCATGCCCATCCCGCTGGACGCGATACACCACCATGCCAACCGCCTGGCGCTCAGCACGGCTGATGAGAGTGCACGGCATTCCGGCCTGCGCCGACGCGCTTTTCTGACCAGTGCCTGCGGCGCCGCCACCACCCTGCTCGCCTTCAACCGTGCCTATGCCAGCCTCGGCGAGCGCGGCGGCTATTTCGAACTGGAACCCGATGCACAATGGGACCAGCAACTGGCCGCCGCCCAGGTGGGTGGCAACGAGTTCATCTTTGATGTGCAGGGCCACTTCGTGAACCCGACAGGTGCCTGGACAGCAAAGCTGCCTGCCGAAGCTCGCCCCCTGAGCGGGCTGCCCAACGCCAGCTGCCCTGCCGCGGAAGGGCCGGGTCGCGCCTACCTCGACTGCTTCAATGCCGAACAGTTTGTTCAGGACGTTTTCATCGACTCGGATACCGACCTGATGGTGCTCTCCTTCGTGCCCTCACGCTCCGATGCCGAGCCGCTGACCATAGAGGAAGCGGCCGCTACCGCGGAAATCGTGGAGCAGATGCAGGGCACCCACCGCCTGCTGCTGCACGGCCGGGTCAACCCCAACCAGGAGGGCGACCTGGATGCCATGGATGAACTCGCCGAACACTGGGGCGTCGCAGCGTGGAAGACCTATACGCAGTGGGGACCGGATGGCACAGGCTTCTGGCTGGACGACGAAGACACCGGCATTCCGTTTCTGGAGAAGGCGCGCAAACTGGGCGTGAAGATTGTCGCCATCCACAAGGGCCTGCCCTTTGGCAAAGAGTCCTATGAGCATTCGACCTGCGCCGACATCGGCAGGGTTGCCAGGCGCTACCCCGATATGAGTTTTCTGGTCTATCACTCCGGCTATGTCGCCGGCAGCGCAGAGGGGCCCTACGACCCGAACCGTGAAGACGGCGTTGACGCACTGGTCACGTCACTGCGCGCCAACGGCATTGCACCCAACAGCAATGTGTATGCGGAGATGGGCAGTACGTGGCGCTATCTGATGCGCGACCCCGACAGCGCGGCGCACACCCTGGGCAAGCTGCTCACCTACGTGGGGGAGGACAACGTCCTCTGGGGCACCGACTCCATCTGGTACGGGTCGCCGCAGGACCAGATACAGGCGTTTCGCACCTTCCAGATTGCCGAGAAGCTGCAAGCGATGTACGGCTACCCGAAAATGACCGCCGAGCTGCGGGCCAAGGTGTTCGGGCTCAATGCACTGAAACCCTACGGGCAACACGTGGCCGACCTGATGCCGCATTTCAGTCGGGATACCGTGGCGCAGCGGCGGGAAGCCAGCCGCAGCGCACCAGACCCGCACTTCCGCACTTATGGCCCAAAAAATCGCCGGGAATTTCTCAACCTGATGCGCTGGCAGAACGGCCCCGCCTGACCCAGGCGCGGCAGCTCAGTTTTTCTGCTCGAGTAAGGTGAGCACGCTGGAGAAATCCTGCTGACCCATGCCGGCCTCCTGCAGGCGCGTGTAAAGCTCGCGCGCCAGCTGGCCCATGCGATTGTCGACGCCACTCTGGCTGGCGATATCCATGGCCAGGCCGAGGTCCTTGGCCATCAGGTCGACCATGAAGCCGGGCTTGTAGCCGTTGCTGGCCGGTGCTTTTTCCATCACGCCGGGATAGGGGTTGTACACCTCCAGGGACCAGTTGCGCCCCGAGCTGGCGAGCATGATTTCCGACAGCACCGCAGGATCCAGCCCGTTGCGTACACCCATTTCCAGGGCCTCACAGGTGCCGATCATGTGAATGGCCAACAGCATGTTGTTACAGCCCTTGGCCACCTGCCCCGCCCCTGCCGGGCCGGCGTGGAAGATGTTCTTGCCCATGCCCGACAGAATGACCCGGGCCTTCTCGAAGGTTGCCGCCTCGCCGCCACACATGAAGGCCAGGGTGCCTGCGGCGGCGGCAGCAACGCCGCCGGATACCGGCGCATCCATGAAACCGATACCCAGGGCCGCTGCGGCCTGGCCCACTTCGCGTGACGTTGCGGCATCGATTGTGCTGCAATCCAGCACGGTGGTCTCCGGCCCCAGGCGAGCCAGCAGGCCATCATCGCCCAGGTAGACACTGGCCACATGCTTGCCGGCAGGCAGCATGGAGATGACATACTCGGCGCCCACCACTGCCTCACCGGCGGAGGTGGCGACCTGGGCCCCGGCCTCAGCCAACTGCTGACAGGCGGCCTGCGACAGGTCAAAGACGGTTACGCTATGACCGGCCCGAATCAGGTTGGCGGCCATCGGGCCACCCATGTTGCCAAGGCCGATAAATCCAACTTGCGCCATTGTGAAGTCTCCTGTGCGGTTTAGAGGTCGGCCAGCGGGTTGTTCGGCCAGGGCGCCGTGAAGAAGCCATCGAGCAGCGCTTCCGGTACTTCACGGGTGCTTTTGTAGGCCCAGGCCGGGTTGCGATCCTTGTCCAGCAGCAGAGCGCGCACGCCTTCGGCAAACTCCGGGTAGCGCACCACGTTGGTGGCCAGCTGGACTTCCGACTGGAACACCTCCCGCAGGGAGCAGTGCCGGGTGGCCTGCAGCTGGCGACTGATCCAGAGCGCCGCCAGTGGCGAGCCATGCGCCAGGCCGTCGCGGGCGCGGGACAGCCACTGGTCGGTGGTCTGCTGGTTAACGATGTTATCCACCACCTGATGGACGTCGTCGCCGTCGCAGAGGGAATTGATCCGGCTCAGGTGCGGCTCCACCTGGCCCCCGGGCATGCTGCCGATACTCTGCTCGGTGAGCGGGCGCAGGATATGCCGCACGCGGGCATGATTGGCTGCGCAGTCCCCGCGCCAGGCGCTGCGACGCAGCTGCTCCAGCACGGCGTCCTTGTGTTCACTGGCGATAAAACGGTCCGCGAGCCCGGTAAACACCGCGTCGGCAGCGTTGATGGAGGCACCGGTGAGGGCAAGGAATTGCCCCGACTTCCCGGGCATGTGGTTGAGAAACCAGCTGCCGCCCACATCCGGGAACAGCGCGATGGTGATTTCCGGCATGGCGATGCGGGTGGCTTCCGTCACCACCCGGTGCGAACAACCCGCCATCACACCCAGACCGCCGCCCATCACGATCCCATGACCCCAGCAGATGATCGGCTTGGGATAGGTGTGCAGGGTGTAGTTCATGCGATATTCGCGGGCGAAGAAGGCCTCCGCCTCCTCGCAGGGCCCACCGGGCGTGGCGGTTGCGGAGCGGTGCAGGGCCTGCACATCGCCGCCGGCGCAGAAGGCCTTTTCACCACTGCCATCAATCAGGATGGCGCCGATCTCAGGGTCATCGCGCCACGCATCCAGCTGTTGCTGCAGCGTGTCAACCATCGGTAGGGTCAGTGAGTTGAGGGTTTTGGGCACGTTGAGCGTGAGCCGGCCGAGCTTGCGCTCGGCACAGGCGACAAGCTCAACAATGACAGGGGCATCTGACATGGTTGAATCCTTAGCGGTTTTTCCATTCGGGCTTGCGCTTCTCGAGAAACGCATTCACACCCTCGCGCTGGTCTTCGGTGGAGAACAGCTCAACGAACAGTTCGCGCTCTGCCGCCAGACCATCGCCGATCGCCTTGTCGCGGGCGGAGTGGATCAGCTGCTTGCAGCGCCCGATCGAGCTGGGGCTCTGCTCGCCCACCTGCTCGGCCAGGGCCAGGGCACGTTCCAGCGCCTCGCCGGTGCCAACCACCTCTTCTGCCAGGCCAATGCGCTCCGCTGTGGCAGCATTGATGCGCTCACCGCAGAGGATCATCCGCTTGGCCCAGCCTTCGCCCGCCAGCCAGGCCAGACGCTGGGTGCCGCCGGCACAGGGCAGCAGGCCGACCCGCGCCTCGGGCAGCGCGAGCTGGGCCTGCTCTTCAACAATGCGCAGGTCGCAGGCCAGGGCGACTTCCAGACCGCCGCCCATGGCAAAGCCGTTCACAGCAGCAATGGAGACGCCGCGGAAGTCCGCCAGCGCTTCAAAGGCCTCGCCGAAAAAGCGTGCCATGCGCTCCGCCGTTTTCGGGTCGCCGTCGGCAAACAGTTTCAGGTCCGCTCCGGCCGAGAAGAACTTGCTGCCAGCGCCGGTCAGCACCAGCGCGTATATATCCAGATTGCTGTTCAGCGCAGCGACCAGATCGCGCAGCGCGGGCAGGCTCTCGGTGTCCCAGGTATTGGCTGCGGGGTTGTCGATCGTCACCAGTGCGGTGTGGCCGCGAATCTCGACTTTCAGTTTGTCCGATGTGCTCAGGCTCATTTGATCACCTCCAGTGCGCCTTCCATTAACAGTTTGCGCGCCACAATCACGCGCATGATTTCGTTGGTACCCTCGAGTATCTGGTGCACCCGTGTATCACGCACATGGCGCTCCATCGGGTATTCGCGGATATAGCCATAGCCGCCGAACAGTTGCAGGGCATCGTTGCAGACCTGGAAACCCACATCGGTCGCAAAGCGTTTGGCCATGGCGCAGTAGGTGGTGGCCTGTGGGTCCTTGTGGTCCAGCTTGCTGGCGGCGAGCCGCACCATCTGCCGCGCCGCCACCAGTTCTGTGAGCATGTCGGCGAGTTTGAACTGGGTGTGCTGGAAGTCGGCGATAGCCGTGTCGAACTGGCGCCGCTCCTGCACGTAGGCGGTAGCTTCTTCCAGCGCCTGCTGGGCTGTGCCCACGCTGCAGGTGGCGATGTTGATACGTCCACCGTCGAGTCCCATCATGGCGATGGAAAAGCCCTGCCCCTCGGCACCGAGCCGGTTCTCCACCGGTACGCGCACGTTATCGAAGGTCACCATGCGTGTGGGCTGGGCGTTCCAGCCCATCTTCGCTTCTTTCTTGCCGTAGCTGATACCCTCGGCATCCGCCGGCACCAGCAGCGCCGTGATACCGCGCGCGCCGTTGTCGCTGGTTCGCAGCATGACCACCAGCACGTCGGTTTCGCCGGCGCCGGAAATGAACACCTTGCTGCCGTTGATCACATAGTCGCCCCCCTCACGTCGCGCCGAGGTGCGCAGCGAGGCGGCGTCGGAGCCCGCACCGGGCTCTGTCAGGCAATAGGACGCCAGCTTTTCGCCACTGACCAGCGCGGGGCACCAGGCCTCGATAACGGCATCGGTGCAGAAGTTGCCGATCATGCTGGTCGCCATGTTGTGGATGGTCAGGAATGCCGCCGTGGTGGTGCAACCGCGCGCCAGTTCCTCCACAATCAGACTGGCATCCAACCGGCCCATACCCAGCCCACCGGCACTCTCCGGCGTGTACATCCCCATGAAGCCAAGCTCACCGGCCTGGCGCAGAGCGTCCTTCGGAAAGAAAGACTCCTCGTCCCACTGCGCGGCGTTGGGTGCCAGCACACCGTCGGAGAACGCGCGCGCACTGTCAATAAACGCCTGCTGCTCCTCTGAGATGGAAAAATCCATGGCCAGCTCTCCTCAGAAGCGATTCATGACTTTGCCGAACAACTCCTCGTCGGGCGGGATGACCTTGGTTTGCGCCAGCGGTTTGGATACCCAGGTCTCGTTGATGAGGTCGCGCCAGGTAATGTTGTGGTTGATGCTGTTGCCGCCCCAGGAGCCACAGCCCAGCGAAAAGGTCTGGCGCATGCCATTCCACAGGTTGCCGCTGTTGGACGCGGCCTGGGGCTGGTTCACCATCACCCGCGAGGTGCGCGTAGCCATCGCCAGTTTCAGGATGTTGTCGTCGTTGTTGGAGTAGATGCCACAGCTGTGGCCCTGGCCCTGATACGCCTGGATACGATTGGTCAGCTCGATGGCTTCGTCGATGTCGCGCACCTTGTACAGGGCCATGGTCACGGTCAGCTTCTCGCCCGAGAAGGGATAATCGGGGCCGGCACCCACTTCGGGCACAATCAGAAACTGCTTGCCCTCGGGCAGGTCGATGCCCGCGCGTCCGGCGATGGTCGTGGCGTGCTGCGCGACGATCGCCGCGTTCAGGTGGCCGTCCTGCCAGATCACGCTCTGCAGCCGGGCCTTGTCCTCACCTTCGATGACGTAACCGCCCTCGTGCTTGAGCTTCTCGAGAAACTCGTCGTAGATGGATTCAAACACCAGCACGGAGTTGTCCGAGGAGCAGGAGGCGGCCAGGTCCAGCGTCTTGGAGATACGGATTTTCTCCGCGGCTTCGTCCAGGTCGGCACTGTCGTCGACCGTAATCACCGCATTGCCTACCCCCACGCCCAGCGCAGGCGTGCCGGAAGAATAGGCCGCCGACACCATCGCTTCACCGCCGGTGGCGAGAATGCGGTCACACTGGCGCATCAACTCGTTGGTCTTGTCCAGCGAGGGCACATCAATGCTCTGCACCAGGTCCGCCGGCGCGCCCATGGCAACGATCGCCTCGCGCATGTAGTCACAGATCATCTTGTTGGTCAGTTTGGCGCGCGGGTGCGGCGCGATGATAATGGCATTGCGCCCCTTCACCGCAGAGATGGCCTTGATCACCGGCGTGGCCTCCGGGTTCGTGGAGGGTGACAGGGCACCGATGACACCGACCGGCTTGGCGATCTTGATGATGTTGCGAACCGGGTCCTCTTCGATCACGCCGACGGACTTGTCGTTGATGATGTCCATCAGGGTCGCGCGCGTTTTACGGTGAATCTTGAGGAACTTGCCGTCGTAGTTACCAAGCTGGGTTTCCTCGACGGTAAAGCGGGCAATTTTCTCCGACACACCTTCACGCGCCACCGACCAGACCATAGCGGTAATCAGCTCGTCCACCTGCTCCTGGGTATAGTGTTCGATGGCCGCCTGCGCTGCGCGGGCACGCGCCATCATCTCGGCAATTTCCTGCTGTACCGGATTCGGATCCTGATTATGCTCTGCTGTCGCCATGGGGCGTACTCCTGTCGTACACATGAAGATGGGGTTCCAGCCACGGCCTGCTGCCGGAACTCTTATAGTAGCCGAGCAGACTACGCCGCGCGGGCGACGTGTCAAAGGGAGAAAGTTGCGATATAAATGGATGATATTGCGGCTTAATCAATCCAATAACCCGGTTTTCAGGATTATGTCCTCGAACGGCGCAGCCCGAACGCCCCGCGGCCACGCCGCAGAAGATGGTCGCTCATGCAAATTGCATCGGCCAGCGCTAGACTGCGCAGGTAGACCAGCCACCGGACGGACCCGGCCATGCCGCGCAAAACCATCGACCTCCCCGAGCACTTTCTGTTCGAGACGCACTACGACGTGCTCTACACCGACGTCAACGCCGCCAATCACCTCGGCGCGGACCGCCTGCTGTCCATTGCCATGGAGGCGCAACTGCGTTTCATTCGCCAGCTCGGCCACGGTCAGGCCATCGCCTTTGAGGATGCCGGGCTGATCATGGCCCACGCGGAAACCGCGTACCTGGCCGAGGCGGATTACGGCGACCGGCTGCGGGTGGAACTCGGTGCGCGCGAAGTCGAGCCGAAGAGCTTCCAGTTCGTCTACCGCATCAGCAAAAACGACAACGGCGCGGAAGTGGCCAGGGTAGCCACCACACTGCTCTTTTTCGACTACCAGGCGCGCCGCGTAGTGCCCGTGCCCGAGGATTTCCGCGCCCGGGTGACCGGGGTGCCGGAGGAACCGCCATGGCGTGGATGACCCTGACCCTGTCACTCGGCGGCCTCGGGCTGCTCCTGCTGGGCATGGCCATGATGACCGATGGCCTGAAAGCCGCCGCCGGCAACTCACTGCAGGGGTTTCTCGAACGCTCCACCCGCACGCGGCTGCGCGCGGCACTCGCGGGCTTCGGCATTACCGCGCTGGTGCAGTCCTCCAGCGCAGTGATCGTCGCCACGCTGGGGTTCACCAACGCCGGCATGCTGCGCCTCAAGCAGGCCGCCTGGGTAGTCTTCGGCAGCAACGTGGGCACCACCATGACAGCGTGGATCGTGGCCCTGATCGGCCTGCGTATCAAGGTGGAGGTGGTTGCGCTGCCGCTGATTGGCGTGGGCATGCTGCTCAAGCTGTTTGGCGATAACCGGCGAGCGGCGCATATCGGCATCGCGCTGGCGGGCTTCGGACTGCTGTTTCTCGGCCTGGGCATGCTGCGCGATGCCTTTATCGATGTGGCCGACTGGATTCCGATCGAACGCCTCGGCGCTTCGGGTGTGCTGGGCATCGTCCTCGGGGTCGTATTCGGCGCCCTGCTGACGGCGCTGATCCAGTCATCCTCCGCGGCGCTGGCCATTGTGCTGACGGCATCTGTCACCGGCGTGCTTACGCCCTTGCTGGGCGCCTCGCTGGTGATCGGCGCCAATATCGGCACCACGGCAACCAGCCTGCTGGCCAGCATCGGCGCTACGGCAAACGCCCGCCGGCTGGCACTGGTGCATGTGACCGAGAAAATGTTCACGGGGGTGATTGCGCTGATCCTGCTCGGCCCCCTGTGGTGGATATCCGAACAGCTTTCCGGCGGCGCCGACGGGCGCACCAATATCAGTACCGGGCTGGCCCTGTTCCATACCCTGTTCAACCTGCTGGGGCTGGCGCTAATGTGGCTGCTGGCAGACCGGCTGCTGCGCCTCGTGGAGCGCTGGGTGAAGCAACCCGAACTGAGCTCCGAGCGCTTGCGCTACCTCGACGACACGGTACTCGCATTACCCGCGATGGGCGTGAATGCCATGCACTCCGAAATCAAGCGCGTGTTCAAGCAGCTGCTTTCGCGGGGGCGCATTATCATCGACCCGGACCGGGAGCCGGCGCCGGAGGAAACCATCCACACCGGGGTACTGCTCGCGGCCATCGCCGACTACGGCAATCGCATCGGCGCCCAGCACCTTAACAACGGGCTCTCCGAGCAGTTTCTCAACCTGAACTGGGCGCGCGAGGAATGCATGCAGTTGCGTGATCTCTTTCTGGAACTTGCGGAATTCCCCCAGACCGATATCAACGCCGCCCTGACGCCGGCCCTGCAGGAGGCGCTACTCGGACTCATGCGCAGCGGCGAGCTGAAACAGTTGACCCTGGAGGAGCGGCGGGCACAGCTGCAAACCGTCAAACGCCTGCGGCGGCAGCGCCGGGCGGAGCTGCTGGAGCAGATTGGCAACGGGCTGCTGCCCGCCCCGGAGGCGACCCGCCGCCTGCATGTGGTGGCCCTGTTCGAGGACGCCGCCAAACACATCCTGCATATTGCCGAGGTGATTTACCCGCAGCTCGCCGCGGACGCCGGGGAGAGCGCCGACACCCCCATCGCAGGGACCTGAATCACGGCGCGCAGCAGGTTCAAGTATTTACGCCACCTCGCAGGGCCTGCCGGGAAGCATGGCCACGACCGGGTTTTTGCGGCCCAATAGGTCACCATTGCCCATGACAACCCATCGACAGAGTGCCCCGAACGATGCGCTTCCTCGCCATATCCTGCCTCACCGCCTGCCTGCTGGCGGGTATCGCCCATGCCGCTCCCGTCAGCGAACAGCGCCTGCTCGCCGCCGGCAGCGATGTGGACAACTGGCTGAGCTATGGCCGCGACTACAGCGAACAGCGCTATACACCTCTGGACCAGATCAACGCCGGGAACGTCTCCGGGCTGGGCATGGCCTGGTATTTCGAAACCGACACGCACCTCGGCCTGCAGTCCACCCCGCTGGCAATTGACGGCGTGCTGTACTTCAGCGGCGCCTGGAACACGGTGTACGCCGTCGATGGTGCCACCGGCCAGATGCTCTGGACCTTCGATCCAGAGGTGCCGCGCAGCAAAAGCATCACTGCCTGCTGTGGCGTGCTGAACCGTGGGCTAGCCGCCTGGGAAGATCTGCTGTACATCGGCACGCTCGACGGGCGCCTGATTGCCATTGAACGCGCCACCGGCACCCTGCGCTGGTCGGCCCAGACCACCGACCCCAACCAGGCCTACTCCATTACCGGCGCGCCGCGTGTCGCCCGGGGCAAGGTGTTTATCGGCAACGGCGGCTCCGAATTCGGCACGCGGGGATTCGTCAGCGCCTACGATGCCGCCAGCGGCGAACTGGCCTGGCGCTTCTACACGGTACCCGGCAACCCGGCTGACGGCTTCGAGAATGACGCCATGGCGCGCGCCGCCGCCACCTGGAGCGGCGAGTGGTGGCGCTACGGCGGCGGCGGCACAGTGTGGGACAGTATCGTCTACGACCCGGAGTTCAACCAACTCTACCTGGGGGTGGGCAACGGCGCGCCGCACAACCGGCGCATTCGCAGCCCTGGGGGCGGCGACAATCTCTACCTCGCCTCCATCGTGGCGCTGAACCCGGACACCGGCGAGTACCTGTGGCACTACCAGCAGGTGCCGGGCGACACCTGGGACTACACCGCCAGCCAGCAAATGACCCTGGCGGAAATCCCCTGGCAGGGCGAGCAGCGCAAGGTCATCCTGCATGCGCCGAAGGCGGGCTTCGTCTACATCGTCGACCGTGCAACGGGCAAACTGCTGTCTGCAGAACCCTACACGACCGTCACCTGGGCCAGCGGCTACGACCTGGATACCGGTCGCCCACAGGAAAATCCGGGGCAGGACTATGACGGTGAGCCGGCCATGGTGTTCCCCTCGGCCATGGGCGGACATAACTGGCACCCCATGGCCTACAGCCCGGATACCGGACTGCTGTACATCCCGGAGCTGGACATGGGCATGGAGTTCAACGAGATTGATGCCGTTGACTACCAGCACCTGCGCCGGCACTACAACACCGGCTATGAATTGAGCGGCAAAGCCTACTCACAGGCCTTTACCCAAGCGATGCTCAGCCACTTGCCCAAGGCCCATCTACTGGCCTGGGATCCGGTACGCCAGCAAGCGGCCTGGAAACTCCCCCACCCCTACACGCACAACGGCGGCGTGCTGGCCACCGGCGGCAACCTGGTGTTCCAGGGTACCTCGGACGGCCGCTTTATCGCCGTGCGCGCAGACAATGGCGAATTGCTCTGGTCCTTCCCCACGGAAACCAGCGTGATGGCAGGTCCCATCAGCTACCGCGTCAATGGCGAGCAATACATCGCCGTCACGGCAGGTCGCGGCGGTGCATTGATGATGAACATGGGCAGGAGTTACCCGACCGGCAACCCCAACAACCGTCTGCTGGCATTCAGGCTGGGTGCCTCGGGCTCGCTGCCCGCGACCCCGGTCGCGGAGCGTCCCCTGCCTCCGCCCATGCCGGAGGCCAGCGACGAGCAGATCGCCGAGGGTCGGAACCTGTTCAACCGCTTCTGCGCGCGCTGCCACGGCGCCGATGTGGTGGGGGATGGTTCCATTCCAGACCTGCGCTACCTGGCGCCGGTCTGGCATGAGAACTTCGCCAGCGTAGTCCTGGATGGCCTGATGGAGCAGGCCGGAATGCCGCGCTTCGACGATGTGCTCGACAACGCACAGGTCGATAACATCCACGCCTACGTCATCGCACGGGCCCATGAGGATCACGCCCTGCGCACCGATCAGGGTTGGCTGGCACGCGCACGCAGTTACCTGATCGACAGCGCGGCACAGCTGGCAGCCTGGCTGGTCAGGCGGGACGCAGCGGCAGACTGACCACCTCGCGCAAAGAGACCTGGTTCACACCCAGCGGGTTACACGTTGTTACAGCTGCGCCACTGTCGTATCCTCGCACGCTCGGCGAGATGGTGGCTCCATCCTGAAATCTTCACGTAGCACAATCCGGTTCCCCTTCGGTTGGCCGGCCCTGGCGGGGCCGTTGCTACTTGCCTGCCTGTGGGCGCTACCAGGCTTCGCGCTGAACCCCGATCGCCTGCCCAGTCAATACCTCTTCGACCGCTTCGGGCGCGATGAGGGACTGCCCTCGGACACCGTGTGGGTAGCCCGGTCCGACGGCGAGGGCTTCCTCTGGCTGGGCACCAAAAACGGTCTGGCACGCTTCGACGGCGTCAGGTTCACGCTGTTCAACAAGCTCAATCAACCCGCTTTCCGCTCCAACGATGTTCGCGACATCGAAATTCTCGCCGACGGCAGCCTCTGGCTGGCGACCTACGGCGGCGGCGCACTGCATTATGCAGACGGCACATTCACGGCCTACACCACCGACGAGGGCCTCGCCGACAATATTGTGCACGACATCCTGCCGGCCGCTGACGGCACACTCTGGTTTGCCACCAGTCAGGGGCTCTCGCGCCTGCGCGGAAACGAAATGCGCAGCTGGACGCAACACGACGGCCTGGTGGACAACCGCACGTTCCGTCTGCTGGAGGAGCCCGGGGGCGCCATCTGGGTGAGCACGCTGACCAACGGCCTGAGCCGTTTCGACGGCACGGTATTCACCAATTTCACCGAAGGCAGCGGCCTCGACTCTACCCAGGTTCACTTGCTCCACCAGGATCCAAAACTGGGCCTGATTGCCGCCACCGCGGCGGGCTCTACCTACCGCCTGACCACATCCGGCCCCGTGCCCCACGAAAACACGGCGCTGCAAACCGGGATGATCCTCCACTCGGCGCTGCGCGATGTGCACGGCAATCTCTGGCTGGGTACTTATGGGGACGGCCTCTGGCGTGTGAGGAAAAACGGTACGCTGGAAGCCTTTCCGCTGGCCACACAGCAACCGGGTTATGTCTTCGAGCTGTCAGAGGACGCCGAGGGCAATATCTGGGCGGCGACCCAGCACGGCGTACATCGCCTGCGCGACAGCGACTTCCTCCAATTCGGCCCCGCTGAAGGCCTGGCCGCCGCCACCTTTGTGGTGACACAGAGCCCGGTGGACGGCAGCATCTGGGCAGGCACCGAGGGTAGCGGACTATTTCGACTCGGCGCCGATCACAGCGTAACGCAGTACACCAGCGCCCAGGGACTCTCCAACGACAACGTGTCCTCACTGCTGGCCGACTCCGACGGCTCGCTCTGGGTGGGCACCTTCGGCGGCGGGTTGAATCATCTGCAACGCGATGGCTCGATAACGTACTACGGCAAGGAGGACGGGCTGCCCAATGTGCATGTGATGGGCATGCAACGCGATGCCAGCGGCCGGCTCTGGGTGGTCACCGATGGCGGCCTGGTCTGGCTGGACCCCGACAGCGGGCGCTTCATTGAACGTCCCGATCTGCCTGCCACCCTGCTGCGGGAGATTCGCGCCGATTCACGCGGCCGCCTCTGGCTTACCAGTAATAGCGGCCTGCTCCAGATCACCGACAACAGCTATCAACTCTGGTCAGAGGCCGATGGCCTGGGCAGCAATCTGGTCAGCACCACCTACACCGACGCCAACGGTGTCGTCTGGATCGGCAGCCGGGAATCCGGTCTTGCCCGGCTCGATGGCGACCAGCTGTTCCAGTTCACACTGGAGCATGGAATGCCGCAGTTGTCGGTACTGGCCATACTCGAGGACGATGCCGGCTGCTTGTGGATGAGCGGGGCAGATGGGCTGGTTGCCGTCGAGCGCGCCGCGCTGGATGCGGTGGCTCGGGGTGAGTCTCGCCGGGTGCGCGCCCGTCTCTACGACGAGACCGACGGCCTGCGCTCGGCCCAGTTCCTGGGCGGTTTCCAGCCGGCCGGCTGGAAGGCCGAGGACGGGCGACTGTGGTTTCCCTCCAACCTTGGACTGGTCGCTGTGGTGCCCAGGGACTTCAGCACACTGGCCGCTCCCGCGCCGCCGCAGATCGAGGAAATTCGCGTCAACGGTGAACCGGTACCCATCGCCGACCCGCTATTGCTGCCAGCCGAAGCGGCCACGTTGGAAGTGGACTACACGGTGCCGCGGCTGGGCGCTCCACATACCCTGCGCTTCGAGTACCTGCTGGAAGGCTTTGATCGCGACTGGCACAGGGTGGGCGGACGTCGCACCGCCTACTTTACCGGCCTGCCACCCGGATCAATGACGCTGCGGGTAGCCGCGTCCAACCACGATGCAGCACAGGACGCCTCCCCGCGAGGCGCGGAAACGCGCCTGGCGATCTATCGCGCACCCTACTGGTACCAGACATGGTGGTTCCTGATGCTGGGCACCATTCTGGCCCTGCTGCTCATCCACCGGCTATACCGCCGGGCCATTCGCCGCGCAGTGGTGCGTGAGCGGCAACTGGAGATGCTGGTCAACCGGCGCACCCGTGAGCTGCAGATCGCCTTGTCCAAGGTGCAGGAAATCTCACGCATCGACAGCCTCACCGGCCTCGCCAACCGGCGCTTCCTCGATGAGAACCTCGACAGCACCTGGGCCCAGTGTGCGGCACAGCACGCGCCGGTCAGCATCATCATGCTGGATATCGACTGCTTCAAACAGTACAACGATGCCGCTGGCCATATTGCCGGCGACGAGTGCCTGCGCAAGGTCGCCGAGGCGCTGCAGTCTGACGTATTACGCGACGAGGATCTCGTCGCCCGCTATGGCGGCGAGGAATTTCTCGCCCTGCTGCCGGGCGCCGATTCCGCCGCCGTCACGCAGGTGGCACAGCGCATTCGCTCACTGGTCCGGGAACTGAAGATTCCCCACCCCAACAGCCCGGTTGCTGAATACCTGACGGTGAGCGTCGGCGGCGCTACCGCCTGGCCCGCCGAAAAAGGCACCCCGGACGAGCTGATCCAGCGCGCTGACCAGGCCCTCTATGCGGCCAAAGCCGCGGGACGCGACCGTGTGCGCATCGAGGAAAGCAACGGTCAGATCCGGTAGCAGGGTCGGTAGTCGAACTCGCCCTCACCGAGTTTCATGCGCTTCTCCCTGACCAGCAGGCGCAGCAGCCGATCCATGGCCTGCATCAAGCCCGCTTCGCCGTTCAACTGGTACGGACCGTGCAGGGCCACCTGCTCGATACCAAAGGCCTTTACATTACCGGCGACCAGGCCGGAAAACGCGCAGCGCAGCTGGCTGGCCAGTTCATGCGGCGGCAGGGTACTGCGCAGATCCAGTGCCGCCATGTGTTCGTGCGTAGGCACAAAGGGGCGCTGCAGATCCGGCGCAATCACCAGTTCCCAATTGAAATAATAGGCCTGTTGCAGTTTGCGCCGGCGGACATGCTGGGCCTGCACCGCCGCGCGCACGGCGGCACCGACCTCGTCGGGAGCGCCCAGGATGATCTGGTAGTAGTCGCGCACCCGCTCACCCAGGCAGGCGACGAGGAAACGCTCCAACTCGCTGAAATACTCGGCACAGTGGCGGGGTCCCGCAAAGACCAGTGGCAGGCTCTGTGCGTTGTCCGGATGCATGAGAATGGACAGCAGGTAGAGCACTTCCTCCACCGTACCGACGCCACCCGGGAACACCACAATCGCGTGTGCCAGACGAACAAAAGCCTCCAGCCGCTTTTCGATGTCGGGCATGATGACCAGTTCATTGACGATGGCATTGGGCGACTCGGAAGCGATGATGCCCGGCTCACTGATGCCGATGTAGCGCCCCGACTTGATCTGCTGCTTGGCGTGGCCCACGGCGGCCCCTTTCATCGGGCCCTTCATGGCGCCGATGCCGCAGCCTGTGACGATGTCCAGGCCGCGCAATCCCAAGGCATACCCAACAGCCTTGGCGTAGTCATACTCCTCGCGGGGAATGGCATGGCCGCCCCAACAGACCACCAGTCGCGGCTGCTCATTCGGGCGCACAACGTCGGCATTGCGCAGAATACGGAACACCTCATCGGTGGGGTCGGCAGCACCCGCCAGAGGCCCCGCATCGCGGGAAATGGCGGTGTAGACAATATCCCGCAGCGCCGCGAACAGGTGCTCCCGCAAGCCACGAATCATGCGCCCGTCGACAAAGGCCTGGGCAGGCGCGTTGAACAGCTCGAGGCGCAGGCCGCGAGGCTGGGGGACAAACTGCAGGTCAAAATCCGAGAAGTCGGCGTAGATCTGTGCCGCATCGTCCTTGTCGCTGTCAGTATTGAGAATGGCCAGCGCGCAGCGCCGGTACAACTCGAACAGTTCTCCCCGAGTGGTTGTGAAGGCCTCGATTTCCGCCTGCGAAAGCAGGTTCAGCGAGTGAATCGGGTTGACAATCGTGTGCGCGCGTTTGCTCACCTCATTGACCTTCCGGGAAATCACCCCAGTCCCGGGCGAGTGGCACTTCCAGGCTATTGTCCCCGGCGCGCAGCGGCTGCCCCACCATCTCATCGTAGGCGCTCTGGTGGCGCAGAAACAGCGCCGGCAGGGGCACGCCGGCGAGGCGCTGCTTCATTTCCGTCACATTGCGCGTGCGCAACGGCTTGCCGTCGGCTTCGGTGACCAGCAGCGGCTCTGCGCCGAAATCGGCGTAGGCGAGGTAGATACTGAAGTCCAGCGAATGAATGACAACGCGGGTCAGGCCCACACTGTGTTGCAACTGTTGCAGCGTGATTTTCACGGTATTTCCCTTCCTGCCGAAGTGCGGCGACGTTGCTACGTTAACCCGATTGTGCATAAACTTGAACTGACCCGCCGAGGGTCAGCAGAACACAACAATAACAAAGCATAACGCAGGAGCTGGAATGATCGTTTCCGCACGCCCCTCGGGGCACCCCCTCTGGCGTGTGGCGCTGATCGCCAGCGCGCTGCCCTTTTCCACTGCGGTGCAGGCACAGCTCGAAGAGGTGATCGTCACCGCCCAGAAACGCGCAGAGTCTGTGCAGGATGTCCCCATTGCCATCACCGCCTTCGATGAAAACGCGCTGCGCAGCAAGCAGATCAACGGCTTCGCCGACATGCGTTTCACCGCCCCCAACGTCACCTTCAACAAGGGCAACTTCACCGGCAACAACTTCCAGATTCGCGGCGTGGGCACCAACCTCGTCGCGGCCTCGGCGGACGCCGGCGTGGGGGTACACGTCAATGAAGTGCCGCTGATTTCGCCACGGCTGTTCGAAACCGAGTACTACGATATCGAACAGGTCGCCGTATTGCGCGGGCCGCAGGGTACGCTGTATGGACGCAACTCCACGGGCGGCGCCGCGAACATGGTGACCCGGCCAGCCGGTCTCGATGGCCGGGAAGGCAACCTGGAGGTGCAATACGGCAACTATGACCACAAGAAGCTCAGCGGCGCGGTGAATATTCCCCTGGCTGACAGCCTGGCCCTGCGCTTCGCCGGGCTGTGGCTGGACCGGGAGGGCTACACCGACAACGTATTCAATGGCAGCGATGTCGATGGCCGGGACCAGGTGTCATTGCGCGCATCCCTGCGCTGGCTGCCGACAGACACCACCCAGGTCGACCTGATGCTGTCCTGGTTCGACGAGGACAGCACCCGCACACGCAGCCAGAAGACGCTCTGTCACAATGACCCCAGCGGGGTTATGGGCTGCCTGCCGGATCGCCTGGACTTCGATGTCCCCAACCCCTCGTCACAGCTCTCGAACATTCTGGCATCCAACGCGCTTCTGGGGCCGCTGGGGGCGTTCACGCTGGGCTCCAATATACGCGGTGAGGTGCCACGGGACCTGCGCAAAGTCGCCAGTGAACGGGCACCCGTGTACAAGGCAGATGAAACGCTGCTCACGCTGAATATCGCACAGGAACTGGGTGACTACACCGTGAGCTTTGTCGGCGGCTATCAGGACACCACGGTCCTGTCGCAAATGGATTACCAGTGGACGGTGGCAGGCGCTTTCCCCATCCCGGCGCTGCTGCCTGTAGTCGCGCCCACGGCGGCGGCCACGCTCTACGCCGATGGCCTCTGGCCCATCTCTTCGCCCTCGCGCAACGCCACCGGCAGCGTGGGGGGCCATGTCGATTCCTTCAGCCCCGGCCTGGAAGCCTACGACCAATCCAACCAGTCCTCCGAGCAGGTGTCCGCAGAGCTGCGCCTGCAGTCAGACCTCGACGGGCCGCTGAATTTCCTCATCGGCGGCTTCTGGATGGACGTCGACCTCGATAACCAGTACTGGGTCTTCTCCTCCGGCTTCGACTATTTTGCCAGCGTCTTTCCGGCAGCCGCACTCGGCCTCGACGGGCTGGGCTGGGTCGGGCCACAGTTCAACAACGAAACCGGCGAGTATGGCATCCGCTCACAGGCGCTGTTCGGCGAAATCTACTACGCACTGACCGACACGCTGAAACTGACACTGGGTGCGCGCTATACACAGGACAAAAAAACCATTGAGGATCGACAGATCCTGTTCAACAACGACCCGGTGACCGGCGCGCCGGTGCTGCAGCCACTGGGAGCAGACCTCCCCATCCCCACCGCGACACGCCGCGAGAGCAATGACTGGAAGGAAGCCACGGGGCGTATTGTGCTCGACTGGTCGGTCACCGCCGACACACTGGCCTACGTCTCACTGTCCCGCGGCTACAAGGGTGGCGGCTTCAATCCTCCCTTTGACCCGGTGCAGTTCCCCAGCCAGGAACCGAACTTCGAACCGGAGTTTGTCGACGCGCTGGAAGTCGGCACCAAGAACACGCTGCTGGATAACACCCTGCAGGCAAACTTCAGTGCCTTCCTCTACGACTACACCGACATGCAGGTCTCCAAGATCGTCAACCGCACCTCCTTTAACGAGAACACGGATGCACAGATCTGGGGGGGTGAGGCAGAGTTCGTGTTTGCACCCAGCGCCAGCTGGGTGCTGAACGCCAACCTCGCCTACCTCAACACCGAGGTAAAGGACTTCGAAAGCTTCGATACCCGCGACCCCACCGCGGGGCGCAGCGATGTCACCCTGCTCAAAGACCTGACCAACGCCTCCAACTGTGTCGCGCTGCTGCCGCCGGACGTATACGCCGCGCAGTTTGGCTCACCGTTCACCCGCTGCAGTGCGCTGGCGGCGGCCGGTGTGCCGATTACCGATGGCATAGCGCAGAACCTTGATGGAAACCACCTGCAGAACGCCCCGGAGTGGTCACTGAGTGTTGGCGCGCAGTACAACCTGGCCTTTGCCGACAGCAGCGCACTGGCATTGCGCGTCGACTACTACTGGCAGGACGCCATGTATGCACGGCTGTTCAACCGCCCCATCGACCGCATTGACGCCTGGGACGTCTGGAACGCACAGGCCACCTACACGGCAGCCGACGGCCGGTGGTATGCCAGGGCCTACATCAAGAACATCACCGATGACGATCACCTGGTGGCTATGTACGTCACCGACCCGTCCTCCGGCCTCTTCACCAATGCGTTTTCCATCGAGCCGCGAACCTTTGGCCTGGCACTGGGTTACAACTTCTAGCCGCGGCAGGTACGGGCAGCCGGCGGGGGAATTCTGCTACCATCGTGACAACGGATTTTCACGGTCGCTGCCCCCATGCCCAGACTACTGATCTATCTTATCGCTGTTCCGGTCGTTCTCGTGCTGGCGGCAGCTGCGCTGCTGCCGGTGTTTCTGGATGAGGCGCGGCTGATACGGCTCGCCACCGAAACCCTGGAGCAGCGCAGCGGCGCCAGGCTGGAGGTCCGGGGCGACGCGGGCCTCTCCCTGCTGCCACGACTGTCGCTGCAGCTGGAGGATACGGTGCTGCGCTTGCCAGAGGAGCAACAGCCTGAAATCAGCGTGCAGCAGCTGTCGGTGGAGGTGTTCCTGTGGCCACTGCTGTCGCGGGAGGTGGCGATCAAGGGCATCAGCCTCACGGGGCTCAAGGTCATCGTGCCCGCCTCGGAGTCCGCGCCCGCCAGCTCGACCCTGGCCCTCAGCGATGCCGAGCTGGAAGCATTCTACGCGCAGCGTCGGCAAGCCCTGCGCGCGGCTGCTGAAGCCGGTGCCGGCGCGGCGCTGGGTCTGCCGCTGGCCCTGAACATTGCCAATCTGTCGCTCGATAATGCGCGCGTGCAGCTGCTGCAAGCCGATGGCGCGGCACCGCAGGAGATCACAATTTCATCCATGACTGCCAGCGACATCAACCTCGAGGGCCGCCCCGCGGCGCTCAGCCTCGCCCTGCAGCTCGCCGGCGAGCGCCCTGTCGACGTCACGCTCACCGCAGGCTTTACACTCAGCGCCGACCAGAGCGCAGCCGACGTCGAGGAGCTGACCATCACGCTCGCCGGCGCCACGCCGGAACCCGTGGTGCTGCAGACCAGCGGCACCATCACCCTGAATACCCAGCGCGCCGAACTCGCGCTGGAGCTGACCAGCGGTGAGATTCAGGGCACGGGTACGCTGGTCTACAGCAGCTTCGAGAGTCCGCAGATCGACGCCCAGCTGCGTCTCAACCTGCTGGACCCGGCACTACTGCTGCTCGCCGGGCCGGAGGCTGCGACCACAACGCCAGACAGCGCGGGAAGCGGTGTCGATGCATTGCCGCTGGACGCCATCCGTCTGGCGGACACCCGGGCCGACCTGCGTGTCGAGCGCGCCATACTGGGGCCACACGCCATCGACAACCTGCGCCTGCGCCTGCGGGCAGCCGAGGGCGTGCTCAAGATTGACACCATCACCGGCACACTGCACGGCGGCGCATTGAACGCCACCGCCACCCTGGACGCCCACCGGGCAACCGCCGTGTTGTCCTCCCGCGGTGAACTGACTGGGCTGGACACCGTGCAGCTGCTCGCAGCGTTGGAGTCAGAGCCACTGCTCTCCGGCCTCGCGGACGCAGGCTGGGACCTGCAAAGCCGCGGCAATACCAGCACTGCGCTGGTTCAGAACCTCGAGGGGCCGCTCAACCTGACCACGCGCAATGTGGTGCTGGAGCAGTTCGGGGTCGAGCGGATGCTGTGTGAAGTGGTCGCCCAGGTCAATCAGGCAACACTGGCGACCGAGCTGCCGCAACAGAGCACCTTCCAGGACCTGAGTGCCCGGGTGACGCTGGGCGAGGGCAAGGCGCGGCTGGACCCCCTGCAGGCCGATCTCGCACACATGGCACTGCGCGGCACGGGGAACCTGCAGCTCGACAGCTACGCGTTCAACGCCGAGTTCCGCGCGCGCCTCTCACCGACACTGGGCGAGCTTGATCCTGCCTGCCGGGTGAACGAACGCCTCACGGCCATCAGCTGGCCGGTGTTGTGTAGCGGCTCACTGGATGACAGCCCCGCCAGCTGGTGCCGCGTCGACAGCAAGGAGATCCTCGCGTCACTGACCCGCAACGAGCTGGAGCGCAAAGCCAAGGAAGAAGGCGGGCGCTTCCTGCAGCGCCTGTTCAAGGGCAAGGACTGATTTCACGCAGCGCGCAGTGCCCGTCCCAGGCGGCGGCTGCCCAGCACCTCGGTGAAGTCGCCGTCCTGCCACACAGGCTCGCCGTGAATCAGCACCCGCGTCACCACGCCATCTGAGCGGTTCACCATCTGCTTGTGATCAAACAGCTCGCGGTGGATAAAAGCGCGGTGATCGTTGCTGTCCCAGCCCTGCAGCGCCGCCGGGTCCAGCATGGTGATATCGGCCTGCGCACCGATCTCGAGGCTGCCGACGTCCAGGCCGAAAAATGCCGCGGGCTCGCGGGTCAGGCGCCGCACCATGGCGGCCACGGTACCGAGCCCCTCCGCCTGGGCCAGCTTCAGCGACATCAGGTTGCCGTCAAAGAATGCCATATTGGTCAGGTGGGCACCGGAATCGTTGAAGCCGGGCAGGGCACTGGGATGCAGCAGATAACCCAGCGTGGCACGGTTATCCTTGTTGCCGACATCCACCCACCAGCGGAACGACTTGTCGTATTCACGCAGCAGATGCAGCATGAAATCGACCTCATCCTCTGTGGGTGAGGGGAATTTGGCGAAGGCCTCCCGCTCTGCCTCGGACCGGGCCTCCGCAGCCTGGCCGCGCTGCACGCGCCGCAAACGGTCGAACACCTGCTGCATGCTTTCGCCGTCCCAGTCCGCGACCGGCGCACCGTCGAAGATCATGCGCTCCAGGTCGCGAATCACCAGCTTGTCGGGGAGCCCCAGCTTCGCCTTCAGGCGCGCCAGATTGCGTCCCTTGCGGCCGTGCTCCCAATCGCGGCGGAACTCCTCCACGAAGGCCGGATCGTCCAGCAGCGCGCGGCGACCGGCGACGTCGTCATACTCCTTCGCAATCAGTTTGCAGGTGGAAGGCAGTTCCTCGAATACCGGGCTGACGATACCGTCCGACCAGAGACGGAAATTGGTGCCCAACGCCTGAAAATGGATGCGCCCCTTCAGCAATGAACTGTTGATCAGCCTGGAGAGGCCCAGAAAGGCATTGGACGCCTTGGGCGCCAGCACGAACTCCATCACCGACAACGCAGACGTTTTCAGTGGCTTGCCGAACAGGCGCCCACTGCTGAACAGAAAATACAGCAGGCCCTTCACCCGGTTCTCGATCAATGGAGTGGTCTGCCATACCCTGCCGCGCCGCCGCACAACACCCAGCAGGCGCTTGAGCTCGCTGTAACCCGCGAATTGCGTGGGAATGCGCTGGTCCGTGTGGGGTTCGTTGGCCAGGTAATGGAACGGCAGACCATCGGTGCTCAAGCCCAGATAGCCCTGCTCCATGGCTGTGTCCAGCAGGTTTTCCATGCGGCTCAGCTCGGCCGCCGTGGGTTTGCGACTGATGCTGTCCTGCAGCCCCATCACTTCGACACGCAGCATGGAATGGGGCACAAAAGCACCAATGTTCGGGCCCAGTGCGAGATTGTCAAAGTGATCCATGTAGTCCCCGGTGTTGTCCCAGGTGATCGCCTCGACGCACTTGCTGAGGACTTTCTTCGGGATGTTCTCCACGCGGGTAAAACAGTCGACAATCGGGTTCTGGTCCCCCTCCACCTGCTGACCGAAGCAGGTACCCAGGCTGCAGTTGCCTACCAGCACCGTGGTGGTGCCGTGGCGAACCACCTCAGGCAGCCGCGGGTCCAGATCCACCTCCAGATCGAGGTGCGTGTGGATATCGAGCAGGCCGGGCATCAACCACTGACCGCTGCCGTCGATGACGCGGCCGGCCTCAGCCCGTGGCAGACCGGCCCCGCGCGCCGCTATCCTGCCGCCGCGAATGGCGATATCCAGTACCTGCGGCGCGTCGCCGCTACCGTCAAACACCAGTGCGTCAGTGATCAGTGTGTCCCAGGTTGTGCTCATGCTGTTCGTTCTCCATGGCTGTGTGCTGGTGTTATTGAGTCAGGCGTCAATCTGCCATCCGCCGGCGGTGCAGTAAAGCGCTTCCGCACTGCGGTGGCAGGACCGCATCGGGCAGAATCGCGACTTGCCAAATTAATAAGCCGGCTTATAATAAACAAACCTATTAACGGCGGGAGCCTGACGTGAGCCGCGCGCGCAACGACGCCACCGACCAGCTCAGCTTTGAGCTGCACACCACGGCGCGCCTGCTGCGGCGCAATTACGACCGCCGCGCCCGCGCCCACGGCCTGACCCGCGCCAAGTGGCAGGTGTTGTGGTCGCTGTCGCGGGAACAGGGGGTAAAACAGGCCGAGCTCGCCGAGCGACTGGATGTTGCCCCCATCAGTCTTACGCGTCAGCTGGATGTGCTTGAGCAGGAGGGCCTGCTGGAGCGCCGCCGCGACGAGCAGGATAGACGCTGCTTTCGCATCTACCTGACCGATGCCGCGCAGCCGGCACTGACCACACTGCGCGAGCTGGCGGAAATGACCCGCGGTGAGGCGCTGGCGGGGCTCAGCTATGAAGAGATCGTGCAGTTGAAATCACTGCTGGAGCGCATTCGCCTGAACCTGGGCAGAGAGGAGTAGAGCCACTGTGTCACCGCTATTGCAAAGACGTCTGCTGATGGGTGCAGGGCTGGTCGCCGGCGGGTTGGCGGTTGCCTGGTTCCTGCTCGGTGGGCAGGGCAGCATCAGCACCGAGAACGCCTACGTCAAGGCCAACAAGCTGGCGCTGTCCAGTGAGGTGAATGCCATCGTCAAAGCGGTGCTGGTACAGCCCAATCAGCCGGTCGAGGCGGGACAGCTGCTGGTGCAGCTGGAGGACCAACCGTTCCAGCTTGCGGTGGCGGAAGCCGAGGCACACCTCGCGCAGGTGAAAAACCAGATCATGGTGCGACGCGCCGACTACGCCGAAGTCGAGGCCGAACTGCGCCAGGCCGAGGAAGATGCGGCGTTTTACCAACGTCAGCTGGCGCGCAACCAGCGCATGGGACCGTCGGCGATTTCCGAAGCCGACCTCGACGAGTCACGGCAAAAGCTGGCGCGCTCACAGGCCCAGATCGCCATCAACCGGCAGAAGCTGGCAGGCCTGCGTGCCGCACTGGGCGGCAACCCCGACACCCCCCTTGAGGCCCAGGCCGACATACAGGTCGCACAGGCGCAGTTGGACCGCGCGCGCTATCAGCTGTCCCGCACCCGCATCACCGCACCCACCGCGGGCACCGTCGCCAACGAGGTGCCCCAACTGGGCGAAATGACCATGGCGGGCTTTGCCGTGGTCACCCTGATGGCGACCGACGACATCTGGATTGAAGCCAATCTCAAGGAAACGCAACTGACCCACGTGCGTCCCGGCCAGACCGCCGAGGTGACCATCGACGCCTACCCCGGGCAGGTATTGCGAGCGCGGGTCGACACCCTGAGCCCGGCCAGTGGATCAGAATTCGCGATGATTCCGGCGCAGAACGCCAGCGGCAACTGGGTCAAGGTCGTGCAGCGGATTCCCGTGCGCCTGCGACTGGAAACCAGGCCGGAGGACGCCGTACTGCGCGCCGGCATGAGCGCCGAGGTGCGTATTGCGACGGAGAGCCCCACACCGCTGGCCAGTGCAGGTGTGAGTGCCGCTCCCGGCGCCAACCAGGTGGCTGCCAGCCCCCTGTGAGTCCGCGCACCGCAGCACCCTGGCTGGTGGCCGCCAGCGTCATGCCGGCCACCATTATCCAGGTGGTGGATACCACGATCGCCAATGTGGCACTGCCGCACATGCAGGGCAGCCTTGGCGCAAGCAGCGATCAGGTCATCTGGATCCTGACCTCGTACATTGTGACCGCGGCAATCATGACCCTTCCGGTGGGCTACATGGCCCAGCGCTTCGGCCGCCGCTCGGTGCTGCTCTGGTCGGTTGCCGGCTTCACACTCACGTCCATGCTCTGTGGCCAGGCCACCAGCCTGAATGAAATGGTCATCTGGCGCATTGCCCAGGGCGCCTTTGGAGCGTCCCTGGCACCGCTGTCGCAGTCCATCCTGCTGGACACCTTCCCCAAGGAAAAACACGCCTCTGCCATGAGCATCTGGGGCATGGGCATCATGATAGGTCCGATCCTGGGCCCCACCCTGGGGGGCTGGCTCACCGACAGCTACTCCTGGCGCTACGTGTTCTACATCAACGTGCCGCTGGGCGTCGCGTCGCTGATCGGCATTTACTGCTTCGTGCCCAAAACCCCGACCGTAGAGAAGCGCTTCGACCTGCTCGGCTTCGGCCTGCTGGCAGTGGCCGTGGGTGCGCTGCAATTGCTGCTGGACCGCGGCGAGCACGTGCTCTGGTTTGAGTCGCTGGAAATACAGCTTTACGCGGTGATGATCGGCCTTGGGCTGTATCTGTTCACGGTGCACACCCTCACCAGCGACCAGCGTTTTGTGTCGCCGGCGCTGTTCCGGGACCGCAATTACGTGACCGGTGTGCTGTTCATTTTCCTGGTGGGGATTGTACTGCTGGCCACCATGGCCCTGCTGCCGCCCTTTCTGCAGATCTGGAAGGGTTACCCGGCGGTCACCACCGGGCTGGTGCTGATGCCTCGCGGCGTGGGGACGATGCTCGGCATGATGGTAGTGGCGCGGCTGATGCGCCACTTCGACCCGCGCATACTGATCATCCTCGGCATGTGTACGGCCAGCGCGACGCTGGCGGAGATGGCGCGCTTCACCCTGGAAGTGGGGCAAACCACCCTGGCCATGACCGGCTTCGTGCAGGGACTCGGACTCGGGCTGGTGTTCATTCCCACCACCACCCTGGCCTATGCGACCCTTGCCCCGCAGCTGCGCGATGAGGGCGCGGCCCTGTTCAGCCTGTCACGCAACCTGGGCAGCAGTATCGGTGTCTCCCTGATCATGGCATTATTGAGCCGGAATATGTGGATCAACCAGCAGGAACTGGCCGCACGCCTGACGCTGGAAGCGGGCCTGCCACAGGGTCTCCGCGACCCGTCCGCACTGACGGCGTTACCCGGTGAGCTGATCGCCACCGTCAGCCGGCAGGCTGCCGAGATCGCCTATGTGAATGACTTCCATCTGCTCATGTGGGTCAATCTGGCAGCCATCCCGATGGTACTTCTGCTGCGCGTTCCGAAAGACCTGCATGAGGCCAGCGCTCCGGCCACGGAGGCCTGAGCCCGGAGAGACGACCCCTGATGAACCGCACCGGCACCACCCCCGCCCTTGAGCATACCTTTGCCGACCTGCCCGAGCGCTTTTACCAGGCCCTTGCTCCCACGCCAGTGGCGGCACCGCAGGCAATCCGCGTCAACGACGATCTCGCCCGACGCCTGGGCCTGGATCCCGACTGGCTGAACTCGGCTGCAGGCACTGAATGGCTGGCCGGGAACACCGTCGCAACCGCGTCACGCCCCCTGGCAGCGGCCTACGCAGGTCATCAGTTCGGCGGTTTCAATCCGCAGCTGGGCGATGGACGCGCCATACTGCTGGGCGAATTGCGGGATGCACAGGGCAGGCTTTTTGACCTGCAGCTGAAAGGTGCCGGCCCTACCCGCTGGTCGCGCGGCGGGGACGGGCGCTCGCCGCTGGGTCCGGTCCTGCGCGAGTATCTGGTCAGTGAGGCCATGGCCGCTCTGGGCGTGCCCACTTCCCGGGCGCTGGCCGCGGTCAGCAGCGGCGAGACCGTCATGCGCGACCGCCCGCTGCCCGGGGCCATTCTGGCGCGGGTTGCCAGCAGCCACCTGCGCATTGGCAGCGTGGAGTATTTTTCGGCGCGCAAGGACACGGAAGCCCTGCAGCTGCTGGTCGACTACGCGCTGCAGCGCCATTTCCCGGCACGGGCCGACACGGACAATCCCGCGCTGGCCCTGCTCAACGCGGTGCTACAGGCACAGGCACAACTGGTCTCCCAGTGGCAACTGCTGGGCTTTATTCACGGAGTCATGAACACCGACAACATGCTGCTCTGTGGGGAAACCATCGACTACGGACCCTGCGCGTTCATGGACGCCTTTAACCCGGATACTGTCTTCAGCTCCATTGACCACGCGGGTCGCTACGCCTACCGCAACCAGCCCGGCATCGCGCACTGGAACCTGGCCTCTCTGGCACAGGCTCTGGTGCCTGTGCTGCACCGTGATCCGGAACAGGCGGTGGCACTGGCACAGGCCGCGGTCGATACGTTCAGCGACCACTTTCTTGCAGCGCACACCGAAGGCCTGAACGCGAAACTGGGGCTCACCGGGCAACAGGCGGATGACGCACAGCTCATCGAACAGCTCTACGCGCTGATGGCCGAGGAAGCCACCGACTTCACCCTCACCTTCCGCCGTCTGGCCGACCTGGCCCACCCGGAGCCCGGCAACCCGCAGGATATTGGCGACCTGTACACCCTGCCCCCGGCTTTCGATGCATGGCTGGCGCAGTGGCAGTCACGGCTGGCGCGCGAACCGGGCGACCCGCGAGCGCGGCAGGCGGCCATGTACCGGGCCAACCCGGTATTCATCCCGCGCAACCACCTGGTGGAAGCGGCACTGACTGCGGCCACGGATCACGGGGATTACGCACCCTTTCACACCCTGGTCGAGCGCCTCGCACGGCCGGGGCAATGGAACCCCGTGGACAGACACCTGGCCATGCCGCCCGAGGCCGGCCAGCGCGTGCACCAGACCTTCTGCGGCACCTGAGCGCCCTGCGGCCGCCGGCGGCCAAGGCGCGGGGGCACCGCGTTTCGACTCCGCTGGGGCAAGGCAGTATAATGCCGGCTTCGCCCAGCCCACGCCTCGAGTGACGCCTTGAACACGCAATTTTTCGGCAAGACCCTTTCCGGTCCCTTCACGATCCCGTCCGGCATCGTGACCACCGCGACCTCGATCATCCAGTATGTGTTCGATCATATGCCGGAAGTCGGCGTGGTCACGACCAAGAGTATCGGCCTGGCACCGCGGCTCGGGAACCGGGAGCCGGTGCTGAGCCAGTACGCACCGGGCTGTTTCGTGAACGCCGTGGGGCTGACCAACCCCGGCGCCCACGAGTCGGTGGCGCTGCTGGGGCAGCTGCGCGTGCCGGAGGATCGCTTTCTGCTCACCTCCATCTTTGGCGGCAGCCTGGAGGAATTCGTCGAAGTCGCGAAGTTACTCGCGCCGGTTTCCGACGGCCTGGAGCTGAACCTGTCCTGCCCCCACGCCAAGGGCTACGGTATGGCCATGGGGCAGGATCCGGAGATGGTGCGCGCCATCACCGCGGCGGTAAAGGCCGTGGTCGATATCCCCGTCATTCCGAAGCTGACTCCCAATACCCCGAATATCGCCGAGATTGCCCGGGCCGCTGCCGAGGGCGGGGCTGACGCACTCTGTGCCATCAACACCCTGGGGCCGGGCTACACGTCTTCACACGGCCACCCGGTGTTGAGCAACGGCGCCGGTGGCATGTCGGGCAAGGGGGTGCTGCCCATTGCCCTGAAATGTGTGCGCGAGGTGATCGCCGCGACCGGACTGCCCGTCATCGGCTGTGGGGGTGCGAGCAGCGCGGAGGACGTGCGCGCCTTTTTCGACGCCGGCGCCAGCGTGGTGGGCGTGGGTTCTGCGCTGGTGGGCATGACCACCGGCGACATGCAGGCGTACTTCAGCACCCTGCAGCGCGACCTGGACCACAACAGCGACCGGGCCGAAAGCCTGGTGCGCTATGACATCGACATGCAGTTCCGCCCGGTCTCGCTGGTCAGCAATGAGCGGGTGTGTGACGACATTGCCATTCTCACCTTCGACCGCAAGATCAACGTGCAGGCGGGGGAGTTCATTTTCCTGTGGATTCCGGGCCTGGGCGAGAAGCCGTTCTCGGCACTGACCGATGACCCCTTCTCTCTGGTGGTCATCGACCTGGGCGAGTTTACCCACGCGCTGATGGACCTGCCTGTGGGCACCGAAGCCTACGTGCGCGGGCCGCACGGCGTGCCGGTGGAGCCTCCGGATGACGCGCGCATCATGGCAGTGGCAGGCGGGACAGGGCTGGCTGCCGTCTACCAGATTGCCCGGGATTTCGGCAACGCCGAGATATTTGTCGGGGCGCGCAGCGACGACAGGCTGTACTTCCTCGATGAATGCGCGCAGATTGCAGAGCTGCACGTGGCCACCGACGACGGCAGCGCCGGCTACCACGGCCGCGTCACCGAGTTACTGCGCGAGCGACTGAGTGGCATGCCCGCGGAAGACAGGGATGCGCTGGTGTTTTACAACTGCGGCCCTGAGCCCATGGTGCACGCCGCTGAGGCGGTACAGCGCGAGTTCTGCCAACCCGGGCAGATTTTCAGTGCCATCGACTACCTCACCAAGTGCGGGGTAGGCATCTGCGGAGCCTGCGCCGCGCCGGACGGCCGCCGCGGCTGTGTCGACGGCCCATTTCTATAGGAGCGAATTGTGTATCAGTACCAGACACTCACCACCCAGGTTGAGGATCGGGTTTGCACCCTCACCCTGAACCGTCCCGAGCAGTTGAACGCGTTCACCGTGGAGATGGCCAACGAGCTTATCGATTTTTTCACGCGCGCCAGCGACGATGACGACATCGGCGCCATTGTCGTGACCGGCGCCGGCCGCGCCTTTTGCGCCGGCATGGACCTGTCACCCGACGGCAACACCTTTGGCCTGAATGAAACGCTGACACCCACACTGGCAGACCTGCGCGAGCGCCCTGACGATCCAGAGATCGTCGACGGTGTGCGCGACACCGGCGGCCGGGTCACACTGGCGATTTTCGAATGCAAGAAGCCGGTGATCGGCGCCATCAACGGCGCTGCGGTAGGCATTGGCGCCACCATGACCCTGGCGATGGATATCCGCCTGGCCTCCGACCGTGCGCGCATCGGCTTTGTCTTCGGCAAGCTCGGCATTGTGCCAGAAGCCTGCTCAAGCTGGTTCCTGCCGCGTATCGTCGGTATTCAGCAAGCGCTGGAATGGGTCTACACCGCAGACATCTTCGATGCGCAGGAAGCCATGAGCGGCCGCCTGGTGAAGGCGGTCTATACGCCCGATGAGTTGCTGCCGGCGGCGCGCGCCCTGGCGCAGCGCATCATCACCAACCGCTCGCCGGTGGCCATCGCACTGGCCAGGCAAATGCTGTACCGGAATGCGGCAGCGGAACACCCGCGTGTGGCGCATGAAGTAGACTCCATCGCCATGTTCTATACCAGCCTGGAGGACGGCAAGGAGGGGGTCGCCAGTTTCCGGGAGAAACGCGACCCCAACTTCAGCGGCAAAGCGTCCGCCATGCCCGCCTTCTACCCCTGGTGGTAACGCAGGGCACTGCTGCGCCCCTGGGCCTGATCGTTGACGCCGATCAGGAGACCGTTGATGCACTCTCCGAGCTGCTTGCCGCAAAGGGGTTCAGCACCCTGCACTGCGGCACGCTTGCCGAGGCCAGCGAGACCCTCGAGGCACATGCTGACGCTCTTGCGGTGGCCTTCATCGCCCTGGACCTGCCTGACGGAGAAGGCCTCGAATTGCTGGGCAAGAACAGCCTGCTTCGGGACCATACCGATGTCGCCCTGATACATCATGACGATGATCCCGCACGCACGCAGCGCGGTATCCGGGAGCAGGCGAGCTACTTCTTTCGCAAGCCACTGGACGCCGTATTCATCGGCGAACTGCTTGAGGATATCGGTCGGGAATGCGCGCAGGAGGCGAGCGGGGACGCCGTTGATGACAGCGTGGCCATCGACCAGTTCGGCATGATGCGCGGCAACTCACCGGCGATGCGCAAACTGTACCGCGTAGTGAGGAAGGTGGCACCTTCCAGTGCAACGGTACTCGTGGTGGGTGAAAGCGGCACCGGCAAGGAACTCGCTGCCCAGACCCTGCACCAGATGTCCGGTTCGGAGGGTCCCTTCGTCGCCATGAACTGTGGGGCTATCGCCAGCGAACTGGCGGAAAGCGAGCTCTTCGGCCACGAAAAAGGCAGCTTCAGTGGTGCGGAGCGGCGCCATGCCGGCTACTTTGAAAGGGCAGAGGGCGGCACGCTGCTACTCGACGAGGTGGGGGAGATGCCGCTTGACCTGCAGGTCAAGCTGCTTCGCGTACTGGAAACGGGCAAGTTTCGTCGCGTCGGCGGCACCGAGGACCTGTCGATGAACGTGCGCTTTGTTGCAGCAACCAACCGGGATCCGGAGGCGGCGATTCAAGAGGGCTTGCTGCGTGAAGACCTCTATTTCCGTATTGCGCAGTTCTGTCTGCGCATGCCGCCGCTGCGCGAACGTGACCGGGATATCGCAGGTCTGGCGCACGCGTTCCTGAACGAACTCAACACGGAACACGGCACAGCGAAGCGTTTCTCACCGGATGCCATCGCCGCCATTGAAGACTACGCCTGGCCGGGTAACGTGCGCGAGCTGAAAAGCGCCGTAGAGCGGGCTTTTATCCTCGCCGAAGACACGCTAGAGCCGCAGCACCTGCCCGAGGGCCAGATTGAGCAGGCCGGTGAATTCCTGCGCATATCCGTGGGAGAATCACTGCAGCAGACCGAGAAGCAGCAGATCCTCGCGACCATCGAGGCCTGCAAAGGCAACAAGAAGGCGGCTGCTGAAACGCTCGGCATCGCCTTGAAAACGCTGTACAACAAACTCAAGGAATACGAGAAGGGTTAGGGCACGCGGGCCGGCCCGGGCCCGTCACTCCCGGTTCTCGCGCAACAGTTGCTCTCCCCGAGCCGTCAACACGAAGCCCTGCCTGTGCTTCACCCGGAACATGGCTGCCCAGGGCATGAGTATCGTGCCCCGTTGCGGCAGCGTGATTCGCGCGAAGCGCACAATGCCCGCGGCGGGGTCGATCTGCAGCTCCGAGATCACCCCGACTTCAGAGCCACGGGCATCATACACTCCAGCGCCCAGCAGGTTTGCGGTTGGCGTCGCCTGGTCCATGCTTTCACCCTCTTGCTACGTCATCCGTTGGGGGATGCATAATCCACACCAATATGGATTCCGCGCGCAAAACCGCGTCATCACCACCGCAGGGAGAATCGCCCGCCTCAGCTGCACCACTGTTTTTGTAAAAAGGTGCAGGACCCCCGGTCATTTTTGCAAGTACAGGGCGTCACCTGAGACGCAGCGCATCAACTCACTCCTCGCCAGACCCAAGGTATACAGGGCTTTCAAGCGATCTGAGCGGCTTTGGCACGGTTCTCGCAACACCCCTCTTACAGCCGCTCAGCGTGTCTGCAAAACTGGGCACCTGAAGGCGCAACAAGGAGAATTATCATGCTGTACTGGGCACTTATCTTTCTTGTGGTTGGTCTCGTCGCTGGCTTGCTTGGCGCCTCTGGCATTGCCGCCATCGCGAGCCAGATTGCATGGATACTGTTCGTCATCGGTATCGTGCTGCTGGTCATCCACCTGGTGACTGGTCGCAAGCCGCCGGCGCCATAACAGCTGCCAATCGGGGTCGCAAGGCCCCGACTTTTCATCGAACGCCGAGAAAACCCACGACCCACATTGGAGGTTCCACCATGACACTACTCGACTCAGCCACCGAAACGATTGAGAAACGTATGGAGCAGCTGAATCACAAGATCGAAGCAGAGCAGGCCGAGGCGGAACGTAAAATGGCCGAAGCCGAAAGCGAAAAAGCGCGGGCGGACATGCAAACCGAGCTCAAGGAGCGCACCCGAAAGCTGCAGGAGCAGATCGATGACGCGGGACAGAAACTCGCCGACGCGAAATCTGCCAGCGAATCGCGCTTGCGGGAGATCGTGGACAGTTTTAGGGGGAAGTAAGGGTGGTAGGACCAGGCGGATTCGAACCGCCGACCTCTACCATGTCAAGGTAGCGCTCTAACCAACTGAGCTATGGTCCTGTCGTGAGGGCCGCGATTATAAAGCTGCCGCGAGGATTCCTCAACCAGTTTCGCGGGCAAGGTTTTTGCCGCGACCGGGGCTTTCACTCCGCCAAGGGTGAACCGGGAAACGCGACTGTGGCGCCGCAAAACCGAATGCGTATACACTCCACTATCCAGTCATTCGAATAACAGGACACTGGTATGTTTGATAACGAGCACCCGGCGCGGCGAGCAGCCCTGCTTTCGCGCGAGTACGTTCACAGCAAGAACAAGGCCGGATGGCTGGGCCTCTACGCTGAGGACGCGATCATCGAGGACCCTATCGGGGTCTCGCACATTGACCCGGCCGGCAAGGGGCACCGTGGGCCCGCGGCACGAGAAGCCTTCTGGGACAACTTCATCGCGCCGGTGGACATCCGCATCGAGATTCTTGAATCCTTTGCCGCGGGCAACGAGGTTGCCAACCTGGTCACGCTGACCATCACTATCGACGGCGGCGAAGGCAAAACCTTGCAGCAGAAGGTGCACGGTGTGTTCACCTATCACGTCGATGACGCCGGCAAGCTGCTGTCGCTGCGTGGTTACTGGGAGACCGATGACCCGCGCAATGCCCTGATGCAGGTCGCTGCGGATGGCACGTTGACCCCGCTTGCCTGAACGCTTCCCTCTCACAAGCGGGATGATATGCTTGAAGGCATAACAGGCGACTACACACTGGCGCGGCGGGGATCGGCATGGCAAGTGTTCAACAACTTCTCAGGGATATAGCGGCCGCGCCGGATGGTCCAGCCATTGCCGCCATATTCGATTTCGACGGCACGATTATCTCCGGCTACTCCGCAACCTCGTTCATCCGCGAACAGTTGCGGCGCGGCGACCTGCAAACCCGGGAGCTGCTGGAACTGGCCCAGGCCATGACCAGCTTCGGGCTGGGCAACCTCGGCTTTTCCGCCATGATGACCGTGACAACCCAGTTCCTGCGCGGCATCACCGAAGCCAGCTATGAAGATCTCGGGGAAACGCTGTACAACGACCAGCTCGCGCGTCGCATCTACCCGGAATCACGCGCCCTGATCAATGCCCACCTGGCCAAGGGGCACACCGTCGCCGTGATTTCCTCGGCCACGCCATACCAGGTTGTGCCGGCCGCGCGCGACCTGGGCATTGAGCACGTCATGTGCACCGAACTGGAAGTCGAGGACGGGCTGTTCACCGGGCAGGTAATCCGGCCCACCTGCTTCGGCCAGGGCAAGGTAGATGCGGCAGAACGCCTCGCAGGCGAGCAGGGCGCCGACCTCGACCAGAGTTTCTTTTACAGTGACAGCCACGACGACCTCCTGCTACTGGAACGTGTGGGCCTGCCGAGGGTCCTGAACCCGAACACGCGTCTGCTGGGCATCGCCCGGGACCGGCACTGGCCCGTCGCGCGCTTCTCCAGCCGCGGCCGCCCCTCGCTGTCGCTCTACCTGCGTTCAGCGGCGGCAACCGTGAGCCTGGTGCCCACCTTTCTCGCCGGCCTGCCGGTCTATGCACTGACCCGATCGAAACGCCAGTCGCTGAATTTCTCCCTGTCACTGTTCGCGGACACCGCGAGCGCACTGATTGGATTGGACCTCAACGTCAAAGGCAAGCAGCACCTGTGGTCGCACCGACCGGCGGTGTTCATCTTCAACCACCAGAGCAAGGCGGATGTGGTGGTGATCGCCAGCCTGCTGCGGGCCGACATGGCGGGGGTGGGTAAAAAGGAAATTCGCGATATGCCGGTGATCGGCCGGGTACTGGAAACCGCCGGTGTGGTGATGATTGATCGCGCCAACTCGGCGAGCGCCATCGAAGCGATGACACCGCTGGTTGAGGCGATGCGGGACGAAGGTAAATCGGTGGTGCTGGCACCGGAGGGCACGCGCAGCGTGTCACCGCGTCTCGGCCCTTTCAAAAAAGGTGCTTTCCACCTCGCCATGCAGGCCGGAGTGCCCATCATCCCCATCGTCATCCGCAATGCCGGCGACGTCGCCCCGAAAGGCGAGTTCGTGTTCCGACCCGCCACGGTGGACGTTGAAGTGCTGGAGCCCATCGATACGTCCAGTTGGCAGGTGAGTGATCTCAACGAGCACATCCGCGAGGTGCGCAACCGTATGCTGGCCGTCCTGGGACAGCCACTGGAGCCTGCCGAAAAACCCGCCAGCGGCAATGCAAAGCGCCCAAACCCCGCCAAAGCAAAAACCAAAACCAAAACTGGCACGAAGCCTCCCGCAAAGAAGAAAGTCACCACAGCGAAGAAAACCGCGGCGCGGAAAAAGACGGCAGCCACGCGGAAGAAGGCCCTCGCCAGACCGGCGCCAAAGACGGCAGCTGCGCGCAAGCGACCGCTTAAACCCAGGCCCAAGGCAAGGCCCAAAAGCCGGGCCGATACGGTGCGCGATCAGTGACCCTGGAGGGCAAGTTCGACCAGTGCCCATGGCCTCCCGGCAGCGGACCGGTACTGTTTCTGCTGGACACCAGCAACCGCTTTGAAGAAGCGTTGCTGCAGCGCTGGCTTGACCAGCATACCGAGACGGGCGCCGGCCGCGACTGCGAGGCACTCACCATCGACCTGGGTGACGACCGCCGGGGCATCGATACGCGCGAGCTGCGCGAACGCCTGTCGCTGCCGGACGAAGCCATCATTGCGCCCTTGCGGGTGGCCTGGACACCACCACTTGCCGCCATCAATTCAGGCCCCCAGCTACGCGACCTGATTCTGGGCGATCCGCGACGCCCAAGCCCCCGGCGCGCCCGACGCATAGCGGAAAAGGAGCCCGAGCGCATGCATCTGGTGTGCGGCGAGCCCGACTCGCTGGGCAACCTGCGACAGCGCTACAACACCAAGTATGCCCAGGAAAGCGCGGCCGACAGTACGGCGTTTGGCACCTTTGTCGCACGGCAGGCCGCGGTGGTTCTGGATATCGCCGAGCGCCGCTTGCAGGGCGGCCGCTACAAGGTGCCGCGCTACGTAGCGGAAAGCCTGCGCGCCAACCGCAGCTACAACGAAGCCCTGGAAAAGCTGGCGAAAGAACAGGGTACGACCCGCGAGGCGCTGCTGAAACAGGCAGCGGCCTACATGGAGGAAATGATTTCCATCCCCAGCACCTTCTGGCTGGATGTCTGGGCGCGTTTCTGCAGCTTCTGCCTGCGGCTGGGCTATGAGCGGGAAATCGTCTGCGACCCGCAAGCCATTGAGGCCATGCGACAGACCGTGCGCGACCACCCCTCCCTGCTGCTCTGGACGCATAAAACCTACCTCGACGGCATGGTGGTGCCCAAGGTTCTCTACGACAACGACTTCCCCATGCCGCACATGTTCGGCGGTGCCAATATCGCCTTCGCCGGGATGGGCTTTCTTATCCGTCGCTCGGGCGGCATCTTCATCAAGCGCAGCTTTGGCGACAACGCCCTGTACAAGCTCACGCTGCGTCATTACATCGGCTACCTGATGGAGAAGCGCTTTCCGATGAACTGGTCCTTCGAGGGCACGCGCTCCCGCCTGGGCAAGCTCATGCCACCGCGCTACGGCCTGCTCAAATATGCACTGGAAGCCTGCCAAGCCACCGATGCGCGCGATATTCACATTATTCCCATCTCCATCAGCTATGACCTGATCCGCGATGTGGAGGAATACGCCACCGAGCAAACCGGCCGCGGCAAGGGGGCCGAGTCGCTGCGCTGGTTCATCGGCTATGTGCGCAGCCTGGCTCGGCCCATGGGCAAGATCTATATGGACATCGGCACCCCGGTGGTACTGCCATCGGCACCAGACCCGGATGACAGCCTCGCCCTGTCGAAAATCGCCTTTGAAGTGGCGGTCGAGGCCAATCGCGTCACACCCATTACCTTCCCCTCGCTGGTGACCATGAGCCTGCTGGGTGCAGCACCCAAGGCGCTGACCGAAGCGGAGGTGGTGGAAGACCTGCGGGCGCTGCTGGACTGGGCGGAGGCGCGCTCCCTGCGCATATCCGCGGATTTCGACCGCGGGTACGCGGAGCAGATGGACGGCCTGCTCGGCATCATGATCAACGAGGGGATTGTCTCCCGTTACGACGAGGGCCCCGAGGATGTCTACGCCATCGCGCTGGAACAACACCCTGTCGCGAGCTACTACCGAAACACCGTGATTCACTTCTTCGTCAACAAGGCGATTATTGAACTGGCGCTGGTAAAGTCCACAGAAGGCAAGGATGCGGACGCCCTCGCAACTTTCTGGGCGGAAGTGGATGAACTGCGGGACCTGTTCAAATTCGAGTTCTTCTACTCGCCTACGGCGGAATTCCACCAGGAGATCCGCGACGAGCTTGCCCGCTACCATCCCGACTGGGAATCACTGCCTGCCAACACGCCCGGCGGCTTTACGCAACTGCTGCTGGGCATGACGCCGGTGGTGGCTCACGTCACGCTGCTGACCTATGTCGAGGCCTACTCTGTGGTCTCCGACCTGGCGGCGCGTATGGGCGACGCGCCGCTGGACAGCCAGCAGTGTGTCACCGACGCCCTCACCCTGGGCCAGCAACTCTATCTGCAGCGCCGCATCAGCAGTGCTTCGTCAATAGGCAAGCTGTTGTTCCGCAACGGCTACCAGATGCTCGAGCACCGCAAACTCACCGGCGGCGACGACCCCGAGCTGGGGCCACGCAGGCAGGCACTGGCGAGACAGCTGCGTGCCTTGAAACGGCGCCTGGAGGTCATCCGCGCGCTGGGCCTGACGGGGCGCGACCGAAGCAAGGAATCCCTGCAATGAACAACCTGAAAGTCGGCCTGCTGGGCGGCGGCTCCTGGGGCACCACCGTGGCGGCGCTGGTGGCGCGCAATGCGCCCGCCATACTCTGGGCGCGCAACCCGGAAACGGTCAGGGAAATCAACGAGGAGCATAGCAACGCCACCTACCTGCCCGGTGCGAGGCTGCCCGAGAAACTGCAGGCGACCGCGGATATCGGCGAGGCGGTCGCCGGTGCGGATGTGATCGTGATGGGTATTCCATCGCAGAATTTTCGCAGCGTGCTGCAGGAAGTGCGCAGGCATATCCGACCCTGGGTACCGGTAATCAGCCTGACCAAGGGCCTGGAACTGGACACCCGCATGCGCATGACCGAGATCATCGCGGAAGTGCTGCCCGGCCACCCCGTGGGTGTGCTTACCGGGCCCAACCTGGCGCGGGAAATCATGGCCGGGCAGGCGGCGGCCAGCGTCATCGCCATGGAAGATGCGATTATCGTGCGCGAGCTGCAGTGCCTGTTTTCCAGCGGTCTGTTCCGTGTCTACACCAACACGGATGTGGTGGGCTGCGAATTGGGCGGCGTGCTGAAGAACATCATCGCCATCGCCGTCGGCATGGGCGACGGGCTGGGCGCGGGGGACAACACCCGTGCCGCGCTGATTACCCGGGGCCTCGCCGAGATCACGCGCCTGGGCTGCGCCATGGGCGGCAAGGCGGAGACGTTTTCCGGCCTTGCGGGCATGGGCGACATGATTGCCACCTGCACCAGCGCGCAGAGCCGCAACCGCCACGTCGGCATGGAGCTGGGCCGCGGCAAGACGCTGGAAACCATCGCGGCGGACATGTTTATGGTCGCTGAGGGCGCGAAGAGCGCCCCGGCCGTGATGGCGCTGGCGCAACAGTATGGCGTCGAAATGCCCATCGCCAGTGACGTGTACAAGGTGCTGAGCGGCGAGACATCGGCGCAGCGTATCTTCCGCGGCCTGCTGCGGGTGACCGCAGGTGCAGAATCCGAGCCGGGCTGAAGGGCTTTTCACGACCGCCCCTTTTTCCGGGCCCGGCTCTGGTGCAGAATGGCGCCAACGCAACATGACGGAAGCCCCCATGAAGAACCTGCCACTGGCCCTTGTCCTGCTCGCGCTCAGCGCACTGACCACCCAGGCGGCACATGCCGGCAAGTTCACGCATCTCAGCGGCAACCCCGACCTGCGCTCTGCCTCTGCGCTGGTTCTCGACGCGTCCGGCGAGGTCATCTACGGCAAGGATACCGACACCGTGCGGCCCATCGCCTCCATCACCAAGCTGATGACCGCCATGGTGACGCTGGATGCACAGCTGGATCTCGACCAGGCCATTACCATCACCAAGGACGATCGCGATGTGGTGCGCCAGACCGGCTCGCGTCTGGACTACGGCGCAACCCTGAGCCGCAGGGACATGCTTTTGCTGGCGCTGATGTCATCGGAAAACCGGGCTGCCAGTGCCCTGGGCAGAACCTATCCCGGCGGCCTGGATGCCTTTGTGCAGGCGATGAACGACAAGGCGCAGCAGCTGGGCATGCGCAATAGCCGCTTCGCCGACCCCGCCGGGCTGCACGGCGAGAACCTGTCCACTGCACGCGACCTCGCCATCATGGTGCGCGCCGCTGGCGAATACCCCCTGATCGCCGAGGCCAGCACCACACCCGGTATGGCCGTCTACCCCTTTGCCCGGCGCGGCCCCCTGAATTACAACAACACCAATCGCCTGCTGAAGAACCAGAACTGGCAGATCGGGCTCAGCAAGACGGGCTACCTCAACGAAGCCGGCCGCTGTCTTGTCATGCAGGCGACCATTGAGGGGGAGCCGGTGTCCATCGTGCTGTTGAACTCTTTTGGCAAGCTCACCCCCTTCGGCGATTCCAACCGGCTGCGCCGCTGGCTGCTCGCCGGTCGCTAGCAGCCTGTCGGACTTAGGGCATCGTCGCGAGGCGTGTGGGAATCGAGGACAGAATGTCGATCGTTTGAGGCGAATAGTGGTGACTATTTAACGAAAACGAGCGGGATTCTGGACCGATTCCCATCAGCCGCAGCAGATGAGCCTGGGTCCGACAGGCTGCTAGGGCCGGCGAACTTGACCCGGCAAGTCCGGGCTTGAAATACTGACGCGACGTTTGCCGCCAGCGAGGTTTGCCATGCTCAGTCGCCGTCAACTCCTGCTTGCCAGTGCCCTGCTCGCCGCGACACGGGGCGGCACCCTCCACGCCGCCGCGCCTGCGCCACGCGGCACAGCCCTGCGGCGCCCCATCCCCGCCTCCGGGGAAATGCTGCCTGTGATCGGCATGGGCACCTCCCGCACCTTCGATGTCGACGCCGGAGCCGATGCGGCGCAACCCCTCATGGCGGTGCTGGAGACGTTTTTTGCCAACGGTGGCCAGGTTATCGACTCGTCCCCCATGTATGGCAAGGCGGAAACCCGCGTGGGCGACCTGCTACGCTCGATGCCGGAACGTCCCCCCCTGTTTGCCGCAACGAAGGTGTGGACCGATGGTCGCGAGGCGGGTATTGCCCAGATGGAAGAATCCGCCAGGCGCATGGCCGTGGAGCGGTTCGACCTGATTGCCGTACACAATCTGGTGGACTGGCGCACCCAGCTGGACACCCTCAAGGGTTGGAAAGAGGAAGGCAAGGTCCGCTATATCGGGATCACCACCTCGCACGGTCGCGATCACGCCGAATTTCTGCAGGTCATGCGCGAGGAACCACTGGATTTCGTGCAATTCAGCTACAACATTGCCGACCGACGGGCGGAGGAAGCGCTGCTGCCCACCGCCGCAGACCGCGGCATTGCCACCATGATCAACCGCCCCTACCAGCGCGGCGACCTGTTTGCGGCAACCCGCGGTGCCCCGCTGCCCGCGGTAGCAACAGAGCTGGGCTGCAGCAGCTGGGGCCAGTTTTTCCTTAAATTCATTCTCGGCCATCCCGCGGTGACCTGCGTGATACCGGCCACCTCCAGCCCCAGACACATGCAGGACAACATGCAGGCGGGCTTCGGCGCCCTGCCCGATGCAGCGCAGCGAGAGGAAATGCTGCGGGTCTTTGCCGCGCTGCGAGCCAGCAGTTGACCCCCACACGCCGCCCGCTGCAACGCCTGCTGTCACTGGCCTGTGAGGTAGAAACCAGAGAAGTCACTGCCACCCTCGCGTCCTTTGTCCTGATACTGACGCTGATGGGGGCATACTACCTGCTACGCCCGGTCCGCGACGCAATGGCCAGCGACTGGAGCGACGCGGAAGTCAGCTGGCTGTGGACCTTCACCTTTGTTTTCAGTACAGCGGCGGTCTCGTTGTATGGCGCCGCTGTTGCGCGTATCCGCCTGCAGTACCTGGTACCCGGTGTCTACGGCTGCTTTGCCCTGAGTTTCGTACTCTTCTACCTCGCAGCCAGCGGTGACACGCGCAACACCCTGATCGACAAAGCGTTTTACGTCTGGGTCAGCGTGTTCAGCCTGTTTCATGTGTCCGTGTTCTGGAGCTTCATGTCCGACTGCTTCTCTCGCGGACAGTCCAAGCGGCTGTTCGGCTTCATTGGCGCCGGCGCGAGTATCGGTGCCCTCGGGGGGCCGGCCCTGGTCACCGTGCTGGCGGGTACAGGCGGCGTAGAACCCTTGCTGCTGATCGCGGCCCTTATGCTGGTACTCACGCTACCCGTTATCGCGCTGCTGCAACGGCAACAGCTCAAGGGCCTCGCGCAGGATTTTGTCAGCAGCGGCCGCGATGAACTCGCGACCATCGGCGGCAACCCCTTTGCCGGCTTTGCTGCATTTCGCGACAACCGCTACCTGTGGGGCATCGCCCTGTTTCTGTTTCTCTACACCGCCATCAGCTCGTTTGTCTATTTTGAGCTGAAAAACCTGCTCGCGGACTACGACGAGGGCAGACGCGCACAGATCTGGGCTGCCATGGACCTTGCGGTAAACACCCTCACGGTGCTGATCGCGGCCTTTGCCACCGGCCGCATGGCGAATCATCTGGGCCTGCCTTTCACCCTTGCCAGCGTGCCCGTCGCCATCTGCGGCGGGATGCTGCTGCTCGCAGCTGCCCCCGCGGTTGCCGTGGTCGTGGTCGTGCAGGTGCTCCGGCGTGCAGGTAACTATGCCATTTCGCGCCCGGCCCGGGAGATGCTGTTCACCGCAGTGGACCGCGAAACCCGCTTCAAGGCGAAACCGGTGATCGATATTGTGGTCTACCGGGGAGGCGACATGCTCAACGCCTGGGCGTTTACCGCCCTCACCCAGGGGCTGGGCCTTGGCATGGCGGCGATTGCGCTGATCGGCGCAGGCATCGCCGCCTGTTGGGGCCTGACCGGCATTTACCTTGGACGCAGCTTTGAGCGTCAGTACAGCCCACGGTCCGGCGCACCAAATAGTTGAGCCAACCCGCACCGCGTGCACTCAGCGGGGCGGCTGCCCCTAGCCCCGGTGCCCGCGAGGGCTATACTGCCTGACACCAAGCGATTCTCGGAGGTCACCACCATGGCCACAGCGGCTGACTACAATCTCGGACCCAACACATTCCCCCGCGGCTGGTTTATTGTCGCGGAGAGCAAGGAGCTGGATGCGGGGCCCATGGCCGTGCGTTTCTTCGGCCAGGATCTCGCGCTGTACCGTGGCGAAAGCGGCAAGCCCGTGCTGCTGGACGCCTACTGCGCGCACATGGGCACCCACCTGACCGCCAGCACCAGTGCCATGATCGTGAAGAACGGCGAGCAGATTGAAGGCGACTCCATTCGCTGCCCCTACCACGGCTGGCGCTACAGCTGCGATGGCGATGTAGACGACATCCCCTACTCCGACGGCCCTTACCCCAAATCGGCGTCGATACGCTCCTACCCCGTGGTAGACAGCATGGGCTGCGTAATGGCCTGGTACGATCCGGACGGACGCGCACCCGACTACGACGCGCCCCTGCTCAAGCAGTGGGATGACCCGCAGTGGGTGCAGTGGGAACTGGATCACCTGGGCGAACTGGACATTCACCCGCAGGAAATCATCGACAATATGGCCGACTGCCGCCACCTGGGCCCCACCCACGGCGCACCCTGCGAGTACTTCGAGAACGAGCTCCGGGACCAGGTGTACATCCAGCGCCAGGGTGGTCCGATGCAGCTCTACAACACCTACCTGTATACCACCACCTGGTACACCGGGCCGGGTGTGCTGCTGTCCAAGCAGGTGTTCGGTGACGCCGTCATGTTCGAGCTGATCGCCAACACACCCGTGGACGATGGCAGGGTCAAGGCCTGGCACGCGGTGCTCTACCGCGGCTCCGAATCACCCGCCAGCGATGCCGACAAGGCCGCAGCCAAGCAGTTCCAGGCCAACGCCCTGGAAGCCTTCGCCGCCGACTTCAATGTGTGGAAGTTCAAGCGCCCCGCGCTGAAAATCATGCAGATGAAAACGGATGGCCCATTCAAGACCGGGCGCAAGTGGTACTCCCAGTTTTTCGCCACGCCGGAGCAGGCGGCGGAGATTCGCAAGGACGTGAACGGCACGCACTACACGCAGGGCCTGATCACACCGAAGGAAGCCGGCCACTCGATCGACGACGGCCTGCCCTTCTAGGCCTTCCGCAACGCGGAACCGGCACTCCCCCGGCGGGTCAAAACCCTCGCGGAAATCGGCTACACTGGCCGCCACACTGCGAGGGACCCGCCCATGAAACGACTGCTCATCCCGGCCGCCGCGGCCTGCCTGCTGACCGCCTGTGCCACCAGCCCCACGGGGCGCTCCCAGTTCATGCTGATTTCCCCCGAGTCAGCCATCGTGGAGTCGCGCACGGCCTATCTGAGCACGGTCTCCGACCTCGACAAGCAGAACAAGCTGTCCAGCGACAAGGCGCTGGCCAAGCGCGTTGCCGAAATTACCGGCAGGCTGGTCACCGTGGCGATGCAGGAATACCCACGTTCCGCAGACTGGGAGTGGAGCGTCGCGGTCATTGACGACCCGAAAACCGTCAACGCCTGGTGCATGGCGGGTGGCCGCATGGCGGTTTACACCGGCCTGTTTGAACAGCTCAAGCTGACCGATGCGGAATTCGCCCAGATCATGGGCCATGAAATCTCCCATGCACTGGCCAACCACACCGCCGAGCGCATGTCCCGAGCCATGGCGACCACGCTGGGCGTCGTCGCCGTCGGCGCCATGTCCGACCGGCCGGCAGTCGCGATGGGCGGGGCTGCCGTGGCTGCCAAGCTGGCGCTGGAGCTGCCCAACAATCGCACCGCGGAGCTTGAGGCCGACCATCTGGGCATGGAAATCGCCGTGCGCGCCGGTTACGACCCGGATGCAGCGGTCACCCTGTGGGAGAAAATGGGGTCAGTGGGCGGCGGCGAACGGCCACCGGAGTTCCTCAGCACACACCCTGCCCCGGGCAACCGACAGGCCGCACTGGCCGCCATGGCGAACGAGGCGCGCCAGTTGAACCCGAGTGGCAGCAAGGCCAGGGTGCAGCCGATCCAGGTCCTTACCGCCGACGCCCAGTAAGCGCTTCAGTCAGCAGCGCGCACATAGGTCGCTTCCATCAGCTCATCGGCAAGCACTTCGCTCAGGTAACGTTCGGCGGCCGCACGCGTTGCGTCCGAGCGCGAGAACTGCCGATCAAAGAAGCTGCCCACCACGACCCGGGTGAGCATCTGCTGGCGCAGCGGGTTCATCGCCTCCGGCAGAGGGTCCATGGTGCACAGCGCGGATTCCGCACCGTAATTGATGCCCATCTCGGGTGGCCCTATCAGGTCAAACCACGGTTCTTCTTCCGCCCCCGCCATGGAGCGTTGCACGATCCAGCAGCCTACCGCGTCCGGGTTGGAAAGCCAGCGCATGGCGGCCGCGGGGTCGGCAAAACCGGCATGGGAAGCACCGCGCAGCGTGACCAGCTCGCCACCGGGCACCTGCTCCGGCACCGGCCTGGCGTTGTCCTCCCAGGGCACAATGGCGTCGATATCACCCGCCAGCATCAGAAACGGCAGCGGGTGATGGCGATAGAACACATCGGTAAATACGAAGGTGGGTCCGGCAATCGACAAAGCCGCTGAAATACGGGAGTCGCGCATCTCCGGGTGGAAGGCCACCAGTGTCGAGGTCAGGCCACCCAGCGAAAGCCCGAGCGCGCCAATCCTCTCGGGGTCAACCTGCTGGTACAGGGCACTGCCCGGCGTCTCGGATGCCGCCAGCAGCTCGTCGATCAGGAAGCTGACATCGGCGGGCTGGTTTACCACATCCTGCACGCGCGGACCGCCGGGGGCGCGCAGGTTGGTCAGCGGATAGGTAGGCGCAATAACGATGTAGCCGTGGCTCGCCAGGTACGCCGCCAGCGACTCTGCCTCCTGACGCGAGGAGGAGAATCCGTGGCTGTAGACCAGCAGGGGATAAGGCGCCGACTCCCTGTTCTCGGGATACCACAGCGTGGTTTCCAGCCGACGGTCGGCGGCGCCCGGATAGTCGCCATTGGCATCCGTGCGGCGCGAGGTGTCCACGTAGTCACGCTCCACCTTGACCACAGGCAGTGGGCCGGGCTGCAGCCGTGCAGCGCTTTCGGTGCCCGGCACGAAGGGCTCGGGCTGCTTGCCCGTGGCCAGTAGCCACAGCCCCCCGCCGACCAGCAGCGAGACTATCAGCAGAAATTTCAGCAAGGTTTTCATCGGATCATCGGTACCTGTTGTCTGGCGAGAATGGAGCCGCTTTCAGAAAGCGGGGATGTCGGTCTGGCTGCGCCCGAGAATCAGCGCATGCACATCGTGCGTGCCCTCGTAGGTGTTTACGACTTCCAGGTTCACCATGTGGCGCATCACTGGATACTCGTCGGAGATGCCGTTGCCGCCGAGCATATCCCGCGCCTGGCGGGCGATGTGCAGGGCCTTGCCGCAGGAGTTCCGCTTGATCAGGGAGATGAGCTCCGGGGCAATCTGCCCCGCATCCAGCAGCTGGCCCGCACGGTAGCAGCCCTGCAGGCCAAGGCTGATCTCGGTCTGCATATCCGCCAGCTTGAGTTGCACCAGCTGCGTGGCGGCCAGCGGTCGACCAAACTGGGACCGCTCCAGAGTGTACTGCCGCGCGGTAAACCAGCAGGTCTCCGCCGCGCCGAGGGCGCCCCAGGCGATGCCGTAGCGGGCGTTGTTCAGGCAGCCAAAAGGCCCTTTCAGCCCTTCTACGCCGGGCAGCAGCTGTGCCTCGCTCACGAATACGTCCTGCAGCACGATCTGGCCGGTGACCGATGCCCGCAGTGCGAGCTTGCCCGCAATCGCCGGCGTACTCAGCCCCTCCATGCCGCGCTCGAGGATAAAACCGCGGATCTTGCCATCGTCGGTCTTGGCCCAGACCACAAACACATCCGCCACCGGGCTGTTGGTGATCCACATTTTCGCGCCATTGAGCAGGTAGCCGCCTTGCACACTGCGCGCCCGGGTGACCATGCTGCCCGGATCGGAGCCGTGGTCGGGCTCGGTCAGGCCGAAGCAGCCAATCCACTCGCCGCTCGCCAGCTTCGGCAGGTACGTCTCGCGCTGGGCCTCGGTGCCGTAGGCATGGATAGGGTACATGACCAAGGAAGACTGCACGCTCATCATGGAGCGGTAGCCCGAATCCACGCGCTCGACCTCCCGCGCAATCAGGCCGTAACTGATGTAGTCGACACCCGGGCAGCCGTAGCCGTCGATGGTGCTGCCCAGCAGGCCGAGCTCACCCATTTCACGGAAAATGGCCAGGTCGGTGTCTTCCTGCCGGAATGCCTGCCGCACGCGCGGCAACAGGCGCTCCTGGGCGTACTGCCGGGCGCTGTCGCGCACCATGCGTTGCTCGTCAGAGAGCTGCTGCTCCAGCAGGAACGGATCTTCCCAGTTGAGTCGCTGCCAGCGCTTTGCCTGTGCCATGGGACACCCCTTAAGCTGCTTGTGGGCGCCTACGATAGCAGCCCCGGGCACATCGACAAAGTGGCGCCTGCGCCGGCCGGAACCGGTTTCTCTGCAAGCGGCATGACGGAAGGGGATTCAGGTAGATTGGAAGGAGGGATGGATCAATGTGCAGGCGCGCCGCCCGGCGCGCCTGCACTGTCAGGCCTGCTCAGTCGAGGAAATCGACCTCGCCGGTGGCCACATCATACATGGCGCCGACCACGGTCAGCTTGCCCTGGTCAACCAGCCCTTTCAGGACCGGGCTGTCGCGGAGGATTTTCTCCACCGTCAGGGACACGTTTTTCTCAGCCACCTGATTGACCCACTCGGTATTGCTGGAGTCACGCGGGCCACTGGCCGTTGGCACCGCTTCCACCGCCTCGTGGATGTGTGCGAGGTTGCTGGTCAGGTTGCCCATTTCCACGCCGTCACAGGCGCCCTTCACCGCGCCACATGCCGTGTGGCCCAACACCACGATCGCCTTGGAGCCGGCAACGGCCGCCGCGAACTCCATGCTGCCCAGCAGTTCCGGCGTTACCACATTGCCGGCAATGCGCGGGCTGAAAATATCACCCAGACCCTGGTCAAACACCAGCTCCGGCGGTACGCGGGAGTCTATACAACCGAGCACAATGGAGTGTGGATACTGGCCGGCAGCCGTTGCATCCACTTGGCCGGGAAGGTCACGCTTGAGCATGTCGCCGGAGACGAAGCGCTCGTTGCCCGCTCGCAGCATGGCCACGGCGTCCGCCGGGGTCAGCGCCGCCTGGGTGACCGCGGTTTGCGTGACCGGCGCCTCCAGGGCGTAGGTAACAGGAGCAAACGCGCCAACGGCGGCAGCCATTGCCAGCGCCTGGGAAAATGTCTTCAGTGCTTTCATGGATCACTCCTTCCTGCAAAATTCGGTTGGCGTAGCGTAACGATTGCGCCACCTTCGATCTATTCGAATTTTAAGCGATTTTGGTTCACTTTTATCTGATGATGATCGCGCTCTACAGGGAGGTGTCATACTCAAGGGGGGTGACGTGGCGGTCAAATTCCTGCATTTCCTGCTCTTTCATAAGGGTGAACACGCGCTGGAACTCGGGGCCGAAGTACTCCGCAATAAACCCTGAACTGCGAAAACGCTCCACCGCGTCCGGCCAGTGCCGAGGCAGCGTCCGCGGTACCTGGTCATACGCATTGCCTGCCACGGGCGGCGGTGGCTGCAGCGCGTGCTCCAGCCCATGCAGCATACCGGCGAGTATCGCAGCGACGACCAGATGGGGGTGCGCATCTGCACCGGCAAGGCGATGCTCAATGCGCGTGGCAGCGGGCTGATCCGCTGGCACCCGCACAGACACCGTGCGGTTCTCATAACCCCAGCAGGGCGCCTCGGGCGCATGGGTCCCGCGGCGGAAGCGACGATAGGAGTTCAGGTGCGGCGCGAACAACAGCATGCAGTCCTCCATGCTGGCCAGGCAGCCCGCTATCGCCTGCCGCAACAGAGGGGTGCCGGCAACCGTACCATCGTCGAACACATTGTTGCCCGCCGTATCCAGCACACTGCAATGTACATGCATGCCGTTGCCGGCAAGATCGCCGAAGGGTTTCGCCATGAAGGTTGCGCGCAGGTCATGGCTGCGGGCCACACCGCGGATGAGGCGCTGCAGCATCACCGCCTGATCACAGGCACGCAGGGCGTCTGCACAGTGCAGCAGGTTGATTTCGTACTGTGAGGGCGCCCCCTCCTTGATCAGTGTATCCACCGGCAGTTGCTGCACCTTGCAGGCATCCCGTATGGCGTGCATCAGCGGCGCCATGTCCGCCATGGTGTCCAGGCCATAGGTCTGGCCCGCGTGCAGCTGGCCGCCCACCCGATCCGACTGCGTATGCCGCGGCCGCCCGAGGCTGTCGCACTCGGGACCCAGCAGGTAAAACTCCATTTCAGTCGCCAACACCGGCGTCAACCCTCGCTGCGCGAAACGCTGCAGGATATTGCGCAGAATGAACCGGGCATCCAGGGCACCCGGGCTGCCATCGGCCTCGCGCATGGACATCAGCACCTGGCCCGTGGGCCGTGCCATCCAGGGCACGCGTGCCAGCGTGCTGACATCCGCCTCGCAGAAGCCGTCGCCATCACCGCCCACAGCAATCCAGGCCTCGATATCACGCCCCCAGGCATCGAAGGCCACGGAGCTGGCAGGCAGTTTCAATTCACCGGCGACAACCTTGTGGATCTTGTCCCGGTTTATCCACTTGCCGCGCATGCCACCGCCGAGATCCGGCAGCATGACTTCAAACACTTCAATGTCCGGATTGCCCTGCAGAAAGTCCTGCAGGTACTGCTGCGAATTGTCCATCGGTTTGGTCTTCCTGTGTACTACACCCCGGGCCGCCACCGGCCTGGCCCGGCCGGTGTCCCCGGCAAAAACACCGGGAGGGGGTAGTGGATTCGCGGTGGCCCTGTGCCACACTGGGCCTACTCTACATTAAACTACGCTCCACGCCTGCGCGGCCATACCGGGCCCGGGCAGAGACACAGGACAGCTGGCATGCACAACGACGCTCTCAATCTGAAAGACCTCGACCGTTCGCACCACTTCCACCCGTTTACCGATCTGCGTGACTACGCGGCAAGCGGTGGACGCATCGTCAACCGCGCCGAGCACATCTACATTTATGACACCGACGGCAACAAGCTGCTGGATGGCATGTCCGGCCTCTGGTGCTGCAACCTGGGCTACAGCCAGCACCAGATTGTGGAGGCCATCTACCGGCAGCTGCAGGAGCTGCCCTTCTACAACAACTTTTTCCGCTGCTCCAACCAGCCCGCGGTTGAACTGGCCAGAGCCCTGGTCGAGATCACACCGGAGCGCTTCAACCACGTCTTTTTCACCAACTCCGGCTCGGAGGCCAACGACACCAACATCCGCCTGGTGCACCGCTACTACGACCTGCTCGGCAAACCGAACAAAAAACACTTCATCAGCCGCAAGAACGCCTACCACGGCTCCACCATCGCCGCCGGCTCCCTGGGCGGGATGAACGCCATGCACCAGCAGGTCTGGGGCCTGAACTACGTCCATCACATCAACCAGCCGCACTGGTTCACCGAGGGCGGCGACCTGTCGCCGGACGAGTTCGGCATCAAGGTGGCGCGCGAGCTGGAAGCGAAAATCGACGAACTCGGTGAAGAGAATGTCGCAGCCTTCATTGCCGAACCGGTGCAGGGCGCCGGGGGCGTGATTGTGCCGCCTGATACCTACTGGCCCGAAATCCAGCGCATCTGCGACGAGCGCGACATTCTGCTGATCGCCGACGAAGTGATCTGTGGCTTTGGCCGCACCGGGCAATGGTTCGGCAGCGACACCTACGGCATTCGACCGCATCTGATGACCTTCGCCAAGGCCATCACCAATGGCTATATCCCGCTGGGCGGCGTCATGATCAGCGACCAGATTGCCGATGTGCTGCTGGCGCATGGTGGCGAATTCACCCATGGGCTTACCTACTCCGGCCACCCGGCATCCTGCGCCGCGGGCATTGCCACCCTGCGTACACTGCGTGAAACCAACATCATCCAGACGGCAGCGGAACAGATCGCCCCGCACTTCCAGAGCCAGCTACAGACCCTGCAGAGTCATCCCATCGTCGGCCAGGTGCGAGGCCGGGGCATGTTCGCCGCTGTGGAACTGGTGCGCGACAAACACTCCCGGGAACGCCTGGCACCCGACAGCCAAGCTGCCGTGTACTGCCGCGACCGGGCCAACAGCAACGGCCTCATGGTGCGCCAGACAGGCGACGCCATGATCATGGCGCCGCCACTGGTCAGTCAGCGGGCGGAGATCGACACGCTGGTGGAAAAGCTGCTGCAGGCACTGGACGAAACCGCAGCGCACTACGGCGTGAAGTAGGCGCAGGCCCTAAGGGCACCGCCTGTCGCGCGGGCGGGACCCAGACGAACCGGTCCCGGGCGGCAGATGTCCGCGGCAGGCCTAACTATTCAGCCTGCCCCGTGGTGACCCCCGCCGGCACGCCGCTTAGACTGCGGCGTAACGACAATAAACCCGGGGAGGGCAACATGAGCACAGAACGCCAGAAACTGAACAAGACCACCATGGGCATCAAGGAAGGGCTCCCACTGGAAGCCACAGGCACCGATATCGAGGGCCTGCGCCGGAATATTCAACAGCTCATGGATCTGGAAGCCATCAAGCAGCTCAAGCACGCCTACTTCCGCTGCATCGACACCGCGAACCTGGAAGAACTGGCACCGCTGTTCCACAAAGATGTTGAGGTGCACTTCAAGGGCGGCACCTACGAGTGGAAGGTGAACGGCCGCGATGATTACCTGGCCAACATCGGCGGCGCCTTCAATGCGGGCACCATCGGACACCACAACGGCCACCAGCCTGAAATCCAGATTCTCAGCGCCAGCGAAGCGACCGGCATCTGGTATCTTGCAGACCACATGTGGCAGCTGGAATACAAGTCGTTGACCACCGGCACCGCACTGTATTGGGATCGCTACGTCAAGGAGGACGGCCGCTGGCTGATCCGCGAGACCCGCTACGAGCGTCTCTACGAAATCAACGAACCGCTGGCTGCCGCTCCCAGCCTGAGTTCCCACTACCTGGGCGTGCACGGCAGCAAGCCGAGCCACTGACAGCAGGCTGATCCGGCGGCCGGGGAGCAGCGTAACAAGGCACCCATCACGTGGGACCACCCGCATGAGTAACCCCGTCGCCGACAGTCCGACAGCACCGTTACCCTTCGCCCGCCAGCTCACCGAGAAGGCGTGGTTCAATGCCCTGTGGTTTCAGACCACCTGGTTTTGTGCGGTGCTCGGCCAGGATACCCTGCTGGCCGTCACCCTGGGGTTGATCGGACTGCATTTTGCCCTGGTGCCACTGCGAGGCCGCGAGCTCCGCCAGCTCTTTCTGCTGGGCGGCATTGGCATGGCGGTGGATGCCAGCCTCAGCGCACTGGGTGTGTTCCGCTTCACTGACGGTGTCCTCCTGCCCCTCTGGCTTTGTGGGCTGTGGCTGGCATTCGCCACTACGCTGGGTCGCAGCCTCGTGTTCTTCGCCAGCCGTCCATGGCTGACAGCCGCGGCCGGCGCACTCGTGCTTCCGTTCAATTACTATGCGGGCAGCCAGCTCGGGGCCGTGGAATTCGGCTGGCCGCTGTGGCAGAGCCTGCTCATGATGAGCGCCATCTGGTCGCTTACCCTGCCCGCGCTATACTACCTGCAGCAACGTCTCTTTCAGGCCAAGGAGTAACAGACCCATGAAACGCCTGTGCACGAGCCTTCTCTTCAGCCTTGCCTGCGCCCTCGCTCTACCGGCTGCGGTGTCTGCCAGCGACACTCCGCAACCCGGCAATCTGCAGCTGGTGGGCGAAGCGCGCCTCAACGTCATGTTCTGGTCGGTCTACGACTCCAGGCTGTACACCGCCAATGGCCGCTACGAGCCCGACCAGCGGCCATTGCGCCTGGAGATCCAGTATCTGCGTGACTTCGAGGCCAGGGCCCTGGTACAGCGTACCGGCGAAGAGTGGGATCACCTGCAACTGTCACATGAGCGCCGCGAGCAGTGGCTGCAACAGCTCGCCACACTGTGGCCGGATGTGGGCAAGAACGATGTGATAGCGCTGGAAATCGATGTCGATAACCGCAGCACGTTCTTTTTCAACAACGAAAAACTGGGCGTCATTGACGATGCTGACTTCGGGGAGCACTTCGTTGCCATCTGGCTCTCGCCCGATACCAGTCGCCCGGCCCTGCGCGAGGCCCTGATCGGCAGCCTTTAGGGTGGGCTCGCACCCAGTACCGGCAGGCGTTGTGCCAGCCCCTGCAACACAGCCTCCAGCGGCCCACGGTTGGCTTCAATGAGGGCCAGGGCACAAGCGCCCGTCCGCCGCCGCAGGTCGCTGTCGGCCAGCAGGGCCTGCACGGCGCTGGCCAGGCTGTTGGCGCCTGTCACTGGCACCAGGCCACCGGCCTCATCCAGCGCGGCGTAGATCGCTTCGAAGTTGAATACGTGGGGGCCTGCCAGCACCGGAAGGCCCCAGGCCGCCGGTTCAAGCGGGTTGTGCCCACCGCGCTGAATCAGCGACCCTGCCACAAAGGCAATATCCGCCGCGCCATAAAGCAGCAGCAACTCACCCATCGTGTCACCCAGATACACCTGGGTGCCGGGCGCCAGCGCGTCATCTCCGCCTGCGGAGCGCCGGACCAGCGCAAAGCCACCGGCCTGTATCCGCTGGGCAACAGCCTCGAAACGTTCCGGGTGACGCGGCACCAGCATGAGCAGGGCCTCGGGCCAGCGCTCCAGTACCCGCCGGTGCGCGGCGAGAATCTGCTCGTCCTCCCCGTCGTGGGTACTGGCCGCTATCCACACCGGACGGGATTCGCCCAGCTGACGACGCAAGCGCTCCGCCGACGCGCGCGATACACTGTCGACCACCACATCGAACTTGATACTGCCGGTCACCGACACCCGCTCGCCGGAAGCGCCGATTTCCCGAAAACGCCGCGCATCGTCCACACCCTGCGCGGCAATCCAGGCAAGCTGCGCTACCATGGGGTGGACCAGTCCGGCGATACGCCGGTAACCGCGGGCCGAGCGCTCCGACAGTCTGGCATTCACCAGCGCCACGGGAATTCCGCGCTCCTCTGTCAGGGCCACCATGTTCGGCCACAGCTCGGTTTCCATGATGATCAGGGCGGCTGGGCGCGCCCTGTCCAGGAAGCGTGACACCGCGCCCGGCGTGTCATACGGGGAAAACGCATACCGTATGCGGTCACCGAACAGGGCGCGGGCCCGCGCCGAGCCGGTGGCTGTCATGGCGGTCATGAGGATGCGGCAACCGGGGTGGCGCCGCAGCAGGGCATCCACCAGGGGCGCGGCGGCGATGGTCTCGCCCACGGACACCGCGTGTACCCAGATGACGGGGCCGGAGGACGGGGCCACCCAACCGAGACGCTCACGCCAGTTGCCGCGCAGGGTGGCATTACCCCGGCTTGCCCACCACAGCTGCAGCAACACGAGGGGCAGTGCAAGGCGAAACACAAAAGAGTACAGCGCGCGCAGCATGGCGATTCCGGAACACAGGACAGCCCGCATTCTACCCAATGCCCGCGCCCGCTGCCGCAGAACTATTCCCGCCTGACCCTGCAGGGCTGTTAAACTTCGGGCTCCGTTCGATGAATGAGAGTGTGCCACCCGGTGAGCACCCCACGGCAACGCATCCGCGACACGCGCTACGGCAGTTACCTGCACCCCCGCTGGTGGCCGACCTGGTTGTTGATCGGGCTGATGTGGCTGCTGTCACGGCTGCCGCTGCGGGCGCAGTGGTGGCTCGGCAAAGGCGTGGGAGAACTGGCCTACCGGGCCCTCCCGCGCCGCAGGCACATCGCCGAAGTCAACATTCGCCTGTGCTTTCCGGAACTGAGTGCGGAAGAGCAGGCGAGCCTGGTACGGCGTGCCTTTCATTCCAATGGCATCGGCATTCTGGAGATCGGCCTCGCCTGGTTTCGTGACCCGGCCGCGTTCCTGCCGCAGACACGGGTGCACGGCCTGGAGCACGTTGAACGGGCGCTGGCTCAGGGCAAAGGCATTCTGGCACTCGGTGGGCATTACAGTTCGCTGGATCTGTGCGGCACCCTGGTGACCGAATTTGTCGAAGCAGACGTCATGCAGCGCGACCACAACAATGCCCTGCTCAATGCCGTGATGACCCGCGCCCGTGAGCGCCGCTACGGGGTGGCGCTATCGGCCAAGGACCTGCGTGGCCTGTTGCGGCAGCTGCGGGCAAACCGCACGATATGGTACGCAACCGACCAGGATTATGGCCGCAAGGGCATCGTGTTCGCACCTTTCTTTGGCGTCGAAACCGCTTCCATTACGGCGACCTCTCGCATTGCGGAGCGCAGCGGCTGCGCGGTCATGCCCTTCAGCCACTTTCGCCGCAGCGACGGTGTGCCGGGCTACGACATCTACTTCCACCCACCGCTGGAGCACTTTCCCTCCGGTGACGACGAGGCCGATGCAAGGCTGGTCAACGCCACCATCGAACACGAGGTGCGCCGCCATCCGGAGCAGTACCTGTGGATGCACAGACGCTTCAAGACCCGCCCCAGCCCCCGGGATGCCGACCCCTACCGCAGGGAGCGTTAGCGTGACGCGCTCGACGGTGATAGCGTTGCAACCTGTTGGCACTGTTTGAGCATACGCTTTATGGCATTGACCCGCGCAACCCTGCTGATCGCACTGATTCGTCTGCTCGCCCGGCTGAGCCTGGCCAGCGCGCAGCGGCTCGGTGCCCTGCTGGGCGGCCTCGTAAGCCGCTTGCCCAACCGTTCCAGCCGGGTGACGCAGATCAATCTTGCCATCGCCTACCCCGAGCTCGGCGAGCGCGAGCGCAAGGCCCTGGCGCGGCAGAGCCTCGAGCATACTGGCCGGGTGGCGCTGGAAATTCCGCTGATCTGGGAGTGGCCGGTGGAGCGCTGCCTGGAACTGGTGCAGGAGATCGAAGGGGAGGAACTGCTCACCGAGGCGAGGGCCGGCGGCAAGGGCCTGCTGCTGCTTGCCCCACATCTCGGGAACTGGGAGCTCTGTGGGCTGTACTTTTCTTCCCGCTACCGGATGGCTGCACTCTACAGTCCGCCGTCGCTACCCGGCTTCGAAGACTACATGACCGCGTGCCGGGGCCGCTTCGGCGGAGAGTATGTTCCTGGAGATCGCCGCGGACTCGCGCGACTGATCGGGCTGCTGCGCGAAGGCGAGGTTTCGGGCATCCTGCCCGACCAGAGCCCCCGTTCCGCCGGTAGCGCCTATGCCCCGTTTTTCGGCATGGAGGTGCGCACCATGACACTGGTGAGCAAACTGCTGCAAAAATCCGGCGCGGTGCCCCTGATGACCTGGTGCCAGCGCCTGCCGAACAGCCGTGGCTTTCGCCTGATCGTGCGGCGTTGTGAGGAGGGCATGGCAGACCCGGATCCCGTGGTGGCAACGAGCGCACTCAATCGCTCGGTGGAAGCCTGTGTGCGCGAGGCGCCCGAACAGTACCAGTGGGAATACAAACGCTTTCGTCATCGCCCGCCCGGCCAGCCGGACCCCTACCGCAAGGCGCCCTGACGCCGTGTGCTAAACTGGCCAACCCCACCCGACACGACGCCCGCATGCGCCACTACCTGTTCTTCGTCAACCAGCCCTACGCCTACTCCATCCTGCGTCCACTGCAGGCCGAAATCCGTCGCCGCGGCGATGAGGCGGCCTGGTTTGTTGCGGGCTGCAGCACTGCGCCGTTGCAGGCTGACGAACACCTGCTGCGAACACTGGAAGAAGCGCGCGCCTATCCCGCGGTGGCTACCTTTGTACCCGGCGACTGGGTGCCGCACTTTCTCCCCGGCATCAAGGTGGAGGTGTTCCATGGTCTGGCGCGCAACAAGCGCGGGCACGCCACGGAGGACGCCAGCGACCATTACACCATTCGCGGCTGGTTCGACCTCTATTGCACGCATGCCAGCAACGACACACAGAAATTCTCGGCGCTGGCGGCAGAGCATGGGCACTTCCGCGTTGCCCGCACCGGCTGGCCAAAACTGGATCCACTGTTCGCCTCGGGCACGCCTGCCGGGCAGCGCCTGCGTGCCAGCGACGAGCCTCCGGTAGTGTTCTACGCCTCCACCTTCAGCCGGGCCATCACCTCGGCACCTGCGCTGGAGGGTGTGATCGCCCGGTTGGCAGACTCCGGCAAGTGGCGCTTCATTGTGACCCTGCACCCGAAAATGGACCCGGAGATCGTCCAGCGCTATCGGGAGATGAGCGGACCCAACCTGCGCTTCGTAGAGAGCAACGCGGATCTGCTGCCGATTCTCCCCGAGGCTGATGTGATGCTCTGCGACACCTCCTCCATCATGTTCGAGTTCATGTTCCTCGACCGGCCGGTGGTGACCTACCGCAGCCGCATGGCCGGACCCTGGTTGCTGGATGTACAGGAGGTGGATGCCGTGGAGCCCGCGCTGGCGCAGGCGCTGGAGCGGCCACCCGCGCTGCTGGAGGCGGCCCGGGCACTGTGTACAGAACTGCACGCGTTTACCGATGGACATGCCAGCGCCAGGGTACTGGATGCGGTTGATGAGGCGCTCGCTGCCGGACCACCGCCCAAATCCAAACCACTGAACCTGTGGCGCAAGCTGAAGATGCGCCGCCGACTGCGCAAGGCGCTCGCCGCTACGGCTCAGTCAGTGCCGTAACGGGGGCGATTCCGGGTCCACAGGCCGGCGTATTTGTTGAAACTTACCTGGGCGTATAGGACGGCTGACAGAAAGCCCACCTGCCCGTCGAGAAAGCCCAGCCTCAACAGATACACGTGCACGAACGTCAACAGGCCGCGGGCCGTGGGGTAGACCAGCGAGCGCACCCGTTTACCCTGCCGGTGCTTTTCCTGCGCGCCCAGCCAGGCGTACTGGGCGCCCTTCTGCAGCGCATGACCGAAGTCACGGTGGGTGAAGTGCACCAGCCGCCCGCGCAAGGTGCGCACGCGGCGGTCCGCCGGCAACAGGATTTTTTCGTGCACCAGGGCATCGGAAAAACGCACCCCGTCGCGCCGGAAAAGGCGTAGTGGTGCACGACCGCTACGCCCAAAATCCAGCCGGGTGCCATAGATGGTCACCGCCCAGGGCAGACAGTAGGCATCCGCAGACGGCGCCGCCAGCACGTGGTTGATCTCCGCCGCCAGCCCGGGACTCACCCGCTCGTCCGCATCAATCGATAGCACCCAGTCGCCGCTGGCACGCGCCAGCGCCCGCTGTTTCTGGATGCCAAAACCGGGCCAGTCCGTCTCGACCACGTGAGGGGTAAATTCGCGTGCGATAGCCACCGTCCGGTCGGCGCTACCACTGTCGACCACGATGATCTCATCGGCTATTGCGGCCACGGAGGCAAGGCAGGCGCCGATATGCTCCTCTTCGTTCTTGGTGATCACAATTACCGACAGGCTTACAGCGCGCTGGCGCGTGCAGGCGCGCCGCAACTCGGTCACCAGTACCGCGCCACAGACCGCCAGCGCGAGCAGGTAAAAGGTGATGAACACGCTGCGCGAGAACACGGCTTCGGTGAGCCCGAAGACGGCGTACCCCGCGGGCAGCAGCACGCCAATTGAGGCGATAAAGGCCACCGCCGGCTCCGGCGCGCGCAGATGACGGGCAAAGACCCGCAGTGGAATCAGCAGCAGCAACAGCCAGCTCAGGCCGCCGAGCAGCCCACGGGTCGCCAGGCTTTGCAACAGGTCGTTGTGGGCATGGCTGGTACAGCAATTGAGCACAAATTGCGGCTGGTCCAGCGCGCCCGCCGCGGCCGCCGCCCGCACCGCATCGTGATAGGCATTCAGCCCCCCACCAAACCAGGGCTGGGCGACAAACTCAGCCCAGGCAATCTGCCATATGGCCAGACGAGAGGCGGTCTGCACGTCGAAATCGCCCGCCTGCAGACTGATCACGGTTTCCAGAAAACGTGCGTTGCCAACCACGGTCAGCGTCAGAAACACCAGGCCGGCCAGCACCGCCAGGACACGCTGAGGTGGGCGCATCTGTGGCAACAGCACAGCCAGCAACACGGGCAGCGCCAGCACATTGCTCCGGGTCTGGGTAAGCAGTGCAGCCGCCAGCGCGAGACCCGCCAGCACCAGTGCCAGGCTCGCATAACCCCTGTGCTGCAAGCGCTGCCAGTACAACGCGGCTGACAGCAACACCGCCGCTGCCAGCAGCGAGAGATTGCCAAGGGTAATGGGGTTGAGCCAGAGCCCTGCGCGCATGGATTCCCCCGGCGAAGGGGGTGCCGCGAAAAGCAGGCTGGCCACGGTGTGCACCGCAGCACCCAGTGCCATCAGCGCAAAGCCGGCAAATACACCACGGGCACTCAGGCCCGACCAGCTGAGGGACAGCACCAGGGGCCAGAAGAGCAGCAGACGAGCGGGGCCGTCCAGCTCCTTGAGACCACGATAATCAAAACCACTTGCCGCCCAGTAGAGCAGGAAAATCCCCACCGGGAACCAGCAGGCAAAATGCAGGAGACGGAGTTCGCGCGGCTGTTCCCACCCGCCGGCGTGAAGTTCCCGGCGCAACGCAGGCAGCGCAGCGGCCAGCGCAAGCAGGATGACGGCGGCGGACAACAGGCTGGAATAAAGCAGAGACCCGGCAAAACCGGCGACCGCCAGGCCTGCCAGCACCTGTTGGCCTCGTGCCGATGAAATCATTGTGTATACTCTCGTCGATCTGCGTAGCCACTGTGGCGAACGCCGACCCACCGGGGCCGCCAGCCGCGCCGCTACTATAGCGCAGGTGTTCCCGCGGATTCCAACGCCGAGACAGGACCCGGCCCGATGAAAGCGCTTTGTATCACAGACTGTGCAGACCGCCCGGAAACGGAGCTGTTCATTCGGCTCGCCCATCGCATGGAACGCTTTGCGATCATGAGCAATCCGGCCGGCCGCTATCACAGCCTGCTGGTGGACGCAGGGCTCGAGGTGATTCCCCTGAAAATCCGCGGCCGCTTCGATCGCGAGGCAACAGCCCTGATCCGGGATACCGTGTACGCCGGCGACTACGACATTGTGCATGCGTTCAATTCACGCGCTGTGACCTGTATGTTGCGCGCCGCAGGCGGGCACCGCGCCCGCCTGCTCGCCTACCGGGGCGTCACGACCGGTGTCGGCTATGGCAAGCCGGAAGCCTGGCTGACCTTCCTCAATCCGCGCCTGGACGGGATCCTGTGCGTCGCCGATGCCATCCGGGATGCGCTGCTGGCCGTGCGCCTGCTCTGGTTGCACCTGCCGCCCGAAAAGCTGAAAACGATCCACAAGGGTCATGAACTTGACTGGTATGACGTGGAGCCGGCGGCGCTGACGGAGTTTGGCGTGCCTGAGGATGCCATAACCCTGTGCTGCATCAGCCGCAACAGCGCCAAAAAAGGCGCATTGACCCTGCTTGATGCCTTTGACGCACTACCCACCGAGTTGAACAGCCATCTGCTGCTGATCGGCTCTGTGGACAGCAATGCCAGAGTGCGCGAGCGCGCCGCCCGCTGCCGGCACCCCGAGCGCGTGCACTTTACCGGCTACCGGACTGATGTCACACAGATACTCAGCGCCGCCGATCTGCTGGTGTCAGCCTCGGAAAGCGGCGAAGGCCTGCCGCGGGTTGTCATCGAAGCGATGGCGGTGAACACCCCCGTTGTCGCCACTGACGCCGGCGGCACTCGGGAGCTCGTGCTGCACGGTGAAACCGGCCTGCTGGTACCGCAGCGCAGCCCCGCAGCACTGAGCGCGGCAATCCGTGACGCCCTGCAGGATACTGCGGCTGCGGCACAGCGCGCGAAGAATGCGCGGCGCCGCATCGCAGAGGCATTCAATGCCGAGCAGACCGCGGTAAACACCTACGCCTGGTATCAGGAGCGGCTGGCCTCTGCCCCGTAATAGTCTTTATACCAGTCAACAAAACGCGTCACGCCCTCGGCAACTCCTGTGCGCGGCGCATAGCCTGTCAGTTCGCGCAACGCGCTGACATCGGCATAGGTTTCGGCAACGTCACCGGGTTGCATGGGCAGCATGATCTTCTCCGCCCTGCGCCCCAGGCGCTGTTCCAGCAATTCGATGAACTCCAGCAAATGCACCGGGCGCTCACAACCGATGTTGAAAATACGATACGGGGCGCTGGAGGTGGCAGGATCGGCAGCCAGGGCATCCCAATCGGGGTTGGGCGCCGGAGGCCTGGCCAGCACGCCCAGAATCCCGTCGACGATGTCCTCGATAAAGGTGAAGTCGCGCCGGTGTTGTCCGTGGTTGAAGACCTCCAGCGGCTCCCCGGCCAGAATCTTGCGGCAGAAAATCATCGGCGCCATGTCTGGACGACCCCAGGGGCCATAGACCGTGAAGAAGCGCAGCCCCGTCGTGGGTAACTGGTAGAGATGGCTGTAGGAGTGCGCCATCAACTCATTGGCCTTTTTCGTGGCGGCGTACAGCGACACCGGGTGGTCCACGCTGTGGCTGACACTGAAGGGCTGACGCGCATTGCTGCCGTAAACGGAGCTGCTACTGGCGTAGACCAGGTGCTCCACCGGAAAATGCCGGCAACATTCGAGCATATTGCCGAACGCCACCAGGTTGGAGGTCAGGTAGGCCTCGGGGTGCGTCAGTGAGTAGCGCACACCCGCCTGCGCGGCCAGGTGAATGACAGCGTCCGGACGGAAATGGCTGAACCAGTCCCGCAGCCGGGCCGCATCAGACAGGCAGAACACGGCCTCGCTGAAACCCGGTTGAGCCCGCAGGCGCGCGAGACGCGCCTGCTTCAGCGTGACGTCGTAATAGTCATTGAGGTTGTCGATGCCGGCCACCTCGTGTCCCTGCGCCAGCAACTGCAACGCCGTTTCGCACCCGATAAAGCCGGCTGCGCCGGTGACCAATACCTTCATTGCCTCTCCTGATCTGGCTTCATGGCAGCATAGCCCTGCATTAACGCTGACCACAGTGCACGCCGCTGCGCTGCCGGGAGCGCATGGCAACGCTTCGCAACCGAACGCTGCAAGCGATCGAGATTGGCCTGCTGCCAGCGTTGCGCGGGGTGACGCAGCCTGCAGCGGTCAAAATCGATCAACCAGATGCCCTCAGGGGCATGCAGCACGTTGTCGCAGTTCAAGTCCACGTGGTCCAGGCCCGCTGCATGAAACCTGGCCAAAAGCGCACCGAGCCGCTGCCACAGCTCCGGGTCCCCCACTGCAGGGGACACCGGCAACGGCACCGCCCCGGGTATGCGGCGCAACAGGATGGCCGCGCGACAGGTGAACAGACCGTCGCGCTCTGCCAGCGCAGCGATAGGTTCCGGCACAGGCAGGTGCATGTCACGCAAGCGCTGCAGCAGGCGGAACTCGCGCAGCGAACGGCAGCGATTGAAGCCCGTAAACAGGTAACTGCGGTGCGTGATCCGCGCCATCATACCGCCGCGCAGATACTGCCGGAGCACCAGTTCGCCGGCGTCAGCCTGTACAAAAAACGCCCCGCCGCGACCACCGACCGCCACCGGGCGCGCGCGCTCACCCCAGAACTGCGGCTCCAGCCACGCGGCCTGCACACCGTCTACGGCCGGGTTGCACAGCAACAGGGAGCGATGCCCGGGAACAATGTGCTCTGTCACGCCGCTCACGGCACGTCAACGTCCTCAGTGCGAGCCGTCACCGGCGGCAGCGGTAAAGACCCCGGCGGGAGACTCGGATAGAATGCATGCAGTGTAGCAATGATGATGCATCAAGCTCTACCGCCGCTGGAACCCGCGATGTCACAAACGCCACTTCAATCGATTTGCTTGCTGCGCCTGTCAGCCCTGGGCGATGTGACCCATGTGATACCTGTCGTCTTGAGCCTGCAGGAGCAGCTTCCGGGGGTGGGTATCACCTGGATTATCGGCAAGCTCGAAGCGCGCCTGGTGGGTGACCTGCCGGGGGTGACGTTCATCGTCTTCGACAAGCGCGCCGGCTGGCGCGGCTACCGCGACCTGTACAGGACGCTGCGCGGCCAGCGCTTTGATGCCCTGCTGCACATGCAGGTGGCCGCCCGCGCCAACCTTGTTTCCCTGCTGGTGCGGGCACGCCTGCGGGTCGGGTACGACCGTGCGCGCAGCAAGGACGGGCACGGCCTGTGCATCAACCGGCGCATCGCGCCGGCGCCCAGGCAACATGTACGCGATTGCCTGGCCAGTTTTCTGCAACCGCTGGGATTACAACCCGCAGCGCCGCGCTGGCACATCCCGCTGGACGAGAAGGACCATGCCTTCGCGCGGCGCCACCTGGCTGCCGACCGGCGCACCCTGGTGATCAGCCCCTGCTCCAGCCATGCCCTGCGCAACTGGCCCGTAAGCCATTACGCTGCGCTCGCCGATTACGCCGCGGGGACTCACGGCATGCAGGTCATTCTCGTGGGCAGCCCGGCGGCCCATGAGCAGGAAACCTGCGCGGCCATAGCCGCCGCCATGCAGCAACCCGTCGAGAATATCTGCGGCCAGGACACGCTGAAACAGCTCGCCGCACTGCTGGCCGGTGCCGACCTGCTGGTAGCGCCGGACACAGGGCCAGCGCATATCGCCAGCAGCGTAGGCACCGATGTGCTGGGACTGTTTGCCGCCAGTAACCCACAGCGTTCCGGCCCCTACAACTCGCTGCACTGGTGCGTGGACCGCTACCCCGATGCACTGCGCCGCTTCCGCCAGCAGAGCGTTGATGAAGCCCGCTGGGGCGCAAAGGTGGAGGTGCCGGGAGCCATGGAGCTGGTGACGGTTGCGGATGCCACCGGGAAGCTGGACCAGTGGCTGGCGGCGCAGAAACCGGCGACCGCAGAGTCAGGCAGGCCCCGCTAGGCCGTGTAGTCCTGATACGACTTTTCTTCAACAAAGCGCGAGCCCAGCGCCAGGTTGATGGACTTTTTCAGGGCGGCCCGTTTGTCGTTGGTGAAGTACACCGAGCGCGCCAGCTCGATGAACGTGGCGCCGAAATCCTGGGCGCGTTCACAATCCCGGATGTCATCCTCGATTACCCAGAGCGCTTCATTGACCGCCTTGAGCTGCGCCCGCAACTCGGCAATCGCCGACTCATCCGGCACAGCAGCCGCCCATATGCCGTTCAGGGCGTCCAGTTCCGTTTTCACATTGGCGTTCTTGTCGGGGTCACTGATGCGCTCTGACTTGATTTCCAGAATGGTGATCTTGTCCAGCACCTCGCCAAAAGAAACGGGAACAGTAATAACATCGGTCATATGAACACTCGCTTGCGGGGAAAAAGGCACGTGGCCCGGGTCAACGTGCATGGCGCTATTCTATGCCAAGCGCGCCGTCCTGCCGACCCCGAAGGACCTCAAAACGCTGAGTTCGACACCAGGCTCCGCAGCCGTACATCCACGGTGACCTGCAGTGAGGTCAGCGCGAGGGCCGCTGCCCGTCCCGCCGGCGGTGCACGGTGCATGTGGGGCGTCATCGCCAGTAAATCGGCGATCGCCGCGCTGTCATGCAGCAGTACCTGAAAGCGCACCGACTCCTCCGCCAGCAACTGAAAACCCGCGTGCGTGCGGGGCGCTGCCGCGGGTTTTTGTTTCAGTGCGGGGTAGATGACCTCACGCAGCTCCTGCAAATGCGCCGGACCCGCCTCCGCAAGCAGCAACTCACCGGCCGGCTTCAACACACGAGCGAACTCGGCAAAGACAGGAAAGCCAAACAGGCACAACAGCCTGTCCACGCTGCTCCCGGCGACGGGCAGGCGGGCGTTGCTCGCCACCATCCAGGCTGAGCGCCGATCCTGCCGCGCCGCTTCCTGCACGGCCCATTTGGAAATATCCACGCCGCCCAGCCTGAGTGGCTGGCTGGCACCGGCAACCCTTGCCAGTTCGCGCAGGTAGTAGCCCTCGCCGCAACCGGCATCAATACAACACAGCGGGTCGACCCGTGGTATTGATCCCAGCACAGTGCGCGCGACCGCAGCCGCCAACGGGTCATAGTGGCCCGCGTTGAGGAAACGCGCACGGGCGGCAACCATCTCCCGACTGTCGCCCGGGTCCCGGGAGCGCTTGTTCTGTACCGCGAGGAGATTGACGTATCCGCGCCTGGCAATGTCAAAGCTGTGACCACTGGGGCAACACCAACTGCCATCGCTGACCGCAAGCGGCTGACTGTCCAGGGGGCATATCAGCTCGGTGAAGGGTGTGATCAACGCCAAGCGGTGCTCACACAGGCACGCCGGACTCCAGCTTGGGGTTTGGCCCATACTGGTTGTCACCGGGCTCGCTGTCGAAGACCATGAAGATCAGCAACACGAGCCCACCGATGACCGGGATAAAGGCCAGCAGCAACCACCAGCCTGTGCGCCCGGTATCGTGCAGGCGACGTACCGCGACGGCGATCGCGGGTATCAGCACCGCCAACCAGTAAATACCGCCGAGAAGCCCCACCCCCATCTCATCGTTGAAGGTGCCGGTGATCGTGTCGACGATGCCCAGGGCAATACTCGCCAGAATGTTGAACAGCACGAAAAACCAGTATTCCTTGCGACGCGCCCGCCCGTTGAACATCGCATACTTGTTTTTCAATACGTCGAGATACCAATTCATCCCATTCCCCTTCCTGTTATCCAGATTCCTGTCCTGCGACCCAGTGTCCGCCCCCAGTCAGTTTAGACCAGATTCTCCGCGAGGTATTCCGCGAGACGCTGCTCTGCCTCGTCGCCGAAGAGGATTTCCGCTGCACGGCGCAACCCGGGCGCTTCGGCAATCTCCTCCCGACGCAACACCAGCTCGATCTTGGAACGTCGGCGCATGAAATCCTCCAGTTTCACCACCATCTCGCGCTGCGCCGTCATCTCCATTTCGCAGCGCGTGTATTCGGCACGGCCAATCAACAGGCGGGCGCAGCTGCGGTCGGCGCGGATGCGTTCCAGCAGGTGAAAGGCCGCCTGCCCGTAGCGACGCCAGAAGCGCTCGCTCAAGGGCTCCGAGGAGGTGGGTGCGGTCAACTCATCCAGCTGCATCAGCCGCGCCTGACGCAAATACTCTTCGTGCACGCCGGGCGGTGGCTCGCCATACCAGGCTGCCCGCGGCTCTGGCACATCGATACCCAGCCTGGACAGCGCCGCGACCACCTCGTCGCCCACATTCAGGCAGTCCGTAAGCTTGCCGCCGAGAATACTGACGTGTTGCCGTTCGCGATCCACTTCCAGCACATGTTTGCGGGAAAGCTGTACCCAGTCGGCCCCGTCGCCGTCACCCCCGACCGCCAGCGGCCGCACACCACAGCGTTCGGCAATGATGCTTTCGCGGGTCAGCGGCGGGTCCATATCCAGCAGCGCATTGACATTCGAAAGCACGAAATCACGGTCTTCGTCGGTCACCCCGACCTCCGGCGACTCCACCCGCGTGTCCGTGGTCCCCACGCAGGTCCGCGACCCCATGGGAATCAGGAAAAACAGCCGGCCGTCGCTGGCAAAGAAGGTGAGCACGCGCTTGTTGTCGGTGACCCGATCGACAATCAGGTGGATACCCTTGGAGAACACATGGTGGTGCCTGGTCCGCACGCCGGCGGCCTGGTTCAGTCCGTCCAGCCACGGCCCTGCCGCATTGACCAGCGCACGGGCGGCGATGGTAAAGGTCTCGCCACTGACCGCATCGCGTGCCTGCACCAACCAGCGCCCGCCTTCACGGCGCAGGGACGTGGCGGCCACGTAATTGGCCGCGACACAGCCATAGTCCAACGCTTTGCGCACAAAGCCGAAGACAAAGCGGGCATCGTTGTCGTAGAGATAGCAGTCGGAGTACTCCAAGCCACCCGCTGCCCGCCGCGTGTCGATCACCGGCTCTGCAGCCTCAAGTTTGCGAGCGCTTACATATTTCGGTGGCCGGGTTTTGAAGCGCCCCATCACCCAGTACAGCACACTCCCAAGAAAGATGATGAACGGTGGCCAGCGAAAGCCCTTCTGGATGGTGGTGAAGAAGCGGATTTCCTTCACGGTGGAGGGGTAGGCGCGCATGAGTTCGTTGCGCGAGCGGCACAGCTTGTTCACCAGCAGGAATTCGTAGCTCTCCAGGTACTTGATGCCACCCCAGGCGAGATTGGAAGACTGGGAGCTGACGCCGCTGGCGAAGTCCTCAGCCTCGATCAGGGCCACGTTGACACCGCGCCCGGCCAGCGCAGCGGCCGACACGGCGCCGTTGATGCCGCCGCCGATGACCAGCACATCAAACTCCTGCCCCGCCAGTTTGGCGAGATTTGTCTGGCGCAGCGACATGGTTACCTCATGACCTGACAGAACCCTCGGTGATGGCAACGCACACCTTTTCCTGGTGTGGAAAGGCGCGTGCCACAGCCAGCATACGCCAGCTGTACGCTACAGACCAAACATCCACACCACCGCGATTAGACAGAGGCGCAAGGCCCAGACATACTCTGCTGCCAACAACGTCCGGAGGCGTCGCCCTGGCGCAACGCAGGACGTGGAACCGGACGAGCAAGGACAGGCAGGTATGACGGCAAAAGACTGGCAACGCATTGAGCTCAGCGCATTCGGGGGCCCGGAAAACCTGCACCTGGTCACCGAGCACACGCTTCCCGAGCCCGGGCCGGGACAGATTCGGGTCAGGGTGCTGGCAGCTGGCACCGGGTTCACCGACACCATCGTGCGCCAGGGTCAGTACGTCGACGTGAAGGACAAGCCGCCCTTTACTCCCGGTTACGACTGGGTGGGCGTCGTCGACGCACTCGGCAGCGGTGTCAGCGGTCTGCAGGTGGGTGACACCGTCGCGGACATGCCGGCGATCGGTGGCTATACGCAATACCTGTGCGTGGACGCAAGCAGCGTGGTGCCTTGCCCCGCCGGCCTCGACCCGTTCAAGGCCGTATGCATGATGCTGTCCTACACCACCGCCTGGCAGATGCTGACGCGCGAATGCGACCTGAAACCGGGCGATCCCATCCTGGTACACGCAGCCGGTGGCGCCGTGGGAACGGCGCTGCTGGAGCTGGCCCGCGAGCTGAAGCTCACGGTCTACGGTACCGCATCCAGCAGCAAGCACGACCTGGTGCGGAGCTTCGGCGCCACGCCCATCGACTACCGCAACACGGACTTTGTCACTGAAATCCTCCACCTCACCCAGGGCAAGGGCGTACAGGCCGTGTTTGATACCATCGGCGGCAAGTCCTGGGCGCGCTCTTACCGCTGCGTGGCCAGGGGTGGCCGCCTGGTGGGCTTTGGCGCGCTGCAGGTAACCACCGGCGAGGAGAGCGTGCCCAGCCTGCTGTGGGGGTTCGCCAAACTGCTTGGCCTGTGGCGCCTGCGTCCGGACGGGCGCAAGAGCAGTTTCTACAACATCCTCAGCCGACGGCGCAAACTGCCGGAGGAGTTCCGCAACGATGTGGCCACCCTGATGAAGTGGCTGGGGGAAGGACGCCTGCACCCCGCTGTAGCAGAAGTACGGCCACTGCGCGACGCGGCCGAGGTGCACCGGCTGATCGGCGCTGGCGCAGTGCCCGGCAAGATCGTGCTGGACTGCCAGGCCTGAGCCTGCATCCACAACAGAACCATCATAAAACAGGGAGTTAGCCACCATGAAATACAACATCGACCCCGAACTGCGCCCGATCCTCGATCTGCTGCCGCCTTTCGATCTCGCAGACCCCGCCACCATGCGCGCCACCATGGATGCTATGGTCGGCCCGGCCAATGCAGCGCTGGATACCAGCGGCACCGCCATCAGCGATCACGCGGCTCCCGGTCTGGCTGGCGCACCGGAGGTCCCTGTGCGGGTCTATCGGCCGGAGAGCGCCACCGCTGCACTGCCGGGGCTGCTCTATCTGCACGGCGGCGGTTTTGTGTTCGGCAATCTGGAGAGCGAACACGCGACCTGCCTCGCTATCAGCCGGCAGTTGGGCATTGTCGTGGTGTCCGTTGACTATCGGCTCTCGCCGGAGACCGCCTTCCCGGGCCCGCTGGACGACTGTTATGCCGCCCTGCTGTGGACGCAGGCCAACGCAGCGACGCTGGGCATCGATCTGCGGCGGCTCGGCGTCATGGGGCAGAGTGCCGGGGGTTGCCTGGCGGCCGCGTGCGCGCTGCGCGCCCGCGATGAGAACGGGCCGGCCCTGTGCTACCAGTTTCTTTCCATTCCGGTGCTCGACGACCGCCTCGATACGCCGAGCATGCAGGCCTTCACCGACACCCCTATCTGGCACCTGGCCAACGCCGAACAAAGCTGGGACTACTACCTGGGCAGCGCGCTGCAGCGCGGCACGGCGGAGGTCCCCGCGCTGGCCGCCCCGGCGCGCGCAGCGAACCTCCAGGGGCTGCCGCCCGCCTGCGTCACTGCCATGGAGTTCGACCCGCTGCGGGATGAGGCGCTGATCTATGCCCAGCGCCTGCTGGCGGCCGGCGTCTCCACCGAGATTCACTGCTACCCGGGGACCTTCCACGGCTCCAGCATGGTGGTGGATGCTGCGCTCAGTAAACGCGGTGTGGCAGACATGCTGACCGCCCTGGGCCGCGGTCTCTGCGTCGAGTCATCACAGTAGCTGCCCGGGGGCATCCACAGCATGGATACGAGCAGGCTCTACCAGCCGCCCCTGATGCCGCAGCTGCTGATCGAGGGGCTGAACCGCCACCACGACCAGCCCTGCCTGTTTCTTGGCGACAAGGTGGCGACCTACCGCGAGGTGCGCGAGCGCACCAGCCAACTGGTGCAGGCGCTGCAGTCGGTTGGCCTTGGCAAGGGCAGCCGCATTGCGGTCATCTCGGGCAACCGCCCGGAAGTGCTGGCCAATATCGCAGCCATGCAGCTCAACGGCTGTATCGGCACGCCCCTGCATCCGCTGGGGTCACTTGATGATCACGCCTACATACTTGAAGCGGCGGAAATCGATGCGCTGGTTTTCGATCCGGCCACCTTCGACGAGCACGCGGCCCGACTGCAGGCGCGGGTCCCCGGTGTCAAGCACCTGCTGGCCTTCGGCCCGAGCACCCACGGCAGGGACTACCTGGCACTGGCTGACGGCTTCACGCCGCAACCTCTGGTCGCCCCCGACATCAACCCGGAGGATATTGCCTCCATCAACTTCACCGGCGGCACCACCGGGCGACCCAAGGGGGTGATGAGCAGCTACCGCGTGACCAGCTACATGACACAGGTACAGCTGGCCGAGTGGGAATTCCCCGATGATCTGCGCATGCTGATCGCCACACCGCTCTCCCATGCTGCCGCGGCTTTTTTCATACCCGTTCTGCAGAAGGGTGGCGCGTTCTACGTGATGCAGGGTTTCAGCCCGGACGCGTTTTTCGACATGGTGCAGGCACACCGCATCACGGCGACCATGCTGGTACCGGTGATGCTGTATTTCCTGCTTGACTCACCACGCGCGCAGAGCGCCGACATGTCCAGTATGCAAACCATTTTCTATGGCGCATCGCCGATGAGCCCCGCGCGTTTGCAGCAGGCTATCGCGCTGTGGGGGCAGGTGTTCTACCAGTTTTTTGGCCAGTCAGAGGCGCCCATGGTGGTGGCCAACATGCGGCGCAAGGAGCACGACCTGGGCCGGCCCCAGCGGCTGGGCGCCTGTGGGCGACCCTCCCCCTGGGTGCCGCTGGCGCTGCTGGACGCTGACGGCAAACCGGTTGCAGCGGGTGAGGCTGGCGAGATCTGCGTGCGCGGCCCGCTGGTCATGAGTGGTTACAAGGACATGCCGGAGGCCACTGCCGAGGCTTTCGCCGGCGGCTGGCTGCACACCGGCGATATCGGGCGCCTGGACGACGAGGGCTTTCTGTACATTGTCGATCGCACCAAGGACATGATCGTCACCGGGGGCTTCAACGTCTACCCGCGGGAGGTGGAGGACGTGCTGAGCCGGCACCCGGCCGTGCAGCAGGTAGCCGTGATCGGCGTGCCTGACGCCCAGTGGGGTGAGGCGGTAAAGGCAGTGGTGGTGGTCAAATCCGGTATCGCTGCCGATGCTGCACTTGCCGCGGACCTGAAGCAGACGGTGAAAGACGCCAAGGGTTCGGTGCAGGCACCGAAGAGCGTGGACTACGTCGATGCCATTCCCCTCACGCCGGTGGGCAAACCGGACAAAAAGGCCCTGCGCGCCCGCTATTGGAGCAAGGAGGCCCGTGGCGTCAGCTGAGCCCGTGCCCGCAGCAGCGGTGATCAGGCAAGTCCTCGCCATCTGCGGCGACTGACAACACCGGTGGCAATGCCCGTGCCCAGCAGGGTGATGGTCATGCCGGCCAGCACCTGCAGGGTAATGGGCTCCTGCAATAGCAGGAAACCCCAGACCAGGGCACTCACCGGCACCAGCATGGTCACCGTCGACGCCGCCGTTGCACCGGCACTCGAGAGCAGTGCAAAGAACAGCAACAGCGCGGCCGCGGTACTCACCGCGCCCAGACCAATGGCTGCACCCCAGGCCGTGGCACTGACCGGTTCCGCGGGCCAGAGCAACACGCCCGGCAACAGCAGAATCAGGGCACTGGCGGCACAGCTACCCGCCGCCAGCACCCGCGTCGGCAGATGCCCAAGCCGGGTGCGCGAGTAGTTGCCCGCAAAGCCATAACAGAGCGTCGCGGCGAGCGCCGAGAGAATAAACCAGCCGTCGCCGCCGGCACTGAAGTCCAGGCGACCGGCCGAGAGCACGGCGACCCCGGCAAAGGCCAGGGCCAGCCCCAGCACCTGCCGGCGCAGAATGGGCGTGGCGAACAAGGCCGCCCCCATCAGCGCCGTGCAAATCGGCGTCGCAGCATTGATCAGGGAGGTCACGCCCGCCTCCAGACGCAGGGTGGCCACTGCCAGGAAGGTGTAGGGCAGCGCCGCATTGGTCAGCCCCAGCAGGAACAGGGGACCCGCGTGGCTGCGGAGCAGTTGCAGGTAATCGCGTCGCCAGAGCAGCGGCAACAGCAGCAGGGCGCCCAGCAGCATGCGCACAAGGATCAGGGGCAGAGCGCCGAATTCAGGTGCCGCCACACGCAGGAAGATGAACGAAAACCCCCACAGTGACGAAAGCAGCAGCAGGCGCAGCGTATCAGTGGGTGACATCGCAGATCCGCCGAAAAAAGCCGGCAGAATACGGCAGCCCGGTGCGGATGGAAAGCACTCCGCGACGGCAGCGCAGCGGCTCTCACCTCGCGCGAGCCCGCGCGCGACCCGCTGCATGCTGGACTTTCCCGCCAGCAACGTCGAACATACCGGACCTGCCACTCTAGCCTGGAAACCCGGATGCTTGTCGCCAACCCTGAAAACTACGCCGGCCTCACCTACCCCTGGACCCGTGCCGTCAATCCGGAATCGGGGGTGCCGCAGCAGGTTGCCGAGGGCGTGTACTGGGTGCGTTTCCCCATGCCCATGGGGCTGGATCACATCAACATCTGGCTGCTGGAGGACGGCGATGGCTGGGTGGTTGTCGACACCTGCCTCGATCTGCCGCGTTCACGAGAGATCTGGGAGAGCCTGTTCACCGGCTTCCTCAGCGGCAAACGCATCACCCGCGTCATCTGTACCCACATGCACCCGGATCATGTCGGCCTCGCGGGCTGGCTGACCGAGCGTTTTGACTGCCAATTGCTGATGACCCGGGAAGAGTTTCTGATGTGCCGCTCCCTGGTCAGCGACACTGGCAGACCGGCACCGGAAGTGGCGATTCGCTATTTCAAGGCAGCGGGGTATACAGATGAGCAGATCGACAACTACCGCCGGGCTTTCGGTGGATTCGGCCGCGCGGTCTACCGCCTGCCGGACAGCTTCCATCGGCTCAAGGACCGCGAGACGCTCACCATTGGGGGGCGCTACTGGCAGGTCATCGTGGGCAGCGGACACTCGCCGGAGCACGCCTGCCTGTACTGCCCCGCACTGAAACTGCTGATCTCCGGTGACCAGGTGCTGCCCCGGATCACGCCCAACGTCAGTGTATTCCCCACCGAGCCCGAGAGCGACCCGCTTCAGGAATGGCTGCAGTCCTGTGCCCGCATTCGCGAACTGCTGCCGGAGGATCTGCTGGTGCTGCCGGCCCATGAAGCACCGTTCTACGGCCTGCACGTGCGCCTGACGCAGCTGATCGAGACCCACAAGAAAGAACTCAACCAGCTCTACGACCACCTCGCCGAGCCGAAACGGGTGGTGGACTGCTTCCCCGCGCTATTCAAGCGCGAGATTACCGAACACCACCTCAGCCTCGCCACGGGTGAAACCATCGCGCACCTGAACTGCCTGCGTCGCCGCCGCCAGATCGATTTCCGCACCGATGACACGGGTGTGCGCTGGTACTTCCAGTTGCCTGAATCCATCGCCTTCGACTGAGCGGCGGGAGCGCGCTATCCGCACAATGCTGCAAACCGTGAGAGTCTGGGCTACGCGAGCCTATTACCGCCGGGCCAACGCCCGGGCCTGGCGTGGCAAGTTCACCGATGCGCCGTTCAGCACGCTGCAGCTGCCGGGGCCCGGCGGACAGCTGCAGACGCGCGTGTACAGCAGCAAACAGGGCCGCGACAAACCTTTGATCATCTACTTCCACGGCGGTGGCTGGGTGATTGGCGACCTCGCGACCCACCACCCCTTTTGTCAGCAGTTGCGTGAGCACACAGGCTGTACCGTGGTGGCAGTGGACTACCGACTGGCACCGGAACACCCCTGTCCTGCAGCGCTGGACGACTGCCTTGCGGCCACCCGCTGGCTGGCCGGTCACGTCGAAAGCATTGGCCCCACGAATGGCAAGTTTGTGCTTGCCGGTGACAGCGCTGGCGGTCACCTCGCCGCCTGCACGGCGCTGGCCGTCGATGCGGCGCTTCGCTCCCGTCTTGCCGGCGCACTCCTCATCTACCCCGTGGTCGACCACTACAGCCGTCCCTACCCGTCCTACACCGAGCGCGCACGTGGGCAAACCCTGACCAGCGCACTCATGCGCTGGTTCTGGGATACCTGGCTGGAAGGTAAAGGCGCTGACGCGGCGAGCGCCGCCGGTGCGGTGATTGCAGGGCGCCCGGACTTGAGCTCCCTGCCCCCCTGCCTGCTGGTGACGGCGGAACGCGACCCGTTACGGGACGAGGGGCGAGCACTGGGAACCGCGCTGGAACACGCGGGGGTCGATATGACGCAACACCACTATGCCAACGCCGAGCACGGCTTCGCCTGCTCACAGGGGCCGAACCCCGATTTCCAGCATTTCATGGCACTTACCCGCCAGTGGCTGGACAGACGTGCCGCCGGACGCTCCGACGCGCACTGAACGCGGTCGCGCTACCGGGCGGTAATGGCGCGCAGAATGTCCAGTGTGGCATCGCGCTCAAGCAGTTTCGGCACCGGATAGCCCTCACATTCTTTCAAGGCGAGGTCCGCCAGATACCCGTAGTCCTCAGGACGAATACGGTCGGACGTTTCACCAATGCCGACGTCGGCGCGCAGCTGCACCACCGCATCGATAAACTGGCCTGCGAGCCGGTCAGGCGTCTGCCCTGGCTCCCCCACACCGGCGAGCACGGCGAGTTCCGCGAGTTCGTTGACCGATTCCCGGCGACAGAAATTCAGCACATGCGGCAACACCAGTGAGTTGGCAAGACCATGGGGAATGCCGTATTTGCCGCCGATCTGGTGTGCAATCGCGTGTACATTGCCCACGTTCACCTGGTTGATGGCGATGCCCGCATAGTACGCGGCAAGTGCCATGGCATCCCGCGCTTCGCGGTCGCTGCCATCGGCCACAGCGTCGCGCAGATGGGCAAAGATCAGCTGCACCGCCATGCTTGCATGTTGCTTGCGCGTTCCCCGGTCCCACACACAAATGTAGGCTTCGATGGCATGCGTCAGCGCGTCCATGCCGGTTGCGGCGGTGATCGGCGACGGCATGCCCAGCATCAGGTCGGAGTCGAGGGCGACCGCCGCCGGCAGCAAAGTGGCTCCTGAAATAACCCCTTTCTCATGGGTGACCGTGTCGGAGATGACTGCGCCCATGGTTGCCTCTGAGCCCGTGCCCGACGTGGTGGGAATGGCGTACAGCGCGGGCACCTCGTGTTTGACCTTGCCGAAACCCACCCAGGTCTTCGGATCCTCGTCACTGGTGGCGGATGCGGCGATGATCTTGGCTGCATCAATCGATGAACCGCCACCAATGGCCAGTACCGCGTCGCAACCGTGCTCCAGCATCAACGCCTTGCCTGCGGCCACCTGGGCGTAGGTCGGGTTGGGTTCGACGCCGTCATACACCACAGTCGGCAGGGCCGCCTCAGCGAGCGCTGCCGTCGCCTGGTCGACAATGCCCAGTTCGCGCAGCGGCTTGTCCGTCACAATCAGCAGTTTACGCACGCCGCTGCGGGCGATATGCCGACACAGCTGCGCTGCGCTGCCCCCACCCAGATAGACCATGTACGCCGGCGAGGGCCCGAGTCCCGCGAGGGTCTTCATCAAAAGCAGGGTAATGGTGTGTTTGATCTTGCGCAGCGACATTCTGAACTCCGGAGTAGTGTGCGTTGTACTTATAAGGGGGAGGACTCGGCACCTGATTATGGTCAAGTCAGCCGTGAGATACCATACCGACAAGGTGTCGATTGCCGGCCACCCGCACCGTATCACGCCCGGAGGCCTTGGCATCGTACAGGGCCTGGTCTGCGCGCAGCAGCAGATCCTCCTTGTCGTCTTCGATGTGGAACTCGGCAATGCCGAAGCTTGCGGTGATCACAATCATCTGGCCGCGCTCCAGCAGTGGTCTGTCCAGCAGTGTCTGTCGCACACGAGCGACCATACGACCGGCATCCTCAGCACTGGAATCGCCCATCATGACGGCGAACTCCTCACCGCCGATACGTCCGATGGCATCTTCACTGCGCACGCACTCGCGCAGAATCTGCGTGAAATGGGCCAGTGCCCGATCACCCACGGCGTGTCCGTACCGGTCATTGATGCGCTTGAAGAAATCAATGTCCGCCAGCACAACGGCCAACGGGCGCTTGTAACGACGTGCGCTGGACATCAGCAGGTCAGCAGCGATCAGGAAACCGCGTCGGTTCGACACCTGGGTGAGCTGGTCGGTAATCGCCTGCAGCCGCAGGCGATTGGAGAGGTCGGTGGCAAGCAGAAATATCACGGTCACGCCCATTGCCACGAAGAAGGTGGGCATCAGGGCGAAGTTGACGAGGTTGTAGGTGTCGCGCAGCGCTGCCGGCGCCTCGATGCCGAACTGCAGGGCAATGCCGGTGGCCAGCCCCTGGGCCAGTCCGAACAGCAGGTGAACACCCGCCGCAACGCGCTGGGCCAGCCGCGGCTGTGGACCGTGGCGCAACAGAACCCAGGCGATATGCAGGAAGGCCACGCAGGCGAGCCCAGGGCCCAGGGCGACCCGCACGTCGTCGCGTTTCAATAGCACGGTAAACAGGATCTGCAGCAGTGCCACGACCAAGACAACGGCGGCCAGCAGCCGAGCGGGCGTGGGCAGGCCCAGACGCACACGATGGCCCAGCGCCGCCGTGACCACCAAGAGACAGGACACCACGCTCACCAACACCCACCACCACTCATAGGATGGGAACAGGTCACGGGTGAGATTCAGGCCATATTGAATCGCCGCGAGCAGAAACGCGCCACTCCAGATCAGTGCGTGCCGCGGCCGCTCAAACAGGCGCCAGCCCAGGAAGCAGGCGCCAGCAAACACCAGGCTGACGACCACCAGGGTCAACTGCAGAGCCTGGACTGCACTCAAGGCCACTGTGACAACTCCCTGTCCTGCGCGCTAAACGCCCATGATTACCCGTCCGGGACCAGCGCGCAAGCCGCTCAACGAGGGCCCCTCCTGCGCTGCCGTCTGCCGAAATTGGCGCGCCTCGCCCATGGCGCCACAGGTGAATCGATTAAATCGATCAGTTCTTCCATTTTTTTTAAGTATGCCAATAGGCCTCCCCCGCGGTATGGTGTCCGTTCGGATGTTGCTACCTGCAGCATTCGCCACGTCTGACTTGCTCAACCACAGGAGGTTGCAATGCATACTAAAAAGATGCCCTTGCTGGCAGCGGTGGCACTCGCTGTGTCATCCACTATCGCCAGCGCCCAGCAGGCGCCCATGTCCAACCAGTTCTGGTGGCCGGAGAAACTGAACCTCTCGCCCCTGCGGCAACACGCGGCCGAATCCAACCCTATGGGTGAGGCCTTTGACTACGCGGCTGCATTCAATGCGCTGGACCTCGATGCGGTAAAGAAAGATATCGAAGCCGTACTGACCACCTCGCAGGACTGGTGGCCCGCTGACTACGGCAACTACGGTCCGTTCTTCATTCGCATGGCCTGGCACGCAGCGGGCACCTACCGCATCGCCGACGGTCGCGGTGGCGCAGGTGGTGGCCAGCAACGCTTCGAGCCCCTGAACAGCTGGCCCGACAACGTCAGCCTCGACAAGGCCAGGCGCCTGTTGTGGCCCATCAAACAGAAGTACGGTCGCAGCATCTCCTGGGCCGACCTGATGACCCTCACCGGGAACGTCGCCATGGAGTCCATGGGCTTCAAGACCTTTGGCTTTGCCGGCGGCCGTGAAGACGACTGGGAACCCGACCTGGTCTACTGGGGGCCGGAAAACGAATTTCTCGCCGATGAACGCTACAGCGGCGACCGCAAGCTGGCCAACCCCCTGGCTGCGGTGCAGATGGGCCTGATCTACGTGAACCCCGAAGGCCCCAACGGCAACCCCGACCCATTGCTGGCCGCCAAGGACATCCGCGAAACCTTTGGTCGCATGGCCATGGACGATGAGGAAACCGTTGCGCTGATCGCCGGCGGCCACACCTTCGGCAAGGCGCACGGTGCGCACAAGCCGGATGAGTGCGTGGGCCCCGAACCCGCAGCGGCCCCGCTGGAAGAGCAGGGCCTGGGCTGGAAGAACTCCTGCGGCAAGGGCAATGCCGAAGACACCGTGACCAGCGGCCTTGAAGGTGCCTGGACGGCAGCGCCCACACAGTGGAGCATGATGTACCTGAGCAACCTGTTCGCCTTCGAGTGGGAACAGACGCGCAGCCCTGCCGGCGCCATCCAGTGGGTGCCCAAGGACGGCCAGGCCGCCAACACCGTGCCGGATGCCCACATCCCGGGCAAGGCGCACCAGCCCATCATGTTCACAACCGACCTGTCGCTGAAGTTTGACCCGGCCTATCGCAAGATTTCCCAGAACTTCCTGGAAAATCCCAAGGCCTTCGAGGATGCCTTTGCCCGCGCCTGGTTCAAACTGACCCACCGCGACATGGGCCCACGGGCGCGCTACCTCGGGGACGACGTACCGGAAGAAACGCTGATCTGGCAGGACCCTGTCCCCGAGGTCACGCACGAGCTGGTCGATGCCAAGGACATCAGCAAGCTGAAGGACGCGATCCTGGACACGGGCCTCACCGGGCCGGAACTGGTGCGCGCAGCCTGGGCTTCAGCCTCCTCATTCCGCGGCTCTGACATGCGCGGTGGCGCCAACGGTGCACGGGTTCGCCTCGCACCGCAGAAAGACTGGCCGGTCAACGATCCGGCGGAGCTGGCGAAAGTACTGGCTGCCCTGGAGTCAGTGCAGAGCGAGTTCAATGCAGCACAGCGCCGGGGCAAGAAGCAGGTCTCACTGGCTGACCTGATCGTGCTGGGCGGTGCCGCAGCCATTGAGCAGGCGGCGAAAGAGGCCGGGGTCAAGATCGACGTCCCCTTCGTGCCGGGCCGCACCGATGCGACCGCAGAGATGACCGATGCGGCCTCCTTCGCACCGCTTGAGCCGAAGGCTGACGGCTTCCGCAACTACTACAGTGCAGAAGCCTACCGGTCACCAGCTGACCAGCTGGTCGATCGCGCCAACCTGCTGACACTGACGGTGCCGGAAATGACCGTGCTGGTGGGCGGTATGCGTGCACTGGACGCCAACACGGGCGGAGCGGATCACGGCGTCTTCACCAGCCGCCCCGGCACGCTCAGCAATGACTTCTTCGTCAACCTGCTGGACATGGGCACCGTGTGGTCCAAGTCGGAAAGCACTGCGGGCATCTACGAGGGTCGCGATCGCGCCTCGGGCGAACTGAAGTGGACTGCCACGCCGGTTGACCTGGTGTTCGGTTCCAACTCGGAGCTGCGTGCCATCGCGGAAGTGTATGCAGCGAATGATGCGAAGGAGAAATTCGTGCGTGACTTCGTTGCGGCATGGACCAAGGTTATGACCCTGGACCGCTTCGACATCTGATCGCGCGGATTAGCCGCGGTAACCCATGGCCAGCCCTTTGCGGGGCTGGCCATTTTTTTTGCCTGTGATGCGGTCGCTCAGGTGCGCAGTGGCCCACCCTGGGTGCCCTTCCAGCGGGAACCGGAAATGGTATCCGTGAAGGGTTTGAAGGCTTCGGGGTCGAGCTTGCCTGCCAGCTTGATCTCCCGCCCGAGGAAAGTCGGCCACCACAGGTGCGCCGAGATCTGCTCACGCAGTGGCAGGCGGCTCGCGAGCGGATCCCAGGGGCTGTCGTGCAGCACCAGCTCGCCGTCCACGCGCTCCTTCCAGGCGCAGCCGTAGCGGCTCAGCACATGGACCACATGCGGCGGGAAGTCATAGCCGTGGGCCGCGTCCGGCATCACACCGACTGCCAGGGAAAACTTGACCCACCACTCGTGCATGTCGAATTCCGCCTGCGGCTCGTTCTCTCCACTCGCCGTGCCGCGAAACTCGACAAATGTGTAGCCCTGGTGCGTGCAGCGTGCACGCACGGCGGACCCCAGCCGATAGTAGTCAGTCTCGCAGGGATACTTGGGCTGCCCATTGTGGTCGCGGCTGATAAAAATCGCCGATTCCTGATCAATCCCGTAGCCCAACGCGTACTCGCCCGCGATACCGTTATAGTCGGCATTCACCGTTTGCAGGATGCCGTACTCGGGCTCATCCGGCACTGGCACGTTGTAGATCGTCAGGTTGACGTAGGGATCAGCCCCGGGCGTGATCCCCGGGGGCAGCACGGCGGCGATGGCCTCCGGGTCCGTGCGGTAGACAATCTTGAGCATCGGCCAATTGGCGATATCGCCCGTATTGCCCTGTGGGGCAGCTGTTGCTGTAGACATCGTTTATCTTCCTTATTGTGGTTATCACAGTCCTGAAGCGTGTTCAGCCACCCACCATGGCGGGCACCGGCGTCGTGCGGTTCAGGATCATCTCGGCCCGGGCCCGGATCTTCTCATCGGTTTCCGGGGTTGTTGCCAGTAGCCAGAAGGCATCCTGCTCCAGGCCGGCCACCGCCATTGCCGCCACCTCATCGGGGTGCGTGGTCTGCAGCTCAATGCCGTATTCCGCCGCCATGCGCTTCATGTCCTCCACCGAACTGATGCCGGAGGCGTTGCCTTCAACCTCTTTTTTCAAGGCCTCCGGGCGCACCCGCCCTGAGTTGAACAAGCCCGTCTCCACCACGTGCGGGCCCGGGAACAGGGCGCTGACCTTGACCGGGCTCTGCGCCGCCTGCACCTGATAGTGCAGGTTTTCGGTGATGGCGTGCACGGCAGCCTTGCTGGCGGTGTAGATGGGCGCGTCCGGGAACACCAGCAGTGCGCCGTTACCGGAGCCTGTGACCACGAAGTGCGCGGGCGCGTTGGCGGCGATCAGTCGCGGCATGAAGACACGAATGGAGTTGATGACGCCCCAGATATTGACGTTGAAGCACCACTGCCAGTCTTTTTCCGAATAGTCCCACATGGCGCCGGATTCGCCTGCGCCAATACCCGCGTTGGCGAACACCAGCTGCACACCACCAAAGTGCTCACTGGCGACATTGGCAAGGCTCTCCAGACTGGCCACGCTGGTGACATCGCAGTGCGCGACCCGGGCTTCAATGCCCTCGGCGGCGAGGGCCTGGTCGATATCCTGCATGGCCGCTTCATCCACGTCGCCGACCACAATCCGCGCACCGCGACGGCCAAGGGCGAAGGCCAGTGACCGGCCTACACCGCTTGCGCCGCCGGTAATGACGGCAACCTTACCTGTAAAGTCCTGCATATCAGCTTATGTCCTCAGCGTTGATATAAAACTGGCGCACCCACTTGCGGTACAGCACCAGGGTTTTGTCCTCTCGACAGAAGACCGGCTTGTGCTTGTGCACCTTGTTCGCCCAGATCGGGTAGTCGTCCTGGATACCCGCGATGATGCCTTTCATCACATCGTCCCCGGCCAGGTCCTCGATCTCCCGACGCACAGTGAGTGTCCAGCGCAGCAGTGTGGTGTGGCGGTCGATCGGCTGGGCGCTGTTATACACCACCATTTCCGCATTCGGGCCATAGCTGGTGCGCACAACGGCGAGGCCGGGGTTGAGCACCATGGCGTGCAGCTGGCTGGGAAACTGCGACTGGCTGGAATCCGAGCGCAGGTGCAGGGTGCGTCCATCCTCGTCCACGGTCACCTCCGACGGTGGCACATCGGGCTGCTTGTGCACGTAGCGGAAGTGCACCGGGTCGCAGGAGTTCTCCGCGATATCCTGAATGTGGGCGGGCACTTCGAATTCCGCGTAGCGCGGCGCCGTCCAGTGTTCGTCACCCAGCTCTGCCAGCTTGGGCAGGGGCCATTTTGGCGCCAGATTCTGCGGGTGGAACCAGATGTACACCTCGCCATTGCCCTCCTCGGTGTGCCAGGTGCGGATCCGTGCCCGCTCGGGTATCTCGTCACAGTAGGGGATCTCGACACAGGTGCCCTGCGTGTCGAACCGCCAGCCGTGGAAGGGACAGCGCAGGGATTCGCCGACAACCCGCCCCTCGACACCCAGGTGCGCACCGAGGTGCGGGCAAAAGGCATCCTGCAGCACGGCCTGGCCGGAGCGCGTGCGATAGAGCGCGAACTCACGGTCAAAGGCGTGCACACGCTTTACCTCGCCGACCTGCAACTCGTGGCTGCGGGCCACGGAGTACCAGCCCATCGGGAACTCCGGTGTGGTATTGGTCTTGGACTCGCAGGCTTCGACAATTCTGGTCATGCGGCTTCTCCTGTGGCATGGAAGATAGCGCTGCTGGGGCCGATCTTGTCGGCGACGGCCTGCAAGCGGTTGCGGTCCAGGCCGTACCAGGCAATCGCATTCTCGCCGAGAATCTTGCGCCCATCGGCCTCGGGAATGCCGGCGAAGGTCTCCAGGTAATACTGCTGGGTGTTGGGCCAGGTACCCTCGGGGTGCGGGTAGTCGCTGCCCCACATCATCTTGTCCACGCCCAGCACGCCGCGCAGCTCGATGTCCCTGCGCGGCACACAGGAGGCACCCACCGCGATGTTGCGCTGGAAGTACTCACCCGGCGACATCGACAGGTGGCTGCGGAAATCGCCCAGTTTGGCCGAGAACTGCACATCAAAGTAATTGTGGTCCAGCAGGCGCAGCCACGGCGGCAGCATGAACACGGTGCCGCCCTCTGTCATCACCGCCTTGAGACGCGGGAACCGCTCGAATACGCCGCCCCAGATCATGAAGGTCAGGGGACGGTAGAGCCACCACATCACCTCGGAGACATAGATACCCATGGCGCCGGGGAGCTGGTCGCTGAGATCTTCTGCCGGCCACTGCTTGCCGAAGTATTCGGGCTGCGGCGCGGGCCCTGAGTGGAAGTGGATGATCACACCCAGGTCCTGGCAGACCTCCCAGAATGGGTCGTACTTGACGTGATGATAGGGGTCATTGTCGCCCCAGAGTGTTGGAATCATCACCGACTTGAGGCCGTTGTCGACGCACCAGCGCACGGCCTCAACCGCCTGCTGTACATCCCACAACAGGGGAATCGAGGCCACGCCGATGTGGCGCGCAGGATCGTTGGCGCAGAACTCCGCCAGCCAGCGGTTGTGGGCCATGGCACCGGCCCACTGCAGTTCCGGCACGGCGTCACGGGGCGACAGTCCCAGCCCCGCGCCGAAAGGCGGGGTGTTCATCTCGGTGATGCCATCGGGAAAAATCACTTCAGCGGCAATACCGTCGCTGGCGAGCATTTTGATGCGCTCATCGTAGCTCCAGGCACCCGTCAGCTGCTGCTGGATCGGCGCGCGCCAGGCATCGTTGATTTCCTTGATCAGGAAGCTCTGCTCGGCCTTCTGTGTCATCTCCATCTGCACCGGTACCGCCACATCCATGATGTCGTGGTACTTGGATTCCACATAGGGCTTGTAATCGGTGATATGGAGGCCTGCGTGGCAGTCGGACGACACCACAATCAATTTATCGGACATGACCTTCTCTCTCTGCGGTTGGCACTGAATTATCGGTTAGGGTCTGGCGCTGCACAAAAATTGCACACGTGTGTACAAATTAGAGCAATGTTTTTGTAAAAGCAACAAATCCACCGCTTTTCATGGGCAGGATCAGGACAGCGCAGGGGCGCCTGCAGCCCACGTTGCAGGGGCGGATTCCTGCGCCGCGTTTGCCGCTATACTGCGACGGAGCCCTGCCGGAAACCAGGATATGTCACAGCAACACTACAGCACGGGACACCGTATCGGACAGCGATGCGTCGGACTGCTATGCCTGGCGGCGTTGCTGGCAGCCTGCGGTGGCGGCGGGGGTGGCGGCGCCGCACAACCCGCAGTCAATCAGCCTCCGGTTGCCCAGGCAACAGCCCCCGCTACGGTGGCGGGAGGCAGCCAGGTCACCCTGGACGGCAGCGGCTCCAGGGACGTTGATGGCAGCATCAGCCGCTACGAATGGCGCCAGACCCAGGGGCCCGCCGTCACGCTGGCGGGCAGCGACACCGCAAGCGCCCGCTTCACAGCGCCGCAGAGCAGCGCCGACCTTGTCCTCGCCTTCTCACTGACAGTGACCGACAACGAAGGCGCCAGCGGCACTGCGTCCACCACCGTGGCGGTGACCGGCAATGCGCTCACCCGCTGGGAGCTGAGCGGCAGCGTACTGGCCGCCAGCAGCCAGGCGGTGGACGGCGACACCAACGACACCGCGAGCCTCTACACGGCCAACGATACGCCGGCGAGCGCGCAGCCCCTCGCCAACCCGGTGACGCTGGGTGGCTATGTGAACCAGCCCGGCACCGGTGCCGAAGGGCGCTCGCAGGTCACGGGTGATATCGATGACTATTTCCGCCTGGAGCTGCTTGAGGGGCAGTCAGTCACCCTGCTGGTGGCGGACTTCGAGGACGCGGATGCCGACCTGTACCTGTACAGTGAAGACGGCGAGGTCGTGGACTTTTCCGTTGAAACCGGCGAAATCGAAACCGTCAGTGCACCGGAACGTGGCAGCTACCTGGTCAACGTAACGGCCTTTGTCGGCGCCACCAACTATATCCTCGCGGTGGGCAGCCCTGCCCTGCCCGGCGCCCGTGTCGACGCAGAGCTGGTCCATGGGGAGGTGATTGTCGAATTCGCCGAGGGCGACCTGCTCGCCCCCGGCTTCTTCCATGCCGACCTCGCCTACCAGATGGGTATGCAGGAGCGCGCCGGTGGCCCGGGGCGTGCCCGCCTGCTGGAAATCCTCGCCGGCCAGGCGGAGCGGCAGCGACTGGGCACGGCGGCACAGCGAGCGGATGATTTCCGCTCCGCGCCGCTGCGCGGGCGGTGGGAGACCCTGATCAGCGTCAAGCAGCTGCGCCAGCAGGCCGACGTACGTCATGCGGAACCCAACTACCGCCTGCGTCCCGCACTGGAACCCAACGACAATGCCTACGGCCTGCAATGGCACTATCCGCTGATCGGGCTGCCCGCAGCCTGGGAGGTGACCATCGGTGACCCCGGTGTCATTGTGGCGGTGATCGATACCGGCATTCTCTCCGGCCACCCCGACCTCGCCGGGCAGCTGGTACCGGGCTATGACTTTGTGCGCGACCCGGCGGCTGACGGCAACGGCATCGACCCCAATCCCGAAGACCCGGGCAACCGGGCCAACCCCGGCAACAGCCGGTTTCACGGCACCCACGTCGCGGGCACGATCGCGGCGCGGGGCAACAACCGCATCGGTGTTGCAGGCGTCGCCTGGGGCGCGCGCATCATGCCCCTGCGGGCACTGGACGACGACGGCGGCACCTCCTACGACGTGGCTCAGTCGGTGCGTTTTGCCGCGGGCCTCGCCAACGACTCCGGCACCTTTCCCGCGACGCCCGCTGCCATTATCAACCTGAGCCTGAGCGGCGAGGGCTTCAGCGAGATCAACCAGTCACTGTACCGACAGCTGCGGGAACGCGACATCATCGTCGTCGCCTCGGCGGGGAACGAAGCCACCAGCACGCCCGCCTACCCGGCCTCCTACGATGGCGTACTTGCCGTGTCGGCCGTGGACGCACAGCGGGAACTGGCCAGTTACAGCAACCGTGGCGCGTCCATTGATATTGCGGCACCCGGCGGTGATGGCAGTACGGATTTCAACGGCGACGGGTATCCGGATGGGGTGCTGAGCACCAGCGGATCCGCGGAGGCCGGACGCGTGGAGTTCGCCTACACCTTCCTCAATGGCACGTCGATGGCTGCACCGCACGTCGCGGGGGTCATCGCGCTGATGAAAAGCATCAACCCCGAACTCAACGGGCCACAGGTGGAATCGCTGTTGCAGAGCGGCAGCCTCACGGATGACCTGGGCGCAACGGGACGGGACGACCGCTACGGCCACGGGCTGGTCAATGCCCGCAAGGCTGTGGCGGCGGCACTGGACAGCATTGGCGAGGTGTTTGCACCGCCGGCCGCCCTGCGCGCGTCCAGCCAGTCGCTGAACTTCGGCGGCACGCGGGAGCAGCTGGAGATCACCCTCAGCAACGGCGGTGGCGGTGCGCTGCAAGTCCTGGATATCAGCAGCGATGCGCCCTGGCTCAGCGTCTCGGCGCTGGCGGTGGACGCCAGTGGCCTCGGCCGCTACCGGCTTCAGGTTGACCGCGATGGCCTGGCCGACGGTCTCTACGCCGCCAATGTCAGCGCGCGCTCCAGCGCCAACAGCCTGCAGATTCGGGCGCTGCTGTCGGTGGGGGATGCGGCGGTCGCCGACGTCGGTGTCGTGTACATCATTGTCTACGACCCGGCGCTGGATGCAGCGGTCGCACAGAGCGTGGCGCGGGCAGAAGCCGGGCGCTATGCGTTCCGGTTCCGCGATCTTGCCGCAGGCAACTACCAGCTGTTTGCCGGTACCGACGCCGACAACGACCTCTTCATCTGTGATGCTGGCGAGGCCTGCGGAGCCTGGCTGACAACCGACGAGCCCGGCCTGATCATGCTCGACCGCAACCGTGACGCCATCGACTTTCCGGTGGAGCACTTCATCAGCCTGCCGAGTGGCCCCGACGCCAGCGCCGGTAACCCGGACCCACAGCGTGGACTGGGCAGGATGCGCTGAAGCCGTAGCGCAATGGCTTGATGCAGGTCAACGGCAACCGGGGTAGCGCGCATTACACTGCGCGCTGCTTCTGTCTGTAACAGGCTTCTCGCCATGACCGCACTCTCCGTGCCCACCCCGGGGCTGACCGGGTCTTCACTGTGGGACCCCGCCCTGATCGCGCGCTACAATCTGGCTGGGCCGCGCTACACGTCGTACCCCACCGCCGCACAGTTTCAGGACGATGCGGGCGACACGCTGTGGCACGAGGCGATAGACGCCAGCAATGCGGCAGGTGCGCCGCTGTCACTGTATTTCCACATCCCGTTCTGCAACACCGTCTGCTACTACTGCGCCTGTAACAAGATCATCACTGCAAACCGGCAGCGGGCCACGGACTACCTGCAGTTGCTGTACCGGGAAATCGCCCTGCAGGCCGATGCTGTCCGGCCCGGACGTATTGTGCGCCAGCTGCACTGGGGTGGAGGCACACCGACCTACATTTCAGATGACGAGATGCAGGCGTTGATGGCGCAAACCAGGCGACATTTCCAGCTTGCAGATGACGATAGTGGTGAGTTCTCGATTGAGGTACATCCGGGTGGCATGGAGCCAGCGCGCATCGCACACCTGCGCGGGCTGGGCTTCAACCGGGTGAGTATGGGCGTGCAGGATTTCGACCCCGATGTACAACAGGCGGTAAACCGATTCAACAGCGTGGAAGAAGTGTCTGCACTGGTGGCGGCGATTCGCAGAGAACGCTTCAAGTCACTGAGTATGGACCTGATCTACGGCCTGCCGCGCCAGTGCGAGGGCTCCTTCGCACGCACGCTGGACCAGGTGATCGCGCTACGACCGGACCGTCTCTCCCTGTTCAACTATGCGCACATGCCGCAGATGTTCAAGACCCAGCGCCAGATCGACGAACGGCAACTGCCCGAGCCCGCCGTAAAAATGGCCATCCTGCACCAGAGCATTGAGCAATTGCTGGCGGCAGGCTATGAATACATCGGCATGGACCACTTTGCCCTCCCCGGGGACGAGCTGGCACTGGCCCAGATGCAGGGTACCCTGCACCGCAATTTTCAGGGCTACTCAACGCACAAGGACTGCGACCTGCTGGCCTTCGGCGTCTCGGCCATCAATGCCCTCGGCAACAGCCACTTCCAGAACCACAAGGATGAGGCATCCTACGCGCGGGCTATTGAGGCCGGACAACTGCCGCTGGCGAAACGCATCAGCCTCAGCAACGATGACCTGCTGCGCAAGGCAGTCATCAACGAGTTGATCTGCAACTTCGGCCTGGACTATGCCGCGATCGAGAAACGGTTCGGCATCGATTTTCAGGATTATTTTGCGCCCGAAATGGCGCGCCTGCCAGCGCTGGCGCGCGACGGCCTGATTGCGCTGGATGCCGGGGGCATTCGTGTCCTGCCTGCGGGTCGCCTGCTGGTGCGGCGCCTCTGTATGGAGTTCGACGCCTACATCGATCACAGCAAGCTGTCAGGAAACCGGTTCTCGCGCATCATCTAGCACGCCTGACGCGCTCCGCACAGAGTCAGGCGTCGGCGGGGCGCGCCTTGCTGATAACGGCGAACAGCCAGCCGCCGAGCGCGCCGGCAAGGCATTGCAGCAGCAGTCCATCCCACTCCCGCGCCGCTGCAACCACCCAGATACCCAACACCTGGCGCATGATCACGTGCAGTCCCAGCATCCCGCTGAAGCCGGCCAGCGTAAACCAGAACACACGCGACCCCGGCACCCGGTGCGCCCGCACAAGGCCTGCCGCCACCGGCATGGCCAGCACAAAGGCCAGCAGAATCAGCAGCAAGTAGGCGGTCATACCCAGCAGGTCGTGCAGGCTTGCCTCCAGTCGCACCGCCATGGGCACTGGCACACCCAGGTCACCGAGATTGGCCAGCACCGTCTGGGTGGCGAGCAGGCTTGCGACGGCATAGGCGAGCAAAACCGCAGGGAAAAAAGCTTTCAGGACGCGAATCATGGGCGACTACCGGTAGTGCAGGGAGTGTTTATAATGAACCGGCGCACCGCAAAGGAAAAGCCCATGCATGTTTTCGCCGTCACACTTCGCTTTATCGCCGCTGCCGGCCTCAGCCTCAGTCTGCATGCCGGGTCAGCCCAAGCTGCGGCAGCCGACGCCGCGGCAGCGAGTACCTATCGTCTTGAAACCCTGGCGGAGGGTCTGCAACACCCCTGGTCTGTCGCTCAACTGCCCGATGGCAGTTTTCTTGTCACTGAACGCAACGGTGCCTTGCTGCACATTCAGGCTGACGGCACTGGCCGTACAGCGCTGGAGGGCGTACCAGAGACCTTCGTTGCTGGCCAGGGCGGGTTTTTCGATGTCCTGCTACACCCGCAGTTTGCAAGCAATCAGCTGGTCTATCTGAGTTACGCCAAGGGCGATCAGTTCGCCAACGGTACCGCGATCTTCCGCGCGCGCCTCAGCGGCAAAAGGCTGTTGGGCGGAGAGGATATTCTCTGGGTCGCTGACCAGAAAAACACCGCGCAGCACTACGGTGGGCGCATGCTGTTCCTGCCCGACGGCACGCTGCTGCTGGCGACCGGAGACGGTTTTGACTTCCGCGAGAAAGCGCAGGACGGCAGCAACGAACTGGGCAAGGTGCTGCGCATCCGCGAGGACGGCAGCGTACCCGATGACAACCCGTTTCGGGCGCCGGGCAGCGAGCGGGTCTGGACGCTGGGCCACCGCAACCCGCAGGGGCTCGCACTGGATCGCGCAAGCGGCACAATCTACCTGCACGAACACGGGCCCAAGGGCGGGGATGAGGTGAACGTGCTGCGCGCAGCCAGCAACTATGGCTGGCCGGCGGCGACCCATGGCGTGGACTACAGCGGCGCCTACGTTTCTCCCTACAGTGAGCTGCCGGGCATGACGCCACCGCTGCAGGTCTGGGTACCGAGCATCGCACCCTCAGGCCTGGCGTGGTATGGCGGCGAGCAGTTTCCCGCCTGGCAGGGCAAGCTGTTGGTCGGCGCGCTGGTCGACAAGGAAGTACGCCTTCTCACACTGCGCGATGGTGTGGTGATCGATGAAATGCCACTTTTCGCAGAACTCGGTGCGCGTATCAGGGACGTGCGGGAAGGGGCTGACGGTTTCGTTTACCTGCTGACCGACGCGGAAAACGGCGCCCTGATCAGGGTCACGCCAACGCGTTGACCCCCGCCACGCCGGGCGCGACGGAACGGGGATCAGAAGGCCATTTAACTGGCGCTGGCTTTCTTCGGTGCGCGTTTCGCAGCGGCTTTTTTCGGCGCAGCTTTGCGGGCGGGTGCTTTTTTGGCCACCGCTTTTTTCTTCGCCGGGGCCTTCTTCACCGTCGCTTTTTTCGCTGCCGCTTTGCGTTTGGCTGGTGCCTTGGCCTTTCCGCCGGACGCTTTCTTTTTCGCCGCCGGCTTACTCGCTGCCTTACGCCGCGCAGCCGCTTTCTCTACCATGGACGCTGCTTTATCGGCAGCCTGCGCCCGCCGTGACTCCAGCGCGAGATCAGCCTGGATGGGCACCAGCTTTTCGAAGGAGGCATAAGCGGCTTTGGCCATTTTCGCCACCGACTCTGCCAGCTCCTGCACCTGCTTCACCAGTTCTTCCACACGCTTCTGGCTTGCCGTGCTGGATTTGCCGCGCAATGCACTGCGCGCCTTTTTCAGGCGGGTATTGGCCGCGGTGTGCTTTTTACGCGCCGCGGTCAGGTCTGCCTTGACCTTGGCGTGCGCCTTTTCCGTTTCGGAAAGCAGTTTCTTCTGCAGCTGCTCAACCTTCTTATTCGCCTGCTCAGCCATTTTTACGGCCTGCGACATTTCTCTTTCCAGCATGGGCATTTCACTCTAATGAATAAACGGGTACCGCTTCTTCAGTGTAGGCGGAATTGCTCTGCGCGCAATGCCTATTTATTGATCTGTCTCACGCCACCGTGAATCGGCACACTGGACCCGCAGGCCGCCACACTGCGGGCTCACTCTCCCTGACTGCGGATGTAGGCAATGACGTCCTGCAGCGCCTGCTCGTCGTTCAGCATCGCCGCCATGTTTCGCATTTGCCGGCCGGTGCGGTCTTCCCGGTGTCGACCCCGCTGGCCCTCGCGGAACGCGTGCAGCTGGGCGAGCAGATACCAGTCGTCCGCGCCCGCCAGGCGAGGCGCGTTCAGCGCCACATTGCCGTCCGCGTTCGCGCCGTGGCAAGCCCCGCACAAGCGCATGAATGTCCTGCCGCCCGCTATCGCATCGCCGGTAGCCAGTGTGGACGGCGAGGCGCCGCTCTCCAGTTCGCTGATATAAATGGCCAGATCTGGCAGACGCTCCACCGGCGGCAACAGACCGGTGGACGCCGCCATCTGCTGCGCCGCCAGCGTGGCGTCTGCTCCACCGCGCAGGCCACGCTGGAATTTGTCCAGCTGGGCGAGGATATAGACGGGGCGCAAGTGATTTAGACGCGGTGCCCGCAGGGCGACATTACCCTCTGCCGATGCCCCATGGCATGCCGCACAGGGGGCGTACAATTCAGCAGCGTCAGGCACTTCGGCCTGGGAGGCGAACGCAAGGGTCGCAAGCATTAAACCGAGCAGCGACAGGAGAGAAGCGGGCATACGGGTATCCTGTGAAACCGGACAAACGCGGCAAATCTACCAGCTTTCGCATCTCACGAGTATCGGGTGCGCAGCATCTGCGTCACGACAAAAGGGGGACCAACCGACAGGGGACAAACAAATGATGCTGCGCTAGACTCATCGACACGCTTCTCCCCCAGTACCGCCCGGATGCGGTACGCACCGTCTTGAACAGGAACCGCCATGGAGTACGACCCGAACCAACACAGCCTGAGATGCCCCAAATGCGGCCACGGCATGAACGAGGTGAGTTACGGGAACATCACCATTGATCGCTGCAGCCACTGCCAGGGCCTCTGGTTCGATAGCGGAGAAGCCGACCGGTTGAAAGCACGCTGGATGGGAGACGCACTGGATGTCGGCCTCCCTGCAGAAGGCCGCAAGTGGGATGCGGTGGAAGACATTGCCTGCCCCCGCTGTCAGCGGGACATGGAGAAGACCTGCGACCCGGAACAGCCGCACATCTGGTACGAGACCTGCAGTGAACATGGCCTGTTCATGGACGCCGGCGAGTTCACCGACTACAAGCATGAAACACTGGTTGACCGCTTCCGCAGCCTGATCAAGGGGGCGCGCTAGACGGAGCAGGCAAGGCGCAAGCCAGATGACGACCTCACTCGGTACCCGCGTTCTGTACGGCGCTGGCGGCGCTGTCGGCGCCGCCAAGGAAGCGGCGTACACGATGTTTATCCTGCTGTTCTACACGCAGGTGCTGGGCCTGAGCGGAACCATCACGGGTTTGATTATCGCGGTGAGCCTGATCTGGGACGGTATTTCCGATCCACTCGTCGGTTCCCTCTCCGACCGGCTGCGCAGCCGGCACGGGCGTCGTCACCCTTTCATGGCGCTGAGCATCATCCCGCTGGGGCTGGGTTTTGTCGGCCTGTTCACCCCGCCGCAAGCAGTGGTCGACAACAGCACCTGGCTTGCAGGCTGGCTGCTGTTCTGGTCGCTGTGGGTGAGGACCTTTGTCACGACCTTCGCCATACCCCATCTCGCGCTGTCGGCGGAAATCACCAGCGACTACCACGAACGCAGCCAGGTGCTCGGCGCGCGCATGGGCTTCATGTTCCTCAGCGCCGTGCTGCTGCCCGCCGTGGCCCTGACCGTCATCTTCCCCGAGCAGAATGGCGTGGACGGACGCTTTGATCCCTCGCGCTATCCGCTGTATGGCATGCTGTCCTGCGCGGTGGTGTGGGTCATGGCGACACTCAGCACCCTGGGTACGCGGCGCCATATACAGCCGGAGGTGGCCCAGCCCGGGGGCAACAGTCGCACCACACTGCGGACCCTGTTCAGTGATCTGCGGCGCACCCTGGGCAACCGCAATTTTCGCCTGCTGATCGGCTACGACATCGCAGCCACCTCGGCCTACGGTGTAATCAGCACGCTGAATATTCTGGTATGGACGTTCTTCTGGGCATTTTCCGCTGCCGAGATCTCCATCATCCTGTCCCTGCCAACGCTGCTCGGCGTGGCACTGGCCATGTTGACGCTGGGCCCCCTCGGCCGCCGTTTTTCCAAGCAGCGCCTGGTGCAGCTGTCACTCTCCTGCCTGATTCTCAATTGCCTGTGGCTCTACCCACTGCAACTGTTCGGCTGGTTGCCAACCGACAGCAGCAGCCTGACCTTCATCCTGAACTTTATCTTCATGCTCATCTTCATGTACCTGTTCATGGTGCGCATCGTCAGCAGCACCTCCATCGTGGCCGACCTCACCGACGAGCATGAACTGGACCACGGCATGCGGCAGGAAGCCGGGTTTTTCTCCGTCATCAACTTCGTCAGCAAGCTGGCAACCGTCGCCGGGCCGCTCTACGGTGGCCTGGCACTGGACATCATCGGCCTGGAAACCGGGATGCGCCCCGGTGACGTACCTCTCGCCACGCAGCATGGCCTGGTCTACGCACTCGGCCTCGGGGTCATTCCACCCCTGCTGGCCGCGCTGTGGATTATTTCGCGCGTCAGCAGCAGCCAGGCCCATGTTGAGGCGGTGCAGGCGCAGATTGCCGCGCGGCGACAGACCAACCCCGAAGGCTGACACCAGCAGGTTGCCTTGTCGGCCCGGCAGCCGTGCGCGACAATGGCCGACCACATTCCCGAACGGCACCCCAATGACCGACCACAACCTGCCAGACCTCACGGATGACGTGCGCATTCACGGCGCACAGCCGTTAATCACGCCCTGGGTATTGGCCGAGGAGTTGCCACTACCCGCAGCACAACGTGGCGCCATTGCCAGTGCGCGGCGGACCATCGAGTCCGTACTCGCTGGCGAGGACCGCCGCCTGCTGGCGATCGTGGGCCCCTGCTCTGTGCACGACCCGGTTGCGCTGCTGGATTTCGCCAGTCAATTGCAAAGCGCCTGCGCACCACTTGAGGATGCGATTCTGCCGGTGCTGCGGGTGTATTTCGAGAAACCGCGCACGGTTGTGGGTTGGAAGGGACTGATCAACGACCCCGACCTGGACGGCAGCTTCCGCATCAACAAGGGGCTGCGCCAGGCCCGCCGTGTGCTGCTGGACGTGGCCACACTGGGCCTGCCCGCCGCCAGTGAATTCCTCGACACCACCTTTGGCCAGTACTACGCCGATCTGGTGAGCTTCGGGGCCATCGGTGCGCGCACGGTGGAAAGCCAGATTCACCGCGAACTGGCCTCCGGCCTGTCCATGCCGGTGGGCTTCAAGAACGGGACCAACGGCAACATCGATGTCGCCATCGATGCCATTCGCTCCGCGCGCCACAGCCACTGGTTCCCATCGCTGACCAAGGAAGGCACGCCGGCGATACTCCACTCCACCGGCAACCCTCACGGTTACCTGATCCTGCGTGGTGGCAGTGCCACCGGCGCCAACTACCACGCCGCTGCGGTGCAGGCCGCGGCAACAGCGCTGGCACAGCACGACCTGCCTGCATCCCTGATTGTGGATTGCAGCCACGGCAACAGCGACAAAGACCCGGGGCGCCAGGCCGTGGTGGTATCGTCGCTCTGCGATCAGATGGAGCAGGGGCAGCGTGCCATCCGGGGTGTGATGCTGGAAAGCCACCTGCTGCGTGGCAACCAGCCAATCGCCGAACGCGAGACGCTCAACTACGGCCAGAGCATCACCGACGCCTGCCTGTCACTGGCGGAGACGGTGCCGCTGCTGGAGCAACTGGCGGCGGCCGTGCGCCGCAGCCAGTGAAGCCGGTCTACCAGCTGTAACCCACGCGGAAACGGTAGGTCTGGTCCATTTTGTCCACCTCGGGTGGCAGGCCGGAATCGTACTCGAGCAGGATTTCCGCAGCGCCTTCGATGTTGAACATCAGCGGGAACGACAGGCCCAGGGTGAGGTCGAGAATAACATCCTCCAACTGGTCCAGGTTCCAGATGCCGGTGTGTTTCAGGTATAGCTTGGACACATCGCTGATGTAGTTGCTGGAGGCATCGACCGACCAGTTCATACCCAGGTAGTCCTGGTCTTCCGCGACAATATAGTCCTCATTGACATAGACGCCGCCCACTTCCGCGGAGAGGGTCAAGAGGGGACGCTCATGGAACTGGCGACCGATGTAGGGACCGACGTAGTAGCGCAGGTCGAGGTCGGCAAACTTGTCGTGCTCTGCCGATGCATTCACACCCCAGTAGAGGGGCCCTTCGAGGAAGCGGTCATACTTGCCAAGCGCTGTCCAGTTTTGAGCATTCTTGACCTCGTTGGCCTCATCGTTCTCGCCATTGACACGCACCGTGTAGCGGTCCTGAAGGCTGCGCCAAACGCTCTCCAGGCTGTAATCCAACTCATCCGTATCGGTATTGCCGCGCTGCATCTCCAGCGCCAGGCTGGCCAACCCGGTCCAGCGGTAGCCCATGCCCAGCTCCCAGGGCTGCGGGTTGCTGACGGCAAGTTCCTGCAGCGGATAGGTCGCCGCGGGCGCTCCTGCAGATGCCAGCAGCAGGGTTTCGTCCTCGACACGCAGCGCCGGCTCCTCAACCACCGTGCCATCAGCGAGCTTGAGCACAATCGGCTCGCTGGCCGTAAGGCTTGCCACCTGATCCTGCTGTATCTTGAGCGTGCCTGCAAACTCGGTATCCACAGTAACAACACCATCGCGCACGCCAGTGACTGTTCCCAGAATACGAGAGCCGTTTTTGAGAACGATTTCGTCAGCAGCAAGTGCGCTCCCCGCGAGCATGCCTGACGCCAGCGCTACGGCGGTCACCGCCGGGCGCAAAGAGTGAATAATCCGCTTCATGTTCCCCAGTTCCTTGAATTCATCGAGCACCGCCTATAATACAGGATTTGCCTCGCCTTATGCGCATGCTCGGCGGCTGGTAGACTGGCCCCTTCAATCTGGGAGATCACTGTGAGCGAGAAAGATTACGACCTGTTTGTCATCGGCGCCGGCTCCGGCGGCGTGCGCGCCGCACGCATGGCGGCGAGCTTCGGCGCCCGTGTGGCAATCGCCGAAGACCGCTATATGGGCGGCACCTGCGTCAACGTGGGATGTGTGCCAAAAAAACTCTATGTCTACGCATCTGAGTTCGGCAAGGCATTTGAGGACGCCCGGGGATTTGGCTGGGACAGCAGCAAACCGGCGTTTGACTGGGCAACCTTGCGCGACAACAAGAAAACGGAAATTTCCCGACTGAACGCGATCTACCGCAAGATGCTCAAAGGGGCCAACGCCGACGTCATCGACGGCCGGGCGCGCATCGTCAACGCGACGACCGTCGCCGTGGGGGACCGCGAATACAGCGCCGGAAAGATCCTCATCGCCACCGGAGGCTGGCCGCATATTCCGCAGTTTCCCGGCAGCGAACTGGCGATCACCTCCAACGACGTGTTTGACCTGGACAGCTTTCCCGAGCGCCTGGTGATCGTCGGTGGCGGCTACATTGCCGTGGAGTTCGCCGGCATCTTCAACGGCCTGGGGTCGCACGTCACACAGCTGTATCGCGGCCCGCTGTTCCTCCGCGGCTTCGATGCCGATATCCGCGCGCACGCGGCGCGGGAGATTGCCAAAACCGGCGTGGATCTGCGCTTCGAGGTTAACGTCGAATCCATCTCACGCGGCGCTGACGGCCTGGAACTGGAGCTCACGGATGGGTCACGGCTCACCGCCGATGCCGTGCTGTATGCGACCGGACGCAAGTCGCACCTCGACGGCCTGGGCCTGGAGCAGACCGGCATCAAGCTCACCGAGTTTGGCACCATCGCCGTGGACGAGCATTTCGAGACCGATGAGCCCGGCATCTTTGCCCTGGGAGACGTGATCGGTGGCATGGAGCTCACGCCGGTCGCGCTGGCGGAAGGCATGGCCTTCGCGCGACGCCAGTTCGGTGAGGCGGGCCAGCAGGTCGACTATGACTTCATACCCACCGCCGTTTTCTGCCAGCCGAATATCGGCACGGTAGGGTTCACGGAGGAGCAGGCGCGGGCGAAGTTCGGCCATATCCGCCTGTTCAAGGCAACCTTCCGCCCGATGAAGCACACCATCAGCGGTCGCGACGAACAAACCTTCATGAAACTCGTCGTCGACAAGGCCACCGACCGCGTGGTGGGCCTGCACATGATGGGGCCCGATGCCGGAGAAATTGTTCAGGGTATGGCTATCGCACTGCGTGCAGGTGCTACCAAGGCACTGTTCGATTCCACCATCGGCATCCATCCCACCGCTGCCGAAGAGTTCGTCACCATGCGCGAACCCTGGCACGAAGACTGAACAGACCGGCGATTTCCGCATGATATCTGTCGATTCGCTGTCCAGACGCTACGGCAACACACTGGCCGTGGACAACGTTTCGTTCGAGATTGGCGCCAACGAGGTGGTTGGTCTGCTGGGGCACAACGGCGCCGGCAAGACCACAATCATGCGCATGCTCAGCGGTTATCTGGAGCCCTCCACCGGCAGTGTGACTGTCGCCGGCGTCGACATGGCAGAGGGTGCCCGCCAGGTGCAGGCGACCCTGGGTTATCTTCCTGAGCACCTGCCGATCTACCCCGAAATGCTGGTGGCGGACTACCTTGACTATGTGGCGACGCTGAAGGGCATCCCGCGGCGTGAGCGCGCTCTGGCGCTGCAGGAAGCCATTGCCGCAACGGCACTGGGGGAACGCGCACTGGACCCGATCCACCAGCTTTCCCGCGGGCTGCGCCAGCGCGTGGGGGTGGCGCAGGCAATCCTCGGCCAGCCACAACTGCTGATTCTGGATGAACCCACCAATGGCCTGGACCCCGGGCAGACCAGCCAGATGCGCGACCTGCTGCGGCGGCTGGCGCGGCGCGCCACGGTAATTCTCTCCACGCACATCATGCAGGAGGTTGAGGCGGTCTGCGACCGGGTGCTGGTGATGGCCGCTGGCCGTCTGGTACTGGACGCACCGCTGGCCGATCTGCGTAAAAGCCGCACCCTGGTGCTGCGCGCGGGCACCGAGGAGCCCGATCTCGAGCGCTGGCTGCGCCGGCTGCCGCAGATTGCGGCCGTACATCCGCGCGCCGACATCGCCGGAGGAGAAAGCTGGCTGCTCACACTGCGTGAAAACGCAGACGCCGACACCGCGGCAAACAATATTGCCCAGTGCGTGGTCCGGGCCGGCGCCAGCCTGTTCCAGTTGCAGCCCCAACTGCGCGACCTCGACAGCATCTTCCGGGATGCCACATCCGGGAAGGCCGGCACGTGACCACCAACAGCGTCATTCGTCGCGTGGCACAGAAGGAGGTGCGGCTGTTTTTCGGCTCACCTGTCGCCTGGCTGTTCCTGGCCGGTTTTGCGGCGCTGACCCTGTTCCTGTTTTTCTGGGTGGAATCCTGGTTCGCGCGCAACATTGCCGATGTGCGGCCGCTGTTTGAATGGATGCCGCTGCTGCTGATACCGCTCAGCGCGGCCCTGACCATGCGCATGTGGAGTGAAGAACGCCGCACCGGCACCCTTGAGCACGTGTTGGTGCAACCGGTAGGCATCTGGCGCTTCGTGCTGGGGAAATTCCTCGCCTGCACCGGCCTGCTACTGCTGGCGCTGCTGGCAACGCTGCCCCTGCCAGTCAGTGCCGCGCTCATGGCCGACCTCGACTGGGGCCCGGTCGCTGCGGGGTACCTGGCCTCGCTGCTACTCGGCGCGGTATACATCAGCATTGGACTGTTTGTGTCCGCACGCACGGATAACCCCATTGTGAGCCTCATCGGCAGCGCGGTTCTGGGTAGCCTGCTGTATCTGGCGAGCAGCAGCACGCTGACAGCCCTGGTCACCGACAGCAGCGCCGAGTGGCTGCGCCTGCTGGGCAGCGGCGCGCGCTTCGACAATATCACCCGGGGCGTGCTCGACATCCGCGACCTGGGGTGGTGCCTGAGCCTGATCATCGGCTTTCTGGCCCTGAACGTGTTCAGTCTGGAGCGCGAGCGCTGGGCCCGCGACATACGTAGCCGCAAGCAGCAGCGGGCGACCGCCGCGATCTTACTGCTGCTAGCCAACCTGCTGCTGGCCAACCTCTGGCTGCAGCCGCTGTCCGGCATGAGGCTGGATGTTACCGAAGGCAGACTGTACTCACTCTCGCCCACCACGCAGCAGATCCTTGGCCAGCTGCAGGAGCCCCTGTTAATCCGGGGCTATTTCAGCGATCGCACCCATCCCCTGCTGGCGCCCCTGGTGCCGCAGCTGCGCGACCTGATTGAGGAGTATGCCAGCGCGAGCAGCGGCAGGATCAGGGTTGAGTTCATCGATCCGGCGGAACACCCGGAGCTGGAGCGCGAGGCACGGGACCGCTTCCGCATGAACGCCACCCCGCTGCAGATCGCGGATCGTTACCAGTCAACGCTGGTCAATGCCTGGTTCCACATCCTGGTGCGCTATGGCGATGAGTTCACGACGCTCGGCTTCACCGACCTGATCGATGTGCGCAGCGCCGGCAACACGGAGGCGGAGGTGCGCCTACGCAATCCGGAGTTCGACCTGACACGGGCAATCCGGGATGTACTGCAGCAGTACCAGCTGGGCGATGACCTGTTCAGCACCATCGAACAACCCGTGCAGCTGGTGGCGTATGTTTCTCCCCACGCCCTGCTGCCGGAGCGGCTGCGCCAGTACCGCGACGCCATCCAGGCGCAACTGGATGCGCAGGTTGCCAACTCCGGTGGCAAGTTCAGTTACCGCTTTGCAGAGCCCGAAGCCAATGACGGCGCGCTGGCGCAACACCTGGCCGACACCTGGGGCTTTCAGCCGATGATCGCCGGGCTGGGAGAAGAGCAGCGTTTCTGGTTCTACCTCACGCTGGAAGACGAGCGCCAGGTGGTACAGCTGCCCACCGATGCCTTCGATCCGGACGACTTCGCCACCGTGCTGGAGGCGGGTCTGCGCCGCTTCGCCGGTGGCCTGACCAAAACCGTGGCGCTGGCCGTGCCGGAGATGAATGAGCAAATGGCACGCTTTCACCTCGGCGCGCCCACGTTCGCCAATCTTGAGCAGGCCATCACCCGGGACTACACCATTCGCAGCGAACAGCTCAGCGATGGCAGTGTCGACCCCGACGCGGACATCCTCGCCGTCGTTGCACCGCGCGCGCTGGATGCCGCCAGCCTGTTTGCCATCGACCAGTTCCTGATGCGGGGTGGCACGGTTGTACTGGCAACCGCTCCGTTCAGCGTGGAGCTCAGCAATGGCGAGATGCGATTGCTGGACTATCCCAGCGGCCTCGACACATGGCTGGCAGCACACGGACTGCACATTGCGCCTGAACTGGTGCTCGATGAACAGAATGCACCATTCCCGGCGCCGGTTCTGCGCCGCGTGGGTGACTACGAGTTCCGCGATGTACAGATGATCGACTACCCCTACTTCCTCGACATCAGGCCACCGGCACTGAACCCGCAACACCCGATCACCGCCAACCTGCCGCAGCTGACACTGGGCTGGGCGGCGCCTATCGAGGTGCAGCCCGTTCAGGGCCTGCGCAGCATCACACTGCTGCGCAGTTCAGAGCGGGCCTGGACGTCGGCAAATCGCGATATTCTGCCGCAGCAGGAAGGTCAGGCCGGTCCCCGCTTTGTCGTCGAAGGGGAAACCGGCAGCCAGGTCCTGGGCGTTGTGCTGGAGGGCCGCTTCCAGTCGGCCTTCGCGTCCCGGGGGGCGCCAGCCATCGGCGCAGAGAACGGGCGTGAACCACGGGGCCTGCTCCGGCGATCCGCGGAATCCGCACGGTTGGTGCTGTTCAGTTCCAACGACTTCATGGACGACCAGATGCTGAACGCCATGGTCGCTGCAGCAGGCACACAGTACCTGAGCCCCCTGGAGCTGTTCATGAATACCCTGGAGTGGTCGCTGCAGGATCAGTCACTGCTGTCCATCCGCAATCGGGCACATTTCAACCGCACTCTGCCACCGATGAGCCGCGAGGCCCAGCAGTGGATCGAGTACCTGAACTATGGCCTTGCGGTCGTCTGGTTGCTGATACTGGCTGGCGTGCACCGCTTGCGCACCTCGCTGCGCCGGCGCGCCTACCGGCGGAGGCTGGGACTGTGATTCGCGTGCTGCTGCTGATACTGATGATCCAGTGCGCCATCACCGCCGCCGTCTACTGGCCGCAGGAGCACCTCGCGGCAGAGAACCCGGGCGAAGCGCTGCTCAGCGTTGCAGCGGAAACCGTCACGCGGATCAGCATCGCCGATGCACAGGGCGCGGAGGTTGAGCTGCTGCGCACCCCCGCGGGGTGGACCCTGCCTGAACTGGCGGGTCTCAGCGCCGATTCGGCGCAGGTCGATCGCCTGCTGAAGGCGATAACAGAGGTCAGGCACGGCTTTCCCGTTGCCTCCAGTGTGCCGGCACGGCAGCGTTTCGAGGTCGCGGACTACCACTACCAGCGGCGTATCCGCCTCTCCACCGCGGAGGGCGAGGAGAGCACGGTGTTCCTCGGCACGGCGCCGGCCTTCCAGCAGGTTCATGCGCGCCATGCAAACCGGGATCCCATCTACAGCCTGCCCTTCAGTGCGTTCGATGCACCCGCAAACGCCGGCGGCTGGCTTGACCGGACTCTGTTGCGCGTAGCGGACCCGCAGCGGGTGCGGGGTGACGGGTTCCAGCTCACCCGCGAGGGCAACCGCTGGCAGTCGGCCACAGGTGCATCACCTGAGCCGCGGGAGCTGGAGGCGCTGCTACTGGGACTGGCCAACCTGCAGGTAGACGGCGTGGCCGATGAAGATCAGCGACGGCAGCTCAGTGCCCGCCAACCGGCCTTCAGCCTTGCAACCGGCGACGCCGAAGGCGAGCGGCAGCTGGCGTTCTATACGCTGGAGGACAAACAGTTCGTGCGCGATGCCCGCTACGACCTGTTTTTCACCCTCAGCGCCTACGACTTCGACCGGCTGCGCACACTGGATGTGGACCGCCTGAACGGTGGTCCATGAGCACCACCTCGAAGTGGCCGCTGCCCGCTGAAGGTGTGCGTTTTTTGACGCCCGCCTTCATGCTGGAGAAGCTGCATCGGCATCCCCTGACACGGGACTGCTACCCCACGGCCATGGGCTACTATCCGCAGGCCCGCGGCCACCGGATGCGCAGGCTGCGGCATGATGACAACCTGCTTCTCTATTGTGTTGATGGCAGCGGCAGTCTGCGTCTTGGGGAACAGCGCCACACGATCAGTGCGGGCGACCTGATACTCCTGCCCCAGGGTGTCCCGCACAGTTACAGCGCCAGTCGCGACACACCCTGGAGTATTTACTGGATACATTTCCAGGGAATCAGCAGCGGATTGTTCATGGAATACCTCGGCTACCGCGAGGGGCGACCCGTCGTACAGGCCGGCATCGCGCCCAGCCTGATTGCTGCCTTCCACAACCTGTTGGCGGTGAACCGCACCGGCTACAGCAGTTCAGCGTTCGTGAATGCCGCCAACCAGTGCCGCCACCTGTTTACCCAGATTGTGCTGGAGGCCACACAACAGCGGGCCAGCCACCCCGCCGGGCTGGATCTCGACGCCATTCAGTCGACGATGCAGGACAACATTCACACCAGCCTGGAGCTGGAAGAACTCGCCAACATTGCGCACCTGTCGAAATACCACTTCGCCAGTCGCTACAAGGCCCTGACCGGCTATTCACCGATCAAGCACTTCCTGCACATGAAGATAGAATACGCCTGCCAGCTGCTGGACAGCACGGAAATGCGCATCAAGGCAATTGCGGCGGCAGTGGGCTATGAGGATGCGCTGTATTTCTCCCGCCTGTTCAAGCAGACGGTGGGTCTGTCGCCGCGCGCTTACCGGAGTTCTGTGCGCAAGTGACTCAGCGCGCGTAGACCTCGGGGTTGGCGCAGTGCGGCATCGGCTCCCCCCGCAGCGCCGCGATGGCGTTGGCGGCGGCGATATCCGCCATGCGCGCCCGGGTGCGGGCGGTCGCGCTGCCGATGTGTGGCGTCAGCACGACGTTGGGCAGCGACAGCAGGGGGTTGTCAACGGGCACCGGCTCTTCGGCGAAGACATCGATACCTGCCGCATAGAGCCGGCCGCTGGACAGCGCCTCCGCCAGCGCCTGTTCATCGACGATGCCGCCGCGGGCGGTGTTTATCAGCACCGCGCCGGGCTTCATCGCGGCGATACGTGAGGTGTTGAGCAAGCCCTGTGTTTCGGGTGCCAGCGCCAGGTGCACGGAAAGAAAGTCGCTCTCGACCAGTACGCTTTCCAGACTCTGCAACCGCACGCCCGGTACCGCCTTCGGTGTGCGATTCCAGGCAATAACACGCATGCCGAAGGCCTGTGCACGGCGCGCGACAGCCTGACCAATCTCACCGAGGCCCACCAGGCCCAGGGTGGCGCCACCCACATCCTTGCCGGTAAAGAAATCCGGAGACCAGCGGTTTTCACGGCGCCATTCTCCCTGCCGCACAAAGCGGTCGGCCTCTGATACGCGCCGTGCCGCGGCCAGCAACAGGGCGAACGCCGTGTCTGCTGTCGTCTCCACCAGCACGCCCGGTGTGTGGCCCAGGGGTATACCCCGGTCAGTCAGGGCCTGCACGTCAATGTGGTCGACACCGACTGACATGGACGACACAAAACGCAAACCGGGCAGCGACTCAACGAGCTCGCGATCGATGCGGTCAGTGAGCAGACAGACTACCCCGTCGCAATCAGACAACTCCTCGCGCAAACCCGACGCCGGCAGCAGGCCCGGCCCCAGCCAGACATTGACATCACACAGCCCGGACAACTGGTGGATCACCTCGCCGGGCAACTCATGGGTCACGAACACTTTCTTTTCCATAGGTTGAGCATACCCCAAAGACTGTGACAGAAAACAGCGCAGCGGCGACCAGTCGAGGGCGGCCAGCCTGTCCGGACGGCCTATCCGGACACAAACAGAGTTTGTGTCCGCCGGCAATCCGATTATCATATGCTGAGGAACCACGCCCTCCCAATGCAGTCGAATAGCCTGCCGGCGCACATCCCCCTACTGCTTACAGGTAACAAGATGTCCGATAACCGCGTTGCCCTGAATGGCGACCTCTCCCTGCGCACCGTGGTAGACCCAGGCACCCTGGAGTGGACGCCCAGCCCCGGAGGACACGTGCTGCGCAAACGCCTGCACCGGGTAGGCCAGGCGGAGTCAGGTCAGGTGACGTCGCTGGTTCGCTACGAGGCCGGGGCCGGTTTTCCCGCGCACGATCATCCACAGGGTGAAGAGATCCTCGTGCTGGAGGGCGTATTTTCCGATGAGCATGGCGACTGGCCTGCAGGCAGCTACCTGCTCAACCCCGAGGGCTTCAGGCATGCGCCTTTCTCACGCGACGGCTGCCTGCTCTTCGTGAAGTTGCGCCAGTTTCCGGGTGCGGACCGCGAACATGTCGCCATCGCCACGCAGAACACCCCGTGGCAGCCATCGATCCGCAAGAATACCAGTTGGAAGAAGCTCTACGCCCAGGAACCCTACACCGATTTCATGCGCCTGGAGAGCTGGGACGAGCCGTCAGCCATCGGCCAGATCAACTTTCCCCAGGGTGCTGAAATCCTGGTACTGCGGGGCAGCTTCGCGGACGATTACGGGCACTACGGCACCCACTGCTGGCTGCGCATTCCCGCAGGCGGTGCGATCAACCCGACCAGTAACAACTACTGCGAGCTGTACATCAAAGAGGGCGGCTTTACCTACCTACGCAGCGCGTAACGCCGCCTAGATCGTCAGGCCACCGTCCACCACAATGCATTCACCGTTGGTGTAGCTGGCGGCATCAGAGACCAGGTAGAGCACGGCTCCAGCCATCTCTTCCGGCTCCGCGTGGCGCTGCAGGGGAATTTTCTCAATGGCCGCCTGGTAGATGTCCTCATTGCTGAACAGCGCACCGGCAAACTTTGTTTTGGTCAGGCCTGGCAGCAACGCATTGCAGCGAATGCCCAGGGGGCCGCACTCCTTCGCGAACACCTGCGTCATGTTGACCACAGCGGCCTTGGTGATCGAGTAGATGCCCTGCATGGGGCCCGGCTGCAGTGCATTGACCGAGGCCGTGTTGACGATGGCCCCCTTGCCCTGCTCGCGCATCAGCTTTCCAGCCTCGATGGACATGAAGAAGTAACCGCGTACGTTCACATCGACGGTTTTCTGGAAGGCACCCAGGTCGGTGTCCAGCACATGTCCGAAGTACGGGTTGGTGGCGCCGTTGTTGACACAGATATCGAGGCGCCCGTGCGCGTTGCGGATGTGGGCAAAGAGGGCCTGGATGTCACCCATGTCCCCCACATTACAGGCGTGGGCCTCGGCGCTCCCACCGGCGTCACGAATGGCATCGGCCACCGGCTGGCAGCCCTCCAGCTTGCGGCTGGACACGATAACATGTGCCCCCTGCTCCGCCAGCAGGCGGGCAATAGCCTCACCGATACCGCGGCTGGCGCCACTTACCAGCGCTATGCGCCCATTCAGGTCAAACAGTTGGGTAGTCATGAGAAGGCGTCTCCTCCGTTGATGATGCTTGTGAAACAAGGGGGGCTGGATGCGGGCTCAGCGCCCAGGCCAGATACATGCTGACCAGCACGATACAGCCCAACCAGGCCCCGGTATAGCCGAAGGCCGCGAGGTTGCCGCCGGCCAGCAGTGGGCCGACCACGCGGCCCCAGGATGCAGCGGAAGCGGTGGTACCCAGCATTTGTCCGCGCAGGTCCGCGGGTGTGCGGTGGCTGGTAATCGTGTTCAGCAGCGGCATGCACAATGTCGAGCCTGACATGGCAATGTACACGGCAGCCAGCATGACGGGCATACCGCCAGCCAGCACCGCCAGACAGAGGCCGGCCATGAAGGTGGCAACCGACAGACGCAGGAGCTGCCACTCGCCCAACAGGCGCACCAGCGTGCCCAGCAATCCCCCCTGCAGCAGCACCATGATGGCGCCCTGTACGCCGAACACCAGCCCGACTTCCCGCGCACCCCAGCCCAGCACATCCCCCAGCCACAGCGGGACCAGATACGTCACCGAGCTTATCGCCGCGGCGTGCAACACATATTGCAGCACCAGCAGGCGATTGCCTGTTGCGCGCAGCATCGCCCGCGTCGACTGCCGCGACCCGTCGCGATGTGCCTGGCGGTGGGCCGCACGGCGCTGGGCCGTCACCGACTCCGGCAGAAACAGAGCCGCGGCAAGGATCGCAAGCATCGACATACAGCCCGCCACCAGGCAGGGCAGAACAAAACTGCCGCTGCTCCCCGCCAGCAGACCACCCAGCAAGGGCCCCAGAACGAGACCCAGGCCAAATGCCGCGCCGATCATCCCCATCCCTTTGGCCCGCTTTTCCGGCGCGGTAATGTCACTCATCATCGCCGAGGCGACACCAAGATTGCCCGCCATGATGCCGGCGAAGGCGCGCGCGGCAAATATCATCCACAGCTCACTGGCGAGGGCAAGCATGACATAGGAGGCGGCCGCTCCCGCAAGACAGATCATAATGACCGGCTTGCGCCCTCGACGATCCGACAGGCGCCCCCAGAAGGGGCCCGATATGCCGGCAAACACGGCATAGGTGACGATAATCAGGGCAATATCGATCTTTGTTGCACCGAGCTGCGGTGACAGGAACGGCAAAATCGGGATAACGATGCCGAATCCGATCAGGTCGAGCAGCACCACACCGAACAGAATGGGCATCAGGCCGCCACAGCCGGCTGCGGGCGTGATGTGTGCAAGGCGTTCACTCGCCCTGCCAGCGCCTGACCTGCCCCGAATCGATATCGAACAAGTCCAGCAGTCGACCCACAGTCTGGGTGACCATCGCATCGAGGGACTCCGGCTGCGCATAAAACGCGGGCACCGGCGGTGCGATTACCGCGCCCATTTCCGACAGCTGGGTCAGTGTGCGCAGGTGCCCGGTGTGCAGGGGCGTTTCGCGTACAACCAGCACCAGCCTGCGGCGCTCCTTTAGCACTACGTCCGCCGCCCGGGTCAGCAGTGTTGAGGTCACGCCGGTGGCTATCTCTGCCATGGTGCGCACCGAACACGGCGCAATCAGCATGCCGGCCGTGCGGAAAGAACCACTGGCAATGGAGGCACCGACGTTGCGAATGGGGTGGACTTCGGTGGCCAGCGCCTTGATCTCATCCAGGGACATGTCCAGCTCATGGTGCAGCGTGAGCTCTGCAGACTTGGTGATCACCAGGTGCGTTTCCACGCCACAGTCGCGCAGCATTGCGAGTGTACGCACTCCATAGACGATGCCCGAGGCGCCGCTGATGCCGACGATGATCCGCTGTGCCATGCTCTGCCCTGCCACGCCGAAAGACCTCGCACTTTACCAGCACGGCGCTGTGATTTCACTGTCGTACGGTGCTGGCGGGGCAGCTGTAGTACCCTTGTCGACTCTGTTGCCGAGGGATACCCGCGCCATGCTGCATACGCCGCGACTGCTGATCGACCCGCTCACTGAAGACGACGCGCCCTTCATGCTGGCATTGCTGAACGACCCCGATTTCATCCTGCATATCGCCGACCGCGGCGTGCGCAGCGTGGATCAGGCTCGCCAGTACCTGCGTGACGGCCCGCTGTTGAGCTACCAGGAGAACGGCTTCGGCCTCTGGGCGGTGCGGCCAGGGGAGGGGGGTGAGCCAATCGGCATCTGCGGACTGGTGAAACGCGCCACACTGGCCGATGTGGATATCGGCTACGCCTTCCTGCCCGCAGCCCGCGGTCGCGGGTTGGCACTGGAATCGGCGCGCGCGGTGCTTGACCATGCGAGGGACGAGCTCGGGTTGCGCCGACTGGTGGCCATCGTCACCCCCGGGAACCAGCCCTCACGCCAGTTGCTGGAAAGCCTCGGCTTCGCGTATGAGTCGATGATCCAGCTCACACCCGAGGCCGAGGCCCTGTGCCTATACGCCTGGGAGAACCCCTAAAAGCGGTAGCGTACACCCGCCTCGACGGAGCGCCCGGCCTCCGGCGACACATCGCGCAGGAAGGAGGTGCTCAGGCGAATTTCCTCATCACCCAGATTGCGCGCCGCAAGGAACAGGGTGAGCTCTGAATCGCCCAGTGGCAGGCGGTAGTCAGCCCCCAGGTCCCAGCGCGTGTAGCCAGCCGTCGACTCCTCGTTCGGACCCGGTCGATTCTGGCTTCCGGCGTCCTGCACCCGTGTCCACAGTTCCAGCACGTCCGTGGACCAACTCAGGCGGCCACCGATGCGGTGTGGCGGCAGCCGCGGCACGTCGTCGCCATTATCCAGCTCGCCGCGTATCACGTCACCGAACAGACCCAGTCGCACATCGCCGCCGACAAAGGTACCGAAGCCGAACTCCGCGTTCACCTCTACACCGTAAAAGGTGGCGTCACTCTGCACGTAGGCCAACACCGGTAGTTCATCCACTTCCGCGCCGGTATTCATCAGGGTGATGTAGTCGCTGAAGTCGTTGTGGAACACGGTAACCTCGAGGTCATTGTTGCCGTTGTGCCAGTGCAGCGAGAGATCCACGTTGTTCGAAACCTCCGTGTCGAGATCGGGATCGCCCAGTTCGATCGCCGCCGTCGCCGCATGCGGCACCCAGTTTTCCGGCCCGGTGCCATCGACATTGGAGAACAGTTCTTCGATCGAAGGCGCGCGTTCTGACCGCGCCAGGAAGAGGCGCAGCTGCCAATCCGGTGTGACGTTGAAGATCGCCGAGCCGGATGCGCTGATGGCCGTGAAGTCGCGCTTGCCCGCGGTTTGCGCTGCGGGGTCACGCTTATCCCAGTCCACGCGCAGGCCCGCTTCGAACAGCCAGTGGTCAGTGCGGTAGTCCTCAATCAGAAACAGGCCGAGGTCGGTGCTGTCAGTGACCGGGATAAACGCTTCCTCGCCCAGAGCGCTGAACTCACCACTGCGCGCCTGCAGGCCAATTGCGCCGCGCAGCCCCGCTACCTCGGCATGCACCATCTCCACCCGGGTCTCCCAGGTTTCATTGCTGTACAGGGTGCCCACCTCACCGTTCCCTTCAACTTCTGCGTGCTCATAGTCGGTGTAGGTCACCGTGCTGCGCAGGGACTCGAAGCCGGGCAGCGGCTCGCTGAGTTCGAACACCAGGTCGTAGCGGGTCTGCTCCACATCGAGTTTTATACCGCCCTCTTCCTCCTCGTGCGCCTCATGATCATGATCGTCATGCTCCATATCCTCGTCATGATCATGCTCATCCTCTTCATGGTCGTGATGTTCGTGAGCGCCAGACGGTATCCCGTACTGGTTTTCCAGCCTGGCCACAGCAAGGCCGACCAGGCCACGGTCGAAATGGTAACTCGCACCCAGGGTCACATTGCGCGTGCGGCCCCCGGTGTTGTCAACGTAGCCGTTGGTCGTCTCCTCGTCACCGTGCTCGTCGTCGTGGTCGTCGTGGTCGTCGTGGTCGTCGTGGTCGTCGTGGTCGTCGTCCACGTCCCTGGCAGCCAGGCCGGGGATACGCAGGTTGTTCCAGTCGCGATAGAGTGCGTCGAGGTGGAAGGCAAAATCACCGGTACCTCCATCCAGCCGCAGTACTGAGGTATCCATATCGGATGCGCCGTCGTGGCGCAGCTCAACGCCACCTTCGACCCCCTCGACACGCGATCTGGGTACGCGGTTGTCAATCACGTTCACAACCCCGCCGATGGCGCCAGCGCCGTAGAGGAGGGTTGCGGGGCCACGCAACACTTCAATGCTGTCAGCGAGCATGGGTTCAACGGACACCGCGTGGTCAGCGCTCACCGCCGAGGCATCGGCGCTACTGGTACCGTTCTGCAGCACCGTGACCCGAGGGCCCTGCTGGCCGCGAATGACCGGCTGACCGACGCCGGGGCCAAAGGAGGCATTGGCCAGGCCGGGGATATCGCCCAGCGTATCGCCAATGGTCGCGCGCGCGCTGCGACTGAGGTCGTCGCCCGTCAGCACCGTCACCGGCAGGGCGGTCTCCGCTTCCTGTTTGCTCAAGGGCGCCGTTACCAGCACATGTTCAACCGGCAGCGACTGCGCCGCCGCGTTTGCACTGGCCACAGCCAGCGCAAGAGGCATGAAACGTTTCATGAACTACTCCTGAAAATAGAAAAAAAGGGGGTCTGTCAGGAGTACTGCGGGGGGCCTCGGGCCTGAAGGGGAAGGTAGCGGGGAGCGATGTGCACGGGGCGCAACGCGGCGATAAGGCAGGCTGCCAGCACCAGAAACAGCGGCAGGGCGGGAGCCGCCGACAGAGCGGCTGGCGCCGAGGACTTGCAGAGCAGACACTCCGCCTGTACATCGGCACTACCGTGGGCGTGGCTGGCCTCCAGCACCTGCACACCGCTCAGACACAGCAGCGCCAGCACCGCGATCAGGCGCGCGGTGCGTCGAGATTGTGTTGTCAGTGCGAACTGGAATGCCATGATACTGTTACACAATCAGGGTGGCGCGAGTATAAACGCAGTGATCGGCACAGGCCATCGTTATTGCCCGGCGTCGGCGCTGTCATCAAGCGGCTGGAACACCGCCACCGTTGCGGCACCTACTTTGAGTTGCAGGCGGCTTTCCAGCAGGCTGAAACCGTCGACGCTGCGCAGCGTCGACAGGTAGCGCTGCTCCAGATCTGCTCCATCCATGCAGGCCATGCGGGTGACCGCCAGTTGCCCCAGCGCCAGCACGCCGGCCTCCAGCGTGTACGGGCCGGTATAGCGGTTGCAGCCCGAGAAGCCCGCCACGCGGGACTCCAACTCATCAATCACCAGCGTCAGGGGTTTGTCCCCAGCGCCCGTATCGGCAGGCTCACCGTGCAACGAAAGCAGCTGCCACTGCCCAGCGGGCAGACCGCCTGCCGCTGCGGTCGGCGCCGGGGCGCTTCGGGGCACATGCACCAACACGATTTCCGGCGCATCCTCGGCAAAAGCGTCGACGAAGCTGTCCGAGGTGAACACCAGCTGCCCCTCATGGCGCACGGTGGCACGCAGGCCGTAGCGATGCCGCGGATCCAGTGTCGTCGGGTCGTAGCTGATTCGGAACGGCCAGGGCGGCGCAGTTGCAGTCGCCTGCGTTACCACAGCCAGCACGGTGGCCGGTGCATCGGCGCGTGACACATCCTCCAGCTGAATCTCCAGCTGGGCGTCCGGCGGCAGCATCATGCGCTCGCGGTACAGCACGGTACCTTCAATGACGCCCGCTGCCTGATCCATCGCCACATCCCCTGTCTGCTGCCCGCAGCCGCCGAGCACACCGGCCAGCAGGCATGTGACCGCCAGCACACCACCTCTCGCAACCACCATTGCATTGCTCTTCATGCCGATAAGGTCTCCAGCATTGCAGCCATTTTTGCGTGCAGCAGGTTTACGCCCTTCAATGGCCGCACCATCACCTTGAACTCGATAATCAGGCCTTCTGGATTCACCGTGATGATATCAACCCCGTTGATGGTGATGCCGTCAATGTCACACACGAACTCCAGCACCGCATGCGGCGCTGCCACCACTTCCTTGACGTAGCGAAAGCTGTCGTTGAATACGGACATGGCGCCGGTGAGGTACAGCTGCGTGAGGTCGCGCCCCGCCTGGGGGCGATGCACCACGGGCGACCAGAATACACAGTCTTCGGCCAGTATCTCCGCGAGCCCGGAGGGATCTCCGCTGCGCACAATGTCATGCCAACGTGACAGTACCTGCATACCCGAACCTTACGCTGTGTCCATCCCGCCAACCATGCCACCAAGCCGGCGTTCTGTCCACGGCCTGTCTCTTATACACATCTCCGAGCCCACGAGACAGGCAGAAATCTC